>Ga0302320_10028778_pt1 | contig 10650 bp, 3 predicted proteins | sample Bog_T0_3_FD_202130 | JGI IMG/M metagenome (GOLD analysis project Ga0302320, IMG submission 202130) | Peat permafrost microbial communities from Stordalen Mire near Abisko, Sweden - Bog_T0_3 | ecosystem: Environmental > Terrestrial > Soil > Wetlands > Peat | place: Sweden: Abisko, Stordalen Mire... | reverse complement strand
GCGATTTGAGGTGGCGCCGCGCGCTGTTGGCGTGCGCGTCGGGGTTGCAATTTCTGCTGGCCGGCCAGGGTTGGGCCTTGGATCCGTCGAGGACCATTCGCCAATACAACTGCCACAACTGGGCGCCCGAGGACGGGTTGACGGAGGGCGGAATCAACTCGATCACCCAGACCCGGGACGGTTACCTCTGGCTGGGCACGCAGAACGGGCTTTTCCGCTTCGATGGGCTTGAATTCAAGGGCGTGCCGGTGAACTGGCCGGAGGCGCAAGGCCAGGAAGTCAAAGAGCTGGTCGCCTTTGGTGATGGGAACCTCGGATTGGCGACGAGCAAGGGCAGCCTGGCCAATTACGACGGACACAAGTTTTCCGCGCTGGGGGACCAAAAGTGGTCACAGCCCGGCACAAAAGCCAGAACCCTCATGGAAGGACGGGATGGCGGCATCTGGATGGGCGCGGACCTGGGATTTGGCCGCTGGTCCCCGACCGATGCCCGCGGGAATTTCTTTTTGGAAAGCAGCAGCACCGGCCCGGTGCTGGCACTGGGTGAAGACTCCCTCCGGCGCGTCTGGCTGGGCACCTTCGAACACGGCTTATTTTGCTGGACGGGCGGGAAGCTGGTTGAGCTACCCGACGAATCGCTCCGGGGCCAAAGTGTCCATGCGCTAACAGTAGATGGCACCAACCGGGTCTGGGCGGGAACGGAGCAGGGCTTGTGGTGTTGCGCCCATGGCCAGGTCCAAAAAATCCATGGCTGTGACGCGGAAGTAAGGGCATTGTTGGTGGACCGCCACGGCATCTTGTGGGTGGGAACGCTGGGCAAGGGACTGGGCCGGTGCGAAAACGGCGTTTTGGAGTTTTTGACCAAAGCGAACGGTTTGAGCAGCGACTACGTCACGTCGTTGTGCGAAGATGCCGAGGGCAATCTTTGGGTGGGCACCCGGTACGGCTTGAGCCGTTTGTCCGACTTGAAACTGCCCGTTTACTCGTCCGAGGCGGGATCGACCCATTCAGTGGCGGCCTCGAAAAATGGCGGCTTGTGGATTGGCGCGGAACGGGGCCTGATTTACTCTGACGGAACCAATTCGTTTAACTACGCATCGCAGCTGTCCAACCCTTATGTGAAGCTCTGTTTCGAAGCCCGCAACGGGAGGGTTTACGCGATCGACGGAGACAAGAACCTCCTGGTCCTTGCCAACGGCCGGCTGGCGGCGCGGACGACCAATTCCGTCTGGGCCTCGGCGTTTGCGGAAGATAATGAAAGCGTGCTGCTGGGCCTGGGTACCTCGTTGTACCGCATTCAAGATGGCAAATTGAACCACTACCATTACCAGGTCGGTCCGGAGCCGGAATATTATTGGATCAACAACTTGTGCGTGGCCAGGGATGGCGCCATCTGGCTGGCCAGCGTGAACGGGATCTATCGGTTGCAGGAGGGAACATTCCGACACTGGACCGTGGCCCGTGGGCTTTCCGGCGATATCGCGCTGTGGATTTGTGAAGACCGTGAGGGAACCATCTGGGCCGGGATGGCCACGGGCATTGTCCGGATCAAGGACGGAAACGTAAAAAATATCACGCCAGCGGACGGCCTGGCGGACACGTGGATTTATGCCATCGAGACGGACGATGCCGGATCGTTCTGGTTCTGTTCGAGCCGCGGGATTTTCCGGGTGGGCGGCAGGGAGCTGAACGATTTCGCTGACGGCAAGGCCGCCCGGATCAAGTGCGAAATGTTCAACGGTCCCGAAGCGGTAAAGTCCACCGGCCGCACTGATCAGGGATATTCGGGCTGCAAAACCCTGGATGGGCGCATCTGGTTTCCCAGTCCCTCGGGGGTGTTGATGGTGGACCCGGAGCATTTGGCCCTGAATAGGGCGCCGCCACCGCCGGTGCAATTTGACCGGATAATGATGAATGGCCAGCCGTTGGACGTCCGGGAAAAGATCGTGGTGCCGCCCGGCCCGAGCAGGCTGGAATTTGAATTCACCGCGTTGAGCTTCATCGCCCCGGAAAAAATCCAGTATCGCTATCAGCTGGAGGGATTTGACACCGAATGGGTGAGCGCCGAGGGCCAACATCAGGCCCGGTACGTCAACTTGAAACCGGGACACTACGTATTCCACGTCACGGCCGCGAATGCGGATGGGGTATGGAACCCGGCGGGCAAGTCAATCAAAGTTGAATTGCGTCCGTATTTTTATCAATCAGTGCCCTTTTACCTGGCGTGCGTGGGCGGCGGATTGATCCTGCTGGCGCTCGTGTATTATTTGCGGGTGCGCCATCTGGAATTCCGGCAGCGCGTGTTGCAACGGGCGCGCGACCGCCTGGAGGCGCAAGTGCGGGACCGCACCGCGGAACTGGCCAAGGCCAATGACTCGCTGCAGCATGAGGTGGAGCAACACCGGCGGACGGGGCTGCAACTGGTCAAGCGGACGGAACTGCTGGAGAAGGAGATCGCTGAACGGGAACGGATGCAGACGGAAATTGAACAAGCGCACCGGCAGCTATTGGAGATTTCGCGCCAGGCGGGCATGGCGGAAGTGGCCACGAATGTCCTGCACAACGTCGGCAACGTGCTCAACAGCGTCAATATTTCCGTGGCGCTACTGGCGGAAAACGCCCGGATGTCCAAGCTGCCTTTCCTGGGCAAGGCGGCGGGGTTGTTACAGGAACACGCCGCCGACCTGGGCGCCTATCTGACCAGCGATCCCAAAGGCCGTCAATTGCCCGGCTATCTGGCCCAACTCGCCCGGCATCTCGCCGTGGAACAGCAAACGAGCCTCAAGGAGTTGGAGGAGCTGCGACAGAATGTGGAGCACATCAAGGAAATCGTGACGATGCAGCAGAACTACGCCCGGACAACGGCGGGCGTGACCGAGAAGGTCAAGGCGTTGGAATTGGTGGAGGAAGCGCTGCGGATGACCTCTAGCGCAATGGCCGGGTCCGAATTTGAACTGGTGCGCGATTTCGGCGAGGTGCCCCCGATGGAAGTGGAGCGGCACAAGGTGTTGCAGATTCTGGTGAACTTGATTCGCAACGCGAAAAACGCGTGCGACGATTCAGGCCGGGCGGACAAGCAGCTGAAGCTTGGCATTTCCCAGGTGCCTGAAGGGATCCAGATTGCCGTCCGCGACAATGGCATTGGCATTCCGGCGGAAAACCTGACCCGCATTTTCAATCACGGGTTTACCACCCGCAAGGGCGGCCACGGCTTTGGTCTGCACAGCGGCGCGCTGGCGGCGGCAGACTTGGGCGGCTCCCTGACCGTTCACAGTGACGGCGCGGGCCGGGGTGCAACCTTCACCCTCACACTGCCGGTGCGTCCGCCCGAGACCGGGGCTTTGCCGACAGCCATCAATCCAGCGCGAAACTTGCCAGCCGCGATGGCTGCCTCTATTTTGCCGCGATGAAATATCGTCGCTTTGGACGGACGAATTTACCGATGCCCGTGATTTCCTGCGGGGGGATGCGTTACCAGCATAAATGGCAGGACGTGGCCCCGCAGGACATCCCGCGCGCGAACCAGGAGAATTTGGAGGCGTGCATCCATCACGCCCTGGACTTGGGCATCAATCACATTGAAACGGCCCGCGGTTATGGAACGTCGGAAATGCAGCTGGGCAGGGTATTTCCGCGATTGTCGCGGGACAAACTGATCGTCCAGACGAAGATAGCGCCGCGGGCGACCGCCGGGGAATTTCTCCAGGCCTTCGCCACGTCCTTGGAGTATCTGAAGCTCGCGCACGTGGATTTGCTTTCGTTGCATGGCATCAACGACCAGCAGACGTTTGACTGGGCGATGCAACCGGACGGCTGCCTGGCTGCCGCGCGCCAATTGCAGCGGGATGGCCGCTGCCGGTTCATCGGTTTTTCCACGCACGGCACCACGGATATCATTCTCAAGGCGGTCGCCACCGGGGAATTCGATTACGTCAATCTGCACTGGTATTTTGTAAACCCCCTGAACTGGCCGGCCGTCGAAGCGGCGCACCGGCTGGACTTGGGGGTGTTTATCATCAGCCCGAATGACAAGGGCGGGAAGCTGCAGGAACCGGGCGGGAAAATCAAGGCGTTGTCCGAGCCGTTGACCCCGATGCAGTTCAACGATCTTTATTGCCTGAATCGGCAGGAGGTGCACACGCTGAGCTGCGGACCGGCGCGCCCGACTGACTTTGACGAGCATGTGGCGGCGCTGGAGTTGTATGACCGGATTCCCGAGACGATTGCGCCGATTGAGCAGCGCTGGCGGGCCGAAATGGCGAGGTCGCTGGGCGCGGACTGGTGCGCACGGTGGGCGGAAGGACTGCCCAATTATCTCGAGGTGCCCGGCCAGATCAATATCTCGGAGATCCTGCGGTTGTGGACTTATGGCAAACCGCTGGAGCTCACCGCCTGGGGCAAGATGCGCTATAACCTCCTCGGCCAGGCGGAACACTGGTTTCCCGGCCAAAACGCCGCGAAACTGCGCAAATATGATTTACGGATGGCGCTGCAGTATAGTCCATTTGCCGACCGCATCCCGGGCGTTCTCGAAGAGGCGCACCGGATGTTTTTTGAGAGACCGGTGGAACGCCTATCCAAGTCCAAAAGCTAATGGCTGAAGCGGCGGACGGCCTGTGCGGAGACAAAACAAAGCGGGCCTGGGCGCTTTCGTGCGCAAGCCCGCGAGGAAAGTCACCGGAGCTAACCGTCGTCCTGTCCTGCTCCAGTTCCCGGGCAAAGGCGGATGGCGCCAGCCGTTCCACGGTTCATGTCGCTCGTCGGTTGCGGCTCAGTCTCACTTTCATTGGAGAAAAGATGCAATGGTCAACAACCCCAACGGCTCGCGTCGAGAAGCCCTGGAAACATTAGGATGGACATTGTGACTCGGCAGTTCAAAATAAAACCAGAATTATGTTCGGCCGTGCCGTCATGAGCGCGGTTTCCCTGCTGTGGCTCTTGCGTTTGGTCCAGCTGAGAAGCCGTCCCCTGCCAATGATCTCAACCCCATCAAGGGCTGGAGTCCAAATGGGAGATCCCAGTTAGAAAATCATGAAAATCCAGAAATGCCCGATTTTAATAACTCTTTTCTTGGCCGGAGTATTCACAATTACGGGATGCCGGTCACCGGAGAATGAGCAATCCATAAAGCCGCTGTCAAATGCGCAGCCGCAGAAGGTGCATCCTTCCATTTCAGAAAGCTGGGAGGTTATTTCAAATCATTGGGGCGTGGCCTCTGTGGACCAGGCGACGGAAGCGGCAAAATCCGGCGACGCTTCCGCCCAGTTTTACCTCGCGGTTGAATACTCCTCCGGCGACAAGCTGCCAAAAAATGATGTGGAGGGATTTAAATGGATGCAGTCGGTGGCAATGCAGGGCCGGCCACAGGCACAAAGAAAGCTTGGCTGGATGTACCAATATGGATTGGGCACCGAGACTAACCTGGCCGAGGCCGCATTATGGTACGACAAGGCGGCGCAGCAAGGTGATGCAAGCGCGCAATTGACCCTGGGCTGGATGTATGAAAATCGTGTGGGCGAGGATCAGGACTATGCCAAGGCCGCCCAATTGTATCGGCAGGCTGCTGAACAGGGAGAGCCAATGGCACAAAACAATCTCGGCTGGCTTTATAAAAAGGGCCGGGGAGTGCCGCAGAATCCTTCGCAATCCGTGCAATGGTTCGCGAAGTCCGCCGAACAAGGGGAGAATATTGCAAAAGAAAATCTGGCTTGGATCTATGCCCAGGGACTGTATGGCCCAATCGATGTGACGAATTATGGTCCCGGAGCGTTAGTTCGTTCCGGCGGTATCGCCCCAGATCATGAATTGGCCGAGATGTGGATGCGGAAGGCCGTTGATTTTAATACTGCGGAAGGCCAGTACAAACTTGGCCATTTGATTGAAAGTGAAATGACTCTTAATGATCAGAGCGAAAAAGAAGTCCTCGTCGGGGACGTCAGCCGTTCTGCCGCCGCCGCGGAATGGCTTCGCCAGGCCGCCGAACTGGGCCATCCTCAAGCGCAATATGAACTTGGTGATTTGTATCGCATGGGCGATCTGGGCGATGATCAACGTTCCAACTGCATACCTTGGCTCTTAAAAGCAGCCGCGCAGGGGAATGTGAATGCGCAATCGGCGGTCGGCGACCTGCCGGCGAGCTTCCCTGATAATCCATTGCTTAAATCGGTCGATGATATTTCAATCCTTCGACAGGCTGCTGAACTGGGAGATCTAAAGGCGCAGTTTCAATTAGCCAAACGCTTCCAGTATGGAGTTGGGGTCCAGAAAGACCCGGTGGCGGCGTTTAAATGGATGCGCATGGCTGCGAATAACAATACCGCCAGCAGCTTGATTGGCGACGCCATATTCTGCCTGGGAGTTATGTATGAGAATGGCGAGGGAACCACCCAGGACATCGCGCAGGCACATCAACTGTTTCTTGAGGCGGCGGGACCGGCGTTCCGTCAATCGTTGGCTGCATTTCGTGTCGGGCAGATGTACGAACAGGGTGATGGCGTTCCGCAAGATGATCATGCCGCAATGACATATTATTGTAATGATATGCAGGATCCCGGGCACCCCGTCTATCCTTTTGGTTACGCTCCGGGAGGCGGGGCCGTTGAGCACCTTCTGAGTCTTTGGGCTCATGGACGTGGATTCCCTAACGACCAAGACAAGGCGGAAAATAATTATGATCCTGGACGGTTGATTCCCGCCTGGAATGGAATGATTGTGACGGCGCAATCGGAGTTTTATGCCGGTCAAATCTATTATCAAGGCAAACTTGTTGCTCAAGACCTGGTTGAAGCTGCAGCAAGATTTCAAATCGCCGCAGACGAAAATTTTTCCGAGGCCAGCCAGGCTCTGGCTGAACTGGCACCAAAATTGTCGCCGGCTCAAAAGGAAGCCATGAGAAACCGGTTGGCTGTGTTGAGACCCAGTTTGGAAAGCGCCAGACAAATTGAGAGCCTTACCAAATTCGGCATGAAAACAGTACCTTGGGGCTATCCAGGACATTGACTTCCTAGATTTCGTTCCCCGACTTTCTGTTCCCGCGCCATGACGCCTGTACCTGGGTCGCTCCGGACGCACGTTCCTGGCAAAATTAGGACTTCACTGGCAGTTCCATTTGGCATCTGGAGTCACCGGCAAAACCAAATGGACTTTGGCGTTCCCACGCCAAAGCCCACCGTAAAACTCCCTTCGTCCCGTCCGGTCAATATGTATAGCTGGCCTTGAACGAATTGTTGTCGGCCTCATGCACGACCTTGAAACCCACCTTGCGGCAGATGTGTTGCATGGCGTGGTTGTCGGCGAGGATGACCCCGCTGATGCTCGCGAGTTTTTCGTTGCGGCCGATTTCGATCATGCGGCGAAGCAGCTCGCAGCCCAGCCCCTGGCGCTGCCATTCGTCACTGACCAGCACGGAAAATTCCGCCTCGTTGCGGCCATGCTGCTTGCTCAGGCGGCCCACCCCGAGAATCTTCTTCTCCTCGCCCTTGGGGACTTTGAGTTCGGCGACGAGCGCGATTTCGTGGTCGTAGTCGTTGAAGCAAATGCGGACGAGTCGTTCGTGAGCAACCCGCTGCGACAGCTTGAGCGCCGCGAAATAGCGGTTGTAAACGCTTTCCTCGGACAGGGTCTCGTGGAACCTAACCATCAGGGGTTCGTCTTCGGGTTTGATGGGCCGGATAAAGATGGAGGCCTTGTTCTTCAATTTCCACGGGGTGGCATATTGGATGGGATAAGGGCGGATCGCCGGCCGGGGAAGCTTGCTTTCCGGGGTCTTGGGGTCATGCAACACCACGCGGGCGTCCAGGGCAAAGATGCGTTCAGCCGAGTCGAGCAGCGGATTGATGTCCAGTTCAGAAATCCAGGGCTGCTCGACGACGAGCTGGCTGAAGCGCACCAAGAGCTGTTCCAGGGCCGCTATATTGGCGGATTTGCGACCGCGCACGCCCTTGAGGGCGGTGTAGATCTTGGTACGTTCCATCATGCGGCGGGCGAGCGTGGCATTGAGGGGCGGCAGGCCCAGGGCGCGGTCCTTGAAGACTTCGACCAGCTGGCCGCCGGTCCCAAACAGAAGGACCGGTCCGAATTGCGGGTCCATGCTGCTGCCAATGATGATTTCGTAGCCCTCCAGTTTGATCATGGGCTGCACGGTGACGCCAAGGAAATGTTCCTTGCCAGCTTTCTTGGCACACGAGGTTTCAATGGTTTTCCAGGCCTGCCGGACCGCCGATGCCGTGCGGAGATTGAGTTGCACACCACCGACGTCCGTTTTGTGCGTGATGGTCTCGGAATAGAGCTTCAAAACCACAGGGAAACCGAGCCGGGCCGCCTGTTTGACCGCGTCGCTTTCGGTGAGGGCAATGTGGGTCTCCACGGTGGGGATGCCGTAGGCCGACAGCAGCTTCTTGGATTCAAATTCCGTGAGGATGGTGCGGCCGGACCGGCGGACATCGGCAAGGATGCCGGCGGCTTTTTCGCGATCAATTTCACCATGCGCGTCGTCGGCGGCCGAGGCCGGGGTCTCATACAACTGGCGCAGGTTTTCGCTGTAGCGCCACATGTAATAGAACGATTTGGCGGCGCGGTCGGGATACTTGAAGGTGGGAATTTGCGCGGCGTTCAGAATGTCTTCGCCCTTGGCCACCATGTCGGCGCCCATCCAGCTCGCGATCACCGGCTTGTTGGGGATCTGGGCGTAGGCTTTGAGGCATTCGGCCGTGGCGGTCGGATCAGTCATGGCCTGGGGCGTGAGGATGACCAGGATGCCGTCGGTATTGGGGTCCTTGGCGGCGATTTCCAGGGACTTGGCGTAGAGTTCGGGTTTGGCGTCACCGATGATGTCGACGGGATTGTTGTGGCTCCAGGTGGGCGGGAGAAGCTGGTTGAAGGCGGCCATGGTTTCGGGCGCAAGATTGGCCAGCTGGGCGCCGGAGCCGATGAGCATGTCGGTGGCGAGCACGCCGGGGCCGCCGGCATTGGTGACGATGCACAGGCGCGGGCCTTTCGGACGGGGCTGCTTGGCAAGCACTTCGGCCATGTCGAACAGTTCGGAAATGGCCTCGACGCGGAGCACGCCAACGCGCTGGAAGGCGGCCTGCAGGACTTCATCGCTGCCGGTGAGCGAACCAGTATGGGACGCGGCGGCCTTCGCGGCGGCCTCAGTGCGGCCAGGCTTGATGACAATGATCGGTTTCGTGAGCGCCACTTCGCGCGCGGCGGACAGGAATGCGCGGGCGTCGCCAATGCTTTCCATGTACATGACAATGCTCTTTGTGTTTGGGTCATCGCCAAGGTGCTGGATCAGATCGCCCCAATTGACATCCAACATTGAGCCGAGCGAAACGAAGGCGCTGAAACCGACATTCTCCTTCAGGCTCCAGTCGAGCACGGCGGTACAGAGGGCGCCGCTCTGGCTGATGAAACCGACGCTGCCGGGACGCGCCATATCCGCAGCGAAGGTGGCGTTCAATTTGGACGCGGGAACCATGACTCCAAGGCAGTTGGGGCCAACGATACGGATGCCGGCCTTGTTGGCCTCTTCCAGCACCTGACGTTCGAGTTCAACGCCGGGAGCCCCAATTTCCTTGAAGCCGGCGGAAATGATGATGACGCCGGCGACGCCGGCGACGCCGCAGTCTTTGACAATGCCGGGAACGGTGGCGGGCGGAGTGATGATGACGGCAAGGTCGGGCTTGGCCGGCACCGCCGTGATGCTCGGATAGGCTTTGATGCCCAGCACCGTGTCCCGCTTGGGGTTGACCGGGTAAATGGCGCCGGGAAAGCCGCCTTTGACAAGGTTTTCAAGAATGGTGCGCCCCACACTATTGACGGTTTCCGTGGCGCCTATGACGGCAACCGACTGTGGCGAAAAGATCGGCGACAGCGGGCGGCGGGTCGAATGGTGCAAAATGTCGTGGGCGGAATCGATGGGTTTGGTGGTGGCGGTATCACTCATAATGTGGATTCAGCTTGATTCAAATGTCAGAAAGAAAATGGCAGCGAGTCTCCCCGGCGACTTCCCTTCGGTTGGCAAATTATCCCCTTATTTTGCGCTGCATGCGACCATAAATTGGCAACGCTTCGCCATTCATGGCACTCCAGCGCGGAGTTCTGAGTGCGAGCACTGGGTGAAACCCAGCCCGCCCGTGACCCCGCAAGCGGTCGCGCGGCAGCCCAATCGGACCTGCGGCATTCCTATTGGAAAGAGGCGGGGGGGGGGCGGATCGAATGGCCTTAATTTAAGAACCAAACGGCAATTAAAGATTAGCTTTTGGCAATTAATGTGGTTGGAAACAACCATAAATTATGATTATGTTTGATCGTCGAACCAAAAGAGATTACAGAAAATCCAAAACCAGCCGCAGGAACTCCTCCGGTTGGTCCGCGTGGAGCCAGTGGCCGGCCTCGGGAATGGTCTGGATTTCCGCCGCGGGAAACCATTCGCGAAGCAACGGTTCATCCCCGGGCTGGAGATAATCGGATCGACCGCCGCGAATGAACAAGACCGGCCCCGGAAATGGTGCCCCCCCGGCGACCGGCTCACGCAGGCGCCAGTAATTCCGGGCGATGTCACGCAAATTGATTTTCCAAAGCAAAGCGCCCGCAGTATTGCGTCCCAGGTTCTTGAGCAGGAAACGGCGCAGGACGGGATTGGGAATT
>Ga0302320_10028777_pt1 | contig 10650 bp, 9 predicted proteins | sample Bog_T0_3_FD_202130 | JGI IMG/M metagenome (GOLD analysis project Ga0302320, IMG submission 202130) | Peat permafrost microbial communities from Stordalen Mire near Abisko, Sweden - Bog_T0_3 | ecosystem: Environmental > Terrestrial > Soil > Wetlands > Peat | place: Sweden: Abisko, Stordalen Mire... | reverse complement strand
ACGCACGGTGCAGATGAATCGTCGCGTTCCGGAACCTGTCTCGGCCCCTTCCCAGCGGGCTGTCTGCGTCGATAACTGCAAAACGTCGCATACGCAGCGACTCATCCGTCAATCGGAGGAGTCGCTGTGCCAAAGGAGCTTTGAATGGGAGCCGAAAGCGAGCGTTCTCAAACATTCGTTGAATGGGTTCTGGCTCTGCTCGAAGAACGATTTCCATGGCTGGGATCAAGTCAAGATGAATCGGTCGGCGGAGCGGATACGGTCGATGAACTCGCCGACCTGTACAAGTCGCTGATTGAGCAACGCGACAAGGCTCGTCGCGAAAACGGTGATCCACGAGCGTAACCGGCATCGGTCGACACCTGGAGGATCTATGTGCAATGTACGAATGATTCGAACGGAGCCCGGCCTTGTATCGATTCCCTTGGAGAAGGCCGTCTATTGTGAGAACTGCAAGATGGTCTCATCTTCGACCCGGCAGCGGTGCGGTCTCTGCGGATCGGAGAGGATCGTCCGAATGGCTCCCTTGATCCCAGAGCCGTGGAACCCAGGTCCGATGCCAGCTCTCGCCATGGCCGCATAGCGCACAAGCCGCTGCACGCCTCGTTCTGATAGTTGCCGATTGAGGCGCGAACCGAGAATCCCTCCCGGCGACATCAGCGGTTGCCGGTACCGATCCCAAGGCCAATGCCCATAACGGCCGGTTTTCCGTGACTCAGTAACATTGCAGCTCTTCACAATCACAGCACACGTCACGCTCGCTAAGATGATGCAAATGGTGCTGGTTGGTTTATTGAGATGCACTTGCCGCTCGCGCGGAAGCATGTCCTTCCGAACACAACAAGGCGTAGTACTTCCTCTGCAAACGCCAATTCAGCAGTTGGCGAACATGTTTTCCGGGCTGATACGCTGCAAGGCCAGCCACTATCCACCCCGCTGCCCCGCCCACGACTGGCAGCATCTCCTCGATCTTCTGAGTAATTACGGGGCCTGCCTTCAGCAACGCCATCTTGTAGGCGTAGTTCGCTCTGCTGGGCCACACGCCAAGCCGTCCGCTATCGTCTGTCGCAACATTTGCAATCAGGCTAGCGGCACTCGCGTAGCGGATGAGTTGGTCTTCCTGCAGATCCTCATGTTCGTCCAAGAAGGTCTTTACTTCTTTCCAGCCAACTTGCTGAATGTCTTGTATCTCCGCCGACTTCAAAGGGTCCTGAAAGGCGATTGACGAGGACGGCCCGTACATTGACCCGGTTTTCGCCCCTGGCAATATGGCCTTCATTAACCGGGCAGCGGTCGCGCTCTCAGTCAATATTCCGGACGTACCGGCTCGCAAGGAATCAGCCAGCACCGAGTCATAGCAAATGTTCAGAATCGCCAAGGCTTCACGCTGGACGTCGAGTGTACAGTCCATGCCGATAAGAGCTGTAAAGCAGACGCTCCATTCGTTTGAATTCTGGCGTTCCATATTGGCGAGTGCGCTGGCCGACGCGAGTTTCATCTCCGCAGCCTTTGCGGCAGTCCTCTTCAGCAGTTGATGGAGAGACTCTCGCGGTGATTGCGCCATAATCACGCTTGAGCGGTCTTCACTTAGCGCGTCATCCAAGGCATGCAGCGTTTCAACTTGCCAACGCACTTGGTCGGGCAGTAGCGTCTTGCTCTTTGGTTCGCGAATCGCTTCAATTACCTGCTTCGCATCGAGCTCACCTGAGTTAAGTTCCGGCCAGCTCGCAAATACATAATTTGGGTTTTCAAGTTTCTGAATGAAGGCTTCTCGTATGCTGTTTGTCTTGTATAGCGAAAACCGAATCCGGCGATCGTGAACAAGACTTCGAAAGTAGCTTCCGTCTTCGGAGTCTGCTGCGGCTGAACCAAGTACCGTCACAGTATCGAATGCTTGGGTTTGGGATATGACTGGAGTCCACTTTCGAAACAGCGCGAGCAGGAGTTGTGAATTACCGACATGGACAGCTTCTGGGCCGCACGTACTTCCGTGCTCATCGCATGTCAGATCGAGCCGGTGATAAAACGTTTTCATCTAATTCTCCCGCCTTGTCTGGAGGGCAATCGCTCCGTTCAAACGCACCTCGCGAGAGGCAAAACCAAGCGAGCGTTAATTCTTCCACTTTCCTCATTCCGCAGCAAGCCCGATTCCGTGCTACCGGGGTAGGTCCCGATAATTACGGCTTGGCGACTGGAATCTCGTGCTCCGCCGCTGGGCTGGGGTCCGAAGAGGCCACCCGCCAGGAAGACGCTTCAAAGCGGCTTGATATTCGGTTTATGCTTCTCAAGCAGTATATGATTTCGTGAAGCAGGCGCGAGCGTATACTCGCGGCATGGCAATAGATGATCCGCTTGAGAAGATACGCGCCCTTGCGAAGAGCGAGGGGTTCAATGGGATCGGCACGGCATTACAGGTAGGTGGACTGGCCTCCCCCATTTTTAAGGTATTCAGCATCGCAAAGGGTATTTCAGATAGCTTTAAGAGTGGAGAGAAAGTAATAGTAGCTTTCCTCGCATTGTGCGATGAATTACAGCGGATGCAGGATAATCTGCCGAAAGACGTGGAGAGTGTTTTAGAGCGACCGTGGTTCAAACGGGCGGCGACAGCTCTGATGATGGAAGCTGCGGCGGCTGTGGGCGAAGAGGACGCGCGGCTCCTCGGCAAAGTTGCGGCGCACGGTTGCTTTCCGAAGGAAAGTGACCGGCATCGTCAAGAGGACTTGGCAAGCTACATTCGAGATTTGGCCCGACTGGGAACGGACGACATTCAACTCCTCAAGTTGCTTCGAGACGCAAACCGGGACGTGATTAAGCGTGCGCCGAATCTGAATAGACCCGATGACTTCACGGCAAATCTTGAGGAATTCAAGCGACAAGCTGGACAACTCGGAATTGATCCCGATGATGGCATCGCTTTAGGTGCGCGGCTAAGTGGATTTGGTTTGGCGTATGAAGTTCCTCGCGTCGGCACGCGGCAGTCGCCGTCTGATTATTGTTTCCGCCCAACCAAGAGAGGTCTCTATCTTCTATTGTTGCTTGAAGCAGCAGAGAAACCACCCGACGAGCAGAATTGATTGGAACCGGATCCCACCCCGTCGCGCTCCAGGGTTGTCTTCGCGGTGAGGATCATTAGACCGACGCCGCGCACAGAACCCCGATAAATCGCCGAGTCGCACCGACGCCGATTACTCCCCAAATGTCGGCCAGTGTCCGCCGTTCTGTTTGGCATGATCCTGGGTTGACGGGAACTGCCCAACGCGCGCGTCCATCCCTGAAGATGGAAGCTCCTAACTGGCTCATTTTATGAGAAATTCCACGAGGTGAGGTGTATTCATGCGGAATGTCGCGCGCCTGAAAATGGGTTACTACCCATTACCGGAGGCCGAGGGAGTGAAACTTCGCTCCCTGCTCTCCTTTGCTGGGCCGGCTTCAGTGATCGACCCCTGCGTGGGTCAAGGAGCTGCGCTGCATCTCGTTACGAGCGACGCGCAGGTTCGGCGCTATGGTGTCGAACTCGATGCCGAACGTGCGCGGATCGCCGGCGCCAACGGTATCGAGACCATCCAGGGCAATGCTTTTGACGCTATTGCGCGGTCCGAATCCTTCTCGCTCCTGTATCTGAATCCGCCCTATGACTCGGAGATCGGCTCAATCGCCAATCGCCGAATGGAGGCCGTGTTCCTGGAACATACTTACCGCTGGCTGGCGATGGAAGGCGTTCTCATCCTGGTGATTCCGTTCGAGCGATTGCACGACTGCGCCGGCATCCTGAGTTCCCACTTCGCCAGTCTCGCTGTCTTCCGCATGACCGATCCCGATTCGGTCCAATACCGGCAAATCGCGGTGCTTGGCCTGCGGCGCGACGTAAGAGGAGCGGCTGTTGAGAACAATAAGCGGCAGCTCTTGAGCGTTGGCTTATATGGCAGCTTCCTTGGACTTCCTGAGTTGCAGCCGGGCGCGTGCCCTCCGTATTCCGTCCCTCCGTCTGGCGAGGCGGAGCTGAGCTATCGCGGCCTTCCCTACGACTTGTTGGAAGGCCTGCTGCCGCAATCGGGCGCATGGAAACAGGCGGCGCCACTACTGATGCCGCACGAGGACGTTGCAACTGGCCGGCCCATCACGCCGCTGCATGGCGGCCATGTTGGGCTTCTGTGTACCGCGGGGCTCCTGAACGGCGTCTTCGGCCAGGGAGACGACCGGCACATAGCCCGCTGGCGCTCGGTCAAGCATGTGACGACGTTTGTGGAACAGGACGGAGACAGCGAGATCATCCACCATCGCGAGCGGTGGGCCAATGAGTTGTACCTCGTCTACGCCGATGGGAGGACGCTGAAGCTCACAGAAACGCCGGCGAAAAAGGAGGGCGAGACCGATGGAGAATGCACACCTGCGGCTCGGGCTGCTTGAGTACGTGCGCAACACGGAAAAAGCCTCTACCCGCATTCGCCTGCGGGTAGATCGCTATATCGGGGAAGACCGGCAGGCGCATCTTCTGAGCGTCTTCGGCAACGACTCGGATGTCGGGGCGATCACGGCGGCGGTTCACGAGAAGGCGGCATTCAGCTTGACCTTTCCCGATGGCGAGTCAAAGGAGGTCTCTCTTGGCGAACATGCGTCCTGCTACAAGGGGGCGGTGACTCTGCCGGGCCGGAAACATCCTGTGCGCCACCTGCTGGCGGTGTCTCAGTATCTTCACACCAATGGGAGCGCGGGGCGGACGATCCTGTTGCGATACAGGCGCGAGGAGGCGTGGGCCACGCTGGTAAGCTTCCTTGGACTGCCTGCGGATCCGACATGGGCAGATCACATACTTGCGATCGTCCAGGGAAAGAAGAGGATCGAGGAGATGGAAGGCATCGGTTGCCAACCGGTGCTGATTTCCGCGACGACCGAGGAAGTGCTTGAGTGGATCGGGGATGGCCTGCGTTCCCGCGTTCTGAGCTTTCCGGATAGGAATGGACCCATTGTCTGGCCTCGATTCGCCCTGTCGGCATCACTGTTTCCGGCCCCTTCGACAGCGGGATTGATAGGTCCTGGTCTGCCAGTTTCCTGATAGTCCGTTCCTTAATTGCAAAAGATTTGATTTTCGCCGAAAACAGACTCAGAGCCGCTCCCTGAGTGATGCAGCGATCACGCATCAATCGAGAATCCCTCACGGCGACAAGGGCGGGGACTTATACTTGGTTGCGAGGGTTCACGCGATCCCAAGTCTGAAAGGCCGGACCTTTCGTGCTAACTGAATAACTGATTCTTGCTTAGGAATATGAGTTCGACGGGGTCCTTTGCCAGGGCAGTCTGGATGCTCTGAGCAGTCGTCGGGTCCCATTGATCAGCTCTGGTACTAAATACAAGGCGCCGAGCTCCAATCATGGACGCAAGCTGCCGGTAATCCTGAATTATTTCAAGCTCCTTCTTCCTTTTGGCATCGAGTCTGTCTGCTTTCTTCGCCTCGCCTATCGTAATGACTCCGTCGATAATACAATTCACATCGCATTCGATGGATGGCTTCGGATCGTTTGGCTTTCGATATTCAAGTTCCTCCGTGTATTGAAAGGAGCCGGCAGCGCCGCGTCGAAGATAGTCCAGGGTCAGGATGGGAACGACCATGTCGTTCACCAAGCCCTGATAAACGATTTCATCGAGCTGGTAGTAGACAGAGGGCTGACTGCGCGGACGCTTCCAGTGCTTTGAGGTATAGACCTGTTCCCTGTGACACCTCAAGCAGGTAAAACAGTCTGTGAGGTCCTTTATTGGCATCCAGGCGGCATAGCGGCAGTGCTCACACTGCAGGATGAATCCTCTGTAGAGAATCCCCCGCTGCGAAAAACGGTCGATATATTTCGCTGTACGTTCAACGGTGCCCAATACCCTAACCAGAGCTGTTGAATTCAGATATCTCCGGTCTTCAAGGAATACTCCTTGGTCGTGCCTCCCTTTTAGATTTGGGGCTTTGTCCAGAAATGCATCTACCAACGCCAATCCTGGTGTCGACTTAAGGAACTGAGCGGCCTCCTCTAGTCCTCCTAGTTTCTCGACAGCTTCTTGCGCATAGAACCCCTTGTCCGAAATAGCACAGGTGGATTCCGCGATGTCCGCCAGCTTGTTAAAAACCTGCCTCGCAGATGGCACCCGAATGTTAGGCCGGACGAGGACGGCGTCTATATCTTGGCCAGTGAAGAACATGGAGCCCGGGCAAAAGTATGAGAGGCCCACGGACGAGGTGCGAACCTCGCTGGTGCTCTGGTTGGCCCCGCTGATTAACCAAGACCCAAATTCGGGATGACGAGGAGGCTGATGGCCACGCATTTCAAGGTCAGTGATCCAGCGGTGCGCGGAAGGATTGAGGTTCTTGATGGTGATCGGCTTCGGCGTTTCAAAAAGCTCGATGATTCCACTATCTGGAAGCTGCACAATTCTCTGTTTCGAGGCGTTTCCTGACTCGAAATATCTAAGGGGGAAGTCGGGGAGAGTCGTCAGCGGATCACCGATTAAATCCGCATTCACGGAACATTGCCCCGCTGCAACAAGGCTACTCAGTACGGCGGGCAATTGTTGATTGGTCAATGTTACGCTCACAAGATCCAATCCTGCTGGATACTGCGATACATATTCACTTGTCATGCGTAGTGCATTCGCAAAGGCACAGCTTGGTCCACGCCCAAACGCCGTGCCTCCGCCTTTTGTAGCGTCATCGGCAATTGGAGGAAAGATCCAAAACACTCTTTCCCGCATTCTGCTCAACGCCAGATACAAACAGAAGTCGCTGACAGTGTTTCCGGCCACAGCTAGCGCCCTTGGGGTCCAAACCCTGGAGCGCACTTGTTTGTACCATCCCAATTTCATAAGCGAAAGTTTGGTTGCCGTAAAAGAAAGGGATGCGGACACAGATGAACTCGGCGCGGTCACCGCAAGGGAAGCCCTTCTCTCCCCCGACCCGAGGTCGACGGCAAACGAGACCAGTCTTCTCTGTTCCTCAACAGCATTACCGGTCGAAGATCCATCTCCGAAGGGGTGCGGAGTTATATTTAGCGTCAAGAGTTTTTTCAGCGTTTCCGGATTGCAGGTCCCCAGCGCAGCCGAAAACCAAAGCAAATCGCTCGAAGAAGAGACGCCAGACGGCATAATGACTTGTTGCGGTATCTCAGTTTCTTCGAGGATGTCGCAGATGTTTGTGAACGGAAACCCCAGGGCATCTCCGGAGCGCCATGCCCCAGCCTGGACAACGTATTGCTCAAAAAAGAAGGGAGCGAGGCGTTTCTTGAGTTCCTGTTTCAGCTGAGAGCTAATCGGAACTGCGCTCATATCTTCTTTACGCAAACTTGAGCGAACGCGGTTCATCTCTTCCGCACTGAGAGTACTCGGATCCTCATTCTCCTCTTTAACCCTGTTAGTAACGAATAGTGCAAAGGCTTCTGGATCTCGCTCATCGAGGTCACGATACGTGATGCGGTATTCGCATAGATAATCTGGGTCAAAAACCTCCAGGATTTTCCAGAAGAGCGGATCGATAGTATTTCCATTTGTCGGAACGATGATGCAACCATGTCCTCCCCATAAAGAGGAGAACAGTTCCAGAATATGTCTACAGGTATGGCTCCAGTTAGGATCCCCGATATCGCACAGGACAGCGATCCGGCCGGGTCTGAGACTGGTGGCGACGCTAAGAGTCTGCAAAGTAATTCGACCTTTCTACCGACGCATTTGGCGCCCTTTAGCTTTGGAGAACGCAGAGGGACCGCGCTGTGTCAACGGGTGCAGGCCCAGATTACTCCCGCGAAGTCGGCATCGCGCAAGAAATCCTTAGCAGAAGAGCCCCGACAGACCCTGACGCTCATTGAAGAGTTCTGTCGCTCTGTGTTTTCGAGTTCCCGGTGTGTTGTCGAATCGTCGCAATTTGCCTCCTGTTCTCGTATTTTCACCGGCATCTCCCATCTCCTTTCCAAAGTATCGACTGAGTTCTCTCCAAAGTGCCCATAGTGAGGTGTCCGCATGGAATCCTCGTTCGATTATCTGCGCGCCCACGCGGTTGAATTGGGCTCGCGCATCCTGGAAACGTACCCGCCACTTCAGAGCACCAAAGACCCCATTGCTCCGGCAGTAGCGTCCCTTCTGCGCAAGGCGCTCCCCGCTCAGGGGCTTGCCATTACTGGGACTGCCAAGTATCTGCGCCAGGCAAAGGCAGCGCGCATCGTCGCCGAGTGCGGCGCGGGCAAGACCTATATGGCTTTGGGTACAATCCATGTGCTGGCGGATGGGCGGCCCAGTACCACGCTGGTTATGTGCCCATCGCATATCACGCACAAGTGGGCGCGCGAGGTCTTGCTGACCATCCCGCGAGCCCGCGCCTTCCTTCTCGAGGACATGCGCAATGGCGGCAATCCCAGCCGACCGCACGGCATCTGCGAGGTGAAGCTGAGCAAAGGCAAAACGGTTTACGAGGGCAAGCGGCTCAGCCTGGCCGAAATGCGGCGCATGGGCCGCAAGGAATGGCGGAAGCGCTTTCCTGGACCGACGTTCTTTATCTCGGGCAAGGACAAAGGCAAGCTAGGTTACTTCTGGGAACACGTCTACATCAAGGCAAAGTCCGGTCCGAATCTGGGCGGCGTCGTCAATCCGGATTCCGGCGTTGCCATCCTCGACTCCGAGATGCAGAAACTCACCGCGCTCGACTTCACCGACAAACTCAAGGTCTCGGAGGCTCTGACCGCGCCCCGCGGCGGCACCACACGCTACTCCGCGCTGTGGCAGGCCGACCGGTCGCGCATTCAGCGCATGGCGCCAATCGAATACATCGGGCGCTACATGCGTGGGTGGTTTGACTTCGCCATCGCCGATGAACTGCACCAGTTGGCCGGCGACACAGCGCAAGGAAACGGACTTGGCGTGCTCGGACGCGCTGCACAAAGATTGATCGCGCTCACGGGAACGCTGATGGGCGGCTACGCCGACGACCTGTTCAACATCTTCTACCGCATGGAGCCGCACGCCATGGTACGCGAGGGCTTCGCATACGGAGGGCAAGGCCGCCGAGACTTCCAGGAGCAGTATGGCGTCCTCGAAACCATCGAGAAGGTGGAAGAGGCAGACAACGCCTGTTCCAGGGCGACCAAGAAGACGGTCCGAGTTCTGCGGAAGCCTGGAGCATCGCCGATGCTCTTCGGCAAGTTCCTGATGACCACGACGGCGTTTCTGTCTCTTGAGGACATCTCGGACAATCTGCCGCGATACGACGAGAGCGTCATTTCGGTCGATATGGACGACGCCCTTCAGCGGGCTTACGAACAGCTTGAGGAGGATATTCGCTCCGCGATGAAAGGGCATCGCGGTAACAAGAGCCTGATGAGCATCCTGCTCAACACGCTCCTCCTCTATCCAGATCATCCCTACGACTTCGATCAGATTTGGGCGCGAGCCTTCGATCCGCAAACAAAGGAGTATGTGAAGTTCCTGGTGACTGAACCGGAGAACCTCACGCGCGAAGCTCTCTACGCGAAGGAGCGTGCCCTGATCTCCGACGTCAAAGAGGAGCTGCGGCAGGGAAGGCGCTGCCAGGTCTATGCCACCTATACGGGCGAGAAAGACGTCACGTTGCGATTGGAGTCTGTGCTGCGGCAGGAGGGGATTCGCGTCGCCATCCTCCGCTCATCTGTTGCCACCGACAAACGAGAGGACTGGTACGAGCGGCAGTTAAAGGCCGGTGTCCAGGTGGTGATCTGCCATCCCAAGCTGGTCGAGACGGGATTGGACTTGCTGGCATTTCCGACGCTTTACTTCTACGAAACCGGCTACTCGCTGCACACCTTGCGGCAGGCAAGCCGAAGATCATGGCGCATCGGACAGAGATTCCCGGTGCGGGTGAAGTTCGTTACTTATTCAGGAACAATGCAGGAAACCTGCCTCCGTTTGATGGGCAAGAAGATGCTGGTCGCGCTCATGATGGAGGGCAAGTTCTCCGGTGAAGGTCTCCAAGCGCTCGATACCGATGAAGACCTGATGAGTGCGATGGCGCGCGAACTGGTCGAAAAGGCCGGTGTCGGAGAATCCGCCGACGCCGTGTGGCGGGACCTTGGCCACGAACGCGAGAAAGTGCTGCCGCGTCCGGCTGCTGTGGAACCTGAATCCGAAGAGGAGTCCGAACTGGCGCCCGATCTGCCGGGTTTGATCGCAGCAGAACCGGCTCCGACGCCATTCGGCATACACTTGATTGAACCGAACCTGCCTTCAAAGAAGCGGAAGAAGGCCTCGATTTGGCCGACGGCCACAGAAACCAATGTGCAGCTCAACCTCTTTGACTGAGCCGGGAGTATTGCATTTCGGAGGTGACATCATGAGCGAGGAACGGGATAAGGTTCGTTGCCGCAGTTGCGAACTCGTCCAATGGAGCGATCGAGCCAATTGCCGGCGTTGTGGCAACGTTCTGCCTGAGCCAATCGTCAGGATTGTTGAGCGAGTCGTAGAGAAGATCGTGATCCGGCAGGACCCGCAATGCCTTCAAAAGCTCGAACAGGCCTCCAGATTGATCTCGACGGCAACCGAGCGGTTGACGCAGCAATGCGTGGAGTCGGTAGCTCCAGTCGTCTTAGCGCAGGTTCCAGAGACCGGAGCCTTTCCGACAATGGCGGAGGTGGAGCGAGCGATGATCGTTGCAGC
>Ga0302320_10028775_pt1 | contig 10650 bp, 10 predicted proteins | sample Bog_T0_3_FD_202130 | JGI IMG/M metagenome (GOLD analysis project Ga0302320, IMG submission 202130) | Peat permafrost microbial communities from Stordalen Mire near Abisko, Sweden - Bog_T0_3 | ecosystem: Environmental > Terrestrial > Soil > Wetlands > Peat | place: Sweden: Abisko, Stordalen Mire... | reverse complement strand
TCCGCGCAGGAATTTTTTGCGCGACCGGATCCTGACCTGCCCGGCTGCGTCGTGGCCGATCTGCAAATGCCGGGGACCAGCGGCTTGCAACTACAGGCGGCCTTGCAGCGCAGCGCGAATCCGATGCCGGTGATTTTTTTGACCGGCCAGGGCGACATCCCCGCGACGGTGCGGGCCATGCGCAGCGGGGCGGAGGATTTTTTGACCAAACGCGCCCCGAAGGAAGAATTGTTCGCAGCCATCGAGCGGGCGCTGGAGCGCGACATCCGCGAGCGGCAACAGCGCCAGCGCCAGCGGGAATTGAGCGGCCGCATGGCCGAATTAAGCGAGCGCGAAAAGGAAATTTTGGGCCATGTTGTGCGCGGCGAAATGAACAAAGAAATCGCCGCGGCCCTGAACATCAATTTGCGCACCGTCAAGCTGCACCGAACGAACCTCACCCGAAAGCTGAACGTGCAGTCGGTCGCGGAACTGACGCGCCTGGCAACTGAAAGCGGGCTCTTCAAATAAGCCGCTGCAACGCGCCGGGTCGGAGACCGGTCCATCCTCCGCTGTGCTGCTACGGAGGACGGGCGCTCCCAAACGGGGACTAGAAAGTCCCCAGAACTCGCAGCCAGGAATGTCTATCGCTTTGCCGGATCTGCCCCAAAGGGCAGTAGCGGAGCGGGCGACAGGCGTGGTATATGTCTATCCAGTCAGTCAACCATGCCCAAAACCACACCAACGGAAGGCAAGGCGGCAGTGGCGGTCGAGAAATCGGCGGCGGCTCTTCCTTTTATCATCCATTTTTTCATGGTCCAAGGCATTGGTTTTCGCTGCACGGCTTATTGCGACCAGCAAGGCACGTGGCGCGATGCGCTCAAAAATGAAGAATTGCATGGGGACGTCCGCATTTTGGAATGAAATGCCGGCCCTTGCAGCGCAGCGATGCAGGGGGGATGGCCGTGCATCGCTATCAGACCTTGATCCGGGCCGCCGGTTTGCATTCTCTCCAGGGTTGTGTCCCAACCTTCTTTGCAAGCGGTTGTCCGGATCTGCTTGCACTACACTAACGACCTGCCCCTAAGGGCAGTTGATGGAATGGTCAAATCCGTGGCAAGTTGGACCAGTTTAATCCACCAATGCCTCAAACAATGACAACACAAATTGATTTGGCGCCGGCGTTTCAAAAAACAGCCGAAGGGCCGTTTGTCGTCGAGTTTTTCATGGTCGAAGGCGCCAGCTTTCGCTGCATGGCTTATCGCGACCAAAACGGCAAGTGGCGGAACGCATTCAATCACGGCGAATTGACGGGAGAGATTCAGTTCGTGGAGTAACCATCAAAAATGAGCAGCGTAAACGAGCCTGCGGACCAGCCAGTGGCCAACTGCATTTCGATTCCCCGGGAGGGGAAACTCGATTACATTCTCGCCAGAATTGATCTGGCCGCGTTTGTGATTACGCTCCTTGGGATTGGGCTGTTGGGGGTGGTGGCCTTGGCGACCGCGGTTTTTGAACTTGCCCGATTAGCTGCAATCTTGTGGTCAAACCCATTAGACCGCTGGGGCATCATAGTCGTGGGAGTGGCGATCATCTGGGTCATCGCGAGATGGAAAAAGTCGTGCGCGTCTTAGAATGGCGGGGAGCAAAGCCGGTCCAGAGGCAAACCCAAAAGCGGATATGCGCCGCGTCGGCTTGAGCAGAAACCCTGGAAATCGGCGCGGCGCGGAAACCGCATTTAGATTCGTGTTCCAATTTATGTTTTTTGTTGGTGGTTGTGGTCGCTTCCCCGGCTTGTTAGAGATTCCTCAGTGTGAGCAAGGAAAGGCTGGTGTGGTTCCCGGGGGGTTTGGCAGAGTTTTTTCGCGGCGAAAGCGCATCCCAACTTGAGATTGAATAGTGAAATCAAGCACCCCGGCACTCTATCCATGAACTCGACATAGAAGCGAGTATGAATAACGTCCGCCCTCACCGGCCCTCTCCCCCGGGGAGAGGGAGAAACGATTGCTGATTCTCGACAATATCATGACACCGGATGGGCATGGGTTCAAGCTAGAGAAGGAATCGCTCACGGCGCGCCCCGATGGCAATGCGCTGTGGTTCAAGGTGTGCTCCCTACAGGCTCTGAATTCGGCGCACCGATTTGCGGATTCATGGACGGCGCAGGAATCGCCAGCCCGGTGCAAAAATTACAAACTGATTTTGCTCGCGGCGGCGCGGGCATTTTGTATTTTACCACCTGAATTTTATGCAACCAACCGGCGATATCGCTCTCATCGGACTGGCCGTCATGGGCCAGAATCTTATTCTCAACATGAACGACCACGGCTTCACGGTCGTGGCCTACAACCGCACCACGGAAAAGGTGGACCATTTTCTGGCCAACGAAGCGAAGGGCACCAAGGTGCTCGGCGCGCATTCCATCGCGGAGATGGTGGCGCAGCTCAAGAAGCCGCGCCGGGTAATGATGCTGGTGAAGGCGGGCAAGCCCGTGGATGAATTCATTGAGCAGCTCATCCCCGCGATGGAACCGGGCGACATCATCATTGACGGCGGCAATTCGCTCTTTGAGGACACCAACCGGCGCCAGAAACACGTCGAGAGAAAGGGCCTGCTCTACATTGGCACGGGCGTTTCCGGGGGCGAGGAAGGCGCCCGGCGCGGGCCGAGCATCATGCCCGGCGGTTCGCCCGCCGCTTGGCCGCATGTAAAAGACATCTTCCAAGCCATTTCCGCCAAAGTCGAAGGCGACGTACCCTGCTGCGACTGGGTGGGCGAGGCGGGCGCGGGCCACTATGTCAAGATGGTCCACAATGGCATCGAGTACGGCGACATGCAGTTGATTTGCGAAGCCTACAACATCATGAAACAGGGCTTGGGGATGAGCGCAGACGAGATGCACGAGGTCTTCGCCGAATGGAACAAGGGTGATCTGGATTCGTATCTGATCGAAATTTCCCGCGACATTCTCGCCAAGAAAGACGAGGACAACACGCCGCTGGTGGACAAGATTCTCGACACCGCCGGCCAAAAGGGCACCGGCAAGTGGACGGTCATCAGCTCCCAAGAACTCGGCATTCCCATCACGCTCATGGCGGAAGCCGTTTATGCGCGCTGCGTCTCCGCGCTGAAGGAAGAAAGGGTCAAAGCGGCCAGGAAATTGAAAGGCCCGCGCCCCGCCCTCACCAGCATTGCAGCCGATGCGGACAAGAAAAAGGCCTTCATCTCGGACATCAAAAGCGCTCTCTACGCCTCGAAGATCGTCAGTTACGCGCAGGGTTACATGCTTATGCGCGCGGCAGCCAAGGAATACGGGTGGAATCTGAACTACGGTGGGATCGCGCTCATGTGGCGCGGCGGCTGCATCATCCGCTCGCGCTTTCTGGGCAAGATCAAGGAAGCATATGACCACAATCCGAAGCTGTTGAACTTGCTGCTGGACGATTATTTCCGGGGCGAAATCAAGAACGCCCAGAAAGGCTGGCGCAATATCGTGGCCACCGCCGCCAAACGCGGCATTCCGACGCCGGCGTTCAGCACCGCGCTGGCGTTTTTTGACCAATATCGTTCGGCGGTGCTGCCGGCCAACCTGTTGCAGGCCCAGCGGGATTATTTTGGCGCGCACACCTACGAAAGGGTGGACAAGCCGCGCGGTGAATTCTTCCACACCAACTGGACCGGCCGCGGGGGCACGACCAGCAGCGGCACGTACACGGTGTGAAACTCCGTCGCTGCGATATGGAGGACAGATGCGTGAGGTGTGAACAACGATCCCTGCCCAAATGAAAATTGAACAGCTCGCGACCGGTTCCGGAGCGGCTCCCAAAATCGGCCAAACTGTGACCGTCCATTACACCGGCACGTTTACGGACGGCCAGAAGTTCGATAGTTCCGTCGATCGCGATGAGCCTTTCAGCTTCAGCCTTGGGGCGGGCGAGGTCATCGCCGGCTGGGACTTGGGTGTGGCGCAGATGAAAGTCGGCGATAAAGTGAAATTGACCATTCCACCCGAACTCGCTTATGGCCGTGATGGTTATCCTGGCGCGATCCCGCCGAATGCCACGCTCATTTTTGAAGTGGAATTGCTCGCCATTGGCTGAGTTTTAGCTTAGTTTGCCAGTAGTTCCTTCAGCTTTGGCTCGATGGCGTTGGCCCAGATTTTATAGCCGGCCTCGCCCGGATGCAGGTAGTCCCGCATCATGGTCTTGGAAATCGAGCCGTCGTCCTGAATCATCTGCGCGCCGAAGTCCATATAGAAAATGTTTTTCCCGTCATCCAGCCGCGACAGGGCCTGGTTGACCTGTAGGATTTTTCCGCGCTGCGCGCTAAATGTCTGGCCGCGCGGGAAAATGCCCAACAAAATAATTTTTGTGCCCGGCTGCCGCTGGCGGATTTGAGTCACGATGGCTGTCACCCCTTCGAGGATGTCCGCTTCGGTGTTGTCTTCCTTGTTGGAGTTGTTGGTGCCGATCATGAGCACGGCCACCTTAGCCTTGACGCCGTCAAGCTGGCCCTTTTCAAAACGCCACAGGACATGCTGCGTACGGTCGCCGCCGACTCCCATATTGATGGCCTTGCGCCGGCCGTAAAATTCCTGCCATACGCTCTTGCCTGCGCCTTCCCAGCCTTGGGTGATGGAATCGCCGATGAACTCGAGATCGTAACTTCCGGGATTATCCTTTGCCCGCTGGAGCACGAGCGACTGGCGGTTGGTGGCGCTGCCGGTTCGCGGCACGGGGAGGATGGCTGTATTGGTGTGAAAGGCCGGCGCAATGGTCTCAATGGTCGGCGTATTCGTCTGCGCGGCGGCGGAAAATGGACGCGACAGCGACGCCGCTAGCGCCAGGATAGTGATGACGGTTTTCATGCGAATAGCATGACGATTCTTCGGGACGGCGTCAATTCCGCGGTGTCTTATCTACAGCCGGTCCGAAATTCAGGACGCGTCCATTACGTGAAGTGCCTTCCGCCGGACAGAATTGCTGCGGGTCATAGGCCCGCGCCCGAAGAACAATTAAGACATTGCCGTGCTTTTTAGACGGCAGCTATTTCTTCACTGCGCCCAGCGGAAGCACGGCTCTTCCGGAAAGTTCGTTCAGCACCTGCGCCAAGCCAGTGTAGATGGCCGCCAAGCCACAGGCGACGCCTTCCCAGCCGGTGGCATGTTTGAAACCGGAGCTGGCGGCAGTGTAATCACCAAAGGCGAGCAGAAAAAACAAAACAGTCAGGGTGCCGAACACCACCTGAAGCGCGCGGCTGAGCCGGAAAGTGCCGAGAAACATCGCGGCGGTAAAAAGCCCCCAAAGGGCGAGATAAGCGGCCATGGCCGTTTCGTTGGCTGCGGTGACGGTGGGAATGATTTTAGGCAGCAACAAAAGGGCCACCAGCGAAATCCAGAAGAAGCCGTACGAAATAAACGCCGTGGTGGCAAACGTATTTCCTTTCTTCCATTCCATGATCCCGGCGATGACTTGCGCTGTCCCGCCGTAGCAGAGGCCCATGGCCAGGATCATGCTGTTCAGTTCGTAGCAACCCGCATTGTGCAGATTCAACAAAACGGTGGTCATTCCAAATCCGAGCAACCCGAGCGGGGCGGGATTGGCGGAATTGTCTTTCAGTTGCGTCGCGGCGGATTCGTTCATGCAAGTATTTAGTTTGGATTATAGTTCGGAAACGCTGCCATGATGGCAGTTCTCCATCGGAGGTCAAGAATAGGCAGATTGCAATGAAATCTGCCGCCCACCATGCAGTTTGCGCGGCTAAAGTGTGCCCGGGGTTCGCACAAAGACGGCATGGTTTATGCGAATACTCAGCCGAGGCGAACGGCACATGAAAAATTCGAGAAACACAATAGTGCTGCTGGTGCTGGCGGCGTTGGCCACGACCGGTTGTCAAAGCACGCAGAGTGCGAATGGCAATGGCGCGAATTCAACCGGACAAAACACGTACCCGTCGCCGCCATGGCCTCCGCCGGCTCCCAATACCATGGACAATCCACCGTCATCCACCGTGAATGCTCCCCCGAATCATCTGTGACGAGGGATTTGGCCATGAGCCATGCTGCTGACCGCAGACCAAAATGGAAAGAATAACGCCATGAATAGAACAAACAAGACCGAGAGCTTGATCAGACCCGCCTTTTGCGCGGTGCTCCTGCTGACATTCCTCCTGACGTTGAATGGATGTGTGGGCGTCGTAGGCCCGGGCTATGACGGCCCAGGCTATGATTATGGACCGGATTTTTGGATATTCGGCGGTTATGGGCACGGTCATTGGGATCGCGACGCAGGGCGACGCGGTTTTGAAAGTCGAGGCGGCATCAGCCATGGAGGTTTCCATGGCCGTCGCTAAGCCAATAGCCACTAGAATTAATTGGAGAAGAATATGAAATACGCATATAACAGGTTCCAGCGCCTCATAACCGGGCTGTTTGCGGCTTGCGTTACCCTCGTGGGACTGGCGTTGCCAGCCCAGCTTCGGGCTCAGGACCAACCAGCAGCAAACCTGCAGCAACAGCGATTTGCATCGTCGCAAGAGGCCATTAAAACTTTGCGCGCAGCGGCCGAAGCTGGTGATCGGGCCAAGGTTCATGAAATTTTTGGTCCCGAGGTCACGAACTTCTTCACGGGAGATGAGGTTCAGGACAAAGCCAATTTCAAGGGATTTTCCGAAGCCATGCAAGACGCCTGTGTGCCCGTTCCTGAAGGGGATGCCCGGATCACGCTTAATATTGGGACCAATGACTGGCCGTTCCCCATCCCGCTAGTGAAGGAGAAAGGACAATGGTTTTTTGATACCGAGGCCGGCCGGGAAGAAATCATCAACCGTCACATTGGCGGGGACGAACTTCACGCCATCGGCGTGTGCCGGGCGTATGTGAAGGCGCAAAAACAGTATTTCAGCCAGGACCGCGACAGCAGCGGCGTGCGGAAATACGCGCAGAAATTCAAGAGCACATCCGGCCAGCGCGATGGGCTGTATTGGGAATCAGCCAGCGAACCCAGCCCATTTGGCGCGCTGGTTGCGGAAGCGCACACCGAGGGCTACGGAAAACATTCGCCAGGAACTGGCGCGCATCCACTTCACGGTTATTTGTTTCACATCCTGACCGGGCAGGGCCGCGCCGCGCCGGGAGGCAAAACCAGCTATCTCGCCAATGGCAACCTCACCGCCGGTTTCGCTTTGGTGGCCTATCCCGACAAGTGGGGAAAATCGGGCATCATGACGTTTATAGTGAATCAAGACGGCAAGGTTTATCAAAGGAATTTCGGTGAAAAGACCGGCGAAATTGCCGCCAGCATATCGGAATACAATCCCGACCGGCACTGGAAGCTGGTGCAGGAGCCGGGCTTCGCGGAGCAGTGACCCGCTTACGATTGGTTTTGAGACGTAACGGGCGGCGACCGACATTCCAATCGAACGCCCAATGGTTTACCTTTGGCGCGTTGGTTGACGCGCCTGCGGACGCACTTCAAGCGCACGCGCTGAAGCGCTTGCGGGCCGGCGAGAGGCCCGCCCTGCTATCACTCCTGGGGATAGACGAGAATACGGTCGTGGACGAGCACAATCAGGTCGTTTTTCTTGTCGCCAGTTACATCGGCCACCGCGCATTCACGGGGCTCGGGGAGGGCATTCTGGGCGCCACGAAACGTGTGCTGCTCGAACACCTGCCAGCGATCGCCGGGCACCAGCTTGCGGTGCTTGTCGAAGGAGACGAGGTCAATATAGTTTTTCGCTGTTTCCATGAAGATGAGCTGTTTGCGTCCGCTGCCGGTGAGGTCGCCGGCGATGAGGTCGTTCAAGTACCCATCCTTGATCGGCGTATCATAGTCATCCAGCCGCGTCAGACCCCAGACATCACCCCAGAGCGGCAGCCACGCCACGGAATTCTGGCCGGCGAACGCCACGCAGGCTCCGCCGAGCTTCACGGTCTTCAAGTTGGCAAAGCCGGTGGCGGGCAGGTCTATATTCTTGACCACCTGCCAGACCCCGTTGGTGTCGCGCTCAGACAGCGTCAACTGCTTGTGCTCGGCGTCGAGCAAAAACAAAGACGGCACGGCATGTTTGCCGTTGGCCACTGCGGCCACACTGATGATGCGCGAGTCGCTGGCGGAGCCGTTGATCTGGTCTTTGACGCGGAACCCCCAGTTGGAGCCGTTGGTGGAACCGTCCGCCCTGGCCTGGGGCTCCAGCACCACCGCCCGCACGAAATTCTTCTGCGGCAGCAGCAGCTCGGCTTGGCCGTCGCCATCCACATCCGCCGATGCCAGCCACGGCTGCTCCATCGCGCCGCCGGGCGGATCCACGTCCAGCTCGTCAAATTTGCCGTCCTTTTTTTGCAGCAGCACTTTGATCTTTTCGTAGGGCACCAGAACCACGAGATCAGCCAGGCCGTCCTGATTCACATCCTGGATCGCGAGCGTGGTGGGATTGGACTTGAAGCTTTCGCCCAGTTTTTGCGTGGTGGTTTTGCCGTCCGCGGAACGGAGCACCAGCGAGCGGGCACCGTCCTTGTCCACGATGACGGCGAGGACGGGCTTGGCACCGTCCTTGAGCGCGCCGACCGCCATCACCAGAGGCTTGCCATCAAGCGGAAGTGGCGTGGGGAACGGTAGCCGTCCGTTCTTATCAAACTGTGTGATCGCCACGGAGTTTTCATCCCGGCTGAGCAGGAAAATGGCTGGATGGCCGTTTTGGTTCCAGTCCGACACGGCGATTTGGGAAACGCCCGCCAGACAGGGAAAGGTCTTGGGCGGCGCCAGCGAGCCATCGGCCTGCTGCAGGCTAACCGAGATCTGGCCGCTGGCTGGCTCGGCCACAATCAAATCGTCCCGGCCGTCGCCGTCCACATCCGCCCACATGACACCGCGCTCAGGCGCATCGGTTTTGGTCAGCGGCAGGATTTGGAACTGGCCCTGCTTAAAAGCGCCCGAAAGCGCGTCTCCCGGCTGGTGCGTGAACTGGGACACCTCGGCCCGGCCGGTGGCCTGCACGATCGTGACGAGATAATTCGTGCGGTCGCCCGCCAAATTGTCGATCCAGAAGGAGCGGACGGGCTGGCCCTTGAAATAAATCTCCGGGCCGAGCTGGCCGCCGGCTTTTTGCAGGCGCACGCGCACGGGCGACGGACTGTCGAAATCCACGAAAACCAGATCATCCTTCCCGTCGCTGTCCACATCCACAATCTGCAAAGCCTTGGGCGTGCCTGAGTAGGGGATCTTTTGCGGTTCCGCCAGCGTATGATCCTTCTGCTGCGCTAGAAAATAAACCGCGCCATTGTCGCCAAGCAGGGCGAGATCCGCGAGTCCGTCGCCGTTCAAATCACCGACGGCCAGCGAATTGGCGTCCAGCCGCCCATCTTCGAAGTGCCAACGCTTGGGTTCACTCCAGCCATTGGTGCCCAGATTGTAGCGCACCACCAAGTCCTTCCCGTCGCCGAAATAGGCAAGATCGGGCCGGCCATCGCCGTTCAAATCGGCGACCACGAGCGCCGCGATGCGCTCATCCACCGGAATGGAGTCAATCCGGAAACGCGAGTCAGGCGGCAATTCGTTCAGATCCAGTTTGCGCACGGAGACGGCCTCAGCGCGGTTCTTTTTGCCGGTTTGATTGTAGAGCAGGTTGATCTTGGAACGCAGGTTGTTGGCCACGATGAGATCATTCAGCCCGTCGCCGTCGAGGTCGGCCACGTGCAGCAGGGCGATTTGCTGGTCAATGGGGAAAATCTCCGGGCCGGTGAAACCGAAGGCGTTCGTCACCGTGGCCGCCGAAATGGAAAAGCCCAGGAACAACGCGGCAACCGCGGCCGCAGAGAGACATTTTGTGAACCGATACATGCGGGCAACCTGCCATCCGGCGAGAAAAATGGCGAGATTATTCGCAGCTACTCACCAAGGAAATGCAGAGCCACGCGGCGGGTGTGGGGACGGGTGCGATGTTCCCACAAATAAATCCCCTGCCAAGTTCCCAGCGTGAGCCGTCCGGCGCGGACCGGGATGGAGAGGTTCACCGCCGTCAACGCCGCCCGCACATGCGCGGGCATGTCGTCGGCGCCTTCGGCAGTGTGGCTGAACAGCGGGTCGCCATCGCGCACGAGGCGCGCAAAAAAGGCGTCCAGATCACGGCGCACATCCGAATCGGCGTTTTCCTGAATCAACAGTGAGGCGGAGGTATGGAGCAGGTGGAGCGTGAGCAGACCGTTGCGGAACTTATTGGCGGTGATCCAAGCCGCCAGCTCGCCGGTGAACTCGATCAAGCCGCGTCCGCGCGTGGCGAGGGTCAGTTCGTGATGCGCTTGGCGGAGCATGGGGTGAAAAGGATGGTTGGATTTAGGGATCGTTCCCCAACGTGCCGTACCGGAGGCCGCGCTCCGAACACCAACGAGCCGGGTCGGGAGACCGGCGCTCCGAATCCATCAAGCCAGCCAGCCATTTATCCAAGAATCCAGTCATTCCTATTGGGGCGCTTCGAAGGGCGCGCCTTTGTCGGCAAGGAGCCGTTCGAGGTCGGGGTTGCGGGGTTGGCCGGCGGCCACGGCCTTCTGGTAATGCCAGCGCGCGAGCATGGGCATGGGCGGGGTCTGATTCAGATACACCACGGCCAGGTTGTTGTGGGCCGGCGCATAAAGCGGATTGAGCTGGATCGCCTTGCGCAAGGCCGTTTCCGCCTGCA
>Ga0302320_10028774_pt1 | contig 10651 bp, 12 predicted proteins | sample Bog_T0_3_FD_202130 | JGI IMG/M metagenome (GOLD analysis project Ga0302320, IMG submission 202130) | Peat permafrost microbial communities from Stordalen Mire near Abisko, Sweden - Bog_T0_3 | ecosystem: Environmental > Terrestrial > Soil > Wetlands > Peat | place: Sweden: Abisko, Stordalen Mire... | reverse complement strand
ATCCGCCCGCGCGCCAGCACCGTGGCGACGTTGCCGGTGTCGACCGTGTACAGCGTCGCCGCCGTGGTGGTCAGCACGGTCGGGGTGAACATCTGAATGACTTGAACGGTCATGGAAAGTCTCCTTACGACGCTAGAACCCCAACAAGCCGCGAAACCTTACCGCAGCCGGCGCCACGGTCACGTCAAAGCTCTGCCACGTGTCGACCGACCAGCCGGCCGTGGTGAAGGCTTGCACCGCCGTCCAGGCCGATGCGTCGTCCGAATAGTCCAGCGTGAAGGCGGTGGGTGCGTAGAGAACGCTACTGTAGTCGAGCGGGTAGATCCGAACCTCATTCACGACCACGCTGTTGCCCGCGCCGAAGTCATAGCCCCACCATTGAGGCAACGAATCCGCGGGCGCACTGCTCCAGAATGTCGTTAGATTGCCATCACAGGCGGCAGACGGCTCATAGATACCGCCCTGCGTAGACGACGCCAAAGCCGTGCCTGAGCCGAACAGATCGGCGCCCCCGACCGAAGATGCCATTTGTATCTCAGCAAGATTGACGTTGGTCGCACTTGGCAGCACCGCGGTTATATTGATCCGCCAGTAACGGTGCGCGGCCATTAAGCGAAGGCCAGCGCCGGACTGACAGCAATAAACGTCGATCTGACGACGTAATAGCTCAGGATGTCGGTCGCACCGGCCGCGGTCGACAGCACAGGAGCCGTGCCGCCGGGGAATTTCCAGTCCGAGCCATAGGCGAGCGTCCGGCCGCCGGTGCCGTCCTGGGTGACGACGATCTGCCCGCCCTGCCCGGCATTGACGCTGGATGGATTGGCCAGCGTGCGGTTACCGCCAAGCGTGACCGCGAAGTTGTTGCCCAGACTGAAATTCGCGGTGATCGTCGCGCCGTCGGTCAGCGTCACGACGGCGCCGATCTGTGCCGCCGTCCAGGTGTTGGAGGTCGACAGGCCGGCGCCGCCCGCCGTTACCCAGGCGCTGGTCGCGGTGTCCCACAGCGACAGCACGCCGGTATCGTCGGCGTAGTAGAACGCCAGCGCCGCAGTGCCGATCGGTGGCGTCGCCGGCCGCGATGCCGCAGGCCCTTGGCCGAGATAGTCGGTGAGAATGCTGGAGGTCATAGGATTTGCACCATGATGCACTGGCCGAACGGATCGGCGATCAGCCCCGGGCCTGGCAGGTCGCCGTTGACCAGCGGGGCGTAGATCCCGCCGCCGGTGGCCGAGAGCGTGCCGGCGGGCGAGAGCGTCAGGCCGGTGCCGACGGCGATACTGCTGCCGCTGGCGGCCACCGTGCCGGCGTTGCCGAACAGGCTGTCGGCGGCCACGGTGATCGGCGCCGCGCTCGGTGATGATGTCGATCCCCCCAGCAGTGCGAGGGTCAGCGCATCGGCCGCAGCCCGGTCGGCGGTGTTGACCGGCCCGCGCGTGTCGCGGATCGAATAGGCATAGGTCTGGTCTGTCATGTCGCTGGTCGAGGACACGTCGAGCGTGCCGTTGGCGAGGGTGAGGTTGCTGCCGACCCTGACAGCCCCGGGTGGGGCGCTGAACAGCCCGCCGTTGCCCGACAGCGTGCCAGCCGCCAGCGAGGCGAGATCGAGCGTGCCGGAATTGAGCGCGAACGAGTCCGATACCGCGATTGCCACGGGTTGCGCCGTGGTGTCGGCCGGATTGCCGATCAGGCTTTTCGCGGCGAGGTCGGGTGCGGAAATCGTGCCGCCGCTGCTGACGTCGACCGAGGCCAGCACCGCGGAGGGATTGGTCACCAGCGCCTTTGCCAAGGTGCCGGACTGCTCAAACAGCCCGTTCAATGCGCGCCACCAGGACCGCGAAATCTGGCCGGAGCGGTCGACGAGCGGCTCGCGCGGGGCGAGGATGACGGGCTTTTCGGTCAATGCAGGCGGATCCGCGCCACAACATCCTCACCGACCAGCGCGGCGGCATCGCCTTGCTGGCCGCGCCGAATGCCCTCCGCGACCACCGCATTCAGGTTCGGTGCCTGGATATTCATCTTCTGCAGTGCCTCGATGCGCGCCGCTGAGACGGGATTGAACGGCATCAGGTGGGCAAGGCAGCGCCCCACGACCTCTGTGTCCGCCAGATCGGCATAGGGCACGCGCATGATCAGTGGATGATCAAACCCGTTCAGCGCCTCCATCAGCAGATCGCAGAAATTGCTCCCTGGAATGCCGATCCGCGCGAGCGACGCCTCGACCTCGGCGATCGGGCGTTCGATGATCAGGGTGCGCGGGGTCAGGCGCCGGAAGATTTCAGGCAGATGGAAGCCCAGGCCATGGTCAGAGGCGCCGACATACCGGAAACCCGACATGCCCCATACGGTCTCGAACACATGCTGCCAGCGTTCGACATAGCGCAGCGGTTCATGGATGCAGACAGACAGCTCGTTGGACGCCGCCACCGCCATCCAGGCCGTCCGCGAGCGCGGCAGTCCGGTGATCAGAAACGGGATTGGCATCATCCGACGTCCACATCTGCGTCCAGGATCGCTACCAGGAACAGGTCCGAGGATGACAGTTCAAAAATCCTGTCCGATCCGCCAAACCGCCGCGTCGCGCCCAGCCGGTTGAACTTCACGGTCTGCGTCGTCGCACCCAGCGGCCCGGCCGCGACGATGCGTTCATCGGACCAGGTTCGCCCGCCGTCATCGCTCCACCGCAGCACCACCTGCGGTTCGACGCCGTTCGGCACACCCTGGCCGGTCTGCATCGCCACCGACAGCGAGTAGAACCGGTCAGCGGCCATGCTGGCTTTGGGCAGCGCCCGCCAGCGGCGGAGCCAGCGGCGGCGGATGCCGTTGTCGGTCAGGCTGTTGACATTGAACGCATAGAGGTTGCCCGAGGCGTAGTCGCCCAGCACGCCGGCGCCGGGCGAGTTCTGTTGCGACGTGACGACGGTCTGCGACGATCCGGGCGGGTTGGATGGGCCTGCTGTCAGAGTCCCGCCCGAGATCGAGAAGGCGCCGCCGCGGCCGTTGTTGTCGGCGAAGGTGGCAGGCGTGCCGTTCGAGGTGAGGAACACCGGCGGGGTGACGCCGAACGGGGCTGATCCGTCCGCTCTAAGGAGCTGTGCCCCGCCGGCGGCCGAGATGAAGGCGCGGCGGTTCGCCAGCACGGTCAGATCGACGAATTCGGCGGTCGGCGTGAAGAACAGATCGGCGATTGTGACGGGTGGCGGCGCCATGGTGCTGCCGATGATGTAAGTGTTGAATTTCGACAGACTTGTGATCTGCGGAACGATGGCGGCGTAGGTGTTGAGTTTGCTGACGCCAACGCCGGTCATTACGCCAGGCTTTCAATGCCAGTCTGCACGGTAGAGAGGCTGGCAAAGGGATTTCCGGTCGCGGGATCGGTCGTCCAGATGTACTGATGGAAGCCAAACGAATTTGCCAGTGCCTCTGCCGGTGAGCTGCCGGTGACACCGCCCGAACGGAGCAGGAGACCAATGTTCTGCGGGGCACCGGACGCCGTCATCGCCCTGGCGGTAACAGCGACGGCGGCGATGAACGGGGCAACAGAGGTGCCGGGCTGGGTAAAGAGTTCGATCTGATCGGCGGTGTCCGAGGAGATCCCGCTGCTGTCATTCAGCACCACTTCATTGACGGAATTGCCGGTCGCATCACCGGTCCATTGCGAGGTCGCGCCCTGTCCATTCGGCGGAAGCGTCTCAAGCGACATGGAGCGGGTGTCTGATGACGATACGATCACTTCCGACCATGCCACGATTCCCGCATTATCATTACCCTGTGTGGATTGCCCGAGATTGAAGCCAGCCAACGTGGTCAGCCCGTTGGTGGTGAGGTTGCCGGTGTAGGAGAGGAACGGCACGCCATCAACATACATTTGGAATGAGCCGGCACTGGCATAATCGACATAAAAATCCAGCTTGGCGACATAGCCACTGTTGATACCGGCTACCGAATTGGCGAGGATGGTGACATTCCCTGAACTGTCCACGGTTTTTAATTGATACAGCCACGTCGATGGTCCGGTGTCATTGCTCTGACAGTCATAGCCGACGAGGAGGCGGGCGTTCCCGGAGGAATCATTCCAGCGGACGAGATAGCCAGCATCGCCTGCATTTGAAATTGAAGCGTCGTAGTAGCGGGCGGTCATCCAGAATGACGATTGCGTAAAAGCACCAGTTGGTGACGCCCAGTAGGACGACAGCCCATAACTGGTCGGTGTCGTGACGTTGATCTGCAAGGCGCATCGGGCATAGGCGGAACGGAAATGGCTGCTATCGGTGGTGACCACCCCACCGCCAAAATTCAGGAAGTCACAATCCTCGGCCCCGACAAAGTAGATACCCATGGTTTAATACCTATTCCCACTACGTGTGGTCATGCCACCGCCACCAGTGACCACGGTTGCGTGGCCGCTGGCGCAATCGCGTGCGAGGATGACCACGTGATCGAGGCCGCCGTCAGCAGCGTTTCGGTCAGCACGTTGGCAACCAGCGTGTTGGCGTAGACCTGCAACTGCTGCGTGGCGGTGTCGATCGAGATCAGGATGTTCACCCAGGCGACCCAATTGGTGAAATCATACGTTGCCGCGACGATCGGCGCGGCAGCAGAGTCCCACGCCTCGACCGTGATCTGCGGCGATCCGGCGGCGTCGTTCTTGATGGTGAGGGACAAGCCGGGCGTTGCCGATCCGCCCTGATTGGAGAACACCACACCGGCCGCGCCGGTGTCGGGCAGATTGAGCCAGACCGAGAACACCGCGCTGAAGAACGCTGTCGGCAGCCCCACCAGCCCCGATGCCGTGGCCAGCGTCTCGGTGGTCAGTTTGACCGACTGCGCCTGATAGGCGGTCGTGGTGTTGACCAGCGTGACCGCGCCCTGCCATGGCGTGAAGCAGTTGCCCGCGTGGCGGTTCCATGCCCCGTCGGTCCAGGCGGCGATCCGGTGCCACAGCGGAAACCCGGCCATCTCGCTCGCGGTCAGGTCATGCACCCAGGTCTTGTTCGCCTCGGGGAAGGTCAGCACATAGAACTGATGCCCGCCCTGCTGGCGGCCGTAGCCGATGGCATCGCCGAGGTTCGGATAGGTGTCAAATTCAGCAATCAGCGCCTGCGTCGAAACCGGCACCAGATTGTAGCCTTGGGCGCGCACCACGATGCCCTGGCCCTGGTCATTGCGCGACAGGAAAAAGAGATGTTCGCCGAGAGCCGCCGCAGAGAACGGCGCGATGGTGCCAGACTCCATCCGCGCCGACGTGACCAGTTGGAAGGGGAACGGCACGAGGCCCGCATCGATCCAGATCTCCGTATGCTTTTCTTTGATCAGGTAGATTTCGTCATGGATCACCGCGAGCGACATGCACTGATCGGGCGATGAGTCAGACACCCCGTAGGCCAGCGCTTCCCAGGTCGAGAGGTCCAGTTCGTCGGACGAGGCCAGATACTGCGTGCCCTGGAACACCAGCACGCCGAAGCCGTCCGAGATGCCCCCCACAAGGGGGTTGGCGAACGGCAGCATGACCGGCACGAGGCCCAGCCACGCGCCATAAGTCGGGGCTGTCAGGGTCAGGCCCGCACCCGATCCCGAGGTCGATTTCTGTGTGAAGGTGGCGGCCTTGTCGTTGACCGTGCCGCCTTGGGTGACGGTGAAGCCGGTCACCATGCCGGTCGCGCCCACCGCGCTCACCCGGTAGATCGCATCGGCGGATCCGCCGTTGATCTTGCCCACATTGCCGATGACGTAGTTCTTGCCGCCGCTGACGATCGATGAGGCGGTGATCGGCCCCGAACTGGCGGTGATAGCGAACGTCAGGCCGGTGCCGACGCTGGCCGGCACGCCGGGGTCGGCCTTGGTCGCCTGGGCGCTGGCGGTGCCGTACTCGGTCCCGCCGTAGATGATCTGCACGGCGCTGACGGCGCCGCCGCTTTCGGCGGTCACCTGGTAGACGGCATCCTCCGAGTAGACATTGATCAGCCCGGTGTCACCCACGGCATAGCCGGCGCCGCCTGCGGCGGCCGTGGCCGCTGTCACAACCCCGTCGGCTGCGGTGACATTGAGGGTCAGGCCGCTACCGGCGCCGACCTGGCCGTTAATGCCGGTGGTGCTGGCGCTGGCCGTGCTGGCGTATGTCGTGCCGGGATTGACCAGCGTGTAGACGGTGACCGGATTGTTGGCGACCGCGGTCACGGTGAGGATTGGATAGCTGGTCTGTGTGCCGCTTGCCGATTGCAGGGTGATCGTGTCATCCACCGCATAGAGCCCGCCGGCGAGGCCGGTCAGGGTCACCTTCGCACCGGTCGAGGGATTGGTCGTCTGGCCGGTGATAGTGCCGCCGGTGACCGGATAGCCGCCGGGTGCGAGCCAGCCGCCGACGCCATCGACGATCATGATCTGCTGGCCGTTCTCGAACATCGAAACGGGGGCGCTGCCGATCACCACCTGCCCTAGCAGAGTGGCGGTGCCGTTCGGTGTCAGGCTGTAGACCTCGTTGCCGGACACCACGTAGAGCACGTCCTTGAGGCGTTTCACGCCGCGGACCGGGCCGGGCCCGAGGGTGCCGATCAGGTCGAGCCCGGCGGTCAGATACAGCGCGCCGGGAACCTTGCCGTCCTTGGTTTCAATCACTTCCAGATACAGGTTGTAGGCCTCGTTATCGCTGGCCGAAGTTGAGCGCGACCTGGAGAAGCCGCCGAGGATCGGGGATTGCGCCACGTTAACCCATTCAAAACGCTAGTAGTTCCGGTCACTTCTGATGTTATAGGTCGATTGCCCGCGGGCGATGATTTCCGGATCGAACACCGACCGCTGCGTGCGGTTGTTGTTGCGCTTGACGTTGCCCTTCGATTCCGCCGCGCGGCTGACCACGATGGGATCAAGCTGGGCGGCGGTGAAATAGGGCTTGAGTGCGATCGCCAGATTGGTCTTGATCGCCAGATTGTAGCCGGGCGGCAGCAACACGTTGGTTTCGGGCGTCGGAAAGTCGCCGAGTTGCAGGTACGAGTAGAAATAGCACTGATAAACCTGGCAGGGCGTCGGCCAGATGTTGACGATCCCAAGCGGAAACTGCGGATCGTAGAACAGCGTGTCCGGCAGATTGGAACTCACTGCCGCCGTGGTGCGCAGATTGAACGCGAGCTGACCCAGCACGTCCATCGGGTATTTGTTGTTGTTCGCATCGAGCAGGTAGGCGGACCCTGCGGCGTCGGACACCCGCAGCGGGCGGATCGTGCTGATCGAGCCGCCGGTGCCGCAGGTGTATTGCGTGATGTTGGGTTGCAGCGCGAAGCTCAGTTGCTGCCACGCAAAGCACGTCATCGACTCGTTGGACCACGAGTCGATCATGTCGTTCAGTGCGGTCAATGAGCGGTCGAGGTCGGCCGCACTGATGGTATCGCCCGGGCCGTAGACGCCGAGCATTTCGAGGCTGTCCTGGATCAGATCAAGCGCGGTGGTCATCGTTGCTTAGACCGCCGATCAGTGCGCGTGCGAGGGGTGCATGACCGCGGCGACCCGGCGGGCGGCGTCCTGCGCGCGGTGCTGCTCCTCCATCTTGCGCTTTGAGGGCGGGCGGGCCTTGCGCTGTTTGATGGGTTTGTCATGTGCTGCGACCGCATTTTTCTCGGGTTTTGCAGTCTTTTCGGGGGGTTTTTCCGCTATTTCGGGGGGTTTTTCCGCCGTCACGTCGGTCGGTTCATTGGCACCGGCGGGTTCGTCCCAAGGCGGCGCAACCGGCGCGGATTGCGGCCCCGGGCCCTGAGCCGCCAGCACCTGCACCGGCTGGTCGGCTTCTGCCGCCGACCGTGTCAGAGTGCGTAGCATCAGCTTGATCTCCGCCAGCGATCCCTCCAGCGCGGCAATGCGCTCAGTGACCGCAGACTGCGCGGCGGCTGGCTGCGGCTCGGGCTCGTCCGGCGGGGTCGTCTTTTCGGGCGCTGGTGGTGTGGACTCTTGCGGAGGTGGCTCCTTTGGCGTCGGATCGTCGCCCGGTTTCTCAGCCGGTTCTTCGATGCCCAACTGCACCCGCCGCTCACGCGCCGCCCGCGCCTCCTCTTCGGCGTTCTGCACCAGCTTGCCGCCGACCCATTTCGGATATTCCTGCGGTTCGTATTCCTCGCCCGCCGGGCGCATCGTGGCGACGGCAGCGGCGAACGCGGCCGGATCAGATTCGCCCTGGGTCACATACCCCTGTGACTTGTAGTATTCTTCCTGGCCCTCATCCATAACGAGCACCGGCGCGTAGCGGATCGGTGTGCCGCCGACATGATAGGTGAAGCCGCCCGGCGACTTGACCTCAGTGCCGATCGAGCCCGGCGTATAGGCCGGATGCGTCATGTGCCGCGGGTATTTCTGGTGCACCCGTTCCGGCGGTGCGCCTCGAACAATTGCGTCTGCGTGCTGCTGTAGGATCGCCATTACTTTCTCCCGATGACCTTGGTTAACGCCGCTCTTTCTTGCTTGGCGTGCAAGCGTACGTGGTGCATTAGTTTCGGATCTTGCTTGATCTCATGCGCACGTTTGAGTGTGTTCTACGCATTCGGTTGCGGCGAGCCAAGCCCGCCCGAATGCGGGGCAATGCCGCTTGCGCGTCGTATCGTTGGTTTATCGGAATACTCGGCGGTTTTGCCGCGGCCAACGGTTTCTTGGGTGGTGGTTTCTTCATCCCGCAGCCTTTTCTCGTATGCCGAAGCCCCGGTCCGGCCCCTCGCCCGGCTTGGTTGGCTGTTCCATCATGGCAGCGGTCATCGCGCGCCAGACCTCACGCACCACCTCGCCGGACTCCCCCGTGTTCCGCAGCAGAATCGCTCTCATGCCGGCCTCGATCATCGCCCCGGACGGTTCGTGCATCGCTTCGATGGCGGCGCGTGCCTGACGCGCGTAGACCATCCACGCCGCAATCACCTGTTCGTTTGGCGGTGCCACGCAATAGCCGCGCGGGCCAATGATCGGCACATGCCACGGCACCAGCGGCGTGTCCGGGTCCTCGCCTTCCGAGAAGCACATCGCCCGCGCCACCATCTCGACCGTGCCCATTGCCGCCTCGTCCCCGTGTCAATCCAGACACGATTACCGCAACCGGCGGGCGCTTGGTAGGCACACCCGCCAGGCTCCCCTCGCGTTTCGGCCGGGTTACGCCAGCAGCCCGTATCGCTTCAGCGCCGTCACGATGTCGCCGATGCTGTAGGCGGAGGTGCCGATGCCGCCGGTGAAGGTGGTGTTGGTGAACGCCGCCGTCACGCTGCCCGCCGCCCCGGTCGTGGTGTTGGGCGCACCCGGCTGGCTGAACTGCGGCACCGCTGCCGCCCCGTAATGGCTGATCAGATCGGTCGGGCTCAGGCCGAACACGGTGCCGACCGGGTTGCCGTCCGACAGGTTCCGCGCGTTGGTCGTGGTGGTGACGGTGCCCACGGTGACGGGTTCGTTGTTTGAACCGGACATGGCTCAGTGTACTCCTGTTATCGGGGTAAGGGGAACGACGGCGGCATTCATCCAGGTGCGTTCGCGGCCTAGCGCAATCTGCTTGTTGACCGCTTCCGCCATCAAGCCGCAGGCGTCGCGGTTCATCGCCGGACCAACCGGCAACAGCGCGCGGTTCTCGCGCACCGTCACCACCACCTGAAACAACACATCCGGCGACTTCGGCTTGGTCATCCGTTCGAGGATATCGCCCGGAATTGGCGCGCCGTTGCGTTCGCGGTCCACCTGTTCGGCGAACTGGCGGCGCAGGCGGCGTATCTGGCGGCTGGTCATGGCTCAGTTGGTCAGCCTGCAAGCCAACTCAGGGTAAAAACAGGAAGTTCCGAACAGGACGTCGATTCTGCACGGGGTGACGTCGTTGAAGATGTCGAACGCCCGAACGATCCGCATCGAGATGTTTTTCCACATCTCGCGCGCCGCGAAGTCGACACCGCCCGGCAGCTCCATCGGCACGCTCACCAGACCGAACGCATCGCGGGTAAATCCGATGTTCTGGAAATACGTCGATCCACCTGTGCCGAACACGGTGATCGCGGCGTTGTTGGCCGGTGCAGCCGAGACGTTCTGATAGGCGCCGGTGGTGGTGATCGCCGGCGCGATGGCCAGCGTCGCCGCACCGCCGCCCGATGAATTGGCCGCCGTGGTGACGACGAAGTTCATCAGCGTGCCGGTGGACTGACGGCTTTGCGGATTGATCGCGTAGACGCCGGCGATGGTGAACACATCACCGACGTTCAGCAGACCGGTGATGTTGTTCGACCATCCCTGGGTGATCAGCGATGCCCCGGTCTGGCCGGCGCCGTTGACGGTCGGTGTGCCGCCCTGTGCGCCGACGGTCTGCGACTGGACGTTCTGGTCTTCGTAGATTTCGAAGTTGGCGATCGCGGCCAGGAAGCCTTTTAGCGCCGGTTCGGCAACCGAACGGGTGAACAGGTTCGACAGCCCGCTCGCCAGTGACCAGTACGCGGCGGGGTTGAGGATCAGCACGCGCCCGTCCTGCGGAGCGGCGGATTCATCGAGCCGCTGGCCGACGGCGGCGAGTGCGGGGAAGTTCGCCGGCAAGGTGCCGGGCGTGCCGACTTCGTTGTAGACCGAGGTGAAGTTCGCCAGAACGGACACGTCGATCGTGTTGGCGATGGTGACGGCTGCCGGCTTGCAGTAGCGCTCGCTGTATTCCTCGATCGACAGC
>Ga0302320_10028773_pt1 | contig 10651 bp, 12 predicted proteins | sample Bog_T0_3_FD_202130 | JGI IMG/M metagenome (GOLD analysis project Ga0302320, IMG submission 202130) | Peat permafrost microbial communities from Stordalen Mire near Abisko, Sweden - Bog_T0_3 | ecosystem: Environmental > Terrestrial > Soil > Wetlands > Peat | place: Sweden: Abisko, Stordalen Mire... | reverse complement strand
CAGATGATCTACAGGATTCCGGAGCTGATAGAGTACCTGTCGCGGATTGTGGCGTTGCAGGTTGGCGATGTAATCAGCACGGGAACGCCCTCCGGCGTTGGGATGGGACGGACTCCGCAGCGCTGGCTGAAGGCTGGGGAAGAGATGGTGATTGCGATCGAGGGGATTGGGGAGCTGCGGAATCCGGTGGTGGCGGAGTAATTCGCGGAGAACAGGCAACGGCGGGTTATTGGGAGAAATGTACGGGCTGCATGGGTTGGATGGAGTTCATCGGGGTCCTTCGAATGCGTGTGCCGCAAGAGCGCGCCACACTCCGCTCAGGATGACAAGAAAAACAAGCAACGGCGAAAGACGAAATACGGAGATTCTGGCTGCGCCAGAATGACGACTCCTGGGGCTTCGCCAGAAGGACAACTCCTGGGGTTTCTCCGGGCCGACGACTCTGGGGTTTCGCCAGAAGGACAGACGAAGGAGCTGCGCCTAATGACGAACTTTAGTTCTGACGGCGCGGCCAGCGGGTGGCGAGTTGGGTGACGGCGTAGGCGGCGAGGAGGGTGAGGAGGGGGTCGATGTTGAGGCGGTAACGAAACTCTGCGTGGGTGATGTAGTAGGGAATCGGGAAGAGAAGCAGGGGGAGGGCCATGAGGACGGCAAAGGCCCTGCTGCGGTTGCGATAGAGGAAGGCAAGGCCGGCGAAACCGAGCAGAGAGGTGAGGAGCGCGTGGAGTTCATAGATCAGCGGGGCGCCCGCACTGCCCGTTCCCGACCAGAAGCGGAAGCAGCGGCGTAGGGTGAGACGAAGGAAGATTGCGGGATGGGCGCGGATGTAGTCCCAGGCCTGGGCGGTCTTATCGCGGGTGTAGGCGACCTCTCCCATGGTGACGTAACTGGCCAGCTCGGATTTGTTGTACATGGGGAAGATGGACTCGTCGAGGAAGCCGGTGGCGCCGGGACGATTTCCCATCCACAACTCAATGCCGGCGGTACTGCGCAAGGGGATGAATGCGTGGAAGCGGCAGGCGTTGCGGATGGGCCAGACTGAGAAGAGCAGCAGAAGCGCGAGCAGGCCGACCAACGGGCGCGTGCGGGAGATGCGGCGCGTCTGCCAGGCTGCCCATGCAAGGATGGCGAGGAGCGTGGGCAGGAGGGCGGGATTGATAAGGGCAACCAATGCGGAGGAGACGCCAAGGAGGAGCCAGGCGTTGATGGTGGGCTGTCGGCGGCAGTAGAGCGCGAGCAGAAGCATTGCGGGAAGCGCGCAGGCGGAGAGGCTGGTCTCCCAGAAGATGGTGGGGATCCAGAGCAGGGGAAGGGAGACGGCCCAGAATGCGCCGGCGAGGATGGCTGTGCGGTCGTCGAGCAGCTCGCGGCAGATGCGCATCATCAGCCAGATGGTGACGAGGCTGACGAGAATCTGCAGGGCGATGATGGCGATCTCTGAGGCGAAGGTGTATATGCCGAAGACGAAAAATACGGCGGCGATGAGGACGGGGTATCCCGGCGCGATCATGGCCGTGGGACCGGTGGGGACGCCGAAGGGAGAGCTGAAGCCGTGGCCATGGAGGAGCGAGTTGGCCAGAAATCCCATCTCGTAGGGGTGGGAGAAGAGCCAGTTGTGGGGATGGGTGAAGGCGACATCCACCAGGACCAGAAGACGGCCAAGCAGCGCCAGACCAAGGACCACGGCCAGCGAACGACGCTGCGCGCGACGGATGGAGTGAGAGCAAGGCTGCTCTCGATGGCGCAAGAGTGGGGATGCAGTCATAGGATCGAAGGAACCATCTGATTGTTGCACGGGAATGACCGCATCTATTGGATGATATACATCTGAGACGAGCTGGTCAGGGTTATCGAATTCTTGGGCACTAACGGCATCTTAATCGGAAATACATAGGTTACAGCGACATTTACATAGTTTCCAGGATAATTCCCCGCACCGTTAGGAGAGACTTGTATATAGGTCGTAGCTGGGGTCAACGTTCCGCCTGCGAGATTCGGCCATTTAAGATTGGTTACATATGTGTTTACCTGTGTGGACGTGGCCGTGCATGGGACGCTGGCGCCTGAATTGTTGGTCACGCAGTCTACACTGCGGACCATGGCATATTGAGCGCCTTCGCGGGCTGATTCGGAGATCATGTCGTAGGTGTAAAAAACCAGGCACAATTCCATAAAGCAGAAGATCAGGGCAAACAGGACGGGAAGGGAGACTGCCATCTCAATCAGCGTCTGGCCGTCCTCTCCAAATGTCAGGCCCGCGTTGCGGTCCTGCAACAAAAGGAACCGGCGCGCGTGCCGGGAGAATGCCCGCGGACATCCGGCAAAGCGTTCTGCTGCCACAGCAACATTATTCCGGCGCACTGTATTTTTATATGCCATGGTTACTGCTGCACTTCCTGAAGCGCTGTGCCATTGAGGGTGAATGTCCTCGCAAGCCCTGGCCAATGGACAAAAGGAGTTACTGTAGCGCTGGTCTGCACCTGAATGAACGGCACCGGATGATTGACTCCGCTGGGGCAGACTGCCTTGGCGTTGGTAAGACCATTTGTGCCGGTATATTCAGTGATTGGGTAAGGGCCGGGGATTGTACTGGAGCAGGCCCAATAATAAGTGGGGGTCACAGTCAGTTGCGTGCCTGGGAAGTCTGGAGCCTCACTGCGCGCGGCGGTGGTAATTGCGGAGGAACTGCTCGCATGGGCTTCGGTAGACATCCCGTACGTGGCACCTGCGTTGGCGGCGTTGGTTACCTCGATGGAATCGTAGACGAGGATTCCCATCTGGACCGTTCCGAGCAGGATGGGCAGGCCAAGAAACGCAAATATAACAGCCAGTTCGACCTGGGCCTGTCCTTGATCATTGCGCAGCCACTTGCAACGTGCCAGGAAGAGCGATAGAGGACCTTGCGCGCAGCGTAGATTGGGTTGACTCATCTCACACCTGCCTCACTGCACCAACGAGGGATACGGATTGAAGACGGATATGGTAGACGCATTCGTGTCTGTGACAGTCTTCACGGTTGTGCCGCCACTCACGTTTAGCCCGTCCACGTTTAGTGCCCCCTCAATGAGGGAGGCTGCACTGCCGCCGCTGATGTTCAGCGGTGCATTTGGGGCTATGATTCCACCGTTCAAGTAGACGTTGGCTCCCCCGTCAAACGTTATTGCAGCCGTGTCGGCTGGATTTTCAAAGACCAGAATTCCGTCGAAACCGGGTCCTATGCTGGGAGCCGCGGATCCACTGGACATGTTGGCGCCTCCAGAGACCAGATTGACATTCGCTCCGCCGTCAATGGTGAGGGACGCGCCATTGGTCAGGTAGATGAAGACGCCGTTTCCTCCGAGATTGGAGCAGGACGAATTGGCGCATCCAAATCCACTGGTCCCGCTTTCAAAGTGCAGTTGCCCGCCATTGATGACGTAGGTGCCAGGGTTCAAAATATCGGACATACCGCCTGCGCCCACGGTAAGTTTTGTGTAGCAAATGGTGCCACTGACGCTGGAAGGACCAAAAGTTTGTGGAGAAGAAGTCCAACTGCCACCAGGATCTCCAACGCAACTACTCCATGTGGGCACCGGCGGCAAGGGCAGATTGCACGATACGGAGACCCCCTGGACCTCGTCATCGGCAGGGATATTGATATGACTGCCAGTGAGGGCGAGGTCGTTTTGGATATTTGCGAGCCACCCTGTGGATGCGCCAAGCAGGGCCTGGGCATCCAACGTAGATCCGCCAGTGACACTAATCGCTGCCGAGGTTGAGCTGTCGAAGATGCCGCCGTTGGTGCCGCCGTTGGCTGTCATTATTGTGGAACCACCGGAGAGGGTGAAATCGCCATTGTCGCAGACAGCCGCTTTGCTGGATATTCCGCCTCCTGCGATGGCCGTGGCTGAGACCGTAACTGTCTTCATGCTACTCAGGAACGCCCTGAGGATCGTGGTTGGGACGGGCATGCTGACTCTTGCCTGAATATAGGACCCAGTAAAGTTTCCGGTCTGCGGGGTGGTGAGCGTGACCACGGCAGGATTGGTTGCGAGGCTGGTGTTAAATCCATTCAATGTGGCCATGGCATTGGCCTCCGCCTGTGGATTACCACCGGTTGCGGTGGCTTCGGCGGCGGCGAGGGCAGCCGCATTGGCGGCGGACTGCGCCATCCTTCTGTACCTGAAGAGATTTCCCGAGTCCAATGCGAAGGCCATGAAGCCAAGCGCAAGCAGACCCATGAAGACGGCAACGAAGAGCACCGATTGTCCGCTTTCATCCCTGAGCGACTGGAGACCGAGAGAGACACGGTTTTTTTTCATTGGACAACCTCCAACGCGAATGCGGTGAGGATGGCGAGGTCTGAGGAGAGGGTTTGGGACGGGTTGGCCCCAACGACCGCGAGACTGCCCGAGCGGTCATCAAGGGCCACTGCCTGGGACTGCGCGGTCTGGTTCATTTGCTGCAAGCCGACAACCTCGTGTAAGGGCATCATACGGAGAGGAAATGGGGCCGATAATCCCATTTTCGTGTTATTCGCCGGACGGTAAACATGGCCGTGCGGATGCGGTTGCGCCCTGAGCGGGAGATTTCTTTGGCGGAATGGGTCTTCTTCGCGGGGCAAACGCCCGATATAGCCTGTGGGGCTCTGTGCGATGCGGCGCACCCATTCCGCGACCGGCAGCAGCGACGCGGTGATCGGCGTTCGATGGCGCACTGCCGGCCCGCCAACCGGACGACGCGGCGAAGAGCGGGCGATAAGGTTGGAACCCAAGGTGAGAGCGAGACGAGGATGAAGAACCTGAGAGACGAGAGCGGACAGACTGTGGTGTTCGTTGCCTTCTTCATGGCGATGCTAGCGCTGGGCTTCGTTGCGTTCGCGCTGGACGTTGGGGCGCTGTTCCGGGAGAAGAGGATGGCGCAGTCTGCGGCGCAGGCGGCCGCGGTGGCGGCGGCGGAAGAGGCCGGGTACGGCAATACCACGAATGAACAGGCCGTGGCCAATGCGATGGCCAAGCTGAATGGCTTCGACACGACGCTGGCGACCAATCCGGCGACGGTGACGCTGAGGACGCCGACGACGGGGAACTTTATCGGGAGCTATGTGCAGGCCACGGTCAGTATGCCGATCCATACCACCTTTCTGGGCGCGATCTCTCATGGGATGGTTATGGTGCCGGTGTCTGCCACGGCGATCGCGGGCGGGGGAATATCCAGCCAGACGTGCGTGTGCACGACGGGCGCGTTCAGCATCACGAACGGCTCGACGCTGAACGCTCCGGGCTGCGGTGTCTTCAACAACTCATCGAGTTCGAGTTCGATCCAGATGAGTGGCGGCTCGACGCTGAATGCTGCCTCGCTGGGCGGGACTTCGACCGGCTGGTATCCCGGCAACATCACCGGCGGCGGCGACATCATCAACGTGCCGACAGCCGACATTGTTCAAGGGGTGAGCACGAGCTGCACTCCGACGCTGCCCGCGGCACCCAGCTATTCCAGTTGCGCGGCGGACCCCGGCGGCAGTTACGGCACCTATACCTGGGGCCCAGCGACGGCCGGCAGCACGATCTGTTACAAGGCGCTGACGGTGGGTGTGAGCGGCTCAACATGCACGCTGAACCCGGGCATATACGTGATCACGACCGGGGCACTGCACTTTGAAAGCGGGGCCGGGGGTTATTCGAACCAGGGAGGGAAAGGGGTTTTTTTCTATCTGACGGGGACGGCGTCGCTGGTGATTGACAACGGGGCGAATGTGAGCCTGGTGTCTGGCGGGGCGACGGAGAGCGGGGGAGGGACGGCGCCGGTGGTGGGAGCGTACGACGGGGTGTTGATCTTTCAGGACCCAAGCGATACGTCGGCGATGACGCTCGCCGGCGGGTCGAGCTCCTACATGAACGGGGCCATTATCGCGCCCAGTGCGGCGCTGACGATCAGCGGCGGCAGTGGCGCGACTGTGACGGAGGGGGGAATCTCGGTGAGTTCGCTGACCATCACCGGGGGGGCGACGGTGAAAGCGATTCTGGACACGAATGAGGGCAGTCTGGCGGTGTACTCGTCGAAGCCCAAGCTGGTGCAGTAAGAGATGAGAGCGATGAGCCAAGCCAAAGCAGGCTGTTTACGGGGACGGTGGAGACCGATGGCGGCTCGATGCCGCGGCCTGAGCGGCGAGAGCGGAAACGCCCTGGTGGAACTGGCGCTCGCGTTCTCGCTGCTTGGGATACCACTGCTGCTGGGAACCGTCGAGATGGGATATGTGGTCTACGATTCGGTGGAGATATCCAATGCGGCGAACGCAGGCGCACTCTATGGGATGCAGAACGCAACCGACGCGGCGAGCAGCGCGGGAATCACAACTGCGGCGCAGGCCGAAGCGCCTGACTTTGGCAGCAGCCTGACGGTGACGCCGACGACGTTTTATGTATGCACCAGCGCGGTGGGCGGGGCGCAATACAGCACCGGCAGTTATACCCAGGCGCAGGCTTCGGCGAAGTGCAGCGGGACGGGCAATCACGCTTTGGAGTTCATCCAGGTGCTGACCCGCGCCACGGCTACGCCTCCTGTGCATTGTCCCGGACTGGCCAAGACATTCACGCTGGGCGGGACGTCTGTGATGGAAGTGGAGCAGTAGCCATGGTCTTGATGAATGCGATTGAGCGACAGGCGAAGGGGGCTGGGAGACGCTGTGGCGGGCCCCTGCGAGCTTTATTGCGGCGCGACTGTCATCTCGCAGTGGCGAAGGGCCGAAGCAGAGATGCGACGGGAGACGAGGACGGGCAGGCATTAATTGAGACGGCAGTGAGCCTGCCAGTTCTGTTCGCGCTGCTCTTCTGCTTCATGGAGCTTTGCCTGGCATTTTACTCGTACGATACGATCAGCGAATCGGCGCGGGAAGGAACCCGCTATGCGATGCTGCTGAGTTCGACTTGCACAAACTCCAGCGGGGCCACGTGCACGGCCACGGCAGCACAGGTGAACACCTATGTGTCGGGGCTTGGCTGGCCGAATCTGGCAGGTGGAACGATGACCGTGAGTACAACGTATAAGACACCCGCCGGCGGGGTGGGCACGAATATTGTGAGCGACTTTGTGGTGGTGCAGATCACGTATGTCTTTCCGATCACGATGCCGTTTGTGCCGAAAAACTCCATCACGCTGAAGAGCATGTCTCAGATGCCAATCATCCAATAGGCGCAACAGGACTGTGGGGTCTAGAGCATTTTCACAGTACCTGTGGTGCCGGGAAGCTCGTGCGGTGTGGTTTTCTTTCCACCCCAGCGACGAAGACCTGTCGCTGGGGCCCGGTTGAGAGAAAACCACGCAGGCTTCTTTCGCCCACTCTACACCTACTGTAAAAAGCTCTACCGCGGCTCCAGAACCAACCAGGCAAACCATCCAGTGCAGTGACTGCTGCCTTCCTTTCAGTGCAAGAAGAGAAGCAGCCGCGTTATGCTCGGCGAACGGGGATGCAATATCTCCGGACGGGGGGATTATTTTCATTCTCGAAGATTTAGATAAATACATTAGATACAAAAAGATACGAAGACGCTTGGCGAACTTAAGTGTTACTGGATGACACTTCCTGGGGATTTCTAATCTTATGCAACGGCCCTACTCTCGGCTTATCCAAGGTGCTTGCACGGTTGAGTGCCAGGAAAACCGAATGAGGAGAAATAGACATGAAACAGCTTCTGAATAACCTGATGACGGAAGATTCTGGTCAGGACCTGATTGAGTATGCATTGGTTGCGGCCCTGGTAGGTCTGGGCGCGATCGCCTCCATCACTGCTCTGAAAAACTCGATTGCAACCAGCTTCAACAGCATCGGCACCGCGCTCACCAACGCCGTCTAGCTCGGACAAAGCTAAAGCTTATGTGAGCGTCCGACGTCAACGCTCACATAAGCAGCTTTCTCGCAAATTGGGCCTGACGTCGGATTGGCCCATTTCCATAGACCTACGAATGCCCTTGCATTCACTGGCCGTACGTTTCGAGAAAACACAAACAGAGAGGGTACAGGTAAATGAAAACCGTAAAGCAGCTTTTCAAGAAGCTGATCGCGGAGGATTCGGGACAGGATTTGATCGAGTACGCGTTGGTTGCGGCCCTGGTCTCACTTGGCTCGATTGCAGCGATCAGCGGTCTCACGAATGCCATTGGGAAATCCTTCAACAACGTGGGCACCGGGCTCACCAACGCCATCTAACCACGACAAGGCTTGCACACAAGCCTTGCAACCAAAGCACAGTTGCAGACAAGCGCGCCAACAGGGAATGCGCCGGGGAAGTAGACCATCACGGGACTGCAAGTATTGTCACGTACCTCGGCGTATCTCCATAACCTTCTTTGCAATGCAGCCCCGACAATTTCAGGTCTACTTCAGGAACGCACGATGACACTCTTTCAATCGGAACTGACATATCCGGCAATCGCCACCGCGTGCGCCATCGTGGGCTCTGTCTTCGATGTGAAGAGCAGGCGTGTTCCCAACATTGTCACCTTCCCCGCGTTCCTGATTGGACTATTGCTGCATCTCGGATTTGGCGGATGGCGGCAGATGCTCAGTTCTCTGGCCGCGGGAGTGATATGCGGGCTGGTGTTTCTTGTGTTTTATCTGGCGGGCGGCATGGGCGCCGGGGACGTGAAGCTGATCATGGCGGTGGGATGTATCGCGGGCATGACGCATATTGCGTACATCCTGGCGCTGACGGCGATCTCCGGGGGAGTGATGGCGGTTGGTTTGGCGCTGGCCCGCGGAAAGCTACAAGAGACTCTATTGAATGTTGGCGAGCTGTTTACGCATCACCGGAGCAAGGGCCTGCAACCGCATCCGGATCTGAACATCTCGAATGCGCAAACGCTGCGACTGCCCTATGCGTTGGCGATCACCGGCGGTTGCATTTTAACGCTCTACTTTCATGTTGGATAACAGGGGTGCAGTGAAATGAATCGTCGACTCACCTCCGCTTTCATCATCGCGCTGCTGGTCTCTGGCGTCTTTACGCTCTGGCTCAGCACGAAGGTCTCGAAGAAAAATGGTGTGGCACCACCGCCGGCGAAGAGCCAGTATGTGGCTGCGGCGGCGAACCTACAGGCCAATCAGGTAATTCGGGCGGAGAACCTTCGTATGATCGACTGGCCGACATCGGTGCCCCTGAACGGGACATTCAGCAACCCCGGATCTCTGATCGGGCGAATCGTACTCTATCCGCTTTCGGAAGGGGAACCGATACTGGAGCGTCAGTTGTCCAGTCCGGGATCCGGGATTGGGATAACGGCGAAGATTCCGAATGGCATGCGGCTGATCGCGCTGCGTACCGACGAGGTTATAGGGGTCGCCGGCTTTCTGCTACCCGGCACGCACGTTGACGTACTGGTGACGCTGCGCTCGAGCAGCTCGCCGGACCCATTGACATTCACGGTGTTGCAGGATGCGGAGGTATTGTCGGCTGGACAGAAGACCGAGCCAGATCCCGAAGGCAAAGCGACCATCACGACGGTGGTGACACTGCTGGTAAAGCCGGAAGATGCGGAACGCGTCGTTCTGGCAAGCAACCAGGGCACGGTACATTTTGTACTGAGAAACGGGGTTGACCGAGAGGAGTACAAGGGGCCACCCGCGCTACTGGCGCAACTGTCTGGAATCGCACCACCAGCGCCGGTGAAGGTGGCACCTAAGCCGCCGGAACTGCTTGTAGTCAAGACATATTCGGTTGAAACCATCCAGGGCAAAACACAGAGGATGGACGAATTCCAGTGAGACACCCAATGTTCAAGGAGCAAAAAAATCCGGCATTCTTGATTGCGCGAGCAGGAGTTGCTGCTGCTGCAGCCGCACTGTCGACGGTGGCGATGACTCTGGCTTGCGCTGCGCAAGTCGCGACGGTTTCCGAGATGGCGGCAGTATCCAACATGGGGGCGGCACCCATACCGGGTGCTTCGGCCAGCATCAGCCGTGTGACATCCGGGGCCGAGATACTTCATGTGACGGTAGGACACTCCCTGTTTCTAAATACCAAGAGCCGCTTGCGTCGCGTGTATCTGTCGGATCCCAACATGCTCAACAGCGTGACGCTGAGTCCGAACGAGATTGTAGTGACGGCGATGGGTTCGGGGACCAGCTCACTGGTGATTCTCGACGAGGCTGGGCAGGCGCAGTCCTATGTTGTCTCCTCCGACCTGGATATTGCGGGGCTTCGCACAGCCATGTCGCAGGCGATGCACGGCGACACGGTCAACGTCGAGGGAAGTGGGGACCGCGTAACGCTTAGCGGCAAGGTGGACAGCGACGCGCAAGCCGATGCCGCGTACAAGCTGGCCGGACTGTATACAAAAGAAGTGGCGAATGCGTTGACGGTAAGGCCCGACCATCCGAAACAGGTCCGGCTGAAGGTGCGGATACTGGAAGTGGATCGCAGCAAAGCCGACCAGTTCGGCATCAATCTATTCAACCCTGGCGGAAACACCAGCTTCCTGGCATCGACAACGACAGCGCAGTACGCCTCGACCGCAACGTATAGCCAAAATGGCGCCGGCAGCGGCACGGTGACGACCACCGACCCGCTGAACTTCCTGTTGTACAGCTCAAAACTGAATCTGGGCGCGACGGTGAAGGACCTGGAAAGCAAACAGGTGCTACAGATCCTGGCGGAGCCGACAATCACGACGATCA
>Ga0302320_10028770_pt1 | contig 10652 bp, 7 predicted proteins | sample Bog_T0_3_FD_202130 | JGI IMG/M metagenome (GOLD analysis project Ga0302320, IMG submission 202130) | Peat permafrost microbial communities from Stordalen Mire near Abisko, Sweden - Bog_T0_3 | ecosystem: Environmental > Terrestrial > Soil > Wetlands > Peat | place: Sweden: Abisko, Stordalen Mire... | reverse complement strand
CTCAAATTCGCGCTGGAGCCGCCCCACCCCATCTTCGACGACCGCGCGGATAATCAGCTGGTACTGTCCGCGCAGCTCGTAGACGTTGAGCTCTCCGTAGGCGATCACCTGGAGCCCGTCCCGCAAGGGCACCGTCTGCCGCGCCGCATCGCCGCGGAACAGGACCGCGCTCAACTGCGCGCCGGCATCCTTGAGCGAAAAATACAGGTGGCCGCTCGCCTGGGCGCGCAGATTCGACACTTCCCCCCTCACCCAGCCCGGACGGATGCCGCGCTCCAGGAGGGTCTTCACCCTCCGGGTGAATTCGCTTACGCTTTCGATGCGGCCCGCCTCCGCCTGATCGTCCCCAGCATGCAGGGGCAGCTCGTCGTTCATATCCGCTTTTTTCGCTTTCCAAAATGGTGGCGCGCGAGATGCGTGGCAGCCACGAGCGCGGCGAAAAGCCCGACCGCCATGATCGCGTTCCTGCTCCGGCCGCTCAGGAGCGCATCGCCAAAAACGATCGCGGCGGCCGCATAGGCCCAAATGACGACGCAGGAAATCGTCACGTACCTGACGAATGGGGCGTCCGCAAGGCCGAGAAGGTAGTTCTGGACGAAAAATGGCGGCCCTGGCGTCACCCGCACGATAATGACCAGATCTGTCAGATCCGCCTTGTCCAGCTGCGGCAGCGTGTACCCGAAGCGGATAACGAGCCGGGTGATCCACGGCCGAAAAACCCAGCGGGCGAGCCAGTAGGTCAGCAGGATGTTCACCAAGATCGCGGCAGACGCTGCGGCGACGACCCACCCCATGCCCATTTGCGCGCCAAACGCCCGGCCCGCGGTCAAGGAGAACGCCATGAGGGGCGCGCCAATGGCCGGCAGAAGCGCCATCGCGATGAAGAAGACCCACGGGCCCCCGGCCTGAAGGATTGCGATGCCCCGGCCGACCGTCCGCTCCGCAATGCCGATCACATCGAAACCCCTCAGGACAAGCACTCCGGCCGCAATCAGCAGGACTCCGGCAGCCGCGATCTTGACCAGGGTCTTCCTTCGCTCTGCGAAAAATGCGGACGGCATCGACGGAGCCTGCGCCCGGCGGCGCGGAGGCGTCAAGCGCGGGCAGCCTGAATCAACTCCACCTCGTAGCCCTCCGGGGCGTCAATGAATGCGATCATCGCTCCGCCCCCCGTCTTCGTCGGACCATCGCTCAGCTTGAATCCCTTCCGGGCCAACTCCGCGGCGAAGCCGGCCAGGTTCTCGACCGCAAAAGCCAGGTGCATCAGATCCGGCTGCACCTGTACCGCCGGACTGTTCGGAAGCTGGCAAATCTCGATCTCCTCGTCGCTGTTGGGGGTTCCCAGGAAGGCCAGTTGCGCGCCGCGCGGAGAGGTTTGGCGGCGGGCCACGGTCAGCCCCAGGGCGTCCTCATAGAATTTCACCGTGCGCTCAAGATCGTTCACGCGCATCCGGGTGTGCAGCAGTTTTTTGACCATAGGCTGCCAGCAAAGACCCAAAATCGGTTTTTCTCAATAGGAGAAAGACCTTCTAGCAACGAAAGGGGGCAGGTTGAAAAAGTTGCGGTATCAACGGTCCGAGTTGGGATGCTGGTCCAGCCTCGGGTTGGGGTGTTTTTCAACCGCAACTTTTTCAACCTGACCCCTTCCCATCGCTTGCGCCGGCGTCACGTCGGAGCACAATCCGGGGCGATGAAAACCCGCTCATTCGGCAACACAGGAATCAAAGTCGGCGAGGTTGGCCTCGGCACCTGGCAGCTCGGCGCAGATTGGGGCGATGTGCCCGAAGACACGGCGATCGCCACGCTGCGCGCCGCCATCGAATCGGGGACGACCCTTCTGGACACCGCAGATGTCTATGGCATGGGCCGGAGCGAGACGCTCATCGGGCGCTTCCTCAAGGAAACGCGATCCCCGCTTTTTGTCGCGACAAAGTTCGGGCGCTTCAGTCCGCCCGGCTGGCCGGAAAATTTCAGCCGGCAGGCCGTGCGCTCCCACACCGAGGCCTCCCTGCGCCGCCTCGGAGTCGAGGCGCTGGATCTCACGCAGTTGCACTGCCTTCCGCCGGAAGAGGTCGCGAAGGGAGAAATCTTCGAGCACCTGCGGGAACTCAAGCGCGAAGGCAAGATCCGCGCCTTCGGTGCGAGCGTGGAATCGGTGGATCAAGCGCTCGCGTGCCTCAGGCAGGAAGGGCTCGCCTCGCTCCAGATCATATTCAACATCTTTCGCCAGAAGCCCATCCGCGGCCTGTTTGCCGAGGCGAAGAAAAGAAACGTGGCCCTTCTCATCCGCCTGCCTCTCGCAAGCGGGCTCTTGGGCGGGAAAATGACCAAGGCAACCCGTTTTCCGCCCGAGGATCACAGGAACTACAACCGGGACGGCCAGCAATTCAACGTGGGGGAGACTTTCGCCGGACTGCCTTTCGAAAAGGGCGTCGAGCTCGCAGACGGCTTAAAGCCCATGATCCCCTCCGGTTACACCCTGCCGGAAATGGCGCTCCGATGGTGCCTGGATTTCGACGCGGTGACCGCGATCATTCCGGGAGCCAAGAATCCCGAACAGGCGCGCGCCAATGCCCGCGCCTCCTCCCTTGCCCCGCTGACGGCCGCGCTCCACGCCCGGCTGAGGGAGTATTATGAGCGAAACGTGTCGGCGCACATCCGGGGCGTCTATTGACCCGTCCTGGTGCCCGGAGCGGGAATCGAACCCGCACTTCCTTTCGGAAATCGGATTTTAAGTCCGAAGCGTCTGCCGTTCCGCCATCCGGGCGAACTGCCGTGCCAAGCCTTTGCAAATGCCTTGGGAAAGGCGAGCCCGCGTTATAAGGGATTGAAAATTATCCCGCAATCGTTGGCTATTGACCGCGCACGCCAATGCCCCAGATGGCCATCCTATTTCCCGCACCGCTGGCGCTGGGTCCGTTCGTGATCCTCGCAACGAGCGTGGCGTTCATTGTCGCGGCGATCGCCCTCCTCCGCGTGCATGCCTTCTTCGCCCTGATGATCGCCGCCGTGATGGTCGCGGTCCTTTCGGCTGCCGGAAGCCCCGGCCCCCATAATTACATCCAGGCAATCGGATCGGTCACGTTCGCGTTCGGATCGGCGGCGGGCATGCTCGGATTCACGCTCGCGCTCGCTGCAGTCATCGGGATTTCGCTCATGGAAAGCGGTTCGGCGGAGAAGATCGTGCGATGCCTGATCGCCGCATTCGGCGAGGGCAACGCCGCCGTGGCCCTGATGGTCTGCGGCTTTCTGCTCAGCGCTCCGGTCTTCATCGACACGGTTTTCATGCTCCTGCTGCCGATCGCACGGGCCCTGAGCATTCGGACGGGAAAGAACTGCCTCCTGTATGTGCTCGCAACCTGCTGCGGCGCAATCATAACGAACGCCACCGTGCCTCCGGCTCCGGGACCGCTGTTCGTCGCGGACCACCTGAAGATCAATCTTTTCGTAGCGATCCTGTCCGGTGCGGTATTCGGGATCATTCCGGCGATCGGGGCGCTTCTTGGGGCTCGCTGGTTCAATGCCAGGATACCCATTCCGGCGCGCGTCACCCGCGGGGAGTCGCTCGAGACGCTGGCGGCTGCGGCGGGGCGCCCGGATTCCGATCTGCCCGGCTTTTGGGTGGCGATCGCCCCTGTCCTGACACCGTTCATTCTGATCGCGGCCGCCTCCACCTTGGGCCTCCTGCAAAGCCTCCCTTTTTCGACTCCCCACCTGCCTCCCAGGGTTGCCACGGCGATCGGATTTCTCGGGGACAAGAACGTCGCCCTTATGATTGGCGCCATTATCGCGGTAAGCACGAATGTGCGGAGGCGAAAGCTCGGGTGGCGCCGCGCGGGAACCGTCCTCGGAGCCCCGCTTGAAGTGGCAGCCATGATCATCCTGATTATCTCTGCCGGCAGCGCTTATGGCGAATCGATCAAAGGCGCGGGGCTTGGAGAGGCAGTCCGGGCAGCGGCGGCGGGACATGCGATCAGCTATGTTTTTGTCGCATGGCTGCTCGCGGTTGTCCTGCGGGGCGCGCAGGGATCCGCCACTGTGGCGATGATTGCGGCCACGGGAATTGTCAGCTCCATGGCGGGACCGGCCGGATTCGGCGTCCACCCACTGTATATCCTTCTGGCCGTAGGGTATGGCTCAAAGGCGCTGTCCTGGATGAACGATGCGGGTTTCTGGCTCGTAAGCCGGGTCGGGGGCCTGACTCAGGGAGAAGCCCTCCGCAGCTGGTCCATCCTGGCCACGGGCGTATCCGTGATCGGGCTTGCCGAGATTCTTGCCGTCTCAAGCATCTGGCCAAACCTGCCCTTTTAGGATGACCGGACAAGGTATCCAAGGGGCCGCCAAGCCGGTTATCACAAAACTGGGGGCCGGGATTAGCCCATCTTTAGGCGTCCAGCCTTCCGGCAAATAGGCTCGCCGCCCAGCCCAGGCGCCGCCTAGATTGGCGTCCGTCTATACAAACCTCTCGCTTCACAGATTATGAAATTGTCCAAACTCCGTTGGTCGTCGATTGCTCTCGCAGTCGCCTCAGTGCCCGCCGTGTCGTTGCGGGCGAGCGAGGCCGATATTAAAATCCCTGATCTGACCCAGGTCAGATTCGACGGCCTCGGCGGCCTCAGCGGAATCTCGCTGATGTACATAGGCATAGCCCTATGCTTCGTCGGAGCGGTCTTCGGGCTGATCCAATACACCCAGACCAAGGCCCTGCCCGTCCACGACAGCATGGCGAAGGTCTCCAACTCGATCTGGGAGACCTGCAAAACCTACCTATTCACCCAGGGCAAGTTCCTCGCGATCCTCTGGCTGCTCATCGCCGCCTGCATCTTCTACTATTTCAAGGTACTCGAGGGCAATACCTTGAAGCATGTGCTGGTGGTCCTCCTCGCGTCGATTCTCGGCATCCTCGGCTCTTACAGCGTCGCCTGGTTTGGCATCCGCATCAACACCGTCTCCAACTCGCGCACAGCGTTTTCCGCGCTGAAGGGCAATCCGTTCGCAACCCTCGGCATCCCCCTTCGCTCCGGAATGAGCGTCGGCCTGCTGCTCGTGTGCGTGGAGCTGTTCTTCATGATCTGCATCCTGGTGTTCCTGCCGCGATCGCTCGTCGGTCCGTGCTTCATCGGCTTTGCAATTGGTGAATCGCTCGGCGCCTCGGTGCTCCGCATCTGCGGCGGCATCTTCACCAAGATCGCCGACATCGGCTCCGACCTCATGAAGATCGTCTTCAAGCTTCCCGAGGACGATCCAAAGAACCCGGGCGTCATCGCCGACTGCACGGGCGACAATGCGGGCGACAGCGTCGGACCCACAGCCGACGGTTTTGAGACTTACGGCGTCACCGGCGTGGCGCTGATCGCCTTTATCGCCCTCGCGCTCGTCAAGAGCCCATCCCTCTGCGCGATGCTCATCATCTGGCTCTTCACGATGCGCGCTCTGATGATTGTGACCTCGCTCGTCTCCTATTTCCTCAACCAGGCATTCAGCAGGGCCTTATACGCAAACAAGAAGGACTTCGATTTCGAGGCGCCGCTCACGCACCTTGTGTGGATCACCTCCGGGGTGTCGATCGCCATCACATTCCTCGCCTCCTATTTCCTCCTTGGACACCAAACCGGGATCGCCCCGGACCTGTGGTGGGTGCTTTCCGTGATCATTAGCTGCGGCACGGTCGCGGGCGCCCTGATTCCCGAGTTCACGAAGATCTTTGTCAGCACGAATTCCCGTCACGTGAAGGAAATCACCAACTGCTCCAGGCACGGTGGCGCCTCGCTCAACATTCTTTCGGGTTTGGTCGCCGGCGATTTCTCCGCATTCTGGATGGGCCTGGTCATCATGCTGCTGATGGCCGTTTCCTACTTTTTCTCGCAGAATTCGGCGCTCCTCGTGCTGATGCCAGCGAAGTTCCTGTTTGCCGCGCCAATCTTCGGATTCGGCCTTGTGGCCTTCGGCTTCCTCGGCATGGGTCCCGTCACAATCGCCGTCGACAGCTACGGCCCCGTGACCGACAACGCCCAGTCCATTTACGAACTTTCGCAAATCGAGGGCAGGCCCGGCATCGCGGCGGAAATCGAGAAGACCTTCGGCTTCAAGCCCGACTTTGAAAATGCGAAGTACCAGCTCGAAAAGGGCGACGGCGCGGGCAATACGTTTAAGGCCACCGCCAAGCCTGTGCTCATCGGCACGGCAGTCGTCGGCGCCACAACGATGGTCTTCGGCATCATCATGTTGCTGCAGGGCCTTTTCGATGCCCAGGTCGCCTCCGGCATCGCCGGTCCCTTCAAGGAGGTCGTGAGCGCCTTGAGCATCGTGCAACCCGAGATCATCCTGGGGCTCATCATGGGTGGCGCGGTGATCTACTGGTTCACGGGCGCATCCTGCCAGGCCGTTGTCACCGGCGCCTATCGCGCCGTCGTCTACATCAAAGAGCACATCCACCTCGACGATAAGACCGCCTCCGAGAAGGATTCGAAGGAAGTCGTCCGCATCTGCACGGTCTATGCGCAGAAAGGCATGTGGAACATCTTCATCGTCGTGTTCTGTTTCGCCCTGGCCCTTCCGTTCTTCAACGCCTACTTCTTCATCGGCTACCTGATCGGCATCGCCTTCTTCGGCCTGTTCCAGGCCATCTTCATGGCCAACGCTGGCGGCGCCTGGGACAACGCCAAGAAGATCGTTGAGGTCGAGCTTCGCGAGAAGGGCACGGAGCTTCACGCCGCCACCGTCGTCGGCGACACCGTGGGCGATCCCTTCAAGGACACCTCGTCGGTCGCGATGAATCCCGTGATCAAGTTCACGACGCTCTTCGGGCTGCTCGCCGTCGAAATCGCCGTCACGATGACCAATCAGACCGCGAAAACCGCCATCGGATGCGTCTTCTTCGCGATCGCGCTGACCTTCGTCTATCGCAGTTTCTACTGCATGCGCATTCCGGCGCAGAAGCAGGTCTGAGGCGCGGACTTTCCTAAGCTGGATTTGCAAAGGGCGGCTGCAAGGCCGCCCTTTTTGTTCCCGGACCCTGCAAGACGCCAAATCGCTTGGCTGGCACCCGCTACCTGACGCGCAAAGCAGGCTTGGAGTCGGCCCCGCCGGCTGCAAGGGTTGCGGAAGCGTGCCTTACGAGGAATTCGAGCGCCTGTCGCCCAACCGGGATATCGAGCCGCCCCACGAGCAACTCGGCGTCCTTTACCATCACAGCGAACTGGGATTCGACGAGACCGTTGCGCTCATGCTGATGCCGGCCAGCAAGGTGAGTTACCATTGCCTGATCGGGGCAAACGGCATCCGGTGCAGGCTTGTACCCGATTCGCAGGTCGCCTGGCACGCCGGAGCGTCCCAATTCCGGGGCCGCAGCCGTTGCAATGATTTCATGCTGGGGGTCGCGTTCGCCGGCAACACCTACCGGGCTCCGCTGACCCGGGATCAGATCGCCTCGGCCTTGGAGTGGCTTCGGCCCCGGTGGAAGGCCCGCGGATGGAAGATCGAATGGATCGCGGATCACCGGCAGGTGTCGCCCGGGCGGAAGAGCGATCTCAATCCCCATGAGTGGGAGAGGCTGCGGGCTGCGGTCTGCTCCGAATTCGGAACTACTACATGATTGAAATCCGTTCCCCATCGGAGCAGATACTTCGCAGCTTTCCCCCATGCCTCTCCCCGACCAGACGCCGCGCCTTCCCAAGTGGCCCTTTCTCATCGGCGATGCCGCCCTCCTCGGCGCGGCATGGCTGATCGGCAGTCACTCCAACACCCCCCTGCCCTCCGAGGCGGTCTTTGCGATCGCCGGCTGCTGCGTATGCGCGGTCATCATGGGCGCAATCCCCTTTCTTGCCGATTATGCGCGAAAGCAGGACGAAGCCCTCGACGTACGCCAGCGGTCGCTCGAATCCCTTGCGCGCACGGCCTCCACCGCGGCCGAGCAGATCAGCATCGCGGCCGCCGGCTTCAATGAAATAGCCGAGCTCGTGCAGAAGAACATCCGGCACGCCGAACAGCTTCCGCAGAAGCTGCACGAGAAGATCGCCGAATTCCAGACCCGGCTCGCGCTGGCGACCGACGAGGAAAAGGAGGAGCTGGAGCGGGAACTTGCCGCGCTTCGCAGTTCCGAAAGCGAAAAGCTGGAATCCATCGCGGACAAGGTCGCGCGGGCCGCGGCCGATTGGGCGAAGGTTGAATCCTCCATCCAGAAGCAAGGCAGCGCTACAAAGGCGCTTCTCGGCCAATTCGACGAAAGTGTTTCCCAGTTTGAAAAGAGGATCGACCAATTTGAGCACAGGATCGCCCGGTTGGGTGCGAATCCGGAATCCGCCGCCGGCGCCGCTTCGATTCATCCCGCTTCCAAATCTAACCCTCCTTCGGATGAGACAGGGCCGGCGCGGGAATCGGCGCCGGCGGATCCCGCGAGCGAGCCCGTGCCCGGCAAACGGCAGGAAGCTTCCGTTCCCGGCTCCGGTGTCAAGGCGGCCGCGGCCGAAGCTCCCATTGAGTCCGCGGCGGGAGCGCAAAAAGGCGCGCCCGAACCGGCCGCAGCACCCGTCAAGGCAGAGCGCAAGCGATCCCCCAAGCGGTCCGTGGAGCCACCCGCGGCCGCAGAGGCAGGTGGCACCGCACCTTCGGCGCCGGAGCCCGTCAAACCCGCCGCTCCCGTCCGCGAAAAACAGCCGGCCGCCCCCCGAATTGAAAATATCCGCGAGAAGCGAAGGGAGCCCAACCCGACCGAGCCGCTCGCCCTCGAATTCTCGCAGTCCTCGCCCGACGACGGGGCTCCATCCGTGGCCGTATCGGCCGACGGCGCCACCCGGCTCCTCGTTACCGCCTATATTGGCATCGGCAACCGGCTGTTCATCCGGGGAGACGGACCCGGGCTCAGTTGGGACAAGGGCGTGGCGCTGCAGTTTGTCTCCATCGGCAAGTGGCGCTGGGAAACGGCGGACGCGACCGCCCCGGTGAAATTCAAGCTCTACAAGAACGACGAGATGGAGTTCAGCGGGCTTGACGCTCCGCCGATCGAACCGGGCCGCCAGATGGAGATGACGGCCACGCTGTAGGCGCCGAATCCGCGCCGGTCACACCCGGCAAGCCAGGAGCTCCCGCTCGAAGATCATCTCCTTGGGCAGGCGCTCGTGCAGGTCCAGGAACAGCTCCTCGTGCCCGGCCAGCTCTTTCAGCCAACCCTCGCGGTTGAACGCCTGCAGTTCGTCGAATCGCTCGCGGGGAAAGTCCAGGCCCGCCCAGTCGATATCCTCGAATTGCGGCATCCACCCGATCGGGGTTTCCCGGCCGAGAGAATGGCCGCGCGTGCGTTCGACGATCCATTTCAGCACGCGCATATTTTCCCGGAAGCCCGGCCAGATGAATTTTCCTGCGGCATCCTTGCGGAACCAATTCACGTGGAAGACGCGCGGCGTATCCACCAGCCGCTTCTGCATGGAGATCCAGTGGCGGAAATAGTCGCCCATGTGATAACCGCAGAAAGGCAGCATCGCCATCGGATCGCGGCGCACCGTCCCAACGGTTCCCGCCGCGGCCGCGGTCATTTCCGAGCCCATCGTCGCCCCCATGTACACGCCGGCCGTCCAGTTGAACGCCTGATAGACGAGCGGCATCGTCGTCGCACGCCGGCCGCCGAATATGATCGCGCTGATGGGCACACCCTCCGGACTTTCCCAATCGGGATCGATCGAGGGGCATTGCGACGCGGGTGCGGTGAAGCGGGCGTTGGGATGCGCCGCCTTCGCCCCGGTCTGCTGCGCCGTTTTCGCGGTCCATACGCTGCCCCTCCAGTCGAGGCATTCCACCGGCAGCTCGTCCGTCATCCCCTCCCACCAGACGCTTCCGTCCGGAGTCAGCGCGACATTCGTGAAGATCGAATTCTTCGCGAGCGCCGCCATGGCGTTCGGGTTCGTCTTGGCGGAAGTCCCGGGCGCAACGCCGAAGAACCCGGCTTCCGGATTGATCGCGCGCAGGCGGCCTCCCGCATCGGGCTTCATCCACGCGATGTCGTCCCCGACCGTCCATATCTTCCATCCCTTGTCCTTGAAGGGCTTGGGCGGAATCATCATTGCGAAATTCGTCTTCCCGCATGCGCTCGGGAAGGCCGCGGCGACATAGGTCTTTTCCCCATGGGGGTCCTCGACGCCCAGGACCAGCATGTGCTCGGCCATCCATCCGCCTTCACGGGCCATGTTTGAGGCGATCCGCAAGGCGAAGCATTTTTTCCCAAGGAGCGCGTTGCCGCCATAGCCCGACCCAAAGCTCCATATCTCGCGCGTCTCGGGAAAATGGACGATGTACTTTTCGGGGTTGCACGGCCACCGCGCATCCTTGACTCCGGGCGCAAGGGGAAGGCCGACGGTGTGCATGCCCAGGACGACCTGCTTTTCGCCCTTGTCGATCTCGGCAAACACGCGCGATCCAATGCGCGCCATGATCCGCATGTTCACGACCACATAAGGGGAATCCGTGAGTTCCACGCCGATCTCGGACATGGGCGATCCCACCGGTCCCATGCTGAAAGGAAGGACATACATCGTGCGGCCGCGCATCACGCCGTTGAAAAGGCTCTTCAACTTGGCGCGCATCTCGAGCGGATCGATCCAGTTGTTCGTCGGCCCGGCATCGTCCTTCGACTGCGAACAGATGAACGTCCGGTCCTCGAG
>Ga0302320_10028769_pt1 | contig 10652 bp, 9 predicted proteins | sample Bog_T0_3_FD_202130 | JGI IMG/M metagenome (GOLD analysis project Ga0302320, IMG submission 202130) | Peat permafrost microbial communities from Stordalen Mire near Abisko, Sweden - Bog_T0_3 | ecosystem: Environmental > Terrestrial > Soil > Wetlands > Peat | place: Sweden: Abisko, Stordalen Mire... | reverse complement strand
ATCGAGCAACATCGTCGTCTCCAGGTTGAGTGGTTTCAGCAACCTCAGTCTGACCTCAGACTTGATCGCTATCCACTCCCCATGGAATCTTCGTCGCTTTGCTCCTCGCAATGACGGTGGAAGGGTCTAGCTTCGTCCAATATTATACGCTCTATCGGGCCACCGCTGCCCCGCCGGTTGCCACCGGCGGCGCGCGCGGGCCGCGCATCCTCGCCAGCAATTCGGCGGTGGGCCAGGAATCCGCGGGCAGGCCGTATTTGATCTGCATGGCCTTCACCGCGCTGCGGCTCTGCTGGCCCATCACGCCATCGACCTTGCCGACATTAAAGCCCGCGCGCACCAGTAATTGCTGCAGCTCGCGCAACTCGTTGAACGGCAGCTGTGCGACCGGCGCCGCCGGGCGCCGCATCGGGCTGGCGCCAGCGATGCGGGTGGCGAGATAGCCGGCGGTGGTCGAATAGATCAGCGAATTGTTCCACTCGGTATAGGCGGCGAAATTGGCATAGGCGAGGAACGCCGGGCCCATGCGGCCCATCGGCAGCAACAGCGAGGCCGGCAGATCGTCGTTCGGCAGCGGCTTGCCGTCCGGGTAGGTGACGCCGAACTGCGCCCATTTCGAGCGCGGCAGCTGGATCGTCAGGTCGGCCTGGTCCCAAGGAAAACCTGATGGTAAATTCGAGGGCACCACCACCTCCTGCAGCCAGGGTTCGCCGCGCCGCCATTTCAGCCCGTTGGCGATGTAGTTCGCGGTCGAACCGATGACGTCGGCCGGGCTGCGCAAGAGATCGCGGCGCCCGTCGCCGTCATAGTCGACGGCGTAGTTGAAGTAATGTGTCGGCAAAAACTGCGTCTGACCGAGTTCGCCGGCCCAGGAGCCGACCATCTCCTCGGGCGTGAGGTCGCCTCGGTTGATGATTTTAAGCGCGGCAATGGTCTCGCCGGCAAACCGTTCGGCGCGGCGGCAGTCATAGGCCAGCGACACCAGCGAGCGCAGCGTCGGCAAATTGCCCATATTGGCGCCGAAATCGCTTTCGAGCCCCCAGAATGCGGCGATCACCGCCGGCGGCACGCCATATTCCTTCTCGGCGCGGGCAAAGGCCGCGGCATAGGTCTTGATCTGGGCCTGGCCCTGCTGCATCCGGAACGGTGCGGCCATGCGGCCGGCGAACGTCGTGAACACCTGTCCGAACACGCGCTGGCCGCGGTCGCGGTTGACGATACCCTGGTCGTAGACCAGATAGGGCGAGGCTTCCGCCATCGTCTGCTGCGATACGCCTGCGGCGATCGCCTGTTGTTTCAGATCGGCGAGGAATTGATCGAACGACATGCCGTTGTGGCAGGATGCGCTGCTTTGGCGCGGCACGGCGGCCGGTCGTGGCGTGGTCGGACCGGGCCTCGGCGACGCCACCGCCGGTCCGGCCGCAGGTGCCGTGAACTGTGCCGCGACGGGTTGCAATCCGCACAGGATCGCGAGCAAGACTGCGCCGGGAAAATATCGTGCCGTTGAAAATGTTCGCATGCCCCTCTCTCTTTTCCTCCCTTGCGCGGGCGACGAGGCCACGCCGCGCGTAGCCTCGTCAAGGATCAATCTGCTGTTGATTTGGGCGCGCAGGACCAAGACGCATGGGAGCATGCTATTTGAACCTGCCCCGGAGGCTGTTCCAATCGGTTTTAACCCTGTAGGCTGCGCTGTCTGCAGGCCTGAAAGGTGAGCCACCAATCACATGGGCGCAGACCAGGGGAGACGACGGAACGACCATGACGGATATCCGATATCTAAGTCCGAATACGCTCGATGAAGCAATTAGTGCATTTGCTGCCGCCGGGAGTGCCGCGCGCATCCTGGCCGGCGGTACCGATTTGCTGGTGCAGATGCGCTCCGGCGCGGTGCGGCCGGGCCTGATCGTCGACATCAAGAAAATTGCCGAGATGACTTCGATCGAGCAGACCGCCGATGGTGGGTTCCGGGTCGGTGCCGCCGTCTCGGGCATGGTGCTTTTGGAACATCCGCGCTTCGGCAAGGTCTGGCCCGGCGTGCTGGAAGCCGTCAATTTGATCGGCTCCAAGCAGGTGCAGGGGCGGGCTTCGGCGGGCGGCAATCTGTGCAATGGCTCGCCAGCCGGCGACAGCGTGCCCGCCATGGTCGCGGCGGGCGCCATCGTCACCGTGCAGGGGCCGAACGGGCGCCGCGAAATGCCGGTGGAACAGGTCCCGGCCGGCCCCGGCCGCACCAACCTGAAGCCCGGGGAAATTCTCGTCAGCTTCACGCTGCCGCCACGGCCGCCGGGGTCGAGCGATGCTTATCTGCGCATGATCCCGCGCACCGAAATGGACATCGCCGTGGTCGGCGTCGGCGTCAGCCTCACGCTCAGGGACGGCATCTGCATCGCCGCCCGCGTCGGGCTTGGCGCCGTGGCGCCGACCGTGCTGCTGGTCGAGGCGGCGGCAAAGGCGCTGATCGGCAGCACGCTCGACGATGCGGCACTCGATGCCGCCGCCAGCGCCTGCTCCGCCGCCTGCCGTCCGATCGACGACAAGCGCGGCACCGTCGTTTACCGCACCAAGGTTGCCGGCGTGCTCCTGAAGCGCACCGTCGCGATCGCTGCTACGCGCGCCCGAGGGAATTAAAGAAATGTCAAAATTGCATATTTCCACCACCGTCAACGGCGAGCCGGCGGAGTTTCTCTGCGAGGCCAGCGACACCATGCTGGATGTGCTGCGTGGGCCGCTCGGCCTGACCGGCTCGAAGGAAGGCTGCGCCTCCGGCGATTGCGGCGCCTGCAGCATCCTGCTGGACGATCGGCTGGTCTGTTCCTGCCTGATGCTCGCCGCCGAGTCGGAAGGCCATCAGCTCCGCACCATCGAGGGCATGGCCAGGGGCGATCATCTGCATCCGCTGCAGCAGAAATTCCTGGAGCTGGCGGCGCTGCAATGTGGCATCTGCACCTCGGGCATGCTGGTCGCCTCGGATGCGCTGCTGAAGAAGAATCCTCACCCGAGCGAGGAAGAGGTCCGCTACTGGCTGGCCGGCAATCTGTGTCGGTGCACCGGTTACGACAAGATCGTGCGGGCGGTTATGGAAACCGCCGCTGACATGCGGGAGCAAGGAAACATGGAGGCCCGGCAATGAACGTCATCACCACCAATAACAAGTGGATCGGCCAGCGCACCATTCGCCCTGACGGCGCCGACAAGGTCACGGGGCGCGCGGCCTTTGCCGCCGACACCACCATGCCCGGCATGATCTGGGGCAAGATCCTGCGCAGCCCGCATCCGCACGCGCGCATCAAATCGATCGACACCTCGAAGGCGGAAGCGCTGCCGGGCGTCAAGGCGGTGGTGACCGCGCGCGATGTGGTCGATTTCCCGATCGACAAGTCGGTGATGCTCGGCATCCAGGACATGCGCTGGATGTGCCGCAACGTGATGGCGCGAGAGAAGGCGCTGTTCCCCGGCCACCCGGTTGCCGCCGTCGCCGCCACGACGGAAGCGATCGCCGCACAGGCCTGCGCGCTGATCGAGGTCGACTATGAAGTGCTGCCGTGGGTCATCGAGATCGACGACGCGCTGAAGCCCGACGCGCCGATCCTGCACGAGTTTGTGAAGTTCGAGGGCAAGCCCTCCAACATTGCCGGCAAGCTGGAAGCCAAGAAGGGTGACATCGCGCTAGGATTCAAGGAAGCCGAGGTGGTGGTCGAGCGCAGCTTCACCACCCGCCCCGTCCATCAGGGCTATATCGAGCCGCATGCCTGCCTGGTCAGTGTCGGAGCCGACAACAAGACCACGATCTGGAGCTCGAGCCAGGGCCAGTTCATGGTCCGCGCCATGACGTCGTATCTCGCAGGCATTCCGCAAAGCGACATCCGCGCCATTCCCGCCGAAATCGGCGGCGGCTTCGGCGGCAAGACCATCGTCTATCTCGAACCGCTGGCGACGCTGCTCGCGAAAAAGTCCGGCCGTCCGGTGAAGATGGTGATGACCCGCGAAGAGGTGATGCGCTCGACCGGGCCTACGTCAGGCTCCAAGAGCACGGTCAAGTTCGGTGCGAAAAAGGACGGCACCATCGTCGCAGCCCAGGGCACCTTCTATCTGCAGGCCGGGGCGTTGCCGGGTTCTCCGATCCGCGGCGCGGTCGGTTGCAGCTTTTCGCCCTACGATATCCCGAACGTGCTTTCGGTCGGCTACGACGTGCTCTCCAACCGCTCCAAGGTCGCGGCCTATCGCGCGCCCGGCGCGCCGATCGGTGCCTACGCGGTCGAGTGCGTGCTCGATGAGCTCGCCGAAGCGCTCAAGATGGATCCGCTTGAACTTCGCCTGAAGAATGCCGCCAAGCAGGGCACCAAGGCCGCGCATGGTCCGGTGTTTCCTCGCATCGGCTATGTCGAGACGCTGGAAGCCGCCAAGGCGTCTGCGCATTACAGCGCGCCGCTCGGCAAGCTGCAGGGCAGGGGAGTGGCTTCCGGCTTCTGGTTCAACGCCGGCGGCGAATCCTCAGCCCAGGTCAACATCACCGAGGACGGCAACGTCGTCGTCACCACGGGCCATCCCGATATCGGCGGCTCCCGTGCGGCGATCGCCAACATCTGCGCCGAATTGCTCGGCATCGACTACAAGCGCGTGTCGGTGCTGATCGGCGATACCGCGACCGTCGGCTTCTCCAATCTCACCGGCGGCAGCCGCGTGCTGTTTGCCTCCGCGATGGTGGTGACCCAATCGGCCGAGAAGATCATCACGACGCTGCGCGAGCGCGCCGCGAAGATCTGGGAGATCGATCCCGAGGCGGTGAAATGGGAAAATGGCGCGGCGCATCCGGCGAGCCCCAATGCTGGCGAGTTCCCACCGCTGACGCTGGCCGAACTCGCCGCCAAGGCGCCCTCGATGGGTGGCCCGATCGGCGCCGGTGTGCAGCTCAATACCGAAGGCGCCGAAGGCGGCTTCGGTACGCATATTTGCGATGTCGAGGTCGATGTCGAGCTCGGGATCGTGCGCGTGATCCGCTACACCGCTGTGCAGGATGTCGGCCGCGCTATCCATCCCGGCTATGTCGAGGGCCAGATGCAGGGCGGCGTCGCCCAGGGCATCGGCTGGGCGCTCAACGAGGAGTACATCTACAACAAGCAGGGCAAGGTCGATAATCCCGGTTTCCTCGACTATCGCATGCCCGTTTGTTCCGACCTGCCGATGCTCGACACCATCATGGTCGAAGTGCCGAATCCGAAGCATCCGCAAGGCGTCAAGGGCGTCGGCGAGGTGCCGCTGGTGCCTGTGATGGCCGCGGTTGCCAACGCCATCTACAACGCGCTCGGCAAGCGTTTTTACAGTTTGCCGATGTCGCCGCCCAAGGTGCTCGAGGTGTTGGACGCCAGGAGCGAGGCTGCGGAGTAAGGGTTCGTATGACCGATGCCGAGAAAGCCGCGAAGGTCATCGACGCCCTGACGGCGGCCGGAGGCGAGCCGGCGTCGACGGCGCTGTCGATGCTCAATGGCCTTGCCGGGCTGGTCCAGGGCGGCGGCGAAGCGCCGCTGGAAGTCGAGGAGGCGCGATCGAGCGCCTTTCTGGCGATCTGCGAAATCGGAAAAGCACTGCATCGCGGCCAGCCCGCGGATCACCTGTGGGCTTCGGCGATCGAGGCGAGCGAGCGATGGAAGTCGCTGGCGCAATGATGCGCAAACACGGATGACTGCCGCATAAACCGCGCGGCCTCAAACCATCCGATGCAACGCGCAGAGCTTGTTGCCATCGAGATCGCGCAAATAGGCGAGATAGAATTTGCCGGTGGGAATGTCGCGCACGCCCGGCGGTTCTTCGCAGGTCGTTGCGCCATGGGCGATGCCGGTCGCATGTCAGGCATCGGCCTGCTCGGCCGAGGCCGCCAAAAAGCCGACCGTGCCGCCATTGGCCGGGGTCGCGGGCTTGCCGTCGATCGGCAACGACACCGCGAAGGTGCCGGTCTTGGTCCTGTAGAAGATGCGATGGCGGTCGACCCTGCCGGGTGGCACGCCGAGCGTCCCGAGCAGCGCGTCGTAGAACGACCTGGCCCTCTCCAGGTCGTTGGTTCCGATCATGACATGCGAAAACATCCTGCGTCTCTCTCTCTCTCTCCAAGGGGTCGCCGAACGATCGCAGTCGCTCTGCGCCCGCGTTTATGACGCAATCAGCGTATCAGCGCCGGCGGAGATCCGGAAGCGCGGCAACGCCGTCGATCCCGGGCGGCTTCTCGGCCTGAGGCGCCGTGCGGGAGGCTGAGCGATGGATGACAAAACTGCGACGGGCCATCCCCCGGCGCGCTTCGCAAGCGCAAAAACGAAGCACGGGGGGCCTCATCCGGGTAGACATCAAGTGTAAACCCGATACGCTGGTGATCTCAGGTTGACCGAAGGCGCGCATTCCCCAAACGGGTGAACGGGGTCTGAGCGTGCTCGGGGCGCCACGAAATATAAAAATCAAGACAGGGAGAGAGACATGAACAGATTTTTGCTGGCAGGGACCGCGCTGGTCTTCGCCTTGGCCGGTTCCAGCGCCTCATTCGCCGCAGACAAAAAGACGCTGGCGTTTGTCGTCAATGGCGCGTCTGATTTCTGGAAAGCAGCCGAAGCGGGAGTGAAAAAAGCTCAGGGCGAACTTCCAAACTATAACCTCGTCTTCAAATATCCCGAGCAGGCTTCCGCGGCTATACAGATCAGGCTGATGGACGACCTCGTCGCCGCCGGCGCCGCGGGCATCATGGTAAGTTCGGCCGATCCCAAGACCTCGAGCGACAGCCTCAACCGCATCGGCAAGCAGGTGGCGCTGTTCACGACCGACAGCGATGCGCCCGACACCAGCCGGGTGGCTTACATCGGCTCCAGCAACACCGATGCCGGCAAGCAGGCCGGCGAACTGGTGCTGAAGGCGCTTCCCAACGGCGGAAAGTGCATGGGTTTTGTCGGGTTGCTCGGCGCCGACAACGCCAAGGAGCGCATCCAGGGCGTCAGGGACACCATCAAGGGATCGAAGGTTACCCTGGTGGACGTGCGCGGCGACGATATCGATCAGACCCGCGCCAAGCGCAATGTCGAGGACACGCTGACGGCAAATCCCGATATCAACTGCATGATCGGCTTCTACTCCTACAACACGCCGCGAATCTACGAGGCACTCAAGGACGCCGGCAAGCTCAAGCAGATTACCATCATCGGCTTCGACGAGGACCCGATTACGCTGGGCGGCGTCAAGGAAGGCACCATCGTCGGCACCGTGGTGCAGCAGCCCTATGAATGGGGCTACCAGGGCATGAAGGACATGGCCAAATACCTTGAAGGCGACAAATCCTTCATCCCGGCCAACAAGCTGATCATCGTGCCGACCAAGATCATCGACAAATCAAGCGTCGATTCGTTCTGGGCCGAGCTCAAGGCGCGGCAGGGCAAGTAAATCGCCCTAGCAACCCGACGATGCGACCGCCGGCGCATGCGCCGGTGGCCGGCATTGCAAAATGCCGCCGAAAGCGCAAGCATCCAGCGAAGACGCCACGCGCGATCCACCGCCGCAGACAAGCGATGAGGCATGCCAGAACCCATCCTCGAACTGATCGGCATCTTCAAGTCTTATCCGGGCGTAAAGGCCCTGTCCGATGTCAATTTCGTCGTTGCGCGAGGTGAGGTCGTTGGGCTGATTGGAGAGAACGGCGCGGGCAAAAGCACGTTGATGAAAATCCTGGGCGGGGTCACGGCGCCGAGCTCCGGGGTGATCAGGCTTCGCGGCGAGCAAAAGGACAATCTCACGGTCTCCGAAGCGATCCGCAGCGGCATCGCCTTCGTTCACCAGGAGCTGAACCTGTTCGATAACCTCGATGTTTCAGCCAATGTTTTCTTTGGCCGTGAGCCACGTTGGTTCGGACCGTTCCAGCTGGTCGATACCGCCGCGATGGTGGCGCGCACCAGGCCGCTGCTGGATCGGCTCGGTGCGGACTTCGAGCCTGACACGCCGGTATCAGAACTTTCGCTGGCCCAGCGCCAGCTGGTCGAGATCGCCAAGGCGCTGTCGCTGGGCGCCGAGATCGTCATCATGGACGAACCCACTTCGAGCCTGACCCTGACCGAGACCAACCGTCTGCTCGGGGTTATCGCGGAACTGAAGGCGGCCGGCGTCAGCATTATCTTCATTACCCACCGTCTCAACGAAATCGAGCGATGCGCCGATCGCGTCGTCGCCCTTCGTGACGGCGCCGTGGTCGGAACGCTGCAAAAGGCCGAGATCGCGCACGATCGCATGATCCGTCTGATGATCGGCCGCGACCTGAAGGCGCTCTACACGCCGCCCAAGGTTGCGGTGGGGGAGGAAATTCTGGTGTCGAAGGAGCTTCGAACCACGACCTATCCCGATTGTGCGGTAAGCTTTTCGTTGCGGCGCGGCGAAATCGTAGGCCTCGCCGGACTGGTCGGATCAGGTCGATCCGAACTGGCGCGCACCATCTTCGGGATCGACCGGCCGGCCGGCGGATCGATCGCGGTCGAGGGCCGACCCCTGAGCATCCAGTCGCCGCGCGATGCGATCGCGCACGGGGTGTACCTGATCCCGGAGGACCGCAAGCGGGCGGGGCTGATTCTGGAAGACGACATCACCAGCAATATTTCGCTGCCGAACCTGCGGCAGTTTGCCGTCGCATGGCTGCTGGATCGCAGCCGCGAAGAGGAAACCGCCAGGCAACAGGCCACACGCCTCAACATCCGCGCGCCTACGGTAGCGAGCGTGGCGGGAACGCTTTCCGGCGGCAACCAGCAGAAAGTGGTGCTTGCCAAGTGGCTGGCGATGTCGCCCAAATTGATGCTGTTCGACGAACCGACGCGCGGAATCGACGTCGGCGCCAAGAGCGAAATCTACAGCCTGATACGGGCGCTCGCCGATGCCGGTGTCGCCGTGCTGATGATTTCCAGCGACATGGAAGAGGTCATCGGGGTCAGCGATCGTATCCTGGTCATGCATGAGGGGCGCATCAGCGGCGAGCTGCAACGCGACCGCTTCAGCGAGCACGACGTCATGCAACTCGCCGTCGGTGGCATTGCGAATTCGGAACAGTCATGTTGAAAAAAGATCTGGGCCTGCTCGTTTTGATCCTGGTGGTCGGCGCGGTCGTCGCCCTGATCAATCCGCGCTTTCTGTCTCCCGTCAATCTCGCCAACACCGCCAATCTGATCGGTCTGTTCGGGCTGTTCTCGCTCGGTGAAGGCCTCGTGATCATTACCGGCGGCATCGACCTGTCGATCGGGTCGGTATTTGCGCTGCTTGGCGTTGTCTTCGTCGACCTGCTGGTCACGTATGACCTGCCCTGGCCGCTGGCCGTCCTGATCATCCTCGTCGCCGGCACGCTGATCGGACTGATCAACGGGTTCCTGATTACCCGGATGCGTTTGCAGCCTTTCGTGGTCACTCTGTGCGGCCTTTTGCTTTACCGCGGCATCGCCCGCTACTACACCAATGACGGCACCGCGGGGTTTGAATTCGGCCAGAGCTTTCCGACGCTGGAATGGCTGACGACGGGCCGCAGCTTCGGTGTGCCTCATAGCTTCATCGCGTTCGTCATCATCGCACTGGCGATGGGGGTGTTGCTGCATCGCTCGGTGTTCGGCCGCTATCTGTTCGCGGTCGGACGCAACGAGGAAGCCGCGCGCTATTCCGGCATCCAGACCGGCCGCGTGGTGGCGGCGGCCTACGTGATTTGCGGGGCGCTGGCGGGTCTTTCCTCGATATTCCTCACCATGTACACGCGCTCGATATCGCCGGCCTCGCACGGGAATTTCTACGAGCTGTACGGGATCGCCGCCGCCGTGCTCGGCGGCTGCTCGCTGCGCGGCGGCGAGGGAACGATCGTCGGCATCGTGCTCGGCGCCATTCTGCTGCAGATCCTGCAGAACCTCGTCAACCTGCTGGGAATACCGAGTTCGCTCAACTTCGCGGTCATGGGCGCCGTCATCCTGATCGGCGTGCTGGCCGACCAGCAATTCAAGGAATACCGCGAGCGCAAGATCGCAGGGCGGGACGGGTAGCGCCGAGGCAGCATCGGCCGCTTGTCCCCGCGACCCTTCGCCCGGCTATTTGCAGTTGATGCGCCATCCGCGCGGGCCGGGAGCAGAATCGGCGCCGACGTGTTTCGTCGGTAACCGATACCGGCTTTTGCTCGAATAACGGACTCAAGACAGACATCGCGCCATGTCCGAAAAGTGCCAATTTCGGACTCGAGAGACCCATCCCGGCGGCGCGGGCGATCCGCGCCCGCAGGCTAGGCGACCTCGCTGTGACGCGCTATTCTTCCTCCACCCTACGTTTATCTCGGCCACAACTGATAGGTGACCCGTGGACAGCGATCCCTCACAGATCATCCCGGTTGGGCCGATCCCCTTTGAGCGCGGCCTGCCTCACTTTGCGCGCAGCCTCATCAGCGGAAAGCCCAAGATCATTGCGATCGGCTCATCGACGACAGCGGGCGAAGGCAACATCAAGCCCTACCCAGACCGGCTCCTGTCACTTCTTCAGATCCCATATCCAAACGCCAAGATCACGATGGTCAACGAGGGAATTGGCGGCCAAGAAGCGCCGATCGAGCTCGAGCGGTTCGATACCGATGTCATCGCCGCGAAGCCCGATTTAGTGATCTGGCAGGTCGGAACGAATGC
>Ga0302320_10028766_pt1 | contig 10653 bp, 6 predicted proteins | sample Bog_T0_3_FD_202130 | JGI IMG/M metagenome (GOLD analysis project Ga0302320, IMG submission 202130) | Peat permafrost microbial communities from Stordalen Mire near Abisko, Sweden - Bog_T0_3 | ecosystem: Environmental > Terrestrial > Soil > Wetlands > Peat | place: Sweden: Abisko, Stordalen Mire... | reverse complement strand
AACAAGGCGCGAGACCACTGCTCCAGCGCCTCAGGCAGAAGGGTATGGTTCGTATAAGACAAGGCGTTTTGCGTGACATGCCATGCAGCATCCCACTCCAGGGAATGCTCGTCCACCAACAGCCGCATCATCTCCGCCACCGCGATTGCCGGGTGCGTGTCGTTCATCTGAATGGCGAAGTTGCGATGCAGCTCAGCCAATGGTCGATTCTGCGAAGTCTGAATGCGCAAAATGTGCTGAAGGCTGCATGAGACGAAGAAGAATTGTTGCGCCAGCCGCAATTCCTTGCCCTGGACATCTTCGTCGTTCGGGTAAAGAATCTTTGAGATGTTCTCCGACGACACCTTGTCAGCCACCGCGCCAACATAGTCGCCCTGATTGAATGTCTCAAAGTCGAAGCTCTCAACGGCCTGCGCCGCCCATAAGCGCATAGTGTTCACGGTGTTGGTCCGGTAGCCAAGAATCGGCGTATCGTAAGGAACCCCGCGCACCAACTTGTTCGGAATCCACTTCACTCGCGACCGCCCCTCGGTGTCGGTGTGGGTCTCTGTGCGTCCGCCCAGCTTTACTTCAAACCCGTCCTCGGGCCGCTCCAATGCCCAGGGATTGCCAAGCCGCAACCAGTTGTCGGTAGACTCCACCTGCCATCCATCGCGTATCTGCTGATCGAAGATTCCGTATTCGTAGCGGATGCCGTAGCCGATTGCGGGAATATCAAGAGTGGCCAGAGAATCCATGAAGCAGGAGGCAAGCCGGCCCAGCCCGCCATTGCCCAGGCCAGGTTCTTCTTCCTGTTCGATCAGAACATTCAGGTCAATGCCCAGGCTTCGCATGGCCTGCTCCGTCTCATCGTAGATTCCCAGATTGATCATGTTGTTCGCGAGATGGGGCCCGGTCAGGAATTCCGCCGACAAGTAACAAACCACACGCACATCCTGAGCCTGGTAGTTCTTAACCGTCGATATCCACCGCTCCAATATCCGGTCGCGCACAGTGTGCGCAAGCGCCATATAGAGGTCGTTCACTGTTGCCCGCTCGACAGACCTGCCCTGCACAAAGAACAGGTTATCCAGAAACGACTGAGCAAGCCCATCCGCGCCAAGCGCGGTTCTCTGACCCTTTTGCGATCCCGCCTGCGACAGCATGGCACCAAGACCTTCTAACATCGTTTCCCTCGTTCCTCTCTCAATTTCCTGGTTGATCTAACGGATCGGGGCTCCCGCAATAGCCCTAAACCCTGAAGAATTCGCCGTAAAGAACTGCCAAATCAGAAATACATGAATTTCACTCTGTTGCTGAACTTCGGCGCATACAAAAGTGACACGAATTGCCTTCTGACCAAGTCTCAGCTTTCTCCGCGAAGCACCTCTCCTCGGAGCCAGAGGTTTCAGGCTGTTTGTGTGCCTATCCATCGAGACGATCCATGATCTTCAACCCCACTCAGCGGAACGCCGCAGCCCTCTTACTCGCATTGCCGTAGAGGATCGTCCCCTCCACCGCCCCGAGTTTGTCCGCTTTTCCCAGTAACTCTCCCAGCCCTGTAAGGATCTCACTTGAGTCGTTCTTGAGAGTCGCGTCCGCGAGCGAGTCAAAATCGGCCGAGCGGCTCTCCATGAGGACCACGGGGGTTTGCGCACCGGATGCACGGATCAGAAAAGTCAGTTTCTCCCTGTTTTCGGGAGAGATGGAATTGCCCAGCAGCACCAGATCAAAATCCCCGCACCTGAAGTGGTTGATCGCCTCTTTTACCGTATCCGCGGACTGAACGATGTATCCTGCTGATTTCCATTCTGTGCTCTGTGTCGCCAAAAGCGACGGTTCCACGCCGACTGCGAGGACGACAGTTGAGTGCATAGATACCTCCCGATCCGGCGCAAATAGCCGTGATGCTGACAGAAATGAACGATGAGCGCACAATATCCCGCGAGGACGCAAGCATACCTACTTTCTTGATTTGCGGACTGTTCTCTTTTGCACAGTGCACTCAGTGACCAGATCCCTGCCGGAAACGAGGCGAGCTAATGAAGCATGTCTGTATAGGCGAATCAACCTGGGGCATCCTCAATGAAGAGAGCAGCACACAAACGACCGCTGTTTAGCAGTTGAAGCAAGCACCACACAGATTCTTATTTCCCTTCACATAGCTCCGTGTAGACAGCTAGCTAACAGCCTGTGGTTTAAGTGGCCATTTCCTACCGCAGAAGGCAAGGCAGTGCGTGGGAACGGCTTCGATCCCAAGAAGTGCGAGCGGGTCGGGGCAGGATTGGTCGGAGTCCTGGCGCCTGCATAGTTTGATGGGAAGGTCGATAAGGCGCGAAAGGAGATCTGCCGCCCGGTTTTTCAGTTCTCGCGGCTTTCGGGAGCCCAACATCTCGCGCAGGACCAGACTGATGTTGAATGCGCCGACATGAATCAAAGGGCGTTTGAGAATATTCTTCCGGCCGCGCAAGGAGCAACGCGACAACGAGTGAGAAGAAGCTACGGTTGGCAACCATGATTTGGCTGTACAGAATTGACCGTGGTTCGCGAGTAAGGTGGGGCGAATTCAAGAACGCAATGTGGCTCTGCGATCTCCTATGGAGTCTCTTCTTATCCGCCGCCAGCATCGTCACTTTGGAGGCAATGAAACAGCTTGGCAGGGACGTATAAGATTGCTCAGCGTTTTCAAATGACCCGTGGGAGACTGCATGTGCAACATTCAGAATGGTGCCTGGAAAATGGAGGACACAATGTCCCAGAGCAAAGATGACAATGCCGCAGACCTGCATATCTACGCAGCCCACGCCCACACTGCAGCCGCTGCCGCACACCACCGAGGCGATCACGAAGCCGCGGAAGAGCTGAGCTCAAAGGCTCAGGACTACTCGATGGCGGCTTCTGAGAAAACACTTGAGATCGCGAAGCAAAGTCACGCTCCTATGAGATCCTAAATAGCTATAAATAAATACCTTACGATGATTGGAGACACGTTGAATGGCCGCTCCAAAGACCACTTTTAATTCGCTATCAAACCGTCTCACGCGTCCCGAAGCGCGGCGTCCGGTATTCGGTGTCAATTCAATATCCTCTCTTCAATTGGTGCCTCGCCCACAGCGCCCGGTCAGGATCGCGGTGATCGGCAACCACCTCCCTAGGCAGTGTGGAATTGCGACTTTCACGACAGACTTGTGTAACGCGATCGCGGCCGAATACGGAGCGGTCCAACTATCGGTGGTAGCAGTCAACGACGGGCATTCAACCTACTCGTACCCAGAGAGAGTGCGATTCGAGATCGGCGAAGGTGACATTGCGTCCTACAGAGCGGCCGCCGACTATTTGAATGCGAGCAATTTCGATCTGGTGTGCTTGGAGCATGAATATGGAATCTTCGGGGGCAAATCCGGAAACCACATCATGGAGTTGCTGAAGCACCTTAAAATGCCGGTGGTGACAACTCTTCATACAGTACTTCGTGAGCCGAATCTGGATCAACGGATTGTAATGCACAAGATTGCCGCACGCTCCGAGCGCCTTATCGTCATGAGCCAATACTCCTCGCGTGTCTTGCAGGATGTCTTCAGAGTCCGGTCCGAGAAGATCGATCTGATTCCTCACGGCATCCCCGACCTGCCTTTTGAACGGCCTGATGTTTACAAACAAGCTTTCTCTTGCCAAGGCAAGAGTGTCCTTCTCACGTTTGGATTGCTGTCTCCGAACAAAGGGTTCGAAAGCGTGATCCAGGCCATGCCGCGCATCCTCTCCAGTCACAGCAATGCGGTCTACATGATTGCGGGCCCCACTCACCCGCACGTCCGTGCCCGTGAAGGAGATCGCTACAGGCTCGAGTTACAGGCTCTGGCGAAGAAACTTGGAGTGGAACGGCAGGTCCTGTTCGTCAACCGGTTTGTCAGTCCTGAAGAGATGGCCTCGCTGGTCGGCTCGGCCGACATTTACATCACGCCCTACTGTCATGAAGCGCAAGCTGTATCGGGAACCCTGGCATATGCCATGGGCGCTGGAAAGGCCATCATCTCCACTCCATACTGGCACGCTGCTGAGTTGCTGGACCAGGGACGCGGAATACTGGTGCCGTTTGAGAACCCAGCCGCCATTGCAACAGCGACAATCGCACTCTTGGCCAACGATGAGGAACGCCAGGCGATGCGCGAACGCGCCTACCTTTATGCACGATCCATGGTTTGGAATCGGGTTGTACAGTCCTACATGCGGTCATTTGTAGAAGCGAGCGCCACGCGAATGCAACCCGCTCATTTAGGTCATCCCGTCCAGGCGGTCGAGAGGATGGCTTCAAGCCAACGCCCAAATGCCTACGCGTAGGTTAGAACCGCGCGCTCTTCGATAACAGCGCCGCGAAGCAACAGATTCGTCACGATCAAATTGCCGGCACGACTTTGAGGTATTACCCGAGATTGAAGGAGATCTGAAATGCTCATACTCATCATTGTTCTTGTGTTGGTGTTCGGCTTGGGCGGCGGATACTATGGCTACGGACGATGGGGCACGGGCGGAGGCGCAGGCATCGGGATCCGCAACCAGTCTCCCTGAGGGTGCATGCAGAGTCGCACTTGCTGCAGGAACCGCAGCTTGAGCGTAACTATCACCGAGGAGATATCCCAGTTCGCCTCGACACTAACCGCAAATCGTCATTAAGGGAAGGGAAATTATGAGTACACAAGATGCATACCTCAACGGAAACGAGCACGTGAGCGATAACGGGCAAGAACGGGAACAAACTTTGCAAGAGGAAGAAACTGGAAAACGCATCGATGAGATTGAGACCGGGAAACCCACGAGCCCTGCACATATTCCTCATCACAGGTCGTGTTGCTGTATGTCCTGCTGGCCGAAAAATATGAACGCGTACTTTTAGCGAAGGCTCGCGATGACGAGACTCTCCCGTACAGGTCGCATCAGCGAAAGCCAGGGCGCAGATTCAACGCTGTCATTCCTGCTGCCCCTGCTTGCCATGCAAAGTCTAAGAATTCAAACCGCGTCACAACAGAAGCAAGAAACGAGCGTATTAGTTTGAGCACATTGAGCACAATCACCCTGACGTCTCCGTTATCCGATCCGGCCAAGAAAGACGCCGAACACACCCGCTATCACGGCCAGGACTCGCTCTTCCAACGCCATCCCTCCAACCCGATTCTCAGCCGCAAGGACTGGCCCTATCCGGTCAACAGCGTCTTCAACGCCGGTGTCGTTCGTCTGGACGACGGAGACACGCTGCTGCTGTGTCGCGTCGAAGATCGGAGTGGCTTGTCGCACCTTTGTGCGGCCCGATCCGCGAATGGAATCGATGGCTGGCGCATCGATCCGCAGCCTACTCTGGAGGCGAATCCGCGCGAATATCCCGAAGAAATCTGGGGAATAGAAGATCCGCGTATCACCTACTTGCCGGAGATGAAGCAATATGCGGTCGCTTATACCGCCTTTGCCAGGGGAGGGCCCTGCGTGTCGCTAGCCATGACGAAGGACTTCAAGACCTTCGAGCGCTTGGGCGTCATCATGACGCCGGAAGATAAGGACGCCGCCCTGCTGCCGCGCCGGATCGGAGGGCTCTGGGCTCTGGTGCATCGCCCAACGACATCGCTCGGCGCTCATATTTGGATCTCGTACTCGCCTGACCTCAGGCACTGGGGCGAACATCGGGTGATCCTCGAAGCTCGCCGTGGCGGATGGTGGGACGCCAACAAGATCGGGCTTTGCTCTCCCTTCATCGAGACCGAAAAAGGCTGGCTGGCAATTTATCACGGCGTGCGCCAGACCGCTGCCGGCAGCATCTACCGTCTCGGTCTGGCGCTGTTCGACCTCCAGAAGCCGGATGTGTGCCTGCAACGCGGAGTCTGCTGGATCTTCAGCCCAGAGGCCCCATACGAGCGGAGCGGAGATGTCCCCGAGGTGGTCTTTCCTTGCGGGCAGACCATCGGGGCCGACGGCGACACCATCAATCTATACTACGGGGCCAGCGACTCCTGCATGGCGTTGGCCACTGGCAGCATTCGCACTCTCTTTTCCTGGCTCGACAACAACGCAAGTTGGGGCGACGACCCACGTGTGCCATAGCTACCCAGATCGGCTCAAGTACGAATCAGTTCCCTGCGATCAGTTCTGCGCTCCTCATTTGTAGAAGGCCCGACACGGCCTCGTGATTATTCAGTTGCTTGATATCGATATGCCTGTGAACAACTGGGCGTCGACTTGCGCCCTTACGACGCTTCGCATTTACCGCGAAGATATCCTTCCGCTGCTCAGTGTGATCGTATCGCGGCGGTGTACCAATATGTGAGGCGCGAAACGTCAAGCCACCTCTTCGATCAATCCGGGCAAAAAACTTGCGGAAGAAGTTGCTGGGCGGTGATCTGTGGCGGCTTCTTTGAATCATCAACTGGACGCAAACCGCCCGTTTGATTCGCACAATTAGAGGATGGATATTCACACCCTGTTGTTATGATTCGGCAGTTACGAGTGCTATAACGTTTAATTGCGGTTCAGCCGCCTGGGTCTATGTAGCCAAAGTTGCCTGCGTCATTATTTCTAACAGCCCAGGAATCAATTCATTCCACTGCTCGGAGGCTTCAATGAGACGAATTTCACTCCGCTCGATTGTCCTCAACCTGCTGGGTCTTTTCTGCCTGGCATCGCTGTCTGCTTCAGCCCAAACTAGTCTTGCGATTTCCCAGATGTATGGAGGTGGAGGCAACTCCGGCGCGCCATACACGTATGACTACCTTGAACTCTACAATCCCACCGCTTCTCCCATCAGCCTGAACGGTGTCTCCTACCAATATGCGTCGAGTTCCGGAACGTCCTGGGCCACGGTTGCTCTGCCAAACGTTTCTGTCGCGCCAGGTCACTACTTCCTGATCCAGAACGCGGCTGGTTCCGCGCACCCCGCAAATCTTCCCGTTACGCCGGACTACGTACCCGCATCGCCTATCAACTTCTCCGCGACGACCGGAAAGATCGCGCTGGTCCAGGGAACCTCCTCCCTCACCGGCGCCTGCCCCACGGGCGCCAATATCATTGACTTTCTTGGCTTTGGCACAGCAAACTGCTACAAAGGCACGGGAGATGCCCCTGCCCCGAGCAATACTACCGCGGACATTCGCACGGGCTACACGGGCAATAACGCAGCGGATTTCGTCGTTGGCGCGCCCAATCCACACAACTCCGCCTATGGAAGCAGTACCACCAGCCTCAGCGCTACCGGCCTTGCAACGCCATCCACGGTGAACTCCGGCAACCCGGTTTTATTGACCGTTACGGTGACCCCCGCCAGCAGCCCGGCAAGTACCGGTATCGCTGTCACGGTCAATCTCTCCGCCATTGGCGGTTCGGCCACGCAGCACTTCTACGACGACGGCAGCAACGGCGATGCTACTGCTGGCGACAATATCTTCTCGTTTGCAGTAACGCCGACGGTCAGCGCATCCACCACGGTTTCGCTGCCCGTTACGGTGACGGATGCCCAATCTGACCATGCAACAGCAAACATCGGCCTCACGGTCAATGCGCCAGCAGTTAATCTGCCGATCCACACCATTCAGGGCAGCAGGTCGCTGACGACAACCTCCGTTTCTCCCTATGCGGGGCAGACGGTTACGACGCAGGGAATCGTAACCGGCATTGGCACAGCTGGCTATTTCATACAAGTTCCCGATGCCGATGCGGATTCCGATCCGTCCACGCCGGAAGGCATTTACGTGTATACCGGTTCTGGCAAGGTGCCTGCCGCGGCAGTGATCGGCAACTATGTACAGGTCACAGGCGTTATCAGCACCTATCCCGCAGTAGCTGCAAGCCACACGCCGGCGACGGAACTCAACACGACAGCTGCAACGATTCTGGCCACCGGCCAGCCGCTTCCAACTCCGGTTACGCTCAACAGTTCCATGCTGACTCCGAGCGGCGGTCTCTATCAGCTCACGCCCTATGAGGGTATGCGCGTCAGCGTTCCGTCGTTGACCGCCATTTCTGGAACCGACGGCTCTCTTTCCTCCGAGGTCACTGAAACACAAAAGTCCAACGGTCAGTTGTATGCCGTCATCACCGGCACGCCACGGCCCTTCCGCGAGCCTGGAATCGATATTCGCGACCCGCAGACAGGAGTTCCAGCAGGTGTTGCCAAATTCGATGACAACCCGGAACGCATTCTTGTCGATTCGGCTTTCCTGGGCGGCACTGCCATCAATCTGTCAACCGGAGCTGTTTTGCCCAATGTGACCGGCATTCTGGATTTCACTTATAGCTCCGACAGCTACTACGATCCAAGCAGACTTCTGCTGGATTCTTCGTATGACCGGTCAGCCGTAGTGGCCGGCATGACGGTGCAACCTGTTCCCGGCGCGGCAAGCAATGAGTTCAGGGTGGCGGCCTATAACATTGAACGGTTCTTCAACCCCAGCTCCGCCGATGACATTGACTACAACCCCGTCACCGGAAAAACAGAAAAATCCAGCGCGGTTGACGTGACTGAGACAGCTTATGCCAATCGTCTGGCCAAGCTCTCGCTGGCCATTCGTCACGTGCTTGGCGATCCCGACATCATTGCGCTCGAAGAGCCGGAAAACGAGTCGGTCGTCGCCGACATTGCGGCGCAAATCAGCGCCGACGCCCAGAACGCCGGTGAAGGTGATCCGCAGTATCTTGCTTATGGCACAGGCACCGGTTATGCGCCCTACACCAACGACATTGGCGGCATCTCTGTTGGTTTCCTGGTCAAGTCCACCGTGGATACGATCAGCATCCAGCAGTTTGGCGCGAACGATCTCTTTACCGATCCGCGCGACGGCACGACCCAGCAAACGCTCAACGACCGTCCACCGCTGGTTCTTCATGCCGGAGTCAAGAGAAGCGGCGCAGCGGATTATCCCGTCACCGTCATCGTCAATCATCTGCGCTCGCTTTCCAGCGAGAATGATCCATCGACAGGTATCTTTGTCCGCACCAAGAAGGAACTGCAGGCTGAGTACCTTGCCAGGCTCATTCAGGACTACCAGGCCGCTGGTGAACACGTTGTCTCCGCCGGCGACTACAACGCCTATGAATTCTCCGACGGTTACATCGATATCCTGGGCACCATCACCAATTGGAACGTGCTGCCCACAACCCAGGTGGTTGAGCCGGGCATGGCCGGTCTGGTAAACCCATCCGCAATGGATCTTGCCCTGCTTCTACCGGCAAGCCAGCGCTGGTCTTACCAGGAGTACGGCAATGCTCAGATCCTCGATCACATTGTGGCCACCGTCGATCTGGTCGCCGCGGGTGCGCATATAACGTATGCCCATCTCAACGCCGACCAGCCGGTGATCGACTACAACGATCCCACGACTCCAGCTCGAACATCGGACCATGACGCGGCAGTAGGATATTTCACTCTGCCGGCACCGGTGCTCTCTGCCACACTGAACGGCAGCGGCAGCTTCGGTTCGGTCACCCTCGGCAACTCGTCGTCCAGCATCGATTTCGTGCTTACCAATACGGGGGAAGGAGCAATCGGCATCTCGAACATCGCGGCATCGGGCGATTTCTCGCAGACCAACAACTGTGGCAGTTCTCTTGCATTGGGGGCCTCGTGCACTATCTCCGTGGTTTTCTCGCCCACCGCGACCGGTCCACGAACAGGCTTGCTTTCCGTAACAACCAACACGGGTGTGGGCGTCTATACTGCCAGTCTGAGTGGTACAGGCACTCCGCGCGACGTCACAAGTTCCGTCTCCATCACTTCCAGCGGCCTTGTCTATAACCGTACGGCCAAGACCGGCACGGAGATCATCAAGGTGACCAACACTTCCGGCGCACCACTCTCTGGCCCGCTTGAATTAGTGCTTGCCATAAGCAACCCCGCGGTTACTGCCAAGAATGCCAGCGGTGTCTCAGGGGGCAATCCCTACTGGACAACGGCTGGCTCACTTGCGCCCGGCGCGTCCGTAACCTTCACCGTCACCTTTAACTACGCGCTGGGAACCAGTTTTGCCACCACGCCCAGCTTCTATTCAGGAGGCTTCTAAGTATGAAAAAGATGGTTTTGCGCATTCTATTTCCTGCTCTCGTTCTTGGCTCGCTGGGCCTTTCCGCACAGGCTGACACAGTTAGGTATCAGGTGACAGTCAACACTTCCAGCCAGAGCGGAAACTACGGTTACATCGACCTGCAACTGAACCAGGGTACGCTCGCTGCGCTGCCTATTACTGCGAGTATCGCGGGATTCGCGGGCGGCATACTCAACCCGGCCGACAGCAACAACGACTCGGTTGGCGCCAGCGGAGATCTTGCCACCACGCTCACCATTCCGGCGGACATCTCGACGGACTATTTCGAGGGGCTGACCTATGGCAACACGATCAGCTTCGACATCACGCTTTCCGGCACAGGCGTGAATCTGGCCGGTCTGGCTGGGGGCTCATCTGGAACTACTTTTGTCCTCGGGTTTTACGATTCCGCCATCAGCCCGCTCTTTACGAACGATTCGAGCGGTGCAACAGGGCTGATCAACATTGCAAACGACGGCAGTGTAAGCGTTGATGCGTTCTCCGATCCATCGGGCGGCCAATCGCTTGCAGACTTTGTGCTCACGCCTGAGCCTGGCACGTTGTCGCTCTTTGCCTGTGCGGGCATGGCCTTCCTGCTGCTCCGCCGCCGTTTTGCCAG
>Ga0302320_10028764_pt1 | contig 10653 bp, 4 predicted proteins | sample Bog_T0_3_FD_202130 | JGI IMG/M metagenome (GOLD analysis project Ga0302320, IMG submission 202130) | Peat permafrost microbial communities from Stordalen Mire near Abisko, Sweden - Bog_T0_3 | ecosystem: Environmental > Terrestrial > Soil > Wetlands > Peat | place: Sweden: Abisko, Stordalen Mire... | reverse complement strand
AACCGACGATGCCGTCGACTTCGGTGAGGATCGGACGCGAGAACGGGTCCCACTCGGCCAGACGCTGGCCGCGCTTGACGACGTCGCCCTCGTCGACCTTCAGGCGCGCGCCATACTGGACGCGATGCACGGCGCGTTCGGCGCCGCTGCGGTCGACGATGACGATCGCCACGTTACGCGCCATCGCCATCAGATCGCCGTTCGAGTTGCGCGAAAGATTGCGGTTGCGAATCCGCACCTCGCCCTCAAAGTTCGATTCGACGAACGACTGATCGGCGAGCTGCGCCGCGCCGCCGATGTGGAACGTGCGCATCGTCAACTGCGTGCCGGGCTCGCCGATCGATTGCGCCGCGATGACGCCGACCGCTTCGCCCATGTTGACCGGCGTGCCGCGCGCCAGATCGCGTCCATAGCAGGCCCCGCAAACGCCCGCGGGCGCCTCGCAGGTCAGCACCGAACGGATCTTCACCTCTTGAATGCCCGCGGCGTTGATGGCCGGCATGTCCTCTTCGACGATCATCTTGCCGGCCGGCACGATGGCGACGCCATCGAGATCCAGTATCGGCTCCGCGGCGGTGCGGCCGAGGATGCGCGTCCCCAGCGAGGCCACGATCGTGCCCGCGTCGACGATGGCGCGCATCTTGATGCCGCCCGTCGAACCGCAGTCGGGGATGGTGATGATCGAGTCCTGGGCGACGTCGACCAGACGGCGCGTCAGGTACCCCGAGTTCGCGGTCTTCAACGCGGTGTCCGCGAGGCCCTTGCGGGCGCCGTGGGTCGAGTTGAAATATTCGAGAACCGAAAGGCCTTCCTTGAAGTTCGAGATGATCGGGCTCTCGATGATTTCGCCCGACGGCTTGGCCATCAGGCCGCGCATCGCAGCGAGCTGGCGCATCTGGGTAGGCGAACCGCGCGCTCCCGAATGCGACATCATGTAGATCGAGTTGATCGGCCGGTCGCGTCCGTTGTCGTCCTTGCGGACGGCCGAGATGCCCGCCATCATCTCCTCGGCGAGCTTGTCCGAGCATTTCGCCCAGGCGTCGACGACCTTGTTGTACTTCTCGCCCTGGGTGATCAGGCCGTCGTTGTACTGCTGCTCGTATTCCTTGGCGAGCGCGGCGGTGTCGGCTATGCGCTGCGGCTTGGTCGCCGGCACGACCATGTCGTCCTTGCCGAACGAAATGCCCGCCTTGAACGCTTCGCGGAAGCCGAGCGACATGATCCGGTCGCAGAATATAACCGTCTCCTTCTGACCGCAGTTGCGGTAGACGGTGTCGATCATCGCCTGAATTTCCTTCTTCGTCATCAGCTTGTTGGCGACGTCGAAGGGGATCTTGACATGGTCGGGCAGCAACTTGCCGAGCATCATCCGGCCGGCAGTAGTCTCGAAGATCTTCGAAACGCGCTTGCCTTCCGGAGTGTACGTCCAGGCGCGGCCCTTGATCTTGGTGTGCAGCGTGATCGCCTTGGCGGCGAGCGCGTGCTCGATTTCACCGATCTCGGCGAACGCCATGCCCTGCCCCGGCTCGCCGTCGCGCATCAGCGACGAATAATAGAGGCCCAGCACGATGTCCTGGCTCGGCACGATGATCGGCAGACCATTGGCTGGATGCAGGATGTTGTTGGTCGACATCATCAGCACGCGCGCTTCCAACTGCGCTTCCAGCGACAGCGGAACGTGCACGGCCATCTGATCGCCGTCGAAGTCGGCGTTGAACGCCGAGCAGACCAGCGGATGCAGCTGGATCGCCTTGCCCTCGATGAGCACCGGCTCGAACGCCTGGATGCCCAGACGATGCAGGGTCGGCGCGCGGTTGAGCATGATCGGGTGCTCGCGGATCACCTCGTCGAGGATGTCCCAAACCTCCGGCTTCTCCTTTTCGACCAGCTTCTTGGCCTGCTTCACCGTGGCCGACAGGCCCTTCGCGTCGAGACGCGAATAGATGAACGGCTTGAACAGTTCGAGCGCCATCTTCTTGGGCAGGCCGCACTGATGCAGCTTCAGCTCCGGGCCGACGACGATGACCGAACGGCCGGAATAATCGACGCGCTTGCCGAGCAGGTTCTGGCGGAAGCGGCCCTGCTTGCCCTTCAGCATGTCGGCGAGCGACTTCAGCGGCCGCTTGTTGGCGCCCGTGATGACGCGACCGCGACGGCCGTTGTCGAACAACGCGTCGACAGACTCCTGCAACATCCGCTTCTCGTTGCGGATGATGATATCCGGGGCGCGCAATTCCATCAGCCGCTTCAGGCGGTTGTTGCGGTTGATGACGCGGCGGTAGAGGTCGTTGAGGTCGGACGTGGCGAAGCGGCCGCCGTCCAGCGGCACCAGCGGGCGCAGATCCGGCGGGATTACAGGAACTTCGGTCAGGATCATCCATTCCGGCTTGTTGCCGGAATGCATGAAGGCCTCGATGATCTTCAGTCGCTTGGCGAGCCGCTTGGGCTTGAGCTCGCTCTTCGACTCGGAGATCTCGACCTTGAGATCCTCGGCGATCTTAGCGAGGTTCATGCCCTTCAGCATTTCACGGATCGCCTCGGCGCCGATCATCGCCGTAAAACTGTCCTGGCCATATTCGTCCATGGCGCGCAGAAAATCGTCCTCGGAGAGCAGCTGACGGTCCTTGAGCGGGGTAAGGCCGGGATCGAGCACGATGTAGGATTCGAAATACAGGACGCGCTCGAGATCCTTGAGCGTCATGTCGAGCAGCAGGCCGATGCGCGACGGCAGCGACTTCAGGAACCAGATGTGCGCGACCGGAGCGGCCAGCGAGATGTGGCCCATGCGCTCGCGGCGCACCCGCGACAGCGTCACTTCGACGCCGCACTTTTCGCAGATCACGCCCTTGTACTTCATGCGCTTGTACTTGCCGCACAAGCACTCGTAATCCTTGATCGGCCCGAAAATGCGCGCGCAGAACAGGCCGTCGCGCTCGGGCTTGAAGGTGCGGTAGTTGATCGTCTCCGGCTTCTTGATCTCGCCGTACGACCACGAAAGAATCTTTTCCGGGCTCGCGATGGCGATCTGAATCTGATCGAACGCCACGGGGGCGGCGGCCGGCGCGAAAGGATTCGTGACTTCCTGGTTCATGCTTTCCTCTCCCGCGGACGTGGGCGCGCTTCGGCGACCAAAAGTCCGCACTGACGGAAACGACGGGGAGGAGACCTCCCCGTACTCTGTAGTGTTACGCGCCCATGCGAGGGCCGATCACGCTTATTCGGCGGCTTCGACCGCCGGCGGCGCGTCGCCCGGGGCCGGCGGCTTCTTGGCCATCGCCAGTTCGACGTTAAGGCCGAGCGAGCGCATTTCCTTCACGAGCACGTTGAAGCTCTCGGGAATGCCGGATTCGAACGTGTCGTCGCCGCGCACGATCGCCTCGTAGACCTTGGTGCGCCCCGCCACGTCGTCGGACTTGACGGTGAGCATTTCCTGCAAGGTGTACGCGGCGCCGTAAGCCTCCAACGCCCAGACCTCCATTTCGCCGAAGCGCTGACCGCCGAACTGCGCCTTGCCGCCCAGGGGCTGCTGGGTGACCAGCGAATAAGGGCCGATGGACCGGGCGTGAATCTTGTCGTCGACGAGATGGTGGAGTTTCAGCATGTAGATATAGCCCACCGTCACCTTACGATCGAAGGTGTCGCCGGTCCGTCCGTCGAACAGCGTCACCTGCCCCGAAGAATCGAAGCCCGCCATCGTTAGCATCTCGACGATGTCTTTTTCACGAGCGCCGTCGAACACCGGCGTGGCGATCGGCACGCCGCGGCGCAGGTTCTCCGCCATTTCGGCGAGGCCCGCGTCGTCGAGCGAGTGGATCGTCTCGTTCTCGCCGTAGATCTCGATGAGCTTCTGCCGCAACGGCTTGGCGTTCTGCTGACGGTGATAGGCGTCCACCGCTTCGCCGACCTGTTTGCCGAGCCCGGCGCAGGCCCAGCCCAGATGCGTCTCCAGGATCTGACCGACGTTCATGCGGCTGGGCACGCCGAGCGGATTCAGCACGATGTCGACGGGGGTGCCGTCGGGCAGGAAGGGCATGTCCTCTTGCGGCGTGATGCGCGAGACGACGCCCTTGTTGCCGTGACGGCCGGCCATCTTGTCGCCGGGCTGAATCTTGCGCTTCACCGCGATGAAGACCTTGACCATCTTCATCACGCCGGGCGGCAATTCGTCGCCGCGTTGCAGCTTTTCGACCTTGTCGAGGAAGCGGCTTTCCAGGCTCTTCTTCGACTCGTCATATTGCTTGCGCATCGACTCGATCTCGGTCATCGACTGATCGCTCTCGAGCGCGAACGTCCACCATTGCGAGCGCGGGAACTCCTCGAAGATCTGACGCGTCAGCACCTGATCTTTCTTGAAGCCCTTCGGACCCGAAAGCGCACGCTTGCCGACCAACAGGTCAGCGAGGCGGGCGTAGACGTTGCGGTCGAGGATCGCCTGTTCGTCGTCGCGATCCTTGGCCAGACGCTCGATCTCCTCGCGCTCGATCGCCTGGGCGCGCTCGTCCTTTTCGACGCCGTGACGGTTGAACACGCGCACTTCGACGATCGTGCCCTGCACGCCCGGGGGAACGCGCAAGCTCGTGTCGCGCACGTCGGAGGCCTTCTCGCCGAAGATGGCGCGCAGCAGCTTCTCTTCCGGCGTCATCGGGCTTTCGCCCTTCGGCGTGATCTTGCCGACCAGAATGTCGCCGGCCTGCACGTCGGCGCCGATGTAGACGATGCCGGCTTCATCGAGGTTCTTCAGCGCTTCTTCCGAAACGTTCGGAATGTCGCGGGTGATTTCCTCCGGGCCGAGCTTGGTGTCGCGGGCCATCGCCTCGAATTCCTCGATGTGGATCGAGGTGAAGACGTCGTCCTTGACGATGCGCTCGGAGAGCAGGATCGAATCTTCGAAATTGTAGCCGTTCCAGGGCATGAAGGCGACGAGCACGTTGCGGCCGAGCGCGAGATCGCCGAGGTCGGTCGAGGGACCGTCCGCGATGATGTCGCCCTTTTCCACGCGGTCGCCGACGCGCACCAGCGGCTTCTGGTTGATGCAGGTCGACTGGTTGGAGCGCTGGAACTTCATCAGCCGGTAGATGTCGACCGCGGGTTTGCGCGCATCGGCTTCGTCGGTGGCCCTGATGACGATGCGGGTCGCGTCGACCTGATCGATGATGCCGGCGCGGCGCGCCGAAATCGCCGCGCCCGAGTCGCGGGCGACGATCGCTTCCATGCCGGTGCCGACCAGCGGCGCGTCGGAACGCACCAGCGGCACGGCCTGACGCTGCATGTTCGAGCCCATCAGCGCGCGGTTCGCGTCGTCGTTCTCGAGGAACGGGATCAACGCGGCCGCCACGGAGACCAATTGCTTGGGCGAGACGTCCATGTAGTCGACGCGATCGCCGGTCAGGAACACGATGTCGCCGGCCTGACGGCACACGATCAGATCGTTGACCGAGAGCCGGCCATCCGGGCCGATCGGCGTGTCCGCCTGCGCGACCGAATATTTCTGCTCTTCCATCGCCGAGAGGTAATACACCTCCTCCGTCACGACGCCGTCGCGCACCTTGCGATAGGGCGCCTCGATGAAGCCGTATTTGTTGACGCGCGCGAAGGTCGCCAGCGAGTTGATCAGGCCGATGTTCGGGCCTTCCGGCGTCTCGATCGGGCAGATGCGGCCGTAATGCGTCGGATGCACGTCGCGCACCTCGAAGCCGGCGCGCTCGCGGGTCAGACCGCCCGGGCCCAACGCCGAAAGACGGCGCTTGTGGGTGATCTCGGAGAGCGGATTGGTCTGATCCATGAACTGCGACAGCTGCGAGGAGCCGAAGAACTCGCGCACTGCGGCGGCCGCCGGCTTGGCGTTGATCAGATCCTGCGGCATGATCGTGTCGATCTCGACGGACGACATGCGCTCCTTGATCGCCCGCTCCATGCGTAAAAGGCCGACGCGATACTGATTTTCCATCAGTTCGCCCACCGATCGCACGCGACGGTTGCCGAGATGGTCGATGTCGTCGATTTCGCCGCGACCGTCGCGCAGATCCACCAGCGCCTTGACGACGGCGAGGATGTCGTCCTTGCGCAGCACGCGCACCGTGTCGGGCGCGTCGAGATCGAGGCGCATGTTCATCTTCACACGGCCGACCGCGGAGAGATCGTAACGCTCGGAATCGAAGAACAGCGAAACGAACATCGCTTCGGCGCTGTCGATCGTCGGCGGCTCGCCGGGGCGCATGACGCGGTAAATGTCGAACAGCGCGTCTTCGCGAGAGGAATTCTTGTCGACCTTCAGCGTGTTGCGGATGTAGGGGCCGACGTTGACGTGATCGATGTCGAGGATCGGCAGTTCGGTGAAGCCGTGCTCGATCAGCGCCTCCAACGACTTGGCGGTGATCTCGTCGCCGGCTTCGGAATAGATTTCGCCGGTCGAGGGATCGTAGAGATCTTCGGCCAGATATTGCGTGTAGAGATCGGCGTCGACCGCGCGGGTGGCCTTGAGGCCCTTGTCGGCGAGTTGGCGCGCCGTGCGGGCGGTGAGCTTGCGCCCGGCTTCCGCCGCGACTTCGCCGGTATCGGCATCGATCAGGTCAGCGGTGAGCTTGATGCCCTTCAGCCGATCGGGCTCGTAAGGCACGCGCCAGCCTTCTTTCACGCGGGTGTAGAGCGTCTTCTTGTAGAAGGTGGTCAGGATCTCTTCGCCGTCCAGGCCGAGCGCATAAAGCAGCGACGTCACCGGGATCTTGCGGCGACGGTCGATACGGGCGTGCACGATGTCTTTGGCGTCGAACTCGATGTCGAGCCACGAGCCGCGATAAGGAATGATACGCGCGGCGAACAGCAGCTTGCCCGACGAATGGCTCTTGCCCTTGTCGTGATCGAAGAACACGCCGGGGCTGCGGTGCATTTGCGAAACGATGACGCGCTCGGTGCCGTTGACAATGAAGGTTCCGTTGTCGGTCATGAGCGGCATGTCGCCCATATAGACGTCCTGCTCCTTGATGTCCTTGACGGAACGGGCCTGTGTGTCAGGATCGACATCGAACACGATCAGGCGCAGCGTCACCTTGAGCGGCGCGGCGAAGGTCATGCCGCGCTGGCGGCACTCGTCGACGTCATATTTCGGCGCTTCGTATTCGTATTTGACGAACTCGAGCTGCGCGGTCTGGGCGAAATCGGAGATCGGGAATACGGACTTGAAAACCGATTGCAGGCCCTCGGTGGGGCGACCGCCCTTGGGCGCGTCCATGAGCAGGAATTGATCGTAGGAGGCCTTCTGAACCTCGATGAGGTTCGGCATGACGCCGACTTCCCTGACGTGGCCGAAGACCTTGCGAACACGCTTGCGGCCTGTGAATGTCTGCGCCATGTCGCTCCTCAATTCTGTCTTATCGTCATCCAAATGACGATTGTCGCTCGAAGTTCCGCGCCGGCCCAACTTCGGACCGGCGGCGCGGGCCCTCGCGGACCCGTCGATGAGTGAGTCGGCCCGAGGGCCGACTCAATCGTTTAGCGAAATTCAAAACGCCGGAACGGCCCCAGGCCGAAGCCGGGACCGTTCGAAACGCTACACGGCTCCTTCAGGAGCCAAACGCACTTACTTGAGCTCGACCTTCGCGCCAACCTTCTCGAGAGCGGCCTTGATCTTCTCGGCCTCTTCCTTCGACACGCCTTCCTTGACGGCCTTCGGAGCGCCTTCGACGAGGTCCTTGGCTTCCTTAAGTCCGAGCGCCGTGATCGCGCGGACTTCCTTGATGACTTCGATCTTCTTGTCGCCGATGGCGGCGAGAATGACCGTGAACTCGGTCTGGGCTTCGACCGGAGCGGCGGCGGCGGCGGGAGCGGCGGCGACGGCTACGGCGGCGGCGGCGGACACGCCCCACTTGGCTTCGAGCATCTTGGCGAGGTCAGCGGCCTCCAGGATGGTCAGGGCGGACAGGTCTTCGACGATTTTTTCGAGATTGGCCATTTTAGATACTTTCTATGGGTTCGAACTTCTGTCGCTTCAGCGAAAGCCTCGGATCAGGCTGCGTCTTTTTCGGCATAGGCGGTGATCACGCGTGCGACCTTCGAGGCCGGCGCGGTGACAAGCTGGGCGATCTTGGTCGCCGGGGCGGCGATGAGCCCCAATAGCTTGCCGCGCAACTCGTCGAGCGAGGGCAAGGTCGCAAGCGACTTAACCCCATCGACGTCCAACGCGGTCTTGGCCATGGCGCCGCCCAGAATCACGAACTTGTCGTGGTCCTTGGCGAAACCGACGGCCGCCTTGGCCGCCGCTACCGGATCGCTCGAATAAGCAATCAGGGTCGGCCCCTTGAGCAAGGGGCTGATCGCGGCGACTTCCGTGCCTTTGAGCGCAATCTGGGCGAGACGGTTTTTGGCGACCTGCACTTTCGCTCCGGCAGCGCGCATCTGCTTGCGCAAACGCTGCATCTGAGCGACGGTCAGGCCGGAGTATTGCGCCACAACCACCACTGAGGCCTTGTTGAAGGTCTCATGAAGGGTTGCGACGGCCTCCTTCTTTTCCGCTCTATCCACGGTGCTTCTCCGGTTGGCGGGAAATTCCCGCCTCCTGCACATGTCGCAACCTTCCTGATCGGAAAGCCACGACGCCTTGCGCCTGTCCCCGGAGACTGGGTTTCCCCAGCGCCGGACAGATGGTTCGAACCGACATATTCCCGCCCGGCGCGCCGAGTGGGTTGGAAACCGGTTTTCCCCGTCTATGCAGGCCCCTCGAGCCCCCCGCATGCGCGGGGGAAGGAATTAAGTCCCGACCTTCCTGGGAAGGCCGAAACGCCGGCAGTCTCGGACAGGACACGGCCGGAAAGGACACGGGGTTACCCCCGGTTCCTCCGGCCCATCCACCGCTCTCTTCTCGAAACGCCCAGCGAAGGGCTGCAACGATGAGAGGCGGAAGCCAATGAAGATCATAGGGGCCGCATCGCCTAGCCAGCCCCGCAAGCGCTACTTAACCGTTCACGCTCCCCCTGCCAAGGGGGCTCGACGGCGAAAAGTCGCTAATTTTTATCCTTCCCACGCTTTTCAGCCCACGCGAGCGCCGGGTTCAGACGAACAGCGCCGATCTCAAGGGGTCGGCTTCAAGCTATCTTAATGAGTCCGCGCCAAAATCCAATCCTGAATTGCAGAAAATTTCGATCAATCGTCGAAAGGACTCGGACGATGCTGCTGGGAAAGAGAATTGCGGTCGTACTGCCGGCCTATAACGCGGCCAAGACATTGCGACAGACCTTCGCGGAAATCCCAAAAGACATCGTCGACGACATCATCCTGACCGACGACGCCAGCAAGGACGATACGATCAGCGTCGCCCGCGAACTCGGCATTCATACGCTGCGCCACGATCACAATCGCGGTTATGGCGGCAACCAGAAGACCTGCTACGGCGCGGCTCTGGCGCGCGGCGCCGACATCGTCATCATGCTGCATCCCGACTATCAATATAGCCCCAAGCTGGTGACCGCGATGGCGTCCATGGTCGCCTCCGGCCATTACGATCTGGTGATGGGCTCGCGAATTCTCGGCAACGGCGCCTTGAAGGGCGGCATGCCGCTCTACAAATACGTCGCCAATCGCGCCCTGACCTTGGCGCAGAACGTTCTCATCGGCCAAAAACTGTCGGAATACCACACCGGTTATCGCGCCTGGAGCCGTCGCGCGCTGGAAAACCTGCCGATCCTGAACTTTTCCGACGATTTCGTGTTCGACAACGAGATCGTCACCTCGGCCCATTACTTCGGCTTCTCGATCGGCGAGATTTCCTGCCCGACCCTGTATTTCGAGGAAGCCTCGTCGATCAATTTCCGCCGCAGCGTCGTCTACGGGGTCGGGGTGCTGCGCACGGCGCTGGCCTATCGGCTCGGGCGCTGGGGTCTCGGCGCCTCGCCGATTTTCGAGCGACGCGCGGTGGCGCGCTTGCCCGCCCATCAGGAGCAGCCGGCTTGACCCAGTTTCGGGCGATGCGCTGGGCGCGGCTCGGGGTCGGCGCGACCCTGGCGCTGTGCGCGCTCGTCGGCGCCGTCGCGGCGATCGCCCGTCCCGCCGAAATGCAGGCGGTCGCCAGCGGCCTGCTGGACGCCGTGCGCGGATGGGGCCGATTCGGCGTGGCGTTGTTCCTGATCGCGCAGGTGCTCGTCGCGATGAGCGGCCTGCTGCCCGCGTCGCTGCTCGGCGCCGCGGCGGGCGCGATCTATGGCCTCGGCGCCGGCTTCGCCCTGGCCGCCGTAAGCACGCTGTTGGGCGCGTATATCGCTTTTGCCGCCGCGCGCGGCCTGTTGCGCGGCTTCGCCGAGCGCGCGCTCCGGGATTGGCCGCGGCTAAGGGAACTCGACGAAATGGTCGCGGGTGATGGCTGGCGCATCGTCTGCCTGTTGCGCATGTCGCCGGTGATGCCGTTTTCGGCCACCAGCTACGCGCTGGGATTGTCGTCGGTCAGCGCCGCGAATTATTTTCTCGGCACCCTCGCCGCGATGCCCGCGCTGTTCGGCTTCGTGCTGCTGGGATCGCTGACGCAAGACGGCCTCGCCGTTTGGTCGAGCGGCGCCAGCCCGATGCGGCTCGGCCTGTTGGGCCTCGGCATCGTCGCCACGATGGCCTTGACGCTGCGACTGGGCCAGTTCGCGCGCAAGCTCGGGGTTTTTCGCCCGGCGCGAACCG
>Ga0302320_10028762_pt1 | contig 10654 bp, 11 predicted proteins | sample Bog_T0_3_FD_202130 | JGI IMG/M metagenome (GOLD analysis project Ga0302320, IMG submission 202130) | Peat permafrost microbial communities from Stordalen Mire near Abisko, Sweden - Bog_T0_3 | ecosystem: Environmental > Terrestrial > Soil > Wetlands > Peat | place: Sweden: Abisko, Stordalen Mire... | reverse complement strand
AATTCTGGGTGTCCCCGGAGCCCGCTTTTGAAGCCGGGGGCACAAAGTTACGCGGGCAATTTTTCCTGGAACCACCTACCTGCGCGAACCGCCCCGTTGTGTCATGACTACCCGCGAGTTTTTCAGTTCCTTCAGGTCCAACTCGCCATCGTGGTTGATGTCCAGTCGATCGAACTCAGCCGCCATGAACGCCATGAACTCCGCGCGAGAGACCTTGCCGCTGTTGTCTGCGTCCATGAGGCGCAATAACTTCAGCGCCTCCTCTGTGCCGGCGGCGACATACTCGGGCTTGGGTGCAGGTACAGAAGCAGGGATGCTCGTGTTAGTTTGAGGTGCGGCGTTGGCCGCCTGGCCTGACGCTGCGGCAGAATGCAACGTGGCGCAAAGAGCCATCATGCCCGCCATTATAATAAGCGCTGGAATTTTCTTCGTATTCAAGGTCACGCCTGTCTCCTCTATCAGACCTTGGATTATAAATCGCCACGGTCACAACCCTGACCATGCGTAAAATAGACGTGAACGGAAGTCCCGGAGAGAAATCCCATGCAACGTACAATTTTCTACTTTCTTTGCACCCTCGCGGCCTGTTTGTCGCTTGCAACAACTGCATCCGCGGGCGGCCCCAATCCGGACAACTATCCGCTGCGCGTACATATTCTCAAAAATATCGCCCGCCCCGATGCGAACAAGGCCTACGCGGCCAAGAATCCTGAGAACATGGCCGACTACATCGAAGGCCAGGGCGCAGCGGATCTGTTTGAAAACGGCCAGCCGCAGGGATTTCTCTTCACCTACAGCTGCATTCAACCGCTGCTGGCATCTGGCGGATATGCCACCTATCCGGCCCGCTGGAAGAAGAGGAACAAGGTTCTGGAGATTTTAGTCCCTCAGGCCGGCAAGCCCTGGAACTCCGAGGCCTGCGAGTTGCAGCCCTCCATGCGGCCCGGTCTTGCCTACTTCTGGAACGATCAGGACGACAAAGTCGTCGAAGAATCCGCCGCAGTATTCAAGGAGTGGATGGCGAAGAACCACTACAATCCGGAGAAGGATATGGACCTGCCTACCGGCGCGGATGCCGATGCCGCTCCCGGAAGGAACACTGGTTACAGCTCGTCTCAACACTCAGGTTCCCATTGAGCAAGGCAGAGCCTCGACAAAGCCTGGAAAGATGGCGCGCACTCTATCCGTTTGAAGGGTACGGGCTTCAGCCCGTACATAAACTGACCAAAATGAGCGCGGGCTTTAGCCCCTGAGGGAATGCAGATTCTAACGGCTACAGAAACGAATGGCGCTTTGACTACTCGCACCGGAATGCCTGCATGGTTCCTTCCCTTTAAGCCGCGCCGCGGTCTGTCGAGCGGCCATCTGCAAACCATCGTTGGAAACTTCTTTCCCCGGCCTCCGCTCGATCTGCCCAGCACGGAAGAGCTTGTCGAAGTCGATCCTGCCGATGGCAGCCGCGTACGCTGCATCTGCCACTGGCAGCCTGAAGCGATCCGTGCGGAGCGTCTCACACTGGTGCTGCTCCACGGCCTCGAAGGCTCGTCGAACTCCGGATACATTCGCGGCATCACCACCCGCGCCTGGCAGGCGGGGATGAACGTCGTTCGCATGAACATGCGTAACTGCGGCGACTCAGAAGAGCTGACCCCTACGCTCTATCACTCTGGCCGTTCGGACGACGTCGGCGCGGTAGTGGAACACTTCACCGCGCGACTCGGTCTGAAGCGCGTCGCTCTAGCTGGCTACTCCATGGGCGGCAACCTGGTGCTCAAGCTCGCCGGGGAGTGGGGCAACCGCGCTCCGCTCATCGCCGTGGCCGCAGTCTGCCCGGCCATTGACCTGGCGCCAAGCGCGGATGCCCTTCACGAGGCTCAAAACCGCGTTTATGAGTACCGCTTTGTGCGCGGGCTCATGCGCCGCCTGCGCCGCAAAGCGGAGTTGTTTCCGAGCGTATATCAAGTCGCAGGCATTGGCCCCATACGATCGATTCGGGAGTTTGATAACAAAATTGTGTCGCGCTACTGCGGATTTGCCGATGCCGACGACTACTACTACCGTGCAGCCAGCGCCCGCGTTGCGGATCGAATCGCCGTACCAACCCTGATCCTCAGCGCAGCGGACGATCCTTTCATTCGCCTCTCCGCCGAGACACGCGCGCGGCTATTGGCGAATCCGCACATTCAATATATAGAAAACCGCCACGGCGGCCATTGCGCATTCCTCTCCGGCGACCCAGGCGAAGAGACGCACTGGGCCGAGGCGATGGTCGTTCGCTTTCTTGCCGCAACCGATGGCAGTGCAATTCCAGCCTAAGCCGCATCCAAAACTTCCACATAAAAGTTAGAATAGAAAGTGTGCGGGCGAGTAGCTCAACTGGATAGAGCACCGGCCTTCTAAGCCGGTGGTTGCAGGTTCGAGCCCTGCCTCGCCTACCAAATTCCAACATTCACCCTGGAAGGGTGATATGAAAATAGCCCGGGGTAAAGACCGGGCGCTGTGAAATTTTATATAGACATTGGAATCGAACTCTCGATGGGTGCCCCTGGTCTCGTTTTGAGACCAGGAAAAGCGCGAACCCTCGATTACGGCGAATTAAACCCACTCCCCCTGGCGCATCAGCGGCTCGGCAACATTCGACGCCGTCACGCCATCGATATCCAGCTTACCCGACCCAATCATCCAGTCCACATGGATCAAGCTGTCATTTGCCCCCCTGGCCGCAAGCTGCTCGGGAGTCAGTCGATCTCCATCGCGCACGCAGGAGGAGTAAGCCTGCCCAAGCGCGATGTGCGACGCTGCATTTTCATCGAAGAGCGTGTTGAGGAAGAGCAATCCGCTGGCCGCAATCGGCGAGGAGTGCGGCACCAGCGCCACTTCCCCCAGGCGGCGCGCGCCGTCATCCGTGTCGATCAACCGCTCCAGCACCTCCTGCCCTCTCGTAGCCCGAGCCTCGATAATGCGGCCCTTTTCAAAACGCACCGCGATGCCTTCGATCATCGTCCCCTGATGTGACAGCGGCTTGGTTGCCGTCACCGTCCCATGGGCTCGATCCTTGTGCGGGGTGGTGAACACTTCTTCTGTCGGCATATTGGGAATGCAGTAGAGCCCATTGCCGGCCGTTGTGCCGCCGCCCATCCAAAGATGGTCGTCGGCCAGGCCAAGCTCAAAATCCGTACCGGGACCGCGATACCGCAGCGCCGCGTAGCGCTTTTCATTCAGCATGTCCTTGCGCTTATGCAGCTCGGCATCGTGCGCCTTCCATGCCGCTACCGGATCGTCGCCCAGGACCCTCGTAATCTCAAAGATCGCATCCCAAAGTTTGCTAAGCGCGCTCTCTCGATCCTCTTCGGGAAACACTGCTTCCGCCCAGGCCGGGGTTGCACCGGCAACGATGGTCCAATTGATGGCGTGGCGGGTGATCAGCTCCAGCGCCGGGCGGTAAGCCTGCGAGGTGGCGTGATTCGCGCGGCCCACCTTGTCCGGATCTTCATTCGACAGCAGCGCCGGATTGCCGCCTGTGATGGCCAGACGCGCCGAGCCGCTCTTGTAGGCCGCGCCCATCCCGTCATAGAGCCACTTGGCCGCGCAGTCGAAGCTCGCATCGGGTGCGTGGCGATACCGCATCAGCGTGGCTTCGTCGTCTGTAAATAATGTTGTTACCAGCGATGCGCCGGCGCGATAGGCCTGCTCGGTGATGCGGCGGGCCAGCGGGGCCGAATCAAGCGATGCCGTCATCACCAGCTCCTGCCCATCCTGCAGGCCCAACCCGACCTTGACCGCGACCTCCGCCAATCGGTCTAACTTTCCCTCATGGGTAAGACCTTCGTGGGTAAGATTTTGCACCGTGGCCTATCGCCTTCCTGACGTATTTATACTCAACTTCAGTCTCGCAGAGTCAGTGCGGCTGGGCAACTACAATACTGCGAGAGCATCTGAGTTGGTTCTCTGAAATGAATTTCAAAACGCTGAAGCACGATGTTCCAGAACCCGGAATCTTGCTGGTGACGCTCAACCGGCCGGAAGTTCTGAATGCCATCAACTCAACGATGATGGCGGAGTTGCTGACTTTCTGGCAGCAGATTGAGTCCGAAGCAAGCACACGGTGCGTTGTGCTCACTGGGGCCGGAAAGGCCTTTTGCGCAGGCGCGGACCTGAAGGAGCGCAATGGGCTGACGGTGGAAACGTGGCGGGAGCACCACGAAATCCTGGAGCGGGCTATGGAGGCGATGATTGAGTGCCCGGTGCCGGTGATCGCCGCCGTCAATGGCGCTGCATTCGGCGGCGGACTTGAGTTGGTTCTGGGCAGCGACTTTGCCTACGCCGCCGCCGATGCCACCTTCGCAATGCCGGAGGCCAAGCTGGGATTTATTCCCGGTGCAATGGGAACGCAAACACTGCCTCGTGCCTGCGGCGCCAGGCGCGCCAAAGAAATTTGTTTTACGGGAGACGCATTCACCGCAGCCGAAGCGTTTGCGTGGGGTGTTGTGAATCGGGTCTGCGAGCCAGAAGGCTTGCTCCATGAGGTTCTCGCGGTTGCGCGCAAGATTGCGGCAAATGCGCCTTTGGCTGTTCTCGAAATGAAGCGCGCCATCGCCGCGACAGATGAAACTGATCTGAAAAGCGGTTACAGAGTGGAGCTTGAGGCATATAACCGGCTCATACCAACGGAAGATCGAAAAGAAGGGATTTGCGCGTTCAACGAGAAGCGCGCGCCCCGGTTTCAGGGCCGGTAGAAATCGAACACCTATTCCCCTTCTTCTTTCCAGCGATGAAAATTCGGCGCTGAGATGTTGAAGACATCGAGAATACGTCCGACCATCTGTTGGCTCACATCCTCGATCGTAGCCGGTCGGTTGTAGTAGCTCACCATCGGCGGAAGAATCACAGCTCCGGCCTCGGATGCCAGCAGAAGATTGCGCAGATGCACGCGGCTGAGCGGCGTCTCGCGAGGGACCAGGACCAGCGGCCGGCGCTCCTTGAGCGTTACATCCGCGGCGCGCATCAGCAGATTCTCCGCGAACCCGTTGGCCACCCCGGCGAGCGTCTTCATGCTGCAAGGGACGATCACCATTCCCGCGGTCCTGAATGTGCCGCTGGCAATGCCTGCGCCAATATCGTTGAGGGGATAGTTTTTCGCAGCCAGGGCTTCCACCTGCGCGATGGCGTAGTCGGTTTCAAGCGCGATGGTGCGTCGCGCGCCCGTACTCAGAATCAGGTGCGACTCCCACTCCGGAAGTTCGCGCAGCCGCTCCAGGATTTTGATGGCCAGGATGGCGCCGCTTGCACCGCTCACGCCAACAACCAACCGCTTTTTCGTTTCCATCGTTGGCGCCTCAGACAATATCAACTATCGCATAAGCGGCACAATCATGATCTCAAAACGCCGTCAACGCTCGCAGTTCCGCGACCGCGTATTCTTGTTATCCTGACCATAAACTTGGGTGCCCCTGGTCTCGCTTTTGAGACCAGGGAGAGCATAAATCTACGCGTTCCTGTTATTAATGCAGCGGTACGTCTGACGTTTCGAGCTTCCCATCTTCCATGCGCGAAGACGCGTAACGGTTGACGATAAATGCCAGCACAGTGGCCGTGGATGCGGCAACCAGCACCAGCGCTGGCACCCAACTCCAGCCGGCCTTGGCGGCGAGGGCGCTGATGATTGGCGGCCCAAAGACGATGCCGAGGTTGCTGCCCTGCACCAGCAGGCCGTTGGTTGCTGGAATCAGCTCCGTGCTGGGCGCGTAAAACGGAGGTGCGCTCAGTACCGTGCCGGGAATAATGCCCCCTACGCAGGAAAAAAGAAAGCAGCAAACATAGACGCCGGATAGCGGAAGATGCGCCGCGAACATTCCAAAAGCCATGACGATCATGACCAGACTGGCGCTGCCGATGAGCGTACTGCGCCTCACGCCTCTCTGCAAAAGCACGCCGGCAGCCAGATTCCCCAGAATATTGGCCGTCATGGCGGTGGAAACAAACAGACCTGCGCGATCCGGGCTTACGCCGTAATTCTCAATTAGTACCGATGCCAACAGGCCCATGATGCCCAGGTGCTGGAACGTGTAGGTGCCAAAGATGAGTGCCAAAAGCACCGGCCCCGGTGCGGTAAGGACCGCTCCCAACTGCTGCCAGGGACGAAACTCTGAAGACCTGCGGCTGCTTATCAGCGGCTGCGCTCGCATGACTGACAGCAGCAGCGCAAAGACGACTAAAATCGCCGCGTCAATAAACCAAACCGCCCGCCAGGAATAGTGCGACAACACAAACGGCGCAAGCAAGGTAGCCAGCGCGATGCCGGCGGGCATGAATCCCGCCCATGCCGCCAGCACAAAGCGGATATGCCTGCGCTCCGTCACCTCGACAATCAGCGATGGAGCCGCGACGATGATCATAACAAATCCGAGCCCCTCGACCACCCGCGTAATCACCAGCCAGGTTGCCGAAGAGGCAGCGCCGCCCGCTGCGCTTGCCGCTGCAATAATCAGCAATCCCGCGACCACTGTCTTTTTCGTCCCCAGCTTCGCTGCAAACGAACCCGCCGGCGTGGCAATGATGAGGCCAACGAAGCTAAGCGCCGAGAGCATCCAGGATGCATCGACCAGGCTCAGCGAAAACGAACTTTGGATGGACGGCAGACCGATGTAGACTTTGCCCAGTTGCGCAGCCGCAAGGATGCCGGAGCCGATGGCCAGCAGCACCACGCCCCACACTGTTTTACCGCTTGATTGGTTCGATGCGGAGTTATCGTTCGATTCGATTTGGGCAAACGCCATATTTTATTAGCCCTCGATGCAAAGATATTGATACTATACGGATCGCGCAACTCGCAATTGGAACAAGCCTCTCTTGCCGTCGATCAGCAACGGCAAGCCTCGGCGCGCGCCAGATCCTCAGGCCGATTGATATTCAGAAGCCAAAGTGAAAGATCGAGCGCATCGGGATGGGCGAGTCTTCCATCGCGCACCGCATTATCAACGGACACAACTCTTACGCGTCCATCCACACTCGCAGCCGCTGTCTTCAACGCGGACAAACATCCAGCCCGGCCGGCATCGAGTTCCGTCCGTAGCGCAGGGAGTAACGCCCGATCCACAACCGCCGGAAAGGTCTCCGTGAACCCATTCACTTCAGGCACAACGGCAACTGCCCCGCCCTCCACAGCCTCGTGCAACAGAAGTGTCACCAGAGAAGATGGAAGCAGCGGCATATCAACCGGCAGAAACACCGCCCAATGCGCCGAGGTCGAAGCCAGCGCGGCACAGATGCCGCTCAGCGGACCGTGGCCTGAATTTTTATCTGACTCGTTGCCCGGCTCATCGTCGGGAACAACGGGCGCGAATCTCTCCAGCGGCGCACGAGCGCCTGCTATCGATGCCGACAATCCCGCGTTGCGCAGAATGCGCAGAGCGTGCGTAATCAGAGGCTCCCCAGCAAACGAAACCAGCGCCTTCTCCGCGCCCATCCGGCTCGATCTGCCTCCGGCTAGAACAAATCCCTCGGCATCGAATTGGGCGATCATACTTGCTTGGCCCTTGCCGCATTGCTGGTGGCTGCTATCTGATCGCAAACAGAATCCAGTGCCGCCTGCCACGGCGCAAGTTGAACGCCGAAGCGAGCATGAAGTTTTTCATTCGACATTACGGAGTTGCGCGGCCGTCGTGCAGGAGTCGGATAAGCTTCCGTGGAGATGGGTGTGAGCTCCGGCGGCTTTACGCCGAGCTGCACGGCATGTGCAAAGATGGCCTCCGCAAATCCGAACCACGACGTCGATCCAGCGCAGCTCATGTGATAGATCCCGGCCCAGTCTTCTGTTGCGCCAAAACGCTCGGCGAGGATGCCATCAACGATCGCTCGCGTCGCATCGGCTAATTCGATCGATGTAGTCGGCGCGCCGATCTGGTCGTTCACAACAGAAAGCTTGTCGCTCTGCCCAGCCAGCCGCAGCATGGTGAAGAGAAAGTTGTTGCCCTGCGGCCCGTAGACCCAACTGGTGCGAAAGATAAGATACCGACCGCCCACTGCTTGAATCGCCTGCTCGCCGGCCAGCTTGCTGGAACCGTAGACGCTGAGCGGGTTGGTTGCATCCTCCTCCGTCCAGGGGCCGGATTTGCTGCCGTCAAATACGTAATCCGTCGAATAATGAACCAGCAGCGCATTGAGCGCCTTCGCCTCTTCGGCCAGAATTGCTGGGCAGGCAGCGTTGATTGCGCGGGCCTGTTCCGGTTCAGATTCAGCCCGGTCGACAGCCGTGTAGGCGGCGGCGTTGAGAATGACTGTTGGCTTAGCGCCTCGAATCAACTCGCGCAATTTCGCACCATCGGCAAGGTCCACCACGCTGCGATCCGCAGCGAGTAGGGAGCCGGGCCCAGCGAAGCTGCGCTGCAGCTCACGGCCAAGCTGGCCACCAGCGCCGAGTATGAGGATGCGCGGGCCTGCGCTCATGGATTGAGATCCTTTGTCATATACGCACAATGCCGCCATCCCTGCGGATGTCTATTCATTTTAATTGTCCGCAGGAGTTTGCAGCCGCGCTGCTGCGCGGCCGCCCGTACCAGGTGAGGCGAAGTGGATGACGGCTATTTAGCCGGCACGGCCGCAGGCTTGGCCTGCTGCTGCATTTGGCGCTCGGTCGAGGGAGGGATAATGCCGTTCATGCGCAGGTACTCAACCATCTGGCCGTAGTGGTCGCCGTCGTCGTTCATCACGGCAATCAGCATCGATACCACGCTTGAGCCGCGCGGGCCGGTCGGGGCAAACGCATTCTCCGGCGTGATCGCGGCAACAACCTTGTCCTGAAAATCGAAAGAAGCCTTCAGCGCCTTCAGGATCTGGTCCTTGTCGGTCAGGCTGTCCAGCGTCTTCAGGTCGACGTTCGTATCCTGCTTCACGCCGAAAGGAGCAAGATTGCGAAGTGCCTCTCCGGTGACGTGCGTGATCTGCTGGGCGAATGTGCGCACCGTAGCAAACTTGGCCGGAGAGCCGGCCTTGAATACATCTGCATCGGAAGGCGCGAAGTTGTACTTTTCGGCGGGCATGGCCTGGGCCGCAGCCATGAAATTTGCTTCAAAGCGCTGCACCATCGGAAGGATCGATGCGCCCGGTGTGGTGGGCGCAGTAGACATGGCAGGGGCCTGTGCGTACGATGCGCAGAAGCAACAAAGCATGGATGCGAGACAAGTGAAAAAACGCGGCGTGGATCTCATGGGTGCTCCTTTAGAACATGAAGTTTAACAACCTGGGGAGAGAGTCCGCAGGAGGCTAACGCGTGGCAGTGGTTCGGCCAGCGAGTGTAGCGTATCAGATTACGGTGACGTTGGAACATTGCGAAAAGCCGCCCTTCGCATTGCATCGACGCGCTGGCGGCGCCAATTTCAGCAACAAAATGGAGTCGGCGATAGAATAGTATCAGGAGCCTTCCCTTTATGCGCCGCACATATATGGATGCAAATGCCACCACACCTCTCTTGCCTGAGGTGGTGGAGGCCATGCGTCCGTATTGGATGGAGCAATTCGGCAATGCGTCCTCCATTCATTTCGAGGGGCAGCAGGCGCGAAAGGCGGTCGATCAGGCGCGTGAGTCGCTGGCCGCGTTCTTTCACTGCCATGAGGCCGAGGTGGTGTTCAACTCCGGCGGCACCGAGGGCTGCAATACGGCGGTATTCGGCCTGCTGCGGCCGGGCGATCACTTCATCACCACATCCATTGAGCATTCCGCAGTCCTGCAAGCCGCCGAGCGCATGGCAGATCGCGGTGTGGATGTAACATACGTGGGGCCGCAATCTGATGGACTGATTGTGCCAGAGGCAATTCAATCCGCAATCGGCCCGAGGACGCGGCTCATCAGCGGGATGCTCGCCAACAACGAAACTGGCATTCTTCAACCCATCGAAGAGATCGGCCGAATCGCCGCCGATGCGGGTGTCTTTTTTCATATCGATGCGGTGCAGGGCGCGGGAAAGCTCGCGCTCGACGTGAAAAAGTTTGGCTGTCATCTGCTCTCCATCAGCGCGCACAAGATGCATGGGCCAAAGGGCGTGGGCGCGATGTACGTGAGGCGTGGCACACCAATTGACCCGCTGATGGTTGGAGGCAGCCACGAGCGCCGCCGACGCGCAGGCACGGAGAACGTGGCTGGCATTGTAGGGCTGGGCAACGCGGCGGAGTTGGCAATGGACTGCCTGTCAGATGGCACGATGACGCGCCTCTCCGCGCTGCGCGACAGGCTCGAGGCCGGACTGCTTAAGATCGCTGGTACTTCTGTCAACGGGGCGGAGGCGCCACGCACGGCGAACACGACAAATATTCGCTTTGCCGAGGTAGAAGGCGAGGCCATGGTGATCGCGCTCGACTTGAAGGGCGTCTCTGTGAGCAGCGGCTCCGCGTGCCACTCAGGAACGACAGAGCCCAGCCATGTTCTGCTGGCGATGGGGCTCAACAAGCAGGCGGCGCTGCAAAGTTTGCGCTTCAGCCTGCCGCGCACAGCCACCGATGCGGATGTGAATCACGTCCTCGAAGTTGTGCCGGCAGTCGTAGCAAAGTTGCGGGCGCATTCTCCGGTAGCGGCGGGAGCGGCAGGCTGAGAAAGCAGCTTCTAGCCTCTAGCTGCTAGCCAACCGCAGAAAAGTGCGCCGCAGTTGCAAGGAAAGCTAGG
>Ga0302320_10028760_pt1 | contig 10655 bp, 9 predicted proteins | sample Bog_T0_3_FD_202130 | JGI IMG/M metagenome (GOLD analysis project Ga0302320, IMG submission 202130) | Peat permafrost microbial communities from Stordalen Mire near Abisko, Sweden - Bog_T0_3 | ecosystem: Environmental > Terrestrial > Soil > Wetlands > Peat | place: Sweden: Abisko, Stordalen Mire... | reverse complement strand
CATAATGCATTATTACTTGCTACACAATTGCGGTTTTGTTGGCTTTTTGTCAAAATCCGGGGAAGTTAGGTTAAACATAAACCAATACTGCCCAATTGGTTATTCCCCTCAACCCTCACCCGGCCTTCGGCCACCCTCACCCGCTCCTGCGGGCGAGGGATTTTGGCCCTCGCCCCCGAGGAGAGGGAGAAACGGGTGCCGCGTCCAGGGAATCCCGAGGCTCTGGATTGACTCTGGTTCATGGATTCAATGCGCGAAATTTCTCTTTGGGGGAATTCTCTCCCCGGGGGAACTGAAACGATTGCCGCGTCTCGACCAAATCATGGCGCCGGATGGGCATGGACTCCGATGTTCAAGGTGTAAGAAAATTGGGCAAATCGCCTCCCGCCGGGGAGTGCCCGGGACTCCGTTTGCCAAGCCAAACCCCAACTCAATCCTGCGCCTGGGAACGACGCTGCCAGAGCCGGTCGCCAGAGACACCAGCCGCTGCCGGGTCAAACTTTTTGAAACCAATCAAAAACGCGGGCGAATGCCGGGGCAGCGTTACGTCAGGCCAGCTACCGTTGAAGTCGAGCTTGGTCAGAATCGAGCCGGTTTCATGGCCGGCGTTCTGCCACGCGGCGAGACTTCCATTTGGGAAGGGACGCCCGGGAATACCGTAACCCGTGAAACAATTGCTACGGCTTTCATATTGCAGCTTGTCCCATGGCCCGGTGAAAAAAGCGGCGTTGGAACTCACGATGAGATTGCGCTCCAAGATGAACGAAAGATGATTCTCCGCCCGCGTCGCCTGCATGGGCGGCCCGGAGCTGAAGGCGAAAATGTTGTTGGCGATGAGATTGGCGGCCCCGTAATGCTGGTGAAAGCCGCCGCCGCGAGCCGGATTGAGGCAGGTGCAGCGCCACACCAGATTGCTTTCAAACCGCCAGCCAGTGCTGCCCTCGTCAGGATAAATGCCCCAGCCGCCGTAGTCATGCGCGCGCACGTCAAAAATGACGTTGCCAATACCCGCGCTGCCCGGACTGACGCCCAGCGTGTAGATGCCGCCCAGGTCGCTCAACACGCCTTGGCCGATTTGGTGGATGCGATTGAACCCGATGAAATTATTCGTGGCGAGGCTGCGGCCGTAACCCCAGGTCCAGCCGACGGAAATGCCGGTGTAAAAGGTGTCGCTGACGTCGTTGTGCGTGATGCGATTGTTGGCGCTCTGGCCAATCCACACGCCGACCGCGCTGGGATGAATCCGCCCGCAACCGCGAATGATATTATTGTCCGCGATGATGCCGCCGGTTTGGTCCCCGGGGTCATCCCGCATGGTCATTTCGCCCACGCGAATGCCGCCGGCGCCGAGGTCGGACAGCAGGCAATGCTCGATGCGACAATCCCGGCAGCCTCGTCTGAACCAGAGTCCATATTCTCCCGTATGCGCGATTTCACAATCTGCGAACGTCACGTCCCGGGCAGCATCCACTTCAATTGCCGCCGCCATCGCCGCCGCTGCCTGCGCGGGCGGACACCCTTCTGCCGGCAATTGATAACCGGAATAATAAAACCTGAGGCCGGCGAAATGCAGGTGGCTGGCGCCGCGGATTTCCATGAATTTTTCAATGACTGGCGCGACGAACTCGGCTTGGCCAAACCGCTCGCTTGAGCCCGGACAGTAGCTGAGACGGCCTTGCAGGTTCCGCCACCACGTGCCCGGCGCCAGGGGCTGAATCATCGCGCAATTGTCGAACAGAAAGCGGCTATGAGCGTTCCACGGATTCCAAGGCTTCATCCGCTCGCCTCCCACCGTTATTGTGCCAGCGAGGGCATCGACCGAGGAAACCGGATACCGGCTGGTGTCCCAATTGTGCAAGACGAGGATCTGCGCGTTTCGCAACGCGCCGGGGTCGCGGCGCGCAGCCGCCATTTCGGTCGCGGGAAGCTTGACGGTAAGGCGGGCCTTGCCGCCGGGCAGTTCTTCCTGTCGGACATCTTCCATTTGGAAGAAACCTGCGAGCGGCCAGCGGGCGCGCGCGGCTCGGCGGCCGTTGACATAAAACTGCTCAAATTGCAGACCGGTGCTGGCCTGCCAAAAGCCGGCCGGGTTTACGGTAAAGTTGGTGATTCGCTGTCCGCCCGTGATCAGGACCTTTTCAGCCGAACGCGTCCGCCAAGTCACCTCCCCGTCGCGGACATCGAGCGTCAGGGGTTCAGTGAGCGCGTATTCACCGGGCAAAAGCACAATGGTGGCGGCCTCGTTGGTGTGCCCCTTCGCGCGCCATGCCCGCACCGCATCCCGCGCTCCCAAAAGCGTATCAGAGCCGGGCAGGGCATTGAAAACCGTGACTGACGGCGGGGAATGGCCGGCGCTTTGCCCGCGGGATGACCCGCCGGCCAACGAGGCCAGCAGGGCGGCCAGCAGCACCGGCCGCCTGGCTCCGAGATTGGGCGACTGTTTGGCCACGGTGTTTCAGCCAAAGGTGTTGCCGGCCCAGCCCAGGTTCTTGCCCCGGGCAGCTTTGACGGCTTGCCGTTTTTCTTCGGAGACGGCGGCGGTCGTCTCAAGCTTCAGGAGTAGCATGGTTCTTTTCAATTTGCAGCGAAGGTTATAACACAGGCCTGGCCGCGGCCGCAACAAAACCGGGCAAAACACACAGTGGTTGACCCGGGCTTTCAGTTATGTTTAACTTGGCTTATGCAAATTGACAGTTTAAAAGTTTACTGCGACCTCGTTGAAACCGAAAGCTTCACGAAGGCCGCCCAAATCAACGGGGTCACCCAGTCGGCGGTCAGCCAGCAGATCAGCGCGCTGGAGCGCACTTTCAAATCGCTGCTGGTGGAACGCAGCAAGAAACAGTTCCGCCTCACGCGGGAAGGCCAGGTATTGTACGATTACAGCAAGGAAATCCTCCAGACCTACGCCGCGCTGGACGGACGGCTGCAGGAGTTAAAGCACATCATTTCCGGCACGATCCGGGTGGCGACCATTTACTCCATCGGCCTGCACATCCTGCCGCCCTGCCTCAAAAAGTACATGCAGAGCTATCCGACAGTGAATCTGCATGTGGAGTACCGCCGCTCGAATCAGGTGTACGAGGATGTGGTGAGCAACGTCGTGGATCTGGGGCTGGTGGCCTATCCGACCAAACATCCGGAACTTGAAATTGCCCCGCTGCGCAAGGATCCGCTGGTGCTGGTGTGCCATCCGCACCATCCCTTGGCCAAACAGACCTCCATCAAACTCAAGGCGCTGGCGGGACAGAACATGGTGAGTTTCGCGCGGGACATACCGACCCGCAAGGCGGTTGACCGCATGCTCCGCGAAGCCGGCGTGAGCGTGAAGCAGGCCATGGAATTTGACAACGTGGAGACGGTGAAACGGGCGGTGGAGATTGACTCCGGCATCGCCATCATTCCGGCAAGCTCAATTGCCCAGGAAATTCAACAACAAACCCTGGCGTCAGTGGCCATTGAAAATGGCCGCTACTTCCGGCCGCTCGCCGCCATCTACAAAAAGAGCCGGGTGTTGTCGCCGGCCATGACCCAGTTTTTGGGCGTGCTGAAAGCGGAAGGTTGACCGGCCCATTGCACCCGGAGATCGGATCGGCGACGAAGCGTCGCTTGAAGATATGCGGCCTGCGAACGGGGGAAAGGCGCATCATGGGCGGCGTGCCCGCACGCGGCGGGGGGCAGGTCAATGGAACGCCAGCCAGCCGGTGCCGACGAGGACTCCGCCAAAGATCATCGCGGCGGCCGCGTCGGTCTTCCGATTCTTCCAACTGGGCGGCAGCAACAAGAGGACGCCGCCCAGCGCCAAGCCCATGCTGAACCCGGTGAAGTGGGCCAGCACATCCGTGCCGGGGCTCAAACCAAACAGCACAAAGAGCATCAGGCCGGCCAGGAGGCTGCGGAGCATCTGCTTGCGGCCGATGAACCCGCGACGCAGGAGCGTCACCGATTGGGCCGCCAGCAGGCCCAATCCGCCCATGACCATGCCGGATGCGCCCAAGCCAAAGTGGGGTTCCGGGTAGCACAGCAACCCGGCGACATTGCCGGCCGCGCCCGCCAGGTAGGCTGCCAACAAACCCAATCCGCTGCCAAAACGGCCCATGGCCAGGCCAAGAAACACGAGGCCGAAGGAAACATTGGACATCAGATGGGCGACGTCCGCGTGCAGCAGCATCGCCGTGAAAACCCGCCACCATTCGCCGCCCCGTACCGCCGCACTGTCCATGCGTCCGGCTAGCTGAAAATCCGCCTGGGAGGTGAGGCTGGCCACGTGCACGGCCACGAGCAACAACCCCCAGAATAAAACCTTCCCATCGAAAGCAAATCCGCGCCACGGCAACGGCTGCCGCCAGTGCCACTGGCGATTTTCCAACCGATACAGCCGGATGGCCCGCAGCGCGGCCGGATATTCCGCGGTGGAGACCCACAAGCCCCAGCCTGCGCCATCGGCGCCGTCATCAATGGTCGCGGCAATTCCCTGGCTCATGAGCACCAGCCCCCAGTCCATGGTCTGACGACGGGTGCGGCTCGGGATTCGGGAATGTCCGGCGAGTTCCATGCCGCAGGAGAAATAGCGGAGCGCGGCTGACGCCGCAACCAAATCAAGACCGATAATCCCGCTGGCTTCCGAAGGGAGATTGGGGTATTTTCCGCGCGCATGTTCGATCTTGTCAAACCCCAGATTGCCACCGCCGCCGAAAAGCTGACCCACCTGCGGAGGTTTCTTTGACGTGCCCAAATTAACCCAGCGCCTCGCGGAACTGGAGGCGCAGATGACCGGCGAAAAGTTCTGGAACAACCAGGAGGCCGCGCAAAAGGTCATCAACGAAACCAATGACATTCGCGGCAAGCTTGACCCGCTGGCCCGCTTCGGCAAGCAGCTCGAAGACGTGCAGGTCATGCTCGAGCTGGCCCAAGCCGAGCCGGAGGCCATGCAGCTGGAATTGGAAGCGGAAATCACGGTGGACACCCACCAGCTGCTCGCCGACTTGGACACGTTTGAACTGCGCACCTTCCTCAGCGGCCAGCACGACAAGAACAATTGCATTTTCACCATCAACTCCGGCGCCGGCGGCACCGAGGCGCAGGACTGGGCGGAAATGCTCTCGCGCATGTACGGCCGCTGGTTCGATTTGCGCGGCTGGAAATGGGAAGTCACCGACGCCCTGGAAGGCGATTCCGCGGGCTTGAAAAGCGTGACGTTCCGCGTGGAAGGCGAGAATGCCTATGGCTTTTGCAAGGCCGAACGCGGCGTCCACCGGCTGGTGCGCATCTCGCCGTTCGACGCCAACAAGCGCCGGCACACCAGTTTTTCCAGCGTGGACGTGATCGCCGAACTGAGCGACTTGACCGAGAGCGACATCGTCATACCGCGAACTGAAATTTTGCGCGACACCTTCCGTTCCGGCGGCAAAGGCGGCCAGAACGTGAACAAGGTGGAAACCGCCGTGCGCCTGACGCATCTGCCAACCGGCCTGGTGGCCGCGTCGCAGGCCCAGCGCAGCCAGGTGCAAAATGAAGCCACCGCCATGGCCATGCTGATTTCCAAGCTGTTCGCGCTCAGGCTGGACGAGGCAAAAAGCGAGATGGAACGATTTTACGGCGACAAGGGCAGCATCTCGTGGGGCAACCAGATCCGCAGCTACGTTTTCCAGCCCTATCGCATGGTCAAGGATTTGCGCACCGGCGAGCAGACCAGCGATACGCAGGCGGTGATGGATGGCGCGCTGGATCCGTTCGTGAATGCGTGGCTGCGGGCAGGCTGTCCGCTCAAGCGGATGCAAGGGGTCAAAGATGAAGAGGAATGACGGAGCCACAGGGGGAATGACTAAACCCAAATGACGAATGACGAAGTTATACAATTTCTGCGATGAACATTTTAGACGAGATCGTGGAACAGAAGAAGCGCGAGGTCGCGCAATTGCCTGCGCGGCTCATCGCGGCGGGTGATTTGCGCGACGTCATGCTCGAGCACGGCGAGCGGCGCGATTTTCTCGGGGCGCTGCGCAACCCATCACGCATCACGCACCACGCATCACGACTCGCGCTTATTGCCGAGGTGAAAAAGGCCTCGCCGTCCGCCGGGGTGATTTGCCCGGATTTTGATCCCGTGCGCATCGCCAGAGCATACGAGGCTGCCGGGGCAAGCTGCCTGTCGGTGCTGACGGATGAGAAATATTTCCAAGGCGCGCTGGATTATCTCCGCCAGATTCGCGCCGCAGTGAAACTGCCGCTGTTGCGCAAGGATTTCATCATCGACGAACGCCAGATTCTCGAGGCCATCGAATGGGGCGCGGACGCCATTTTGCTCATCGTGGCGATTCTCGAGGACGAGCAGCTGGCCAGATTTCATTCGCTTGCCACCGAAGCCGGCCTGGCCGTGCTCGTGGAAGTTCATGATGCAGCAGAACTGGAGCGCGCCCTGAAGCTTTCACCGGCGATCGTCGGCGTGAACAACCGCAATCTGAAGACGTTCAAGGTGGATTTGACGACTACTGAAGACTTGGCAGCGAAGCTCGAGGATGGAAGATCCAAGCTGGCAAAGACCGCGGCGCTTGCCTCCGGCTTCATGCCTCCATCCCCGCCCCTGCTTGTGGCCGAGAGCGGGATTAACGCGCGCGCGGACGTGGAGCGCTTGCGACGGTGCGGCGCGGGCGCAATTCTGGTCGGGGAGTCGCTCATGAAACACGGCGATATTGGCGCAAAGGTGCGCGAGCTGATGGGATGGTAGCGTCCGGCATTCCCGCCTGACGAGGAGGGCGGCATCCCTGCCGCCAGGCGCCGTGTGAGTGGTTTGCGCGGTGCGGGAATTTCAACGCGCTGCGGTTTGCGTACGGTTCTTTCCGTCGGGCTGGGCCGCCGTCGCGCCGCCGGGGTGCCAGGGCGGGCCAGGGAAGCCCGGCTCCACGGAAGTCAGGGATGCCCGCCGCTACAGCCTTTGCGCGCCGAGGTGGCGGGCCTGTCTTTTCGGCAATAAGGTTTTGCCAACGCGGGGGCTCCGCCCATTTTCCATGGGCAGGAATTCGCGGAGGAATTCAGGAACGTCGTGGCGGCCACCGCGCTGCCAATCGCGCAGCATGATTTCGGCGACCCGGGACGCGTCCGCTTTCAATTCGGAGGTGAGAAATTCAAACACTCTCTCCGCCAGCCGGGCGAGCGCGATGCTGTCGGTGCGCGCAATACGCGCGTACAGCCAGTCGCTCAACCGCAGGAAGCTGGAGAAGGGAGATGCCTCGCCCCAGACCAGCGGCGTGGTTCCGACGAAATTACCGCTGTTGCCAACCAAGTCCCAGTATTTCGCGAAGCGGCGCAGGCGCTGCATGGTGGCGAAATCAAGCAAGCGGTTTTGCAGGATTTCGTACGGCGGCTGGGAGTTGTACACCACCTCCCATTCGGCATCATGACGCGCAATCGGTGTGCCCCGCAGCCGTTTCAGAATGCCCACCTGGATTTCCTGGGGGCCAAGCGCGATGAGCCGGTCGAATCCGGCGGCAAAGCTGTCCAAGGTCTCGCCTGGCAAGCCGACGATCAAATCGGCATGAATATGCACGCGCGTTTCGCGGCGTAAAAAATCGAAATTGTCCGCGAGCCGTTCGTAGTTCTGTCGCCGGCTGATGTTCTGACCCACCCCGGGGTTGAATGTCTGGATGCCGACCTCGAATTGGAGCGCGCCGGGCGGAAATCTGGCGATGACCTCGCGCAATTCCGCCGGCAGCCGGTCGGGAATCATTTCAAAATGATAGAAGTTCCCCGGCTGGTGCCGGGACAGGAAAAACTCCAGGATGGCCCGGCTCGTGGCGATATTGAGATTGAAGGTGCGGTCCACAAACTTGAATTGCCTGAGGCCGCGATCCAGGAGTTTTTGCATGGCGCCGAGAAATGGCTCCAGCGGCACGGCGCGAACGGGAATGTCCAGGGACGACAAACAAAATTCGCAAGTGAACGGACAGCCGCGCGACGCCTCGACATAGACAATGCGGTGAGCGAGGTCTGCGTCCGTGTAATAGTCGTAGGGCAGGACGATGCGCGAAAAGTCCGGCAGGCCGGCGGGGATGACCTTGGGCATTGCAGCGCCGGTTTCCCGGCCTGGCCGAGGCCCGGCCCCGGCGGGTTTCTGGTCGTCTGCCGTATCGAGCCGGGGCGATGCCCGGCGCGCCAACAATTCCCAGCACACCTCCGCAAATTTCAAATCGCCTTCGCCGGTGATGACGTGGTCGGCGAGGCGCACGATTTCCTGTGATTCGGTTTCGTAACTCACTTCCGGGCCGCCGAGGATGATCTTGATTTCCGGCCGCAGCCGTTTGATGGTAGCGACGACTGCGGTGGTGGCAGCAACGTTCCAAATATAAACGCCCAAGCCGAGGATTTTTGGCCGGCGCGCGAGCAGGGTTTCCGCGATGTCGAGCGGTTGCTGGTTGAGGTCGAACTCCGCCAGGGCCGCGCGCGCCTGCAACTCGCCGAGATTGGCGAACAGATAGCGCAGCCCAAACGCGGCGTGGATGAACTTCGCGTTGAGCGTGGCAAGAACAATGTCCGACATTGGCGCCTAAGCTAGCATTTGCCTTTGGAAACACCAAAAGGGAAATGGTTGCCAGCAGTCAATGCTGCTCACGTCCGTGGTTTAGCTCTCGAGGAACCGCATGTTTCCGGTTTAGCTTGCTGGTCCCGCAACTGCCTCCACCTGGTAATTCCAGCGCCATTGATTGAAATAAAGATTTCCGCCGCGCCATTCCACTTCGCCGCGCTGAAAATCAACGATTTCGGAGCGGAAAAAGGTCTTGGCCGGGTACAGCGGCTGGCAGAAATCAGTATTGAGCACGAGCCGGTCGGCGTCGATGCCGCCAAAGTAGAACCAGCGCCCGCGTTCGTCCGGGCAGGTCGTCAAACCGTAGGTCACATCCATGGGCACCCAGCCGTAGGGGGCCAGGTAAATTTCGCACCAATCGTGCATGTCTTCAACCGGGACGGTGGTCCAGCCGGTTTCCCAGCGCGCCGGAATGCCGTTGAACCGGCAGAGCGTCATGAATGTCATCGTCTTGATGCCGCAATCGCCATGACCGCTCGTCAGCGCGTAATGCGGCAGACAGCTGATGGTGGAATACTCCCGGGCCGGAGCCCAAGGGAGGTGGGTGGCAGACCATTCGAACAGCCGGCGCGCAATGACGCAGGGATTCGTTTCCGGGCCGACAATTTCTTGCGACAGCCGCTTGATTTCATCGGAAAAGACAATTTGTGAAGGCGCCTCGCCCATAAAGGGCGCGAGCGCAGGATCGTTCGCGCGGGCCGGCGTGACGCGGGCGGGATCAAGCGGCTGATAAAAGGCGTCGCTGGTGTATTCAAAAACCACTTTGAAATCGGTGGCTTGCCCGCCCACCGCCGGACTTTCCAAGTACACAGACGAGAGGGAATCGTTGGTGTCCGCGAAAACGCAGCGCGAGGGTTGGGACGAAATCAGCCGGATGTTCTTTTGCCGATTGCCGGCATGAGGGAATGGCAGCCACGCGCGGATGGTTTCGCCAGGCGGAACCTCGCCGGGCTTGACGCTCACGGAATACGTGACGCGCATCGTCTTCGGCGAGTTGTAGGACTGTCCGGTCCGGTCATAGGTTGAGATGACCTTCTGCACATCTTCAGGCCGGTATAGCTCGGCTGACGCGGGCTTGGGATACAAGGCCAGCTTCAGGGCCCTGGCCTCCGGGTTGATGCGGAACAAATTCGCCGCGGCATTGCCGAAGTACCAGCGCGTCCCATCAATGTCCAGGCACTCCACCGCGCCGGTTTTTTCCCAGGCGGCGAATTGTTCCTCGGTAATCGCGGGGACGGTCGCGCGCGCCTCCCGCAGCACTTGATCGCGCGGCTTGCTGAAATCCAGGCGCATCCGCGCCATGCGGTCGCGCTGAAAGAGCAGCGCCTGCCGCGTTTGAAATTCCAGATTTGTTTGCGACAGCTCGCCGGCGATTTCCTGCTGCGCCTGCCGCCAATGGCCGTCGTCCACCTGCTGGCTGATCTGATCAACCGTGGCGGCGCGCAAACCGGCTGCCGGCAGCGCCAGAAGAAGGAAAAATAGAATGCGTTTCATGCGTGCGTGAATACGATGAAGATACTGGGAACAATTGTAAAATGGTTTTTGAAAGAGCGATCAGTATCAGCACCCTCCGCGGGACAGCCGCGGGAACTCAGTTGTGGAACCGGCTCAGTGGCAAAATGGCAACCGCCACGAAGGCCACGATGGCCAAAGCCACGCAAATTCCTCCATAAATCAGCAATGAACTCAGGAAGAGAAAAAAGGCCCTGGCCAGCCTGCCCATCTCCCGATGGACACAACTGCCATAAAGAATCGTGAACGTGAGCCCAATTGGGAAGAGGAGGCACAGCAACGTTCCAGCCCACCACACTTGAAGGAGTTTCCCCACGGGCTGGCTGACTAGAAACAGGCAGACCATGGAGGCTAAACACGCGAATACTGCAATGAGCTCAGCCCGCTGGGCCGGTGTTTGACCATCGCTCGGTTGTTCCGTCTGGTTCATAAAGCGCTTAGCCCGGATATTTCATAGCTGGGCTTGATTTCCGGCAAAAATGGCGCTGCGGCGTGGAAAAAGCGTCTGGGAGGGTGCCGTTTTGAGGAAGGTGGACTCAGTTGCCTTGCCAAGCTGGAAGAATTT
>Ga0302320_10028757_pt1 | contig 10655 bp, 9 predicted proteins | sample Bog_T0_3_FD_202130 | JGI IMG/M metagenome (GOLD analysis project Ga0302320, IMG submission 202130) | Peat permafrost microbial communities from Stordalen Mire near Abisko, Sweden - Bog_T0_3 | ecosystem: Environmental > Terrestrial > Soil > Wetlands > Peat | place: Sweden: Abisko, Stordalen Mire... | reverse complement strand
CTACGGTCCCGCCGACGCACCGCTCGCCCTCGTGCGCGGGCGCCGGCGCAAGCGGTTCCTGGTGCGCGCGGACCGCACCGTCGACCTGCAGGCCTTCATGAGCGCCTGGCGTGCGCGGGTGCGCGTGCCGAATTCGGTGCGGGTGACGGTGGATATCGACCCGTACTCATTCTTGTGAGGCTCAAGCCTCCACGTCGTCCGTTCCCTCGCCCGGCTCAGCCACCGGCTCGGCGTGCAGGTGGGTTCTGCGCAGGGGGATGTGGGGGATCGCGATGACGGCGCAAAGGCCCAGCAGCACGATGAACAGGGCGGCCAGGAACACGCTGTTCATGGCGGCGGAAAAGGCCGCGCGCACCACCGGGTCCACGTGGACCGCTCCGGCGCCAACACTCTTGCCGCCGAGCGCCAAGGCCTGCAGCTGACCGAGGCCCTCGTGCGCGCCGGGCTGCCCGTGCCGGGCGATCTCGCTGGCCAGGCGCGCGGTCAGGAGGGCGCCGAACACGGCCACGCCCATGGTTGAGCCGATCTGGCGGAAAAACTGGCTGGCGCTGGTGACCACGCCGATCTGGCCTGGGGAGGCGGAATTCTGCGCCACCATGGAGAACAGGCTTTGCGACGGTCCCAGACCCAGTCCGATGATGAACAGTCGCCAAGACACTTGGCCGACGCTGGCGTGCGATCCCATCAAAGCCAGCAGGATCACGCCGATCAGGATCAGCGCCGATCCGCCGATCATGAAGGGCTTGTATTGGCCCGTGCGGCTGACCAGTCGTCCGGCGACGGTGCTGGTCAGGATCAGGCCGAACATCAGGGGCAGGATGGCCACGCCGCTGCGGGTGGCGGGGACGCCTAGGCCCAGCTGCAGGAAAAGGGGCATGTAGGTGATCATGCCCATGAAGGCCATGGCCAGCAGGAAGGAGGCGACGATGTTGGTCCAGAAGGCGCGGATGCGGAACAGCTCCAGCGGCAGCACCGGTTCGCTGACCTTCGATTCCACCACGAGCAGGGCGATAACCGACGCGGCGCTCAGGCCCAGTAACCCCACAACGGTCGGGGAGGACCAGGGGTAGGTCTCGCCGCCCCAGCTCAAGGCCAACATGAGGGCCCCGGCCGCCACGATCACCAGGCCCGCGCCGCCGAAGTCGATCTTGGCTTTGGCGCGTCGGCTGGTGGCGGGCATGCCGGTGATGATCATGAACAGGGCCAGCAGCGACAGGGGCAGGTTCAAATAGAAGTTCCAGCGCCAGCCGGAGATGTGCAGGGCCCCGAAGTCCACCGAGCCGTGCTCGGTGAAAAAGCCGCCCACCACCGGTCCGATCACGCTGGCCAGGCCGAACACCGAGCCGATCAGGCCCGCGTAGCGACCACGCTCGCGCGGGGGATAGAGGTCCGCCAGAACGGCGAAGGAGCTGGTGAACAGGGCGCCGCCGCCGATTCCTTGAAGGCCCCGGAATGCGATCAGCTGGGTCATGCCGCCGCCCAGGATGGGCAGAGACCCGAACTCGCCGGACAGGCCGCACAGCCAGGAGGAAACGACAAAAATGCTGACGCCGCAGATCATGACGGACTTGCGTCCGTAAAGGTCCGCCAGCTTGCCCCAGATCGGCACCATCACCGTGGAGGACAGCAGGTAAATGGTGGTGACCCAGGGATAGAGCTCCAGGCCCTTCATTTCGGCCACGATGCGCGGCATGGCGGTGGAGACGATGGTCTGGTCCAGAGCGCTGAGCAGCAGCACCAGCATCAAGGCGATCAGGGTTGTGCGCCGTTGCTGGGGCGTGGGCCCGGCCGGCGGCTGGGACGGGTCGAACGGCGAATCCTTCATGACGGTCCTTGGGGCGCCCCTGATCGCTTGCGTGCGCGAACTAGCATGTTCAGCGACTCCACAAAGACCGAAAATCCCATGGCGGCGTATATAAAGCCCTTGGGCACGTGCACGCCGAAGGCCTCGGCGATCAGGGTCATGCCGATCATCAAGACAAAGCCGAGCGCGAGCATCACGAAGGTCGGGTTCTTGCGAATAAAGGCCGACAGGGGCCCCGACGCGAGCAGCATCAGGCAGACTGCGATGATCACCGCTGTCGTCATGATTGGCACCTGATCGGTCATGCCCACGGCGGTGACGATGCTATCAATGGAAAACACCAGATCCAGCAGCACCACCTGAGTCACGGCGGACAAGAAGGTCGGCGTCTTGCCTGCGGCGTGCGCGCGGCCGGACCGCGGATCGATGGCTTCGTGAATCTCCCGCGTGGCCTTCCAGACCAGGAACAAGCCGCCGCCGCCCAGGATCAGGTCCCGCCAGGAAAAGCCGTGGTCCATCATTGTCAGGACGGGCCGGGTCAGTCCGACCACGTAAATGGCCAGACCCAGGACGGCCAGGCGGAACAACAGCGCCGCCGCCAGGCCCAAGCGCCGCGCGCGCGCGCGGACCCCTTCTGGCAGGGCGTTGGTGAGGATCGAGACGAACACCAGATTATCGATGCCCAGCACGATCTCCAATCCCGCCAGAGCAGCCAGCGCCGCCCAGGCTCCAGGGTCGCTCGCCAGACCGATCAGTCTGTTCATTGGCCTGCCCTCCGTCGACGGGCTTTGCAGACGCCCGCGCCCCGCCCCGCGAACCGGACGAGTCCGGTTCGCGCACAATGCCGACAGTGCGCGACGGAGTCCCGCGCTTCGGTTGCGATGCCTAAAATCGCGTGCTATCACCCGCCCGGCTTAGGGGGACAGGGTCGAAATGGCCCGCTGACTCCGAGTGCAATCCGAGCGCTTTCAAGCCTTTGAGTCGTCGCGAAGTCCCTTTCGCGCTCGGCCCTCGAACGCACCAGGCGGGTTTAATTTGGCGGACGATTTCAAGCAGACGGACGTGGGCGCGCGTTATGCGCAGGCCCTGTTCGATTTGGCCCTGGACACCAAGGCGCTCGGCGCGATCGAGGGCGATCTCGCCACGCTGAAGGCGGCGTTGATCGAGAGCGCTGAGTTGCGCCGATTTCTGGCGTCCCCGATTTTCGCCTCGGACGCGAAGGCCAAGGTGCTGGACGCCCTGGCCAAGAAGGCCAAGCTGAACGCCGTGACCGTGAAATTCCTGGGGGTCCTGTCGGCCAATCGCCGCGCCGACGTCCTGGCCAGCACGATCGCCGGGTTCGAGCGCCTGTCGGCGGCCCACCGCGGCGTGGTCGCCGCCGAGGTGACCAGCGCCATCAAGCTGACGGCCGCCCAGACCAAGGCCGTGACCGCGGCCCTCGAAAAGGCCCTGGGCAAGGCGCCTGAAATCACCGCCCGCGTGGATCCCACGATCCTCGGCGGGCTGAAGGTTCGGGTGGGCTCGCGCCTGTTCGACGCCTCGCTTCGTTCCAAACTTGATTCCCTGAAGTTCGCCCTCAAGAGAGCGTAGAAACATGGACATCCGCGCCGCCGAAATCTCGGCGATACTAAAGTCGCAAATCGCCGGTTTCGGTGAAGAGGCGGACGTTTCCGACGTCGGCCAGGTGCTGTCGGTCGGCGACGGCATCGCCCGCATCTACGGGCTGGACAAGGTCCAGGCCGGCGAGCTGGTGGAGTTCCCCTCCGCCGGCGTCAAGGGCATGGCCCTGAACCTGGAGCGCGACAACGTCGGGGTCGTCATCTTCGGCGAGGACCGCGCGATCCGCGAGGGCGACGAAGCCCGTCGTCTTGGCGAAATCGTGGACGTGCCGGTGGGCAAGGGCCTGCTCGGCCGGGTGGTCAATCCCCTGGGCGAGCCGATCGACGGCAAGGGCCCGCTGGTGGGCATCACCGAACGGCGCCGGGTGGACGTCAAGGCGCCGGGCATCATCCCGCGTAAATCCGTGCACGAGCCGGTGCAGACTGGCCTGAAGGCCATCGACACCCTGATCCCGGTGGGCCGCGGCCAGCGCGAGCTGATCATTGGCGACCGCCAGACCGGCAAGACCGCCGTCGCCATCGACACCATTCTGAATCAGAAGCCGATCAACGCCGGCACGGATGAGAGCGCCAAGCTCTATTGCATCTATGTCGTGATTGGCCAGAAGCGCTCCACCGTCGCCCAGATCGTCAAGACGCTCGAGGAGCACGGGGCGCTGGAATACACCATCGTCGTGTCGGCCACGGCCTCAGAGCCCGCGCCGCTGCAGTTCCTGTCGCCCTTCGCCGGCTGCGCCATGGGCGAGTGGTTCCGCGACAACGGCATGCACGCCCTGATCATCTATGATGACCTCAGCAAGCAGGCGGTCGCCTATCGTCAGATGTCCCTGCTGCTGCGCCGCCCGCCGGGCCGCGAAGCCTATCCGGGCGACGTGTTCTATCTGCACTCGCGGCTTCTCGAACGCGCCGCGAAGCTGAACGAGGACAACGGCTCCGGCTCGCTGACGGCCCTGCCCATCATCGAGACCCAGGCCAACGACGTGTCGGCCTATATCCCGACCAATGTGATCTCCATCACCGATGGCCAGATCTTCCTGGAAACCGACCTGTTCTATCAGGGCATCCGCCCCGCCGTGAACGTCGGCATCTCGGTGTCGCGGGTTGGCTCCTCGGCCCAGATCAAGGCGATGAAGCAGGTGGCTGGCGCCATCAAGGGCGAGCTGGCCCAGTACCGGGAAATGGCGGCCTTCGCCAAGTTCGGGTCGGACTTAGACGCCTCCACCCAGCGCCTGCTGGCGCGCGGCGCGCGTCTGACCGAACTGCTCAAGCAGCCGCAGTACGCGCCGTTGGCGGTGGAAGAGCAGGTCTGCGTGATCTACGCCGGCACGCGCGGCTATCTGGACAAGGTCGCCGTCAAGGACGTGGGCCGCTTCGAGAAGACCCTGCTGTCCCAGCTTCACGGCAAGCATGCCAAGCTGCTGGAGGCCATCCGCACCAAGAAGGCGCTGGATGACAAGATGGAAGGCGAGCTGAAGAGCGCGCTGGAATCCTTCGCCGCGACCTTCGCTTAAGCTGGACAGACGGTAGCCCCCGATGGCCAGCCTCAAGGATATGCGCAATCGGATCTCCAGCGTGAAAGCCACGCAGAAGATCACGAAGGCGATGCAGATGGTGGCGGCGGCCAAGCTGCGCCGCGCGCAGGACGCCGCTGTCAACGCCCGGCCCTACGCCGAGCGCATGGCCGCTGTGATCGCCAATCTGGCGGCGGGCGTGTCGGGCGACGGCGCGCCGCCTCTGCTCGCGGGCACGGGCAGCGACAAGCGCCATCTGGTGATCGTGGCGGCGGCTGATAGGGGTCTGGCGGGCGGTTTCACCTCCTCCATCGTCCGCGCCGCGCGCGAGCACATCAACGCCCTGGTCGCCCAGGGCAAGGACGTGCGCATCATCTGCGTGGGCAAGAAGTCGCGCGACCAGCTTCGCCGGACCTATGGCGACAAGGTGGTGGAGTCCTTCGACCTGTCCGCCTATCGCCAACTGTCCCTGGCCGTGGCCCAGCCCATCGCCGATCTGGTGCTGGAGCTGTTCGAGGCAGGCGACGTGGACGTGGTCACCCTGTTCTACAGCCGCTTCAAGTCCGTGGTTCAGCAGATTCCCACGGCCCAGCAGCTGGTCCCCGCCACTGTGGCCGACGCGGCCGCCAAGCCCGACCTGGGCGGCGCCTGCTACGAATACGAGCCTTCGGAAGAGGGCATCCTGGAGACGCTTCTGCCGCGAAACATAGCCGTGCAGATCCTCGGCGCCCTGCTCGAGAACATGGCCGGCTTCTACGCCAGCCAGATGAGCGCCATGGACAACGCCACCCGCAACGCCGGCGAGATGATCGCCGCGCTGAACCTTCAATATAACCGCCAACGCCAAGCGCAGATCACCACGGAGCTGATCGAGATCATCTCCGGCGCCTCGGCCCTCTGACGTAAAGACAGGTCCCCCGCCATGACCATTCAAAAGCCCATCTCCGCCGCCACCGGCCGCATCGCTCAGGTGATCGGCGCCGTCGTCGACGTTGAGTTCGAAGGCCACCTGCCGGCCATCCTCAACGCCCTGGAAACCACCAACACCGATCAGAAGACGGGCTTGCCCTTCCGCCTGGTGCTGGAGGTGGCCCAGCATCTGGGTGAAAACGTGGTGCGCACCATCGCCATGGACACCACCGAGGGCCTGGTGCGCGGCCAGCCGGTGACCGACACCGGCAGCTCGATCACCGTTCCGGTGGGCCCGGCCACGCTCGGCCGCATCATGAACGTGATCGGCGACCCGATCGACGAAGCCGGGCCGATCGCCACGACCTTCACCGCCCAGATCCACCGCGAGGCGCCGTCCTTCGCCGATCAGTCGACCTCGGCCGAGATTCTGGTCACCGGCATCAAGGTGATCGACCTGATCTGCCCCTTCACCAAGGGCGGCAAGATCGGCCTGTTCGGCGGCGCGGGCGTGGGCAAGACTGTGACCATGCAGGAGCTGATCAACAACATCGCCAAGGCCTACGGCGGTTACAGCGTGTTGGCGGGCGTGGGCGAGCGCACCCGCGAGGGCAACGACCTTTATCACGAGATGATCGAGTCCAACGTGAACGTGGACCCGAAGAAGAACGGGTCGACCGAGGGCTCCAAGTGCACCCTGGTCTATGGCCAGATGAATGAGCCCCCGGGCGCGCGGGCGCGCGTGGCCCTCACGGGTCTGGCCCAGGCCGAGTACTTCCGCGATGTGGAAGGCAAGGACGTGCTGCTGTTCATCGACAACATCTTCCGTTTCACCCAGGCGGGTTCGGAAGTGTCGGCGCTGCTCGGCCGCATCCCCTCGGCGGTGGGCTATCAGCCGACCCTGGCCACGGAGATGGGCAATCTGCAGGAGCGGATCACCTCCACCAACAAGGGCTCGATCACCTCGGTGCAGGCCATCTATGTGCCCGCCGACGACCTGACCGACCCGGCCCCGGCCACCTCCTTCGCCCACTTGGACGCGACCACGGTGCTCAGCCGCGACATCGCCGCCCAGGCCATCTTCCCGGCCGTGGACCCGCTGGACTCCACCTCGCGCATCATGGACCCGCTGGTGATCGGCGAGGAGCATTACAACGTCGCCCGCCAGACCCAGGAAATCCTTCAGCAGTACAAGGCCTTGAAGGACATCATCGCGATCCTGGGCATGGATGAGCTGTCGGAAGACGACAAGCTGACCGTGGCCCGCGCGCGCAAGATCCAGCGCTTCCTGTCGCAGCCCTTCTTCGTGGCCGAGCAGTTCACCAATTCGCCCGGCAAGTTCGTCGAGCTGAAGGAGACTATCCGCTCGTTCAAGGCCATCTGCGACGGCGAATACGACCACCTGCCAGAAGCGGCCTTCTACATGGTGGGTGGAATCGAGGAAGCGGTGGCCAAGGCCGAAAAGATGGCGGCGGAGGCCTGATGGCCAAGTTCCACTTCTCCCTCGTCTCGCCCGAGCGCGAGCTTTATTCCGCTGAGGTCGATCAGGTCGACGCCTCCGGCGTGGAGGGCGATTTCGGCGTCCTGGCCGGTCACGCGCCGTTCATGACGGCGCTCAAGCCCAGCCGCGTGAGCGTGCGCGACGGCCAGTCTGTCCGCGTGTTCCAGATCGAAGGCGGCTTCGCGGATGTCACGCCAGCCGGGCTGACGATCCTGGCCGAACAGGCGCAAGAGGTGGTTTAGGCCACGCGGGGATCGCCCACCGCGTCGGCCAACCTCCACGAGGCAAAAAACTGGGGTGGCCGTTCACTCTTTCCCGAACAGCTTCCCCAGCCAGTTCAATCCCTCTCGCCGCGTCGCTTCTCCCGCACTCCGTTCCGCAACGGCATATCGCCGGAACGCCGCGACCACGGTTTCATAGGCGGCGCGCTTAAAGGGCACCACTAGGTCGACCGTCTCTTCCAGGTCGGCCCAGCGCCAGGCGTCGAATTCGGGAGGAAGGTGGGCCTTCAGGTTGACGTCGGAGTCCTCGCCCTCGAATTTCAGGGCGAACCACACCTGCTTCTGGCCGCGCCAGCCGCGCATGGCCTTGGTCCCTTTCCAGCCCGGCGGAAAGTCATAGGCCATCCAGTCCGGGGTTCGGCCGAGCAGGCTGGCCGAGCGGACGCCGGTTTCCTCCTGCAGCTCGCGCAGGGCCGCGGCGTGCAGCTCCTCGCCCGCGTCCACCCCGCCCTGGGGAAACTGCCAGTTAAAGGGCCCTTCGGTCTTGGCCCGGCGTCCGAACCACACCTTGCCCTCGCGGTTGAACAGCACCACGCCGACATTGGGCCGGTAGAGCGACAGGTCGGGCGGCGTCTGGTCCATGGCGCGGACTATTACGATGGCGGATCGCCCTGGGGGAAGGCGCCCATCACCAAAAATGCCGGTTTAGCGTCCGCTCATCACGGCCGAAGCCGGCGCCAGGGCGTAGCCCCGCTGGCCCACCGAGGCGGCCCACTTCTGCACCTGGGCGATGGTGAGGGGATAGGCGAAGCCGGAACCCAGGGCCGCCCCGTTTTGCAGGGCCTGGGCCTCCAGGTTGAGCAGTTCGCGGTCGATGGCGTCACTGTCGAGCTGGTCGTCCACGATACGGCCGGCCGATGCGCGGGGAATGTTCATGCCGCGCTTGGCCGCCGAGCCGTCGTCGATGAAGGCCAGGCCGCGCTGGCGCAGGGACTGGGCAAAGGCGTTCATGCCCTTGTCCGAGCTCACAAAGCGGCCGCCCAGGTAGTTGGTCACGCCAAAATAGCCGGTCGCCCGCGCCATCAGCCATTCCAGCCGCGTCACGGTCTGGGACGGCGGGTCGTTAGCCATCAGGGTGTAGGGTCCCGGATCGTTGTCGGGGAAATCCAGGGGCTCCATGGGAATCTCGAGCAGAACCTCGTGGCCGTTGGACCGCGCCAGGTCGATCCAACCCTGCAGGCCGTCCGCGTAGGGCACGAAGGACAGGGTGATTTCCGGCGGCAGGCGCTCAATGGCGTCGCGCGTGGCCTTGGCGTTCAGGCCCAGCCCGCCGATCACCAGCGCCACCTTGGGCCGCCCGTTGTCGGCGAAGGGCCGGGCGTAGGCCTTCCACGGCATGCGCCCGTCCGGGGCGATGATGGGCAGAAGGCCGCCGGGTCCAGGCGCCGTGAGCCCCGCGATGGGCGCCTGGGGCAGGGGCGGGACATGGTTCTGCCCATTGGCGCCCGGCATCAGGATCACCGCCTGGCCGTCCGGCGCGCCGAGGTCGCCCATGGCCTGTGTACCGTCAGGGGCCAGGGAGGACGCGTTGGCGTCTTCCGGCGACAGGGCGTCGCGCCAGCCGGTGTCCGCGCCTTGCGGGACCGAGATGGGCGCGCGCACCACTGGCGCCCCGTCATGAGGGTTGCCTGTGGCGGCCACCAAGCCCGCAGCCGCGGCCAAAAATAGCAAGGTGGCGCCCGCCAGTCCGACGTAGCGATTGGTCGGCAGGCCGGCGAGCAGGCCCTCCCGTTCGCGGCCGGGGTCCGGCGCGGGGAAGGCAGGCTGAGCGGAAAGCTTTTTTGAGAACATGACCCAGGAATTCAGGCGGATTGCCCCGATCCAAGGGTCGGCAATTATGGTTAAGATTTCCTCCACCGAGCCTGGTCAAAAACCTCGCCTGCGCCAACGGTGGGGGAGAGCGTAGGGTGAGGGGCCGTTTCAGCTTGCGGGCGGCTTGCCGGTGCACACGCCCCTCGCCCTACCGTTCGACCCTTCGCATGCGAAGGGTCTTACCCCGCAAGGGCGGGGCGAGGTTTAGAGCTCAGAACTGCAGTTCGGGCGCCGCCGCGCCGGGATAGGCGGACTCCGGCAGGTGGCAGGTGAACGTCGCGCCGGCGCCGGGCTCGCTTTGTAGGGCGACCCAGCCGCCGTGCAGTTCGACCAGAGCCTTGACCAGGGCCAGGCCCAGGCCCGGACCGCCCCGATCACGCCCCATGAAGCGGTCGAAGATGTGCGCCTGCACATGGAAGGGGATGCCCCGTCCCGTGTCCGACACCTGGATCTGAATCTCACCGAGGGCCCGGCGCGCGGCCAGGGTGATGACCCCGCCCGGCGGAGACTGCCGCACGGCGTTTTCCAGCAGATGGTCCAGGGTCTGGCCCAGGCGACGGACGTCGGCGCGGATCACGCCGATGTCGTCGTCGATCAGCAACTGGATGCTCGCGCCCCCATCGGCCGCTTCGCGCGCCCAGCGTTCGGCCGCGGACTTGAGCAGATCCTCGATGGGAACGTCGCCCAGGTCCAGGGCCATTTCCCCGGCGTCCACCTCGGCCATATCGAGCACGTCGTCGATGGAACGGGCCAGATGGCTCGCGGCTTGGCGCACCGAGGCCACGTGCGCCCGGGCCCGGTCCGACAGGGCCGAGCCCATGTGATCGAGCAGCTCCGAATAGCCGATGATGGTGGTGAGCGGGGTGCGCAATTCGTAGGAGACGTTGCCCACGAAATCGCGCTTGAGCCGCTCGGCCTCTTCCAGCGCCTGGGATCTGTCCGCCAGGGCGCCTTCCAGCGCGCGCGTGTCGGTCACGTCGGTAAAGGCGATCAGCGTCGCGCCGTCCGGCAGGGGGCGCGACTGATAGGCGATGATCCGCCGCTCGGAGGTGCGCACCTCGCCGGCCAGTGGCGCGCGGGCCTGGGGGTCGGTGTCGGTCACCCGCGCCTTCAGCTCGCGCCAGAAGCCCAGGTCGTGCACCCGGGGCACGCACAGCTCCACCACCCCGTCGAAATCCCCCGCGGCCTCCATTTGGGCCGGACTGAGGCCCCAGAGGG
>Ga0302320_10028756_pt1 | contig 10655 bp, 10 predicted proteins | sample Bog_T0_3_FD_202130 | JGI IMG/M metagenome (GOLD analysis project Ga0302320, IMG submission 202130) | Peat permafrost microbial communities from Stordalen Mire near Abisko, Sweden - Bog_T0_3 | ecosystem: Environmental > Terrestrial > Soil > Wetlands > Peat | place: Sweden: Abisko, Stordalen Mire... | reverse complement strand
TGGCGCCCGACGCGGTTGAACATGTAGTGATGGGCAATGTCATCCAGACCGACCCGCTCGACATGTATCTGGCGCGCGTCGCCGCCGTTGAAGCGGGTATTCCCTTTGACGCGCCGGCATTGACTCTCAACCGTCTGTGCGGTTCCGGCCTGCAAGCGGTGGTCTCGGCGGCGCAGATGCTGGCGCTGGGCGATTGCCAGGTGGCGGTGGCCGGCGGCGCCGAAAGCATGAGCCGATCGGGTTATCTGCTGCCCGCCGCACGCTGGGGCGCCAAGATGGGTAATCAGCCCTTGGTCGATATGATGCTGGGGGCACTCAACGATCCGTTCGGCAGCGGTCACATGGGGCTCACCGCCGAACGGGTTGCTGCCAGCCATGGCATCGACCGCGCCAGCCAGGACGCCTTCGCCCTGGCCAGCCACCGCAAAGCCAGTGCGGCGATTGCCGCCGGCCGCTTCCGCGAGCAGATCATGCCGATCGAGATCACCGTCAAGCGCGAGACCGTCGCTTTTGCGCAGGACGAGCATGTGCGCACCGATGTCAGCCTCGACAGTCTGAGTGCCCTGCGCCCGGCCTTTCAGAAGGATGGCAGCGTTACCGCCGGCAATGCGTCGGGCATCAATGACGGAGCGGCGGCGCTGTTGCTGATGACGGCGGCCGAGGCCAAGCGGCGCGGATCGACGCCGATGGCCCGCATCGTCGGTTATGCCCATTCCGGCGTCGACCCCAAGCTGATGGGGTTGGGTCCGATTCCCGCGGTGCAGAAGCTGCTGGCCAGAACCGGGCTCAAAGTTGCCGATCTCGACGTCATCGAATCCAACGAGGCGTTTGCCGCCCAGGCCTGCGCCGTGAACAAGGCGCTCCAGCTGCCGCCCGAAAAGGTCAATCCCAATGGCGGCGCGGTTGCGCTCGGCCACCCGGTCGGCGCCACCGGCGCCTTGATTCTGGTCAAGCTGATTTTCGAATTGCAGCGCATTGGTGGACGCTACGGCCTCGCCACCTTGTGCATCGGCGGCGGTCAGGGCATCGCGCTGGCGGTAGAACGAGTCTAGACTCAATTCATCCCTCTGCGTGCCGACTGACGGCGGCAGAGTTGTTCCGGGCGAGGACAGTAAGCGTTATCGTAAATTGAACGGCTGCGTCGCCGGAGGCCACCATGCGTCGCGCTCATTGGGTCGTCCAACTTCTGTTGCTGTGCAGCCTGCCGCTGTCGCCGGCGGTCCGCGCCGATCCGCTGCCGGTCGAGATCTACGCGGCGCTGCCGGCGGCCGACAATGTGCGGCTATCGCCCGACGGGCTCCAGGTCGCGATGATGAGCCCGAAAGCCGGGCAATTGGCCGTGAAAATCTGGCATCCCGACGGCAAAGTGGACTGGCTGGTACCGACGCGCGCCGATCAGCTGAGCTGGATCTGCTGGAAAGGCGACGACAGATTGCTGCTCGGCCTGAGATTTACCGGCCATGCCGGCCAAGGCGTTCCGGTCGCGGAAACGCGCCTGCTGATCGCGTCGGTCGCCGATCAGGCACAGGTGCCGGTGACCTTCATCGCGCCGCAATCGCCCCCCGATGTGCGGATCGTGCGCCGTGACATGTATCACCCACCCCATTTGCAGGATCGTCTGATCAGCGCCTTGCCGAATGATTCCGATCATGTCCTGCTTGCCGCCAGCCAGCAGGATTGGCACCATCCGTGGGTGATGCGGGTCGATACCCATCATGGCCTGTCGCTGCCTTTTTTATATCCCACCGGCAATGTCGTAAGGTGGCTGGCGGATCCCGGCGGCGCCGTCCGTCTGGCAGTGGCGGTCGACAGCCGTGCCGAACACGGTTTTGACCTTGTTGTGCGCGTTCGCGATGCCGAACAAGGCGATTGGCATATCATTCATCGCGCCCAGATCGATCGCGACCCCCGCTTCATTCCCCTGGCCTTCGCGTCCGGTTCGCCGTCCACATTGTTCGTCCTGGTCGATCAGGATAATGGCCGCCTGGCGTTGCGGAGCTTCGACACCAAGTCCCTGGTCATAGGTCCGGTGCTGGCCGCCGACCCCGAATGCGACATCGAGCCGGTCATGCGCGACAACCGTCTGCTCGGCTATATCAATCCCTGCCGCGGCCCGGTCGAGACCTATCTCGAGCGGGGTTGGCAGCAGGATCAAGCCCTCTTGAAGCAATTTCTGCAGGTCGACGACGTGGCGCTGATCGACCGCAGCGCGGATGGCGGCGTCGTGCTGGCGCGCTCCAGCAGCACGGTCGCGGCGCCGCCGCTTTATTGGTATTTTGATCGCTCGAGAGCCGGGGGCACGCTCACTCTGATCGCCGACAGCAATCCCGGGATGACGGCGGATCATGTCGCGCCGGTGCGCCGCGTCAGCTATCGGGCCCGTGACGGCCAGACCATCCCGGCGCTGTTGACCTTGCCGCCCGACCCTACCGGCCGACCGATCGGTTTTGTCGTGCTGCCACACGGTGGTCCCGCAGCGCATGACAGCGAGGAGTGGGACTGGCTGGTGCAATCGATCGCCGGCCGTGGCTATGGCGTGCTGCAGCCCCAATTTCGCGGTTCGTCCGGGCATGGCGCCGAGTTTCAGCGCGCCGGCTATGGCGAATGGGGCGGCCGCATGCAGGACGATGTCAACGACGCCAGAAACTGGCTGATCGCGACGAGGCTGGCCGATCCCGAGCATCTGTGCATCGTCGGCGTCAGCTATGGCGGCTACGCCGCGCTGATGGGCGCGGCGCAACAGCCGGGACTTTATCGCTGCGCGGTGGCGATCGCGCCGGTCACCGATTTGACCCAGCTGATCGGCCAGCAATTGTTCACCGAGTTCGGCGACGTCAATCGCGATCGCATCATCGGCACCCAAAGCGGCGAGTCGCTGCGCTCGCCGCTCGATCAGGCCGACAATTTTACCGTCCCCGTGCTGCTCATTCATGGGCGCCAGGATTACACCGTCCCGGTGTCGCACAGCGAGGCGCTGGAGCGGCGCCTGCGCGCCGCGGGAAGGTCGGTGCGCGCACTCTATCTCGACCGCGCCGACCATTTTTTCGGCCGCTATGAAGACCGATTGGATTGTCTGCGGGCGCTCGACAGCTTTCTTGCCACCTATCTGGGGGGGGCCGCGCCACCGGCCCCGTCCTGACTTATCGTTCCAGCACAACGAAACTGAAGGGCGGGTCACCGTCGCAGGCGCGCCGCTCGGTCTCGCGCCAGGCTGATCGGTCCCAATCGGGAAAGCGGACATCGCCGTCATAGGCGCGATGGATCTCGGTCAAATAGAGCCGTGCCGACAGCGGCAGCGCCTCTGCGAACAGGGCGGCGCCGCCGACCACCATCACCTCGGCCGAGTCCGTTTGCCGCAGCGCGGCGGACAGGCTGGGCGCGCTGGTCACCCCGGCGGCCCGCCAGTCTGGGTCGCTGGTGACCACGATCAGGCGACGACCGGGCAGCGGACCGCCGATCGACTGATAGGTCTTGCGTCCCATCACCAAGGTCTTGCCAAGCGTCAGACGCTTGAAATTGCGCAGATCCTCGGGGATGTGCCAGGGCAGGCGGTTGCCCTGGCCGATCACGCCATTCTCCGCCACCGCCGCGATCAGCGCCACTGTCATACCGCCACCGGGGCGGCGATCGCCGGGTAGGGGTCATAGCCCTGCAGGCTGAAATCCTCGTAGCGGAAGGCGAACAGATCCGTGACGCTCGGATTGATCAGCATCCATGGCAGCGGGCGCGGCGTGCGCGACAATTGCAAATCGGCCTGGTCGAGATGGTTGGCGTAAAGATGCGCGTCGCCGAGGCAGTGCACGAAATCACCCGGCTGCAAACCGGTGACCTGGGCCAGCATCAGTGTCAACAGCGCGTAGGAGGCGATATTGAACGGCACGCCGAGAAATATGTCGGCCGAGCGCTGATAGAGCTGGCAGGACAGCTTGCCCCCGGCAACATAGAATTGAAACAGACAATGGCAAGGCGGCAGCGCCATGCGGCCAATCTCGGCGGGGTTCCAGGCGGTGACGATCAGCCGCCGCGAGTCCGGATTGCGGCGGATCTGCTCGACCAGTCCGGCCAATTGGTCGATCGGCCCGTCCGGCGACGGCCAGGCGCGCCATTGCGCGCCATAGACCGGTCCCAGATCGCCGTTCTGGTCGGCCCATTCGTCCCAGATGGTAACCTTGTTGGCACGCAAAGTGGCGACATTGGTCTCGCCCCGCAGAAACCACAGCAACTCGTGGATGATTGAGCGCAGATGCACTTTCTTGGTCGTGACCAGCGGGAAGCCATTGGCCAGATCAAAGCGCATCTGCCAGCCGAACAGGCTGTAGGTGCCGGTGCCGGTGCGGTCGGGTTTGAAGACGCCTCGTTGCCGCGCCGCCCGCAGCAGATCGAGATAGGTTTGCACCGGCCGTTTTCCTTCGCGCTCAGGGGATCAGCAGGCTGGTGCCGGTGGTGGCGCGACCTTCCAGCGCTCGATGCGCCGCCGCGGCGTCGGTCAGCGCGAAGCGCTGATGGATGGCGACACGGATCACGCCGGCGGCGATCAGATCGAACAATTCCTTGGACGACGCCAGTTTCGCTTCGCGGGTCGGGTTGTAGGCGAACACCGACGGACGGGTGACGAACAACGAGCCTTTGGCGTTGAGCAGACCAAGGTCGAAAGAAGGTACCGGGCCGGAAGCCTGGCCAAACGAAACGAACAGGCCCAAGGGCTTGATCACGTCGAGCGAGGCGGGAAAAGTGTCGCGTCCCACCGAGTCATAGACCACATCGACCTTGGCGCCCTTGGTCAATTCCAAGGTACGGGCGACAAAATCCTCGGTCCGGTAATTGATCACATGATCATAGCCGTTTTGCCGAGCCAGGGCGGCCTTTTGGTCGGAGCCGACCGTGCCGATGATGGTGGCGCCAAGATGTCGGGCCCATTGTCCGGCGATCAGCCCGACGCCGCCGGCCGCGGCATGGAACAGCAGCACATGGCTGGCGGTCACCCTGACGGTACGCCGCAGCAGATACTGCGCGGTGAGGCCCTTGAGCAACACCGCCGCGGCCACCTCGTCGCTGATCCCGGCCGGAATCGGCAGCAGAAGCGCGGCCGGCAGCACCCGTTTTTGCACATAGGCACCCGGCGGGCTGAGATAGACGACGCGGTCACCTGGCGCGACCTCGGTTACATCGGGCCCCACCGCTTCGACGATTCCGGCCGCCTCATTACCCGGGGTGAGGGGAAGCGCGCCGCCCGGCGGCGGATAGAGGCCGGAACGGAAATAGGTGTCGATGAAATTGACGCCGATCGCGGTGTGGCGGACCAACGCCTCACCCGCCTTGGGCGGATCCAGAGTGATTGTCTCGATTTCGAGCACTTCGGGACCGCCATGCCGGCGGACGGTGACGGCAGTAACCATCATGTTCTGTCTTCCCTTGCACGCATTCCGCATTAATCCCATTCGGATTGCCGGCCCGCAAGTGCTTTGCCGGCGGCGCTGCGCGCCGTCGGACCAAACCGGTTGCGGAAAGTTCCGTTAAGGGTCTTTCCTTCGGCCGAAAAATGCCCTAAACAACCCCTCCTTTCCACCCCCACTGCGCATTTTTTTGGCGCAGGTCAAGGTTGGACGGAGCGATCATCGGGGGACAAAGCTGCATGGCACGGCGTGAAGTGGAGCCCGGTCAGATCTATCGTCAGCCAAGCGGCAGCGCCTCCTGGCTGGTGGTCAATCTTACCCAGGATGCTGAGGGTATCCCTCACGCCCGGCTGGTGCGCGGCGACGATGCCACCGAGGTCAAGATGATTTCGGTGTCGGCGCTCAAGGATAATCGGCTCTATCGTCTGGTCGAATAGCCCGTTGACAGAACCCTTGCCTTTACCGCCCCACCCCCTGATATAGTGCGTGTCGGAAGACTGGCGGCGGACGCACCCATCGCCAACCCGGTCAGGTCCGGAAGGAAGCAGCCGCAACGATTCTCGGTTCGGGTTGTCGTCCAGTCTTCCACCCTCCCCGCCCGAAAGGGTCATGTTTCAGTCGGCTTGCGTTAGGATGATGGGGCTATGACCGAAACAAGCGCCGCGTCGCCCTATCGGGTGCTGGCCCGCAAATATCGTCCGGTGGATTTCGCTGGTCTGATCGGTCAGGAAGCGCTGGTGCGCACTTTGACCAACGCCATCCAGACCGGCAGACTGGCGCATGCCTTCATACTGACCGGCGTGCGCGGAGTCGGCAAGACCACCACCGCCCGTATCATCGCCCGCGCCCTCAATTGCGTCGGGCCTGGGGGCGACGGTGGACCGACCGCGCAGCCCTGCGGCCAATGTCCGGAATGCCGCGCCATTGCCGAGGACCGTCATGTCGACGTGCTGGAAATGGATGCGGCGTCGCGCACCGGCGTCGGCGACATCCGCGAGCTGATCGACGGCGTCCGCTATCGCCCGACCTCGGCCCGCTTCAAGGTCTATATCATCGACGAAGTGCATATGCTGTCGACCCAGGCTTTCAACGCCCTGCTCAAGACCTTGGAAGAGCCGCCCGAGCATGTGAAATTCATTTTCGCCACCACCGAGATCCGCAAAATTCCGGTCACGGTATTGTCCCGCTGCCAGCGATTCGATCTGAAACGTGTCGACATGGCGCCGATGGCGGACCTGTTTCGCGATATCGCCAGCCGCGAGCAGGCGACCATCGAGCCGGCCGCCCTGGCGATGATTTGCCGCGCCGCCGACGGATCGGTGCGCGACGGCCTGTCGCTGTTGGATCAGGCGATCGCCCATGGCGCCGGCACGGTCGATGCCCACCAGGTGCGCGACATGCTGGGTCTGGCCGATCGCGCCCGCGTTTTCGATTTGTTTGACGCGGTAATGCGGGGCGACAGCGGCCAGGCGCTGGCGCTGCTGGCCGAGCAATATGCCCAAGGCGCTGATCCGGCGGTGGTGTTGCAGGATATGCTGGAACTCACCCATTGGCTGACGCGGCTGAAACTCTGTCCCGATCAGTGGGGCGCCGCCGCGATCGCGGAAACCGAGCGGGTGCGCGGCGCCGAAATGGCGAAGAGCCTCTCGATGGCCAGCCTGACCCGCTGCTGGAGCCTGCTGCTCAAGGGATTGACCGAGACACGTCAGGCGCCGTCGGCGCTGCAGGCGGCGGAAATGGTGCTGGTGCGACTGATGTTCGCCGCCGATCTGCCCAGCCCGGCGGAAGCCGTGGAAGCCTTGCGCGGCACGACGCCGCCGTCCGGCGGCCCGATGGCGGGCGGTTCCCGGGGCGGCGGGGGTGGTCAGTCGGCGGCGCGCGGTGCGACGGCGCCACGCGCCGAGAGTGCGCCGCACCGCCAACCCGCCCTTGAGGCCCTGCCGGCGCCACGCAGCTTCGCCGAAGTGATTGCCTTATGTACGCAAAAGCGCGAAAGCGTGCTGGCCGCCAACTTGACCAGCGCCGTGCATCTGGTGCATTTCGAAATCGGCCACCTCGAGTTCCGGCCTGCGGAGGCAGCGCCGGCCGATCTGGCGCCGCGCTTGTCGCGGCTGCTGTCGGAATGGACCGGACGCCCATGGCTGGTCGGCCTGTCGCGCGAGGCGGGCGCCGACACGCTGCGCCAGGCCGATGACCAGCGTACCCAATTGCGCAAACAGGATGCCGCTGCCGACCCGCTGGTGCGGGCGATCCTGGCTACTTTTCCCGGCGCCACCATCGAGGCGGTGCGCGACCTGGCGGTGGAATCGGTTTTGGCGCCGGACGCGCCGGATTTGGAATGGACTTTGGGAGAGGATGAATGAAAAATCTCGGCAATCTTATGAAGCAGGCCCAGCAGATGCAGTCGAAAATGGCCGACATGCAGGCCAAGATGGGCGATGTCGAGGTCGAGGGCGCGTCGGGCGGCGGCATGGTGCGGGTCACCGTCACCGGCAAGGGCGAAGCCCGGCGCATCAAAATCGACCCCAGCCTGTTGTCGGCGGACGAGGGTGAGGTGCTGGAGGATCTGCTGGTCGCCGCAATCAATGACGCGCGGGCCAAGAGCGAGGCTCTGATGGCGGCGGAAATGCAGTCGCTGACGGCCGGCCTCAACCTGCCGGGCGGGCTAAAACTGCCATTTTAGAATGGCCGGCCAGGAAGTCGAGCGGTTGATCGGGCTGCTGGCCAGACTGCCCGGTCTGGGTCCGCGTTCGGCCAGACGCGCCGCCCTTTTTCTGCTTAAGCGGCGCGAGGCGGTGTTGCAACCGCTGGCGCTGGCGCTGTCAGAGGCGGCGGCCTGCGTTAGCGCCTGTCGCACCTGCGGCAATCTCGACACGCGCGATCCCTGCACCATCTGCAGCGACCCAGGGCGCGATGCCGGCACCGTTTGTGTCGTCGAGGATGTCTCCGGACTGTGGGCGATGGAGCGCACCGGCTTATTCAAGGGTCGATACCATGTGCTGGGCGGCGTGCTGTCGGCACTGGACGGTGTTGGGCCCGGCGACCTTGGCATCGACCGCCTGCTGGCGCGGGCCGCCGGACCGCCGCCCTTGACGGAGGTTATCCTGGCGATCGGCGCTACCGTCGATGGACAGACCACCGCGCACTACATCGTCGACCGCCTGGCGGCGAGCGGGGTCCCGGTTTCCGGGCTGGCGCAGGGCGTGCCGATGGGCGGTGAACTCGATTTCCTCGATGACGGCACCATCGGCGCCGCGCTGCGGGCGCGGCGGCCGGTTTAGGCTTTGTAACGATGGTGTTACCCAACTTGAACAGACACTGAACGCCGCTTATGTTATGCTGCTTTCGACGTCGTCCCGACCTATAGGTGCCGCCATGCAAAAACTGATCGCCGCGCTGTCTCTGGCTCTGTTGCTCACCGGCTGCGAGAACACGATCAGTGCCAATGTGACCCAGTTCACCGCGTTGGGCGGCCCGACGGTCGGCCGCAGTTTCGCGGTGGTGGCCGAACAGACGCAAAACGGCAGTCTTGAATTCAATTATTATGCCGGCCTGGTCGGCGGCGCCCTGCAGGAACATGGTCTGACCGCGGCGCCGGTCGGCAGCATCCCCGATCTGTTGGTGCAGATAAAATATGGCAGTGCCGGCAACCATACCGAAATCTATGGCGATCCCTATGGCTGGGGCGGTGGTTGGGGCGGGCGTCACCGCGGCTGGTGGGGACCGGATCTCGACAGTGTCACCTATTACGGCGAATCGCTGGAAGTGCAGATTTTCGATGGCGCTGCCTGGCGCAACAATGTGCACAGCATGGTCTATCAAGGCCGCGCGGTCGGCGATTCGCGGATCAATGACGTGAGCTCCGCCATCCCTGCGCTGGTCAAGGCGCTGTTCGCGCATTTTCCAGGCAACAGTGGCACGACTGAACGGGTCGTGGTTCCGGTCATCGATCAAAGGCAAGCGCCGGTGGTGGCGCCGAACGGGGCCAAGACGGCGACCTGACATGGCAGTCCTGCCGATCGTCGTCGCACCGGATCCGCGACTGAAAGCCAAGGCCAAACGGGTCGACAAGGTCGACGCCGAGGTTCGCCGGCTGATGGACGACATGCTGGAAACCATGTATCTGGCACCCGGAATCGGTCTCGCGGCGCCGCAGGTCGGCGTCGACAAACGGGTCATCGTCATCGACGTTTCGCGCGATCCGGAACCCAAAGCGCCGCTCTGCATGGCCAATCCCGAATTATTATGGCTGTCCGACCTGGACGCCAGTTACGAGGAAGGCTGCCTGTCGGTGCCGGAACATTACGCCGACGTAGTGCGGCCGGCGGCGATCAAGGTGCGCTTTCGCGACCGGGACGACGAGATTCGCGAATTGGACGTCGGCGGCTTGCTGGCCACCGTGATCCAGCATGAGATGGACCATCTGGACGGGATTTTGTTCATCGACCATTTGTCGGCTTTGAAGCGCGGCATGATCCTGCGCAAATTGGTGAAATCGCGACGCCAGGTGTTGGAACCGGCGTCTTGAGTCTGACGCTGGTGTTCATGGGAACACCGGATTTCGCCGTTCCCATTCTCGATGCTCTGATCGCCGCCGGACACAGAGTGGCCGCGGTCTACAGCCAGCCGCCGCGACCGGCCGGGCGCGGCCGGAAGCTGAGCCCCACGCCGGTGGCGGCCTTCGCTGAAAGCCATGCCCTGCCGCTCCAGACGCCGGTCAGCCTGCGCGCCAGCGAACAACAGGCGATCTTCGAAGGCTTCGCCGCCGACGCCGCGGTGGTCGCCGCCTATGGTCTGATCCTGCCGCCGGAGATCCTGGCGGCGCCGAAGCGGGGCTGCCTCAATGTCCATGCCTCGTTATTGCCACGCTGGCGCGGCGCCGCGCCGATCGAGCGGGCCATCGAGGCGGGCGACTCTGAAAGCGGCGTCACCATCATGCAAATGGACGCAGGATTGGACACCGGGGCCACGCTGCTACAGCGGAGCGTGCCGATCACCGCACCCATGACCGCCGGCGATCTGCGGGATCGTTTGTCGGTGGTGGGGGCGGATCTGATGGTGGCGGCGCTGGCCGCTCTGGAACAGGGCATGCTGACGGCGACGCCGCAGCCGGCCGCCGGCGTCACCTATGCCGCCAAAGTGAAGAAGCAGGAGGGCCAGTGCGACTGGCGGCGACCGGCCGACCAGCTCGAACGGCAGCTCCGGGCCTTTACCCCCGGGCCCGGCCTTTGGTTCGAGCATCGCGGCGAGCGCTGCAAAGTG
>Ga0302320_10028754_pt1 | contig 10656 bp, 11 predicted proteins | sample Bog_T0_3_FD_202130 | JGI IMG/M metagenome (GOLD analysis project Ga0302320, IMG submission 202130) | Peat permafrost microbial communities from Stordalen Mire near Abisko, Sweden - Bog_T0_3 | ecosystem: Environmental > Terrestrial > Soil > Wetlands > Peat | place: Sweden: Abisko, Stordalen Mire... | reverse complement strand
AAAGTGGAATATTAATCGAATTGATTATTTTTTTATTTAAAAAACTTTGATTCAAAAAAAATTTTTTTCTGGAAAATTATAAAAAAAATTTGATTTTTTTTAAGTTTCATTTATTAAAAACGTTTTCTGAGGAAAAATTAAACTTCATACAAGGATGAGACAGTTTTTATCAAATCTAGATTGTTTTTCTTAACCTTCTTGGCATCTTTGTCCACAAATTTGCTTAGGCTTTGTTTATTTTAATTTTCTTTCTAATAAATTCAAAATTTTCTATCTCTTACTTTAATATAATTGTGAATGTTCTTTCTGATAAGCAAACAATGAAGATTTTCCTCGTTAATTGAAGACCATCAAACTCACTTTTAATAATTAAAAATCAAAATGCAAGAAGCCAAAAAAAATTCAATTGTTTATTATTGTTTTGAGAACCTGAAATGAACTCTGCATATTTTTTCGTTTCCTGGAATCATTTCATTCAAATTCAATATTTCAATAGGTTTCTTGTGAAAATTAAATCAAAAGAAGTAATAAGTTAGCTAAATGAAAAAAAAGGAAGTTAAGGCATTTTACCTTTAAATTTTGTGCCAGATCGAAAATGAAAATCATTGCATTTCGATCGATTGCCATGATTTTGGTGTTATCGAAAAATTTCACTCTTTTTTTTGTTTCTTTGACCTTCACATCCAAGAAAAAAGTTTTGATGTCAACAATGCTGCTTTTTGAAAATTCTGACAAAACGAATCTTGGATTTGAATAATTTTTCATAAATACTCTAATTAAAAATATTCATATAAATAAATGATAAAATATCAAATTTCACCCAATTCCCCCATCAGAATATCCGACATAAAAAATTTCAATATTTGTGATAAAAATTGAAATCGGACAAGCTTCTTCAAAAGATTCTTTGAGACTATAAATGTTAGGAGGTGAGCTGAAAATAGACCCGTATTTATCTGATTTCACGATTTTCGAATTGGAGCAAAAATACAACAAATTTTCTTTCATATCAATGTCGAAATTATTAATATTCAAAACACTGTTGTTTTCTTCCAATGATTCAGCGAAACTATCAGATAAGTTTATTTGTAGGCTTTGGACAAGCTTGAATTTAGACCTTGAGCCGAAATTTATGAAGTTTCTTTCGATTTCTGTTGCATTTAACTCAATGACCTTCCAAATTATCAATTGATTCAAAATGTCCATTGTAATTATTTCTTTGTTTATGGAATTTTCATGATTCACTAAAATCTTATCGATGGCCGCTTTATGAATAAAACTTGCTGGATTCAATAAGAGTTCCTGCATTGATGAATAATTGGGTGTTCTGAGAGTTACATCATTAGGAAATTTGCTGAGTATATCTTCATTAAGAAATGGATTTTTCCCTAATTTATAAAAAGATTCTGTGATTCTTAAATCCCATAAAATTATGGCTCCATCTTTGGTGCCTGCAATCAAATAGGTGTCAGATTTATTTATTAAAATGATAGGAGTATCGGAAAAATAGAATTTGCTTGGTGAGTTTATGAGAGTTTCCACGATAAGAGAGCTTGTCGAATTGTTGATAGACAAGGAATATAATGTGAAAATGGCATTGTTTTCATCGAGGTCAAGGAAAACGTCAAGAAGTTTTGTGTTGAAAGATGAAAAAAAATTTGGGGGGGTGAACTCAATCATTTCGTTTTGTTTTTGTTGCTTTTTGACAGGTTTTCCGATGTCTTTTTTTGCCAAAATTTCCTCAATTAATGGACAGGCATTGTTTAAAAATCTGGAGAAAATTAATTGTTTTTACAAAGATAAAAAATTACTGAAGAAATTTTTGGGTTGAGGCTAAATTTATATAATCATCATCATTCTCTTCGTTTTTCTTGGCGAAGGTCTTGAAAAAATCTTCCGGACATTGATTTTCGAAATCCTCATAAAAAATTTCTTCTGTTTGGATTTCTTTCGTTGGCAAATCCTCATTACTTTGATCATAAGAGTTCTTTAATCCCCCTTGCATGATTTTGTTCATATAAAGGTCATATTCCGCTTGTAAAAATTAAATTTTGCAAAAGATAATAAAAAAAACTTTACTGCATGGATGAATGTCCATAAGTTCCTCATAGACATCCATTTCAATAAGAGATTTGAATTCCTTGATACGTTTATTTTGTTGTTCACCTTTGCCCATTGAAACTTCCTTTATTTTCATACTTTCTGGCTTTTCTAAATTGATTTTCCTTTCATCTTGCTTTTCCGCAGCATTATAAGAAATCTTTTGAAATGGCTTTTTGTAATTTTGTCCTTGATTCAATGCTTTGCTATTGTTTCCTAACACTGAAGAGTTATCGACTGGTTTTTCTTTTTCTGGACCTGGCGAATATCCGATTTTCTTTTTTTTGCTGTTATCTACAGTCATTTTCTCAGTTGGGTCAACCTTTGTTGGTTTTTGCAGGATTTCTTTTTCATTTTGTGGGGTCTTTTTTTGATTTTTCTCAACTTTTTCATTTTTCTCAACTTTTTCATTTTTTTCAAATTTTTCCATTTTTTCATTTTTTTCCGTTTTTTTATTTTTATCAATTTTTTCTTGTTTAGACTTTGGTTTGGCTTCCTCCTCTTCGAAATCATCAAAATCCTCCTGATAATCATTGAAATCATCAGCATATTCATTATAATCATCATCTTTTGGTTTTTGTTTGGGTTTTTCTTGCTCTTTATTCAAAATTTCTTTTTTCTTCTCAGGCTTTTCAAATTTTATTTCTTCTTCATCCTCATCATCCCAATCATTTTTCTTTTGTGGGCTTTCTTTTTTGCTTCTTTCCTCTTCATTTTTCTTTGTCATTATTGGCTTTTGGGTAATTTCTTTTGACCCTGACTCCATAAAGAAGTCATTATTGTCAACATTTTTCTGTAGAGGTTTGGGACGCAATGGCATTGGACCTTTTTCAGCAAATTTCGGCTTTTCCTCTTTGTTAAAAATTATTTGTTCTTTTTGGTTCTTTGGAAAAATTTCTGAATTATTTTGGAACTTCAAATCTTGTTGTGGAGGCTTCGAACTCACTTTTAAACCTGCTTTCTCATAAATATTCGGTTTTTTTGCTTGAATTCCAGATTCTTGTAAACTTCGCATTGGAGATTTACTAATTCCTTCAAAGCCAGAATCTTTGAGATCTTCAAAAATGTCTTTCCCAGGCATTTTTTTTCTATTTTCTGAGGCGATGTATTGGTCAGGAGAATCATTTGCATGAGTATTTTTTATCCGAAAATTCGGCTTGAGAGGAATCTTCTCTGTTTGTTTAAAATTTTCCTCCTCTTTTTCCTTAGGAAGAGGAGGCTTTTTTTTTGATAGAGCTGTCATCGTATTAAGACCACCTGGTTGTTGTACTATGTTTTGATATTCTTTATCAACCCAATCTCCGATTTCATCTTTTACTGGTCTCTTTTATTTTATTTTTTTTTGAAAAGGGGATAAAGTATTTAAAATCAAATGAAATTTTACTGGAGGGACTGGTCTTTTTTTCGGCTGCATCTGGAAATTCACAGTTTCAATATATTAATTTTTGTATTTGTTTTTTGAATTTTTTTTCAAGAATTATGCTTTTTTTTTAATTAAATAAATTTTTCATTTTGTTTTTTTTCAAGGATTTTTGAGAAATGTTTATTTTTTCGATTATATTAATGAACTAACATCATAATTTTTGAGTTATTTAAGAAAATCATACATTAAAAGAAAAACAACACTTTTCATTGTATTTATTTGGTTTTTTCAATAAAACTGATGGTGTTTTACATTTAAAATGATTTCAAATTTGTTTTAATTCAGTTTCTTTCGTTTTTTTTAGTTGTTAGAAATTAAGGTTTTTTAAAATATTAAGAAAAATCATTGCCAACTCACTTGAAAAATGAGCAATAAACTTCTGTTGCAGCAATTAAAAAACGTCTTCAATACTTTAAGCAGTGAAAGTTTACACCGAGTTTTCCAAATTTTTCAAATAATCGTCAATACAAAAATTGAGCAAAAATGTCGACTTGTTTCATATAAATGGTATTTTTTTTTTTGTTGTTGTTGCAAAACACAATCACATTATGTGATTTTTCCAAGTTACGAAGCCATGTTTCAATTTAGAATGAAGAAAAGCCATGGTTTTGGCAGGAGTGAAACCGAAGCCAATTGTAATTGCATCAAAAATTTTATCGAGGCTTTGCTCGAAGACGAAGAAAATCTATCAGTTAATGTATCAAATCTCAAACAAGCTTTGAAAATAAGTAAATTTTTCTCTTAAAAAATGTTTTTCAAATTAAGAATGGCAAAGTGAATGAGGAAAAAGTGAAAAATAAAAGCCAACCGAAATCAAAAGAAGAACAGGGCCCACGAATCAGCATAAATAACACTCTTTATCTCAACACTTCATCAAATTATCAATCCTTAAATATTGACAACGGGCCTAATATTAATGGTAGTTTTGACATGAAAAATGATCTAGAATCATTAAACAAGAAATTTGGAAACAACATTTCCTTCATTCATAATAATGTTAATAATAACAACAATAAACAAAATGAAGCAAATCAATTGGAAATGGAAGACATTTTGTTAAAAATGGTCTTGGAAGAAGGGGAACAGAAAAAAGCCGCACTTGCTCCACAAGAAACTAATGTCTTAGTGGAAAATACAAATTATCTTGCCAACCGATTGAATACTTCCTTTGAAAACAATAGGAAAAAACAAAGCACGTCAGTATATCAACCATCATCAAAAGTTGACGAATCAAAGAAAAAAAAAGAGGAAATAAATAAAACCAATACATCTTTCCAACAGAATTCGTCATTTGTTAATGAGAGCAAAATGGACAAAACATTTAACGCGATATGTTGCTTGCATGAGGAGGAATTGAAAAAAGCGAAACAGAAAATCGACCATCTCACCAAAAAAATGAAATTGATCACGGAAGAAAACAAGGTTCCAACCATCGAGATGGTTTTTTCTTTAATTTTACTTTAGATTTTGAAATCTTTGCTTGAAAACGAAGAGAAAAAAAACGCTAATCAATTGGCAAACAATAAATCTTACATCAATAAGCCCCCAATTAGCAATTATAATTCAAACAACGTCAAAGATGTTATGTCTAATAAAGAGAATTTGCATAAAGATTTCAAAGGTCACACAAAAAACTTTTTATTTTTTATTTTCTTTTATTTAGTTGAAAAACCTTCATATCCTCCAAATATCATCGAAAAAACCAGAAGCATTTCTGTTGATTTGAACCCAAACTCAAGTAGAAATTTTTTGTTTACTCTTCGAAAAGACTTAAAGATAATTCTGGAGGAAGCTCGAAAAAAGATATGAAACAATTCATTCCCAAATTAAGATTAGAAGTGATCCCCACCTACCATGGACATAATAAAAATAACAAACCGATGTCGCAATATCAAATTCCAATAGAAAAAACAGATTTAGGTATAATTATTTTATAAATATTAAGATTAAAAAAAAAATAATAGATTCTTAAAAATGATGTTTGAGTAGGAAATTTATTGAATATTTCATAAACTTTATGGATGTTTTTATATTTGTTTATATTATAATAACCAACGCTAAATATAAAATTTAAAGGCAGCTTTTTTTTAAAGCATAACTCAATTTAAAAATCCCGATTTTTTAATTTAGTTCAAAAAAAAAAGCTTATTATTTTCATTTATCTAGAATTTTCTCAAATTTAAAAAAATCCTCTAAAATCAAATGGACCCGAACTTTTTAGAAAATTTCCTTCAAGCCAACAACTTCCTCATCCAAGGTCATTTGGAGGAGGCCATAGCGCTCTATTCCAATCTGATCTCCACAGAGCAGAATTTCGATCTGTTGATCAACCGTTGCGTCGCTTACATCAAAAAAGGAGATTACAACTCGGCTCTCACAGATTCAGAAGCCGCCATTTTTCAAGATCCAATCCGATATGAGGGTTATTATTACAGGGGAATCTCCAACTTTTCCCTTGGCAAATTTTCGGTTGCATTGAATGATTTTTCAGAAGCCAAAACCAAGAAGATTCCAGCACCATTGATTGACACGTGGATTCCAAAATGTAATTTAGAAATTAAACTTGAGCCAAAAAAGAAAAAGAAAGAAGAGGAACCCGTGCCAGTGCCAAAACCTGTTGAAAAGGTGCTTGAAAAACAACCAGAAAAAGAAAAGGATGAGAAGAAGGAAGGAGGAAAAGAAAATGATGAGAAAGAAAATGATGAGAAAAAAAATGATGAGAAAGAAAAAGATGAGAAAAAAAATGGAGAGAAAAAAAATGAAGAAAAAGAAGAAGAAGAGGAACATTTTGATCTCGTTAAGGAGAAAGTCTTTTCTTCAACTGGTCTGTTTAACTATTCATGGTATCAAACAGACAATCATGTTGGTTTGGAGTTCGAACACAAGATAGAAAACAAGGATATTGTGAAGCATAAATTTGAAGCCAGAAAAGTTGAAATAAGCTTTCCAATTCAAGGAAGCACTAAACCATTTGAATTGATGTTGGATTTGTGGGATGAGGTTTTACCAGAAACAGCAAAAATCATTCTTACTTTGACCAAATTAGAGATAAAATTTGAAAAGAAGAACAAAAAGAAGAATTGGATTAGACTTGAAAGTGAAGATAAACCCAAGAAGATCATTGTTCAAGAAATAGAAAAGCCTCCATCTTACCCATCATCAAGCAGATATAAAAAAGATTGGAGCAAAATAGATAGAGAATTGGATGAGGAGTTAAGTCAAGATAAAGATGAGGATGCTTTGAACAAGGTTTTCAAAGAAATTTATAAAAATGCTGATGAAAACACCAGAAGAGCCATGATCAAATCATTCCAAACCTCTGGAGGAACTGTTTTGTAATAAATTCGAAAAAAATATTTTTGTAAAAAGTTAATTTTTTTTAGGTCGACCAATTGGGATGAAGTAGCCAAAAAGGATTATGAAGGGAAAGACAGACCAGATGCTCCCAAAGGACAAGAATGGGCGAAGAGAGATATTTAAGTTAAACGAGAAATTTATTTAGAAATGAGTGAAAAGAATGAAATTTTTTTTTTGAAACAAAAAACAAAAATTTTCTTTATTATTTTGAATTTTTTAAGACATTTTCATGATTGAATGACCAACCATATTGAAAATATTTTCACTGCAGTTCTCATTCAAAAAATTGATAGTGTAGAAAGACTTAATCCATGCATATGTCCTTTCCCTACGAGTTTCGGCATTTGTTTTAACCCTTGTGAGCAAGACAACACATATTATTTGCTCCAATCTGATTCTGATTTCGTTAATTATGGCCAAAAAGTCTTCGAATTTCAAGAAAAATCAAGTTTTCTTTCCAAATTTTGTCTTCTGCCTTCCATAAGAGAGAGTGAAATTCTTGGCTCGAATCCTTATAATGATACTTTGATTTCAATGGAAAAACCTTGCAAATTTCCTTTATTTTGTGCCGGTCGGCCTGAAATTATCGTTTCGTACAAAAATAATAAAATAGGAAGAATTTATGAACCCTTCTCATTTCAATTTTTTCGATGTTTATTTGATGAGATCTTTATTTTGGATAAAAATGGAGCCATAACTTATAAACTGAAAGCAAGTTGCTTCCAATGCGGGATTTTTTGCTTTTTTCCGTTCAAAACTTGCAAAAACATCTATTTTGATGTTTTGAATAAACAAGATGAGAAAGTTGGCAAAATCACCCATTTTTTTCATTCATGGTTTGGGGAATATTGTTCCAAAGCTGATAAATATGGAATTGAATTTCCTAAATTCGCGACAGTTGAAGAAAAAATACTTTTAGTATCAGCTATAATTTTTATAGATTTTATAATGTTTGAAAATGTTTGATGTAGATAAAAGAAAATATTAATTATTCAGACATGATTTCAATTATGAAGTGGTTTTATCTCTTGAGAATGAAAGTGTTTTATTGTTTTTTGAAATTTTCCCTCTATATTTTATTTTTCCATATTTATTTTTCTATATTACAACTAAGGCGATTTCCAAAAGGAAATTTTTTTAAAATTTCTGAATGAATGAAGCAAAATTTAAAGAAATAAGAAAAAGTCAGGAAAATTACATGACTATCTAAAAAAAAAGGAAAAATTAGTAAAATTTAGAAAGTTTAATGAAAGGTAAAAAAATTGTTGGGAAAAATTGGAAAAAAATTAAATCTGGAGTCAATATGGAATTTTTGGAGATTTGGATTCAAACGATTTGGAAAAAGTTGGAATAAAACAAATTTGGAATTAGGTGGAGCCATTTTGTATTTGGAGTGTAATGCAATTTGGACTCAAAACCGATTTGGATCCCTGTGTCCAATTTGAATACGTGGAACAAAGGAAAAACGATTTGGACTCACCTGGACACGTACTGCTTTGGACTAAAGTTAATGCGGCCGACAGATGACCACACTGCCGACAGACGGCCATCAGAAACAAATTGTCAAATCCTTTATTTTCTCCACCATCAACTTAATTTTTTCCTTTGGGTTATCGCTTATTAAAAAACTCATAAAATTCAATCCACAAACAACATATAGACTTTCAAATTTATCACTTGCTCTTCCTTGCATTTTAATGATTTCCTCAATAGAATCCACACTCACTAAAAGATAAGTGATAATCTTGTATTTTTGGGCATATGTTGGCAATCCTATCAAATCTCTTAATTTAATCAGAAAGAGAGATGTTGGATTCAGATTATCCTCGTGTAGTCCTGAAAAATCTTCACTCAGAGCAGCGAAATTTTTAAAATGACATATTTGAAGATTTGAACGATATTCTTATGTGTTAAACCAGCTGTTTATAGCGTTTTTATTACTTTACTAAGAATTTTCAGGTAATAAAAACAAAAAATTATTAATTTCAAATTCAAAAAAAATATTCATTTCCAATTAAAAAACAATGATTACTGATAATTGAATTTCTCATAAAAAATTCAAAAATTCATATTCTTTTTAAAATCATTTATCGTCTTTTATTATAAAATATGATGATCTTATTCGCATCAGCCCAGACAATAAAATCGTTCCAATGAGCATCGTTTTTTAATGTTTCAATGTCTCCTGAATGAAGTGTAGGCAAATTAAAAAATTAAAATTTACAAAAAAAAAACAATTCAAAATTTTATAATTAAAAAAATTAATTTCTATTATATCATACCTATCACAATCAGCCCTCTTTTGGCTCTTGTCAACATGACATTTAATCTCCTGGCATCCTTCAAAAACCCTAGATTTCCCTTTTTGATTTTCACATAAAATTTAAAATATCACAATGCAACCAACTCGATGATAAAAAAAAAAAATATATCAATTTTTTTACTTGATTATTGCTCCTTACAGCACTGAAAATTATCAATTCACGTTCCATTCCCTTTTTGGAAATTTAGAAACAAATTTCAAAAGAAAAAAAAAACAAAGTTCAAGATAAATTTTTTTCTAGTCAAAAATAAAAAAAAATTAATATTTACGAACTTGAAAACCATCAACTGTATCGATATCGACCAACGGGGTATTTTTGTTGACTTTGAATCCCTGATCAGGTGTCAAGCCAAATAGAGTTGGAAATCTCTAAATTTTATAAAATTTATAGCATAAAAATAAATTTTTTATCTCAAAAAAAAAAATTCATGTTACCCTTGCTTGATTAATAATCTCATTTTTTATTTTTTTTTTCTGAGCATCATAAGGAGTAATGATCCCGATTTCAGAAGCTTTCACTGCCTTGAATCTCAAGACCTGAAGCAAGACGTGAACAACAATATCAACTTCTCTAAAAATTGAAAAAAATGAAAAAAAAATAATTTATAATATAAAGGTTAAATTTTCTTACATAATGTTTTGAACAGAAGTGGCATAAACTTGTTCCAATCCCTTGGCATGAATAAAGGCTATTCTCATCACATTGTTGGGCCAGGTGAATCCTCCTATTGGTTTTCTTTGTTCTTCCCCGACCCCATTTTCCAGCAAATTATTATAGAAATGATAAGATGAGAACACTGATAAGGTGGGGTGCATGCGATATTGTACATTAAGCAAAATAGGAATCACACCTTGTCTCACAAATCTTTCGAACATCGAAATCTTCATTCCTTTCGTTTGAGCATACATGCTGATCACCACTGGAGCTAATTGCTTATGGTCACCAATCAAAACCAACTGTTGGCATTCTCTTATCAGTGGAATCAAAGAAGCAGTTTCAGTCGCTTGGGTGGCCTCATCGATAATTACTCTTGGAAAACGAAGGTTCTTCAAACTATCTGATTTCGAGCCCACGCAGGTAGCACAGATCACCTGGGCTTCCTGGATGTTTCGCTTGAATATCGAAAAAAACTTAAATGACTGGATTTGATCTTCCTTTTTGCTGGAGCCTGTCTCTTTGTCTGAGAAGTATCTTTGTTTTTCTTCAGATGAAGGCAATTCAGAGTTGCTTCCGATTCTTTTTGATTTCACACCTAGTTTGAGGAATTCGTTATGCAACAAGTCTACAGCAATATTACTATCTGCACAAACTAGTACCGGTGAATTGGGAGAATGAGAAAGCCTAAACAAACATTTATTTTAAGTTTATGAAATTAATAACAATTAAAAAAAAAGAATAAGGGGGGAGGGGGCGGGGGGGGTAGAGTTGGGTGTTAAAATTATGATACCATTC
>Ga0302320_10028753_pt1 | contig 10656 bp, 16 predicted proteins | sample Bog_T0_3_FD_202130 | JGI IMG/M metagenome (GOLD analysis project Ga0302320, IMG submission 202130) | Peat permafrost microbial communities from Stordalen Mire near Abisko, Sweden - Bog_T0_3 | ecosystem: Environmental > Terrestrial > Soil > Wetlands > Peat | place: Sweden: Abisko, Stordalen Mire... | reverse complement strand
CGGGTGGAACGCTGCTTGCCCCAGTTGTATCCTATACCCAAGGTGCCGCTAAGTCCTTTGGTGTTGTCGTAACGGGCAATACCCTCTACACCACGCAGTACTCAACTAGCCCGTATGCTACGCGCCTGCTTAACTCCTGGACACTAACTGGGGCGGGTACCGCAGCAGTCCCTAGTCTAGTGCAAAGCCTGACGTTGCCGGGACTTGGGGAAACATTAGCTGTAAGCATTAATGCGACCACTGCCTTTGTATCGAATACTACTGGTGTACAGCAGGTCGACGTGGTGGATATTACTAACCCGGCGGCTATGGCCAATATTACGTCTATACCCATGCCCAGCGGGTACACAATTAGCCCCGCCATGGTGGCCATTCCCTACGGCAATTTCTTGTTTATGCCCGTCGGCAGCAATGCTACGTATGGCGGCACGATTCTGATGTACGATATTACCAATAGGGCATTTCCCACTTTGGTATCGTCGGTATCAAACAACGTTGCCACGTCGCCATTTGGCGGCATAGCCATCCAAGGCCAGTACATTTACGCGGCTGACTACGGCCCGTCCCCGGGCAATAATGGAAACTTAGATATCTTTACAATGCCGCTAACCACGCCCGTATTCGGCTTAGCGACTGGCAGCACGCTTAACTTAAGTAGCCCGGCGGCTACACTTACGGGCAGTGCCGGAACTGCAGTTCTAAACCAGCCCTTTCAAGGTACTGGTTATAAGAAAGTGGCCATCTACCTTAATGGGTACACTGACACGGGTACGCAGACCTACACATTCCCGACCGCATTCACGCATACACCCTACGTGTATGGGCTAACTGCTGGGGTAGCAGGTGCTACAGTAACGACCACGACCGTTACATTTACAGTAACGGCGCAAACAGGCTTTGTATTCTTAGAGGGCTACTAATATGACTAATTTACTTAAATACCTACCAGCATGGCTTATTGCAATGGTGGCTATATTTGCCCCGGAGAAGGCCGCTATATGCACTGCACTCGTGCTTATACTAATCGATTTAGTTACCGGCGTATGGGCCGCTAAGAAGCGCGGCGAAGCAATTACCTCGAGTGGCCTTAAGACCACTATCTATAAGATTGTATTTTATGAGCTAGCTATTTGCCTGGGCTTCCTTGCCCAAACGTACCTAACGGGCACGGTGCTTCCAGTTTGCAACTTGATTACTAGTGTTATCGGGCTAACTGAGATGACGTCAATTCTTGAGAACCTGCAGACCATTAACCCCAATATTAGCTGGGCCTCGCTTATCTCTAAGTTTAATACTACCAAGGATAATACCTAGTCCCTATTGTGCAATCGTCCCGTCTGCATTAACAGTAAAATCACAAGGTGCACTTGTCGAGGTAGAGGCGTAGTAGCCGGGCACAATCTGGGCTAACCAGCTATTAGTGCCATCCCAGTATACTGCATATAGCTTTCCATTAATAAGCAGGCCGAACTCCGGGAACCAGCTGGGGTATGTAGTAGAATGCCCCGGGCAAAACTGCTCGGGGATAACTTGTGTACCGGCCGCCCCAGCAGTGCCGGCGGCGCCCGCCGCGCCAGTTAGGCCAATGGGCCCTTGGGGTCCCGTAGCTCCAGTAGCGCCCGTTGCACCTTGGGGACCTTGGGGGCCAACTACAGGAACAACTTTATAGTCTTCTGCGCCACACGCAAGTAAGAATGCCAATAGTAAATATTTCATTCTAAATACCCCTTTAGGTTATATAACTGTAGTAGAACACGTTCTTTGGGGGTCTCGCCCACAGTGCACTCATATGCGTTGTCATTAACTGACACTACTCCCACACCAAGAATATTTCTAAATAGATGATCAAGGGCCCGCCCTTCGGGCGGAAGTTCTGCAAAGACGCCCTTTGCGCCGCAGTGGCCTAGGGCGCATCTTGTTCCATTTTCTCCGAACATAAACCCGGTACACCATTTTTTCTCTGGAATGGCCTCAAACTTCTTAATAAAATAATCTACGTCGTATTTAGTGTTTGACATATACACCCGCTAAAACCCCAACGACTAAGCCAATAACGACCATAGTAACCGGGTTGTGATAGAAAGCCCCAGCAGAATCTGTCAGGGCAGTATTTTGATTAGAAAGGGCCGTATTCTGCGTTTGCAAATCAATAATCAGTAGTTTTTTGGCATCGATTTCAGCTTCGGCATCGTTGACTGCCCTATCGCAGGCGCTAAGCACTTGGTCGCAACTAGGCGGCGCCGTTACCGGGGCCGTTACCGCCTGGCTTCTTACTGGCCAGATACTGATCACGCAAACTTCGGTAATTAGCAAGGCTTGTAATAGCGCTTTGGGTAACTTGTTCATCTTTCACCTCATCTTTAACTACTGACTTATCTGATTTTAGCTCAGTAACTTGTGTCTGTAAAGTCTTATTTTTTCCAACTAGCCACAAGACAAACCCAATGGCTAGAAGCACGGGGGCTACAATAAATAGGACAATTGATTTTGCGCTAGCCGCAAAGGCCTGGAGTTTCTGTAAGAACGTTTGATACATAATATCTTCCTCTACGAATTTAGTGCCCTTAGCCCACGCATTGTCGGGCATAAAGATTTGTTTACCGTCGACTGCTGTCCACACGTAACCTACGTACCCGCCGGTTTTACCTACCTTAATAAACATAGCCCGGGCTTTCTTGGGGCGGTAGGCAATGGCCAGGTCTCCATGGATTGTTCTATAAACCGCCTTAATCCGTTTCATAGCAAAATCAATCTCGGGTGCCCGTCTTCAACAATCCCACATGCCATGCGCCAGTTGGTGACCTTGCTTTGGGTATAGCTTAAGGGCAGGCTATTCTCATTTGCAATATGGCCTACATCCATTGTCCAGAGCTTTCCAAAGGTTGAGATGCCGGGACGATGCAGATGCCCATGGACGACGGGCTTTCCAAAGTGCTTAGCGTGATCAATACTCTTACTAAGGTAACCATGCGTGTACACTACCCCATCTAGTACCATGTGGTCTCTATAGCTATCCAAAACCTTAACATTGGGAAACTTATACATATCCAGGGGATTATACAATTCTAGTAATTCTGGGACTTTATCTTGCAGGCGTTTAGAAAGTCTAGCGTCATGGTTACCGAGCACTTGGTATAGCCCTGTGCGGGGCAGCGCTTTGTGGATAGTACTCCACATACGTTCGGCTAGATCCAGTCCTCGCTGTACATCCATTTCGGGAGTAATACTAGAGGACTTGTCAAATCGGCTAAAGACGTACTGGTCTAGTAAATCTCCGATATGCACCACTGCATTTGGGCGCTCCTTGCGGATTAGACGCATCACTTCGGCAAATGCCCTCTTATTATGGAATGGAAAATGGCTATCAGAAATTACAAAGACTTTCATTTACTTCCCCTTAGTGCGTGCAGAATAGTCCCACCAACTGCTGGATATCCACCGACACATAGCACTTCGTTTGCATCCATCTCTTGTGAAATGTGGGAACATTTAATGTTCCGGTTAACTAACACGGGCAATAACTTCCACAAAGCCATAATACCAGCACTATCATGATCGGTCCAGACAATAATATGCTGATACTTTCCAGCCAATTCAAGAAGTTCTGCTTCCTTGCTTCCGAAATTGCTAGCAGACCCCGGGCTAACTACGTCCCAGTCGGATGAGGCCTCTGCTATTGACAGGGCATTTAGCTCCCCTTCTACAATAATCAGCGTAGAATTAGCTACGCCGCGCTTTGCCCGGAATAGTGGGGGCGTGTGGCCTGTCGGGCCCACATAACGCGGGTAACCAGAAGTCAGTCGGTACTTATAGAAATTATTCTCGGGCCATACAATATAATAACCCCCGGCATCGCAGTGCAGCCAGAGACCCCGAATGTGTTTCATGGGGAGTGCTCTAATATCCCGAATGCTGGACGCGACGTCTTCTATGACTTTAGGTTTTCGGGGCAGTGAGTTAACCGCGTCTAATATCTGCATATGGGCCCCACACACGAAGCAATGCCCAATACCGTTATCATAGAGCTCCATAGAGGCATTAGTGTCGTCGTGTTTTGGGCAGATTATTTTAGGCACGTTTTCGCTCCTTCTTTGTTTTGGCATCATGGCATGTTTTGCATAAGCCCTGCAAATCTTTACTTGAAACAAACATGCGCTTAATATACCCAGAATTAAATGCCCCGCAAGGCACTATGTGATCAATGGCCACTTTGGCTACTACAGTACCGCAGCCCTCGCATTTAGAAAACCCTTCGGGCGTTAGGCACCGCTTCTGAACTAGCCTCCTGGCGTGGCTTGTACGCTGCCACACCATACGGATAGCTGAGCGTAGCTTTGCTATCTCTCGCGGAGATAGGCCGCCGTCGTTAGCGGGGTGTTTCTTTTTCATGCGCCCTCTTGCAATTGGTGCGCGCTTTCAGATAGAAGGCCGCGCAGGTAATCAATAATAATAGGGTCATTGGAATAACTAGTTGTAAACTCCAGGACCTCTCTCAAACAGTCGTGGCGTGCGATTAGCATTGCTTCGTCAACTAATGGCGACGAGTACTTGTTAACAATGGCCTCGCCACGAAGCAGCTTCAATTTCATTTCGTCAAAATTAAGAATCATACAGTTTCCCCCTCTGTGTGGTCTATAAATCTAAGTTTAGTCCGGTCCAGCTTTAAAGTAAAGATATTTTTATTGCCGTGCCTATTCTTAACACAATGCGCTTTAACAACGCCCTCGGACTTTGGAACTCGGTGAATTATAAGACAGCAATCGGCCCATTTTTCAATACTCGAGCTATCGGCAAAGTCACTCATTACTGGCTCTACATATTCTGAATTGCCTTCCCGAGTTTCAATGTTTCGGTTAAGTTGGGCAACGGCTAGAATCGGTATATTGAGCTCCAGGGCTGCCTGTTTGAGTTGGGTAACGACAGTGTCGACTTCCTCTGCTTTAGAGCGCCCCGCCACCTGTACGATTTGCGTGTAATCAAGTACCACGAAGTTCAGCGGAGTAGTCTTATGCTGCTCATACATCAACTCGATCATTTGATTAATGGTCATGGCTGGGACTGAATAGACGTAAAGCTCAGAATCTTTGCTGCTAAAACTGCGGTCTTTAGATAGTCGGTACTTTAGCTGCTCAGCGCTCATTTCAAGAGAGAAGAACAGAACCGTAGCGTATTTACTAATTTCGTAGGCCACCTGTAGGGCCAGTAGGGTTTTCCCCGACCCCGGTCGGCCGCCTAAGAATACTAGGTCGCCAGAACACTGGCGCAGATAACCGCCCACATTAAACCCATGTAAATGAGTCTCAAAGGTCTCATACTCTGCTAAGGCGCTAATATCTGAAAGTCTTGAGGCGGCTTCGGGTAACTTCATTGGACCCCCATGTGCTGTTTAACCTTCATTACGTACTCTTGGTTGCTGTCGGTGGCATGGCCAGCATTATAAGCACTTATGGCCTCATCTAGAGTTCTATAGCGGTGCATATGATACTGCAGGTATTTTGCAGCATACATTGCATTTACGTCTGGCTTCATTAGCTCAAACTCATCGCCTTTAAACCCCAGCCAAATTGCGGTCTTCATTTTGATTTGGCAAACGCCATAGCTCGGGCTACCGGCGTCTCGTGGCGAGTAGGCAAGTGTGTTGCCATGCGATTCTACCATGCAGATGGCGTGAATCAAACGGCCGCTAACCGGTGTATGCTGTTGAACGTTGCATGCCCAGCCGGGCAAACCAACACATATTGCTAATACTAACCCTGCCATGATTTACTACTCCCCTAATATGTTTATTTTAGCAAAGGGGCCGTAACTAGTCAAGGCATACTTATTGTATGCAAGTGCTGCCAATTCTTGGGTTTTAAAAGACCCTAAATAAATGCCGCCGCACCGGGCAGTATATGTATCAGCTGCCGTGTTCTTGATTACGCCCCTGTATTTGCTAAATGTGTTTTCCCGTTTTTTGCTGTTAATGGCGTTTTCGGCCTTGGTTGCTAGGCGTAAATTACATTTGCAATTATTTAATTTATTCCCGTCAACGTGGTCGACAAATTCACCCGGATTCGCACCCAAAATCACCCGGTGAAGGTAGTAGCGCTTTCTATGTATACTAAGTAGCGCGTAATTATTACCTATAAATAGATCGTTCTCTAAACCGAGGTAATAATCAGCGAAATTAATGCTGATTGCCCTACCTTGTTTAAAGATCACTAGTCTTCCCATGAGTGCATCCCCCCTGTTACAGATACATCTAATGGTACCCTTAATGCTATTAAATGCCCCTCGTTAACCATTATTTCTTTCATACGGGCCGCCCAGTAGTCCACGTATTCTGTTTTTATTTCTATTAAACACTCGTCATGTATAGGAAACAGCGCCCGCCCATGGCCTTTTATTTTGATTTCTTCTGCCATTTTTGTAAACGCGTTGTTGGTAAGCTGCGCCCCCGTGCCTTGGATGACCGAGTTGAACGCTTGACGCTTGACACCCGCTGCTTCGTAGGCATCAGCATCGGCCGGAATGTGAAGGTGCCTAATCCTTCCGAAGGGGTTTTGGAGTCCTCGTCCCAGGTCGACCCATTTGTGGCAGCGGTCGATAAAGGCCTTAAGACCCGGATAGGTTCGCCAGTATCGTGCAAGGGCACGCTCTGCTTCCTGGAGGTTACACCCGAGTATTTTTGCGACTTTCTTTGTCCCTGCTCCGTACGTAAGGGCGAAATTAAGGGTTTTTGCCCGCGTCCTTTCACACCCCACGCCTTCGGCAGTGAGGTCATGGAGCGAAATGCCCTCATTAACCACGCGCAATAGGTTCTTATCCATACTAAAATGTGCCGCAAGCGTAACCTCAAGCTGCTTGTAGTCTGCACTAATAAAGGAGTGGCCAGGACGAGATATGTATATGCTACGTATCCCGCCGCTACTAGGTAGCTGCTGTAAATTAGGATTCGAAGCACTAATTCGGCCCGTAACTGTCCCGTTAATGTTAAAGCTTGGATAAATCACCCCGTCTTTCTGCTGCTCAAGGGCAGCCACTAGAAACCCATTAAATACCTTGTCTAGGGCCCTCTGTTCACGCAGTAACTCAATTACTGGGTGCTGGCCTTCTAGTTTAGATAGTGCATTATCGTCGCATGTTTGCTTTCGTAAAATAGAAAACTGCCGGGGGAGCCCAAGTCGATTATAAAGTAGGTCTTGTAGCTGCTGAGAGGATCCCCAGTTAAAAACTGGGCGTCTAACAGCTGCTTTACCTTTGTCGGTTTTCCGTTTGTCCAATTCCCGTGCATATAGCTCCCCTTCGATTGTTTCGATTGCCTGTAGACAGCTTTCCCGCATATCTTTCTCAAGTTTGAGAATTCTAATGCGGTTATTAAGACCAAGTTCCTTAACACGCTTAACATCTAGGTTAACCCCTTGAATTTCTGTATCTAGCATTGCAAAGGCAAACGCGTGTACTTGCTTAACTAAGGCATTAGGGATGCCTTCCTCTTTTAACGCGCTACAGAGCACATTATAGAGCTTTAGCGTATAATCGGCATCTAGACCCGCATATCGGTCTTGCGCGTCTTCTGGGGCATCCTCGAACGTCTTATAGGTGTTCCAGAAGACTTCCTTGTAATTATCCCCAAAGTACTGCTGAATGCAGTGGTCTAGGCTATGTGGTTGATTTTCATCAAGCAGGTGATGCATAAGCATGGTATCCCTGCAATCTAGGTGGGTTAGGTCAATACCCTTACGGTACAGAAAGGTGTAATCAAACTTGAAATTATGGAGTATGAGGGGGCATTTTAGGCTAGCCAGGTGTTTGGCATGCCGGGCTTCGATAATGAAACTGCCTAAGTGGCACGCGATAGCTACTGAGATGAGGCTATCCTTAAAAGAACTAAGGCCGGTAGTTTCAATATCTAGGGCAATCGGGGCATCTGCTTTATTGAGGAGCAGCACCAGGGAGTATACGTCGGCCTCAGAGGTTAGGCGCTTAATTAGTAGCATGCTTACCTCCTTAGTGGTAGCGGGCACCACGTTTGCATTGGTTTCTCCTACGTATGAGGTAGGCGAATTACTACATATTCGAGCCCGCACGATTTTAACTAAAGCTAGCAGCTACCTCACAACTTATGGCATGTGACGCGGCCTATCTAGGGCGGGTAGGGGGATACCCGTGGGCTAGAACTTTTCTACACGATTCGGCTTTTTAACCACTGACGCAGGAGTAGGGCGCGCTGCTGTGGGGGCGTCACCACCATTTTGTCCGTGGGCGATTTTGGGACGGCTAATCCAAGGGCGGTCGCTTGACGCAGGAGTAGGGGTGGGGGCGTCAGCGGCTTTAGCCTTATTTTGGAATGCGGGATCGGCTTTGGCATAGCTAATCCAAGGGCGGTCGCTATCCAAGCCATTCAAGAAAATACGGTCGCCTACTTCGATGCCAGCCAAAGCTTCAGCGATCTCAGGCGAAACCCCGACACTCAAGCCATTACCGGACTTGTTGGGGAAAAATCCCGTGAGGCGATTAAACTTACTATTGTTATTTTCCATTTAGCATCTCCTTTAAATCGTTATTAAGGCATTCACATTCAGGGGCCGATAGCCCGTGAATGATTTCACTAATCGAGTCGCCCTTTACACCATACTCCGTTTCAAGGAATAAGAGCAAGCTTTCTTTGCTGCTTTTTTTACGAGCAACTACCGTTTGCGCTAGTGCAACGGCGGCCTCAGGTGAAAACGGCGGAGTTGCCTTTTTAGGCGTGGGGGCGGGGGCCCGCTGCATAGCGCTTTCGCCGTCATCATCAACGGCACCGATGCTAAGCAGAGACTGCAGGCCATAGCGGCGGGCATAGCTAATTGCGCTACCCAAGGCTTGGGGGTCGTGTTGTTTAGCACACGTAATCGGAGTGGTGCTACTCAAGTATTCTCCAGAGTCGTGGAGCAGTACCGTCTCAACGTACGGGCCCGTCTCTACAGAGCCCGCGTGGGTGGGTTGTAAGAGAGTAATCCCATTAGCATTTAATGCCGGAATAACCGCCTCGCGGATACTATTAAGATCCGCATAACTGCTTTTAAAGAACGGGTTTTTGCTATTTTTAACAGCATCTCCCATAGATTTCTGAGCAGCCAGAAGTGCCGGGGCCAACTTGCCTAGTTCGGTGTACTTAATCATATTACTTAATCCTCACGATGCAGCACTTGAGCAAAATATTCCATTGTGCCGGGGTTAAGGGCGTTTTAACCGGGTCTATAGTTACAAACTTCTTAGGTTGTTTCTTACTCATTGTTTCCCCCATGACTTAATACTACTCAACATCTGTTTTAGTGTCAACACTATTTTTACGCTTATTAGTTGCTTGTTGTAGTTGCGTGGCCCAACGGCAATTCTCTGGTTTATAATCACCATTAACATCAATACGATCAATAGATGTTCCGTTGGGTCTTTCTCCCATTTCGTTTAAAAAGGCCAAAAATGAATTATTCCAGGAGCTGCATACGGAAATACCCCTTCCGCCGTATGCGTAATATCTATTATTCCGGGGGTTATTGCATCTTTCTCTCATTTTTAACCAGGAGTAATATGTTGGAGACCGGTTACTTTGCCCATGTTTTTCCCCGCGCCTACAGCCGCATGACTTAGAGTGTCCAGTTGTTAAATTGCCCTGTAACACTATGGTTAAATTACCACAATCACATAGGCATTCCCAATACGACCCAGGTTTATTAGCTCTGCGGTAAGCAATTAAATTTGAGTACCGCCGGCCGGTTAAGTTAAGCTTTTGGCCCATGACACTTTTCCCAGTAAGTACAGCGCCGGCCATAAGAAAAACAATTGTTCATGTTTTTAGTAGGGTTCTGTAGATCTACTAAGGGCGCGGCAATTTTTTCAATATTTAAAATCATTTCTTTAAGTCGTCCTTGATCTAGGTCTATTAATTGCATTTGGATGCTAGGTTCCTTTGTTTTAATAAACACAACGTATGCCAGTTGTTCAATAACGATGCCTAGGTTTATTTGCATTAAATACGCGTATAAAGCGAGCTGCATTGAGGATTCTGCTCGCCCTTCTTGGTACCGCGTGCTTGACGTTTTAAAGTCTACCAGAGTTAGCTTGCCTTTATATCGGCATAAGAGGTCTGCCGTTCCTTCAATATGAATTCCGCCGGGAGTTTCCGCGTAAAGCCGCTCTTCACCTTTAATGAACTCGTAGTGCTTTAAATGGAGTTTAGCAAAGCGATCAATGAAAATATGCCCCATATCTCGTAGACTGGCATGATTATACCGCCCCGGTTGGAAAGCCATATTAGCCACGCTATCCCAGTATGCAGTAAAAGCAGCATTGCCATCGGTCCCCTCAAGGAGCGCATTAATAGCGCTGTGAATAGCCGTTCCAAAGTGCAGGGCGTAGCTTTCTGGCTCCTCAATCTTTAGCTTATCAACATAAAGGTATTTATACAGCTGCTGGCAGGTTAGGGCCGCCGATAGCTGGCTATAGCTGAAACTACTCATCACGCCCCCAGCTAGACGGTAAGAAGAGGGCCAATGCTATAATCAATATTACGATGGCCATACTATTCTTTCCATTCCGTGTAGAATACTTCTGCAGTGAAGCCCTCGACTTGAATCGCCTTGGTTTTGAAATCCCCACGCTCTAGGCCGGTATTAATCGCTGCCGTTAGAT
>Ga0302320_10028751_pt1 | contig 10657 bp, 12 predicted proteins | sample Bog_T0_3_FD_202130 | JGI IMG/M metagenome (GOLD analysis project Ga0302320, IMG submission 202130) | Peat permafrost microbial communities from Stordalen Mire near Abisko, Sweden - Bog_T0_3 | ecosystem: Environmental > Terrestrial > Soil > Wetlands > Peat | place: Sweden: Abisko, Stordalen Mire... | reverse complement strand
GGAGCTGAAGGCTGAGTACTGAACGACCGCCGCTTTTGTCGCAGGTCTGGTCTGAAAGAACAACCAGCCGCTCAGCGCCTCCCCGGCGGGGATGACGACATCGACCAATCCGCTCTCGGGGATCTCGTCAGGCTGTCCGTAGACCCGACCGCTCGTATCGATGAGGAAGGCGGTGTCCATCACGGTCTTGGGCAGGCGGTAGGTCGTCGACGACAGGTTCTTGACCACCACGCGGACACCCACGACGAGTGCGACGACGCCGACAGCGGCGACGAACGCGCGGACCATTGACCCCCCGGACCCGTGGCTGGTGACAGTTCGCCCAGTCCACATCTGGGTCGGGGACCCGGCGAGCCTCTGAACCCCGGTCGTGCTCGACGGGTGTAGACTGATGCCCCACTCGAGGACGGTGCGCTGCCGCGGCCGTCTCGCCCGCCACATCGTTTCGCCACCATCCGAGGCCGCTCTGCAACCTTTTCGCCTATGACGCCGTCTAACTCTGCGGACCACACTGATCTCCCCGAGCCGAGCCCGCACGATCTCGCGGCCGCGGCGGAGGGCGATCGCGAGGCGTTTCGCAGGATCGTCGAAAGGTATCAGGGCATGGTCTACACGATGGCCTACAACCTGCTCGGCAACCACGTCGACGCCGAAGACGCGTCGCAGGATGCGTTCCTGCGGCTGCATCAGAAGCTCAGCGGGTTCCGCGGGAACTCCACGTTCACGACCTGGTTCTTCCGCCTGGCGCTGAACGCGATCATCGACTACCAGCGGCGTGCCCGGAAGTTCGGCGCGCTGCCCGACGTACCCGAGCCCGTCGCCGACCCGGTGGCCGAAGTGCTGCGACGCGACGGCTACGCCCGCGTCATTCGGGCGCTCGGCGACCTGCCCCCCGACTACCGCCTGCCGCTCGTGCTGCGCGACCTGTACGGATTGCGCTACAGCGAGATCTCCGATGCCCTCGACCGGCCGCTGGGCACGGTCAAGGCCTGCGTGCACCGCGGCCGCACGTCGCTGCGCCTGCGCCTGCGGGCCGGCGGCGCGATCGACGAGGAGACCTGATGGACTGCGTCACCTGTCACGAGGTCATTCAGCGCTACATCGACGGCGAGCTCGACGACGGTCAGGTCGTCGAGTTCCAGCAGCACCTGAGCTTCTGCGGCGACTGCGCCGCCGAGCTGCAGGAGCTCGCCGGCGCGCGCGCCATGCTGTGCGCCACCCGCGAGGTCACGGTCGACGTGCCGGCCGGCTTTGCCGACCGCGTCATGGTGACCCTCGAAGCGCAGCCCGAGCCGTCGAGCCTCGAACGCGCCCTCTCGGCCGCGACCGGCGGCGTGCTGCCCGGCCGTGTGCCGCGCCGCGTGCGCCACTACGCTTACTACGGCCTCGCTCTCGTGGCGGTGGTCGTCGGCCTGCAGCGCAAGTACGGACACAAGCCCGACGAACGCGAGGCCCAGGCATGAGCACGACCATCGCCCTGACCCGCGCCCAGATCGAAGAGCTCATTCCCCACAGGCCGCCGTTCCTGCTGCTCGACCAAGTCGTCGAGCTCGTGCCCGGCGAGCGCTGCCACGCCCGTCGGCTCGTGCGCGCCGACGACTGGTGGTTCGCCGGGCACTTCCCCGGCAACCCCGTCATGCCCGGCGTGCTGATCGTCGAGGCGCTCGCCCAGGCGGGCGTCGTGACCGCGCTCTCGCACCCGGCCAACGCCGGCAAGCTCATCCTCTTCGCCGGCATCGACAAGGTGCGCTTCAAGCGCGTGGTCGTGCCGGGCGACACGCTCGACCTGATGGTCGAGGTCACCATGGCCCGCGCCGCGGTGGGCCGGGGCAAGGTGAGCGCCACGGTCGCCGGCGACATGGCCTGTCGCGGCGAGCTCATGTTCGCCCTGACCGACGCGGCCGAGACGGCGTCGGGCCGGGCGCGGCTCAGCCCCGGCGCGAAAGAGGACCAGTGATCGGCCTGCGGCGGGGGCTCGTGCACGGCGCCAAGATCGCCGCGCTCGGCGTCTCCATTCCCGAGCGCATCCTCACCAACGCCGAGCTGGCCAGCACCCTCGACACCTCAGACGAATGGATCTCGTCGCGCACCGGCATACGCGAACGCCGCGTGTGCCGGCCCGACCAGGCCACGTCCGACCTGGCCATCGAGGCGGCCAACGACCTGCTGGCCACCAACGGCCACCACGCCGAAGACATCGACCTCGTGATCAGCACCTCGCTCGTGCCCGACATGCTCTTTCCAGCGACGGCGTCGCTGGTCGCCGAGGCGATCGGCGCCGTGAACGCCGGCGCCTTCGACGTGCAGTCGGGCTGCACCGGCTTTGTCTACGGCCTCGCCGTGGCCACCGCCTTTGTGGCGGCCGGCATCTACGACACCGTGCTCGTGACCGGCGCCGAGGCCGTCTCGAAGGTGCTCGACTGGGACGACCGCGGCACCTGCGTGCTGTTCGGCGACGGCGCCGGCGCGGTGCTCGTGAAGCCCTCCGACAACGGCTCGATCTTCGCCTTCGACCTGGGCAACGACGGCAGCGGCGCCCCCTTCCTCAGCCTTCCGGCCGGCGGCACGAGGCTGCCGGCCAGCCACGAGACCGTCGACGGGCGCCAGCACTTCCTGCAGATGAACGGTCGCGAGGTCTACCGCTTCGCCACCCGCCGCGTGGTCGAGTCGTGCCGCAAGACGCTCGACGACGCGGGCCTTACGGCTGCCGACGTCGACCTGTTCGTGCCCCACCAGGCCAACCTGCGCATCGTCGAAAAGGTGGCTTCGCAGCTCGGCTTCACCGACAAGCAGGTCTTCTGGAACATGGACCGCTTCGGCAACACCTCGTGCGCCTCGATCCCGCTGTGCCTGCACGACGCCATGGCGCAGGGCCGCCTGAAGAAGGGCGACCGCCTGCTGATCGTGGGCTTCGGCGCCGGGCTCACCTGGGGCTCCTGCCTGACCAGGTGGGAGCTGTGAGGGCCCCTCAGCCGACGTCACGCCACGCGAGGCGCCGGTGAAGGCGCTCCTGTTTCCCGGCCAGGGCTCGCAGGCCATGGGCATGGGCTGCGACTTGTGCGACGCCTCCGCGGTCGCGCACGCCACCTTCGACGAGGCCAGCGAGGTGCTGGGCTACGACCTGACCGGCGTCTGCCGTAGAGGGCCGCTCGAAGAGCTCGCGCGCACCGAGGTCACCCAGCCGGCACTGCTCACCCACTCGGTGGCCGCGCTGCGCATGCTGCAAGAGGGCGGGCTCGAATTCGACGCCGCCCTGGGCCACAGCCTCGGCGAGTACTCGGCGCTGGTGGCCACGGGCGCCCTGGGCTTTCGCGACGCGGTCGCGCTCGTCAAGGTGCGCGGCGAGGCCATGGCGGCCGCCGCCGCGGCGCACCCCGGACTCATGCTGGCCGTGCTGGGGCTCGACGCCGACACGGTCGGCGAGCTCTGCCGCAGCATCGACTCGGTCTGGCCGGCGAACTTCAACGGTCCCGGCCAGGTCGTGGTGAGCTGCGCCGTCGACGTGGCGCCGGCCTTCGAAGAGGCCGCCAAGGCGGCCGGCGCGCGCCGCGTGGTGCGTCTGGCCGTGAGCGGCGCCTTCCACTCGCCGCTCGTCGCGGCCGCTGCCGAAGCGCTGCACGGCCCGCTGCAGGCGACCACGTGGGCGACCCCCGAGCCCGACTTTCTGTCGACCTGCAGCGGCGAGTACGAGCGCGACGGCTTCGCCGCCCTGCTCGAGCGTCAGCTCGTGTCGCCGGTACGTTTTGAGCAGTCTGTGCGCCGGCTCGCGGCCGAGGGATACAATGCGTACCTCGAGGTCGGTCCGGGGGCGGTGCTCACCGGCCTCGTCAAACGGATCGACCGTGAGGCCGACGCGGCGAGCGCGGGCGACATCGGGGCTCTCGCCGCCGCGCTTGCGGGGGGCTGGGCCACGACCGGGGAGGCGCACCGATGACCACCACCATCGACCTGAGCGGCCAGACCGCGCTCGTCACCGGCGCGGGCCGCGGCATCGGGCGCGAGATCGCGCTCACGCTGGCCGCTGCCGGCGCCGCTGTCGCGGTCAACGACTTCGCCGACGAAGACGCCTGCCGCGCCGTGGTCGCCGAGATCGAGGCGCTGGGCGTGGCCGGCGCCTACGTCATGGGTGACGTGGGCGACGAGCAGAGCGTGGCCGACACCATCGCGCGTGTCGAAGCCGGACTGGGCCCGCTCGGCATCGTCGTCAACAACGCCGGCATCACCCGCGACAACGTCGTGATGCTGATGAGCGCCGACGAGTTCGACAGTGTCATCCGTACGCACCTGCGCGGCACCTTCCTGGTCTCCAAGGCGGCGGCCCGCAAGATGCTGCGCCGCCGCACCGGCTCGATCGTCAACATCGCCAGCGTCGTCGGGCGCCGCGGCAACGCCGGCCAGGCCAACTACGCCGCCGCCAAGGCGGGCATCATCGGCCTCACCAAGTCGCTCGCCAAAGAGCTCGGGCCGCGCACCATCCGCGTGAACGCCGTGGCTCCGGGCTACGTCGACACGGCCATGACCCAGGCGCTGCCCGACGACGTCAAGCAGGCCATCGTCGACAGCACGCCGCTGCGCGGCATGGGCCTGCCGTCCGACGTGGCCAACGCCGTGCTCTTTCTCGCATCGCCGCTGTCGCGATACATTACCGGGTGCACACTCCCGGTCGATGGCGGCCTCGGCATCTGACGACAAAGCTGAAGGCCGTGGTCGTCCGGCCGATCCAGAGGAGCTGTTCCACATGAGCAACGATCCCCGACGAGTCGTCGTCACCGGCATGGGCATTGTGTCGCCGCTCGGCTGCGACATCGACCGCTTTTGGAGCCGCCTGATCGCCGGCCAGTCCGGCGTCGGGCTCATCCACAACTTCGACGCCTCATCGCTGCCGGTGCGCATCGCCGCCGAGGTGCGCGACTTCGACCCGCTCGAGTACATGGACCGCCGCACGCAGCGCCGCATGGACCCGTTCGCCCAGTACGCCCTGGCGGCGGCCATCCTGGCGCAGGACCACTCCCAGCTCGACGTGAGCAGAGAGCCCGAGCGCGTGGGCGCAGTGGTGGCCACCGGCGTCGGCGGCCTGGGCACCTTCGAAGACCAGCTCCATACCCTGTGGACCAAGGGCAACGACCGCATGAGCCCGCTGTTCATCCCCATGATGATCCCCAACATGGCCGCCGCGCAGATCTCGCTGGGCCTGGGCACCAAGGGGCCGCTGTCGACCGTCTGTACGGCCTGCGCGGCGAGCACGAACGGCATCGGCGACGCGTTCGAGATCATTCGCCGCGGCGCGGCCGACGCCATGTTCGCCGGCGGGGCCGAGGCGCCGGTCTGCAACGTGGGCGTCACCGCCTTCGCCGCCATGCGCGCCCTGTCCACGCGCAACGACGAGCCCGACAAGGCCAGCCGCCCGTTCGATCGCGACCGCGACGGCTTCGTCATGGGCGAGGGCGCCGGCATCATGGTCCTCGAAGAGCTGCGCCACGCCGAGGCCCGCGGGGCCACCATCTACGCCGAAGTCGTCGGCTACGGCATGAGCTCCGACGCCTTCCACCTCACCCTGCCCGACGAGACCGGCCAGACCCAAGCTCGTGCCATGCGCATGGCCATCGACGAGGCCGGGATCGACCCCGCCGAGATCGACTACATCAACGCCCACGGTACCTCCACGCCGCCCGGCGACGTCGCCGAGACGCGCGTCATCAAGATCGCCCTCGGCGAGCAGAACGCCCGCAAGGTGGCGATCTCGTCGACCAAGTCGATGATCGGTCACTGCCTGGGCGGCTCGGGCGCCCTCGAGGCCATCATCTCGGTGCTCACCATCGAGCGCGGCGTCATACCGCCGACCATCAACCTGTTCACTCCCGATCCGGAGTGCGACCTCGACTACGTGCCCAACACGGCGCGTCCCGCGACGGTCAACGTGGCCGCCTCCAACTCGTTCGGCTTCGGCGGTCACAACGCGACGCTGGTCTTTCGGCGCTACTGCTGATGACCGTCACGGTCGAGATCGCCCGGCGCGGCAGTGCGCCGCGGGAGCGGCGCTGGGTGTGCCGCAAGTGCGCGAGCGAGCACGATCCGGCCGTGGTCAAAGCCAATCTCTCGGTGTGTCCGGCCTGTGGGTACCACCAGCGCATCGGCGCTCGTGAGCGCATCAGCCAGCTCGCCGACGAAGGCAGCTTCGTCGAGTACTGGGGCCACCTGCGCACCCTCGACCCCCTTGAGTTCGTCGACCTCGAGCCCTACCCCGAGCGTGTGCGCGAGGCGCAGGGCGCGAGCCGCCTGACCGAGGCCATCGTCGCCGGCACCGCCACCATCGCCGGCACGCCGGCCGTCCTTGCCGTCATCGATTTCGGCTTCATGGGCGGCAGCATGGGGAGCGTCGTGGGCGAAAAGCTCTGGCGCGCCGCCGCCACAGCGGCCGACGAAGACCGGCCGCTGGTGGCCGTGGCCAGCTCCGGCGGGGCGCGCATGCAGGAAGGCGCGCTCTCGCTCATGCAGATGGCCAAGACCACCTGCGCCGTCGACGTCGTAAACGAAGCGCGCGTGCCCTTTGTGGCTGTGCTCGCCGACCCCTGCACCGGCGGGGTCGTGGCGAGCTTCGTCAGCCTGGCCGACATCTGCGTGGCCGAACCGGGCGCGCTGCTCTACTTCTCAGGGCCGCGGGTCATCGCGCAGACCACGCGCGAAGCCCTGCCGGCCGACTTCGGCACCGCTGAGCGCAACCTGCTCCTTGGCCATCTCGACGCCGTCGTGCCCAGGGCCGAGCTCAAGGGCAAAGTGGCCAACTACCTCCGACTGCTGAAGGGAGGTGGTCAACATGACGGACCCGAACGATACGGATCATCACGATCCCGAGGCGGACGCACGCGAAGGCTGGCTCGTTACGCGTCTTCAAGAGTTGCGGCGGCTTTCAAGAATCCCGGGAGTGAACCTCTCGGAGGAAGCGGAGCGGCTGCAGGGCCTGCTGAAGAGCCGCCGGCATGAGCGTCGCCGCCACGATACCTGGCTGACCGTCCAGATCGCGCGCAACAAAGACCGGCCGCGCAGCAGCGAGTACATCGCCGCGCTCATCGACGACTTCGAGGAGCTCAAGGGCGACCGTCTGCGCGCCGACGACCGCGCCGTGATCGGCGGCCTGGGCTGGTTCGACGGCCGCGCCGTCGTCGTGGTCGGCCAGCAGAAAGGCCGCACCTTCGACGAGCAGACGCGGCACAACTTCGGCATGGCCAAGCCCGAGGGCTATCGCAAGGCCCAGCGGCTGTTCGCCCTGGCCGAACGCCACCGCCTGGCCGTGCTCACCTTCGTCGACACGCCGGGGGCCTACCCGGGCGTCGCCGCCGAAGAGGGCGGACAGGCGCGGGCCATCGCCGAGACCATGCTGGCCATGGCGCGGCTGAGCGTGCCGGTCGTGGCCACCCTCATCGGCGAGGGCGGCTCGGGCGGAGCCCTCGCCCTCGCCGTCGCCGACCGCGTGCTCATGCAGGAGAACGCGGTCTACTCGGTGATCTCGCCCGAAGGCTGCGCCGCCATTCTGTGGCGCGACGCCGAGTTCGCCCCGCAGGCCGCCGAGGCGCTGCGCCCCACGGCCTCGCAGCTGCTGCCGCTGGGCATCATCGACCGCGTGATCGAGGAACCTCGCGGCGGCGCGCACCTGAACCCCGAGGCGGCTGCGCGCCGCGTGCACGACGCCATCGAAGAGGCCCTGACCGACCTTGAGCAGATGGCCCCGCGCGAGCGCCGCCTGCTGCGCCGCGAGCGCTTTCGCAAGCTCGGCGTGTGGGGCGGAGAGGGCCTGCTGCCGTAAACAGCCGCCGGTGGCGCGCCGTGCTACCATGCGAACGAAATGCCTCGCCGAGCCGATCTTCGCGACCTCGACGGCCGTGAGGCCGTCATCACCGCGTCCCGCGTGCAAAAGAGCTACCGTGGGTTCACGGCCGTGCGCGACGCCACCTTCGCCGTGGCCCGCGGCGAGATCTTCGGACTGCTGGGCCCCAACGGCGCCGGCAAGACGACCACCGTCGAGTGTCTGCAGGGTCTACGCAAGGCCGACGGCGGCGAGATCTCCGTTCTCGGCCTCGATCCCGTGCGCCAGTCCCACGAGCTGCGCCGCCGCATAGGCTGCCAGCTGCAAGAGGCGGCATTGCCCGACCACATCCGCGTATGGGAGGCGCTCGAGCTGTTCGCCTCGCTCACGCCGGGTGGCCGCGACTGGCGCAACGTCATGGGCGAATGGGGCCTGGCCGACAAGAGCAGAGCCGCCTTCAGCGCGCTCTCGGGCGGCCAGCGCCAGCGCCTGTTCGTCGCCCTGGCCGTGGTCAACGATCCCGAAGTCGTGTTCTTGGACGAGATGACGACCGGCCTCGACCCCGCGGCGCGGCGCGTCGCCTGGGAGCTCATCCGCGAGATCCGCGAGCACGGCACCACCGTCGTGCTGGTCACCCACTTCATGGAAGAGGCCGAACGCCTCTGCGACCGTATCGCGGTCATGGACAGGGGCAGCGTAGTGGCGCTCGACAGCCCCGCCGGCCTGGTCGCCGAGCACGCCGCCGGGCTGCGCGTCGTGTTTCGCACCGACGTCGGCGACCTCGCCTTCTTGAACGGCGTGCGCGACGTCGAGTCGGTGCATCGCGAGGGGCCGCGGGTGGTCGTCGACGGCCACGACGCGGTGCTCGCCTACGTCGCGGCGGCGCTGGTCGCGCACGGCATCGCGCCGCTCGACCTGCACGTCGAGGCGCCCACCCTCGAAGACGTCTTTCTCAGTCTCACCGGGCGCGCCATGAGCGAATGAGCGCGCAACGCCAACAGCCTCCCGCCCAGGGCCCTCCGTCCGGTAAGTCCGACGCCGCGCGCCGCGGCGCGACGACCGGCGAAGCGCCCCGCGCGCCGGTCGCGACCGTCTCGGCGGCGCCCTGGCGCTGGGCCGTGGCCTTCGCCAAAGTCCTGCTGCGCATGACCTGGATCGAGACCAAGCTGCTCATCCGCGAGCCCGTGACGCTCGTCTTTTCGTTTGCCTTCCCCGTGCTCGTGCTGGTGCTGCTGGGCGGCATCTTCGGCGGCCAGCGCATGAACGGCGGCGACTACGCGGGCATGAAGATGATGGACTGGTACGTGCCCAGCTACATCGGCCTCGTGATCGCCTCGATTGGCACGGTCTCTCTGCCGGTGCACCTCTCGACCTACCGCGAGCGCGGCGTGCTGCGGCGCTATCGCGCCTCGGGCGTGTCGGAGTGGGCCCTGCTGGGCTCGCAGTTCCTGGTGGGCGTCGGCACCTGCCTGATCGGCGCCCTCGCCATCAGCGTGCTGGGCATCTTCGCCTATGGGGTGGTGGTGCCGGTCTCGATCGGCGGCGTCGCCGTCGGCTTCGTGGCCGGTGTGTTCGCCTTCTCGGCGCTCGGCGTGCTGGTCGCCTCGCTGGCCCCCACGGCGCGCGCCGCCCAGGGTGTCGGCCTGCTGATCTGGTTCATCATGCTCTTCGTCTCGGGCACGAGCGCGCCGCTCGTGCAGCTGCCGGCCTGGATGGTGGCCCTCGGCAAGTCGCTGCCGCTCTACCATGTGGTGATCAGCCTCGTCGATCCGTGGAACGGCTACGGCATCAACCTGCTGCAGGCCACGATCGTGGGCGGCATCGGCCTGGCCACGACGCTGCTGGCCGCCGCCCTCTTTCGCTGGGACTAGGCGCGCGACGAAGTCACGCCTGTCTGAGCCGCGACGACGAAGTCGACCGACAGCCTAGGGGTCCGAGTCGGTCAGAGCTTGCCCAGCGCCTCGTAGACCCGCTGCGTGACCGCCATGGTGACCGTGCTCAGGGCGGGATCGCCGTAGAGCCACGCTTCGGCGAAGGGCCGAGTCACGGCGATCGCGCTGCCGCCGTCGACGGCGAACACGGCCAGCGAGAACGTGGTCGCGGCCGGCACCGTGGGATCGACGGCGACGGCCTGCTCGAGCGCCTCGACCACGGTGGCCTGCACGAGCACGTAGCCTTCGGGCAGGCGGTCGGCGCCGAGCTCGAAGCCGCGCGTCTCGCAGATGATGCGGATATCGGTGGTGGCGAACACCTCGCGCAGCAGGGCGAGCGCCTCTTCGGGACTCTCGTCGAGCTCGAGCGCCACCCGGAAGCGGCCGACCTCGGCGTGCGCCTCGGCGTCGTCGGGCTCCGGGTAGAGCTCGCGCAGGTGCGCGATGATCTCATCGGAGCCGGCGATGACCTTGCGGCCGTCCTTGAGCACCGGCACCACGTCCTGACCGGAGACCTCACGTACCTGAGCCCGGTCGGCGCGCGCCAGGGGGACGTTCACGCAGGTGTAGGACAGCTCGAGCTCGGTCAGTACCTGCCGCACCCGGTGGCAGTACGGGCACCATTCGGCCTGGTAGAGCGTGAGCATGCGCACCTCGCTTCGTTTCTGGATGTCCGCTGATCGGCACGCCTTGGCGCGTCTCGCCCGGACCGATCGCCGCTGATCGTCGCTTCCCTCGGCCAGATACTATTCCCGACCGCAAACCGGCGGGAAGGCCAAACGCGCCCGCTCCTCAGTCGGCGGCCGTACCTGCTACGAGATCCGCCAGGCGGGCCGGGTCGGAGGTGGGGGCCAGGCAGACGCCGGCCAGGCAGACGAAGGCGGCCGCGTCCTCGTCGCCGAGGGTGTGGCCCTCGCGCGCGATC
>Ga0302320_10028748_pt1 | contig 10658 bp, 10 predicted proteins | sample Bog_T0_3_FD_202130 | JGI IMG/M metagenome (GOLD analysis project Ga0302320, IMG submission 202130) | Peat permafrost microbial communities from Stordalen Mire near Abisko, Sweden - Bog_T0_3 | ecosystem: Environmental > Terrestrial > Soil > Wetlands > Peat | place: Sweden: Abisko, Stordalen Mire... | reverse complement strand
GCTTGTGCTGCATATGATATGTGCGGGCCTGGAGGCCCGCACTACAGCCGGTCAGGAGACCGGCGGTACACCGGCGATTCGCGCTAGTGCTTTTCTGTCTGCTGGCGCGCCAGTTCCTGCATGAAGGCCTCGTCCCGCTCGGCGATGTAGGCCTGGTAGCCGGCGGGATCGATGAAGGCGTCTTTGTCGCCGCTCTTCCAGCGCGCGTACTTTTCCGTCAGTCCGAAATACGCGCCGTGAGCGCCGAGGAAGAAGTCGCAGGGCAGAGCTTTCATTACTGCAAAGCCATGCGCGTAGTCGGCGGCGATCTGCGGATAGGCGCGGTTGCCTACCAGCTTGTATCCGGGATTCACGTTGGGGCTGCCGACGATGACCACGTGGCGCACGCGTCCGCCTTCCATTTCATTCAGGGTCCATGTGGTGGTCCCCCTGGTGTGGCCCGCGGTCAGGTGCGCGGTGAGCACTGTGCCGCCGAGCTCGACCGTATCGCCGTCATGCAGGACGCGATCGACATGCGCTGGAGGGAAGTGTATCGACGGATCTTTGGCGTATTGAAAGTCGTCTCTGCCGCCGGACTCGACCACGGGCACGTCGGCGGCCATCACTTCATATTTGGCGCCGGTGAGACGCAGGACGCGGGCACTGCCGGCGCAGTGGTCGTAGTGGGCGTGGCTGATGAGCAGGATTTTGATGTCGCTGAAATGGAAGCCGAGCGCTTCGACGCTCTTGCGAATCAACGGGACCGAAGGCTCAAGGCTGCTGTTGATGAGGATGAGTCCCTTGGGCGTTGCGATGAGGTAAGACGCGAGATCGGCGCTGCCCACGTAATAGAGGTTGCCCGCGATGCGGAAAGGCGGAAAGGGGCGCAGCCATACGGAGTTAAGCGCGGCGGCAGACGGAATGGCGCACAGAAGCGAGACGGACAGGGCGAGACTGCCCGCGACTTTGCGAAGACTCATTGGACCTCTGAAGATGAAAGTAGGTTTTTGACCGCTTCGATAGCACGTTCGAGGTGAACGCCGCGCGAGCCTTTGACCAGCGCGACGTCGCCGGGGCGCAGGTTTTGCGCCAGCCAGCGCCCGGCAGCTTCGGCATCGGGAAGAAAGAGCGAGGCGACGCCTCCGGCGCAGGCGGCCGCGGCGAGGTGCTCGGCGTTGCCCTGCACGCCGGCGACCAGATCGAGGCCGGCCTCGGCTGCGGCGCGGCCGCAGTCGGCGTGGAGCCGGGGGCTCTCTTCACCCAATTCGAGCATTTCGCCAGCCAGGAGGATGCGGCGGCCCGCGGCGGGGCGCGCGGCAAGCGTGTGAATCATGGAGCGCAGCGCCTCGGGATTGGAGTTGTAGCTGTCATTGAGAATCGTCGCTCCGGCAATCTCAATCACCTGTCCACGCTTGTCGCCGGCGGTGAGCTCTGCGAGCGCGGCCACGGCGGCATCGAGATCGACGCCGGCTTCGAGCGCGACGGCCAGGCCGGCCATGGCGTTGGCGGCGTTGTGCGCGCCCAGCAGGCGCAAGGTTAAAATGCCTTCGCGTTCACCGGCCCGATAGCGGACGTGCAGCCCGTCGAGGTCTTCGGTGATGGAGAGAATTTGCGGATCGGCGGTAGGGCCTTCGCCAAAGTAGACCACGCGGCCGGGAAAATCGCGGCCAAACTGCGAGACGTAAGGGTCGGAACAGTTGAGGAAGGCCACGCCGCTGGCAGGCAGCGCCGCGACCAACTCGAACTTGGCGCGGGCGATGCCGTCCTGGCCGCCGGCAAAGTTCTCAATGTGCGCCGTGCCGACGTTGGTCACCACGCCCCAGTCGGGCGCGGCAATCAGGGCCAGCGTGGCGATCTCGCCGGCGTGGTTCATACCCATCTCGACGACGGCAATTTCGTGCTCGGGCTGGAGGCGTAAAAGTTGCAGGGGCAGTCCGAAGGCGTTGTTGAGATTGCCCTGCGATTTGAGCACGCGAAACTTTGCGCCGAGCGCGGCGGCTGTGGCTTCTTTGGTGGTGGTTTTGCCGGCTGAGCCGGTGATGGCCACCACGCGACGGCCCCACTGGCGGCGCACATGCGCGGCCAGCGATTGCAGGGCAAGCAGCGGATCTTCGGCGATGAGCAGCGGACGGGTGAGCGCGGCGTCGGGCAGGGAAGCGACACGCTCGCGCGCCACCAGCGCGGCAATAGCTCCGCGATCGAGAGCGGAGGCCACAAAGTCATGACCGTCGAGCCGCTCGCCGCGCACGGCAAAGAACAGCTCGCCCTGGGTGACGGTGCGCGAGTCGATGGAGTAGCCGCCGGCTACCAACGCGCCGGCATTGGGCAGGCTGGCCGGGGCTTCGAGCACCGCGCCCGCTCCGATTGCCGCCTCTGCCAGTGTGAGATTCATTGCACCCTACGATAACAGTGATCGGTGATTAGTGATGAGTGATTCGTGATTCGTGATGAGTGAACAGTGAACGATGTGAGTGTGCCGATCTGGGTTCAATGTTCCTTATCATGGCCCATTTCTTTCAGGATGGAAAGCGCCACCTCGGCGTCGTCAAAGGGAATGGTGATATAGCCGACGATTTGTTCTTTCTCGTGGCCCTTGCCGGCAATGAGGACGACGTCGCCGGGCTTGGCCGCCTCAAGCGCGAGGCGAATGGCAGTGGCGCGGTCGGGCTCAATGGCGTAGGGCGTGCCTGTGGATTGGAGGCCCGGCTCGATCTCGGCGAGGATGGCCAGCGGTTCTTCGGTCCGGGGATTGTCGCTGGTGGCGACGACAAAATCGCTGCCCTCGCCTGCGGCCTGGCCCATCTTGGGGCGCTTGGTGCGGTCGCGGTCGCCGCCGCAGCCGAAGACGGTGATAACGCGCTTTGCAGACTCCGCTGTCATCTGGCGGGCGAGGGCGGTCAGGTTGCGCAGGGCGTCGTCGGTGTGGGCGTAGTCCACGATCACGGTGAAGGGCTGGCCCGCATCGACAGGCTGAAAGCGGCCGGGAACGGGCTTGAGCGCGGGAACGGCGGCGGCCAGATCGTCGAAAGCGATGCCGCGCGCGTGGGCGGCGGTGAAAGCGGCCAGCAGGTTGAGGATGTTGACTTCGCCAGCCAGATGCGACTGGACTTTGGCCTGGCCCACCGGCGTTTCAAGATGCAGCATTGCGCCCGAGGGCGTGAGCGCGTAGCTGGCGGCGCGCCAATCGCCCTGCTCAATTCCATAGGTGCAAATCTCGGCGCCGGCTTTGCGGGCGGCGGCGGCCAGCTCCGCGGCGCGCGGGTCGTGCGCGTTGATCACCGCGACGCGCGGAGCGGGATAGACCGTGCCGTCAAAGAGCAGGCGCTTGGCGGCGAAGTAGTTGTCCATGGTCTGGTGATAGTCGAGGTGGTCGCGCGTGAGGTTGGTAAAGACGGCGACGTCGAAGTTGATTCCGGCGGCGCGGCCCTGGTCGAGAGCGTGGCTTGAGATTTCAGTGACCAGCTCGGTTGCGCCGCGCTCGACGCCCTCGGCCATCAGCTCGAAGAGGTCACGGGATTCAGGAGTGGTGTGGATGGAGGGGCGCGTTTCTCCGGCGACGTGGTACTCGATGGTGCCGATGAGGACCGTGGTGCGGGCGGCGGCATTGAGCAGCGACTCGGTGAGGAAGGCGGTTGTAGTCTTCCCATTTGTGCCGGTGATGCCGGTGGCGGCGAGCTTGCGCTCGGGATGGCCGAAGAAGGCAGCCGATGCCTGTGCCAGCGAGCGGCGGCCGTGCTCGACTTCGATGACCGGCAGGCCGGGCTGAAAGACGAGCAGATGATCGAAGGTGGGCGCGGAGTCGGTGACGATGCCCGCGGCGCCGGCGGAGATGGCTTTCTCGATGTAGCGGTTGCCGTCGGTCGAGCCGCCCTTCATGGCGACAAAGACGGAGCCGGGACGGACGCGGCGGGAGTCGTATTCGACGCCGGCGATGGGCGCGTCGGAACTGCCGGCAGAGCCGACGGCGGAGATTTCGGAGATCAGGTCGTTCCAGGTCATGCTGGATTGATTTTAGATGGCGGGGGTTGTCTTCACGGATAGGTCTCAACGAACGCGGCGACTCCGTCGAGGAATGAGTTGCATCCTTCGGGTCCGCCTTCCTGTTCGGTTGCGAGAAGCGCGGACAAAGCGGCCTTCATTTCGTCGTATTGCGCGCAGGCTTCGCTTTCGAGCGAGAAGAATCGCGTGTGCACCATGCAGCCGTAGATGCCGCAGGTGATGGCGAAGGGCGCGACACGCGCGTCGCGCTCGAGGGTGATGCGGGCTTCGCTGGGGTGCTCTTCGTCGCGGACAATGACGCCCTGCTCGGAGCCTTTTTGGCCGAGGGTCGAACCGTTGTCGAACTGGCGCCACAAGGTCTCCGCCATAGTCTCAGATCGACGTTTCAGGCTTTCTCCGCGTCTTCACAGCCGATGATCCGGTCGAAGACCAGAGTGGCGCAGGCCGCGCAAGCCGATTGCACCGCGCTCCAATCGTGCCACTGTGGCGACAGACGCTTATACTCGGCAAGGTTGACTTCATCCAGGTCGTAGGGCAACGGAGTTGCCAGTTGAATCTGGAGTTGTTGCAAGGCGGATTCTTCGTTCGGCTGCGGGTAGATGCTATCGAAGGAATGCAGTGCCGCGACCGCATCTTCCTCCCCCATGCGAGCAAACAGGGCGGCAAAATCGAGGTAATCGCGCGTTGCGTTGCGCTTGAGGATCAGGACCGCCTTGATGCGCAGCATCTCGGCCAGGGTCGGAACGGTAAGCCGCTGGCCGAAGCGTTCGATTTCAGTGGTATCCAACGGCTGCTCGCGAATCAATTGCCGAACCCCGGTCTCGATGCCATCGAGGCTGCCCAATATCTGCACCGGCGGGCGAACCCGCGCCGTCTTCCAACCTGCCACCGATTCCAACTCGGCCAACACCTGATGGAAGCGCCCGCGTAGATCGGTGAGAACGTGGTCGGCATCCGTAGACAGCCGGTGTCCGGCATAGATCGCCGCGGCGGTGCCCCCCACAAGAACCGCGTCGGGCAGGATGCGCTGCAGATGGGCCGCCGAGGAGAGAACCTGTTCCCAGTCAGGCAACTCGGAGGTGCTGTTCGGCATAGTGCCTCCAAAAGTGATACCGCTGCGCATAGGGGTCGTTGGCGTGGGCGAGAGCAACGCGGAAGATCTTCTCCATGAGGTCTCGGTCTGCGAGAGCAACGGAGCGCAATTGAGCCCAATCCGCCCGCTTGCCGCGGTCGATCACATCGTCGAGGGCGGCGAGCGTATATTGCCGATGATTCAGATGCCGATGCAGCATGGATGATCCCTCCAGTCGCCGCCTCACATGATGAGACTAATCCATAGTAAATCTGTTTCACCGCGCGCAGCGGACAACGATTTTGGTTCCAGGCGGGACCATGGAGCCGGGCGCTGGGGCTTGCTCGCGGGCGGTGCCGTTGCCGACGATCTGGACTTCGAGGCCCGCGATGCCGGCCTGCTCGATGACGCCGCGCACCGGCAGGCCGATGAGCGATGGGACGCGCAGTTGCTTGTCCTCAGAGAGCGTGACGGTCCTGGGCGGCGGCGACGGGGCCTGCGGCGGTGCGGGAGCGGGCGCAGGCGCGACGGGCGCGGCACTCGAGTGCGCCGCAGGATTTTGCGACTGAGGGGTGGGCTGCAAGGCGGGCGCGTTGGCCGCGGTGGGTTGGCTGGGCGAAGCACTTTCAGGATCGTCGCTGGGTAATTCGTTGGCGGCTGCGTAAAGAGCCTGCATGTTGTCCTGGTCGGCGGAGTCGTCTTCCGTGATGGGCGGCTCGGGTTTGGTTGAGGCTGGGCGCACGTCGATGTCATGGCGGACGCCAAGATATTCGAGCACCTGCTGAGCAACCTCGGCAAAGACCGGCGCGGAGACGGAAGAGCCGTAGTACGCGCCCTGCGGCGAGTCGATGATGATGGCCACGGCGATGACCGGATTGTTGACCGGCGCGAAGCCCGCGAACGAGGCGATGTGCATGGTATTCGAATAGGTGTGGGTGCGGGGATCGATCTTTTGCGCGGTGCCGGTTTTGCCGGCCGAGGAGTAGCCGTTGAGCTGGGCCTCCTTGCCGGTGCCGAAGAGCACCACGCCCTCCATCATCTTGCGCATCTGCGCGGCGGCCAGCGTTGAGATGACGCGATGCGCGCCGGCGGGCAGCGGGTCGGGCAGGTCTTCCTCCGCCACCTGCGGCGGGGGAGACTTTTGAGCGGAATTTGTGGGATCAGGCTGGTCAGGCATGAGGATATGCGGAGGCAGATAGACGCCGCCGTTGGCGATGGTGGAAACCATCGACACCAGTTGAATGGGTGTAACGGCCTCCTCCTGGCCGATGGCCACATAACCGATGGAAGCCGGCTGCCAGTACTTGACGGGGCGCAGCAGGCCGCGCGTTTCGCCGGGCAGCTCGACGCCGGAGCGCGCGCCAAAGCCGAAGGCGCGTATGTATTGATAGAAGCGGTTGGGGCCGACCTTGAGCGCGAGCTTGACGGCGGCCACGTCACTGGAGCGGGCCAGGGCCGTGGCCACGGTGACCTTGTGCATGCCGCGGTCGCTGATGTCGTCGTGAATGATGCGGCCGGCTAAGTTGATCTGGCCGCCCTGGCAGTCGATGATGTCGTCGGGCGAGGTGACGCCCTGGTCGAGCGCGGCCGCGTAGGTGACCAGCTTGAAGGTGGAACCCGGCTCGTAGACATCGCTGACCGCGTGGTCCACGAGCAGATCGGGCGAGGTGTGGCGATAATCGTTGGGGTTAAATGTGGGGCGGATGGCGAGCGCCAGAATCTGGCCGGTGTGCACGTCCTGGATCACGACAGTGCCGCTGAGCGCGTGGGTCCGCAGCATGGCGTGGTCGAGAGCCTGGCCAGCCATGAACTGGATGTTCTCGTCGATGGTGAGCACCAGGTTGCGGCCGGGCTGGGGATCGCGCTCGCTTGAGCCGAGAATCTGGCGGCGCGCGTCCATCGCAGTATCCATGATGCCGGGCTTGCCATGCAGCTCGGAGTTGAACTTTTCTTCGAGGCCGCCGAGGCCGTTGTCGTCGACGCCGACGTAGCCCAGCACCTGCGCGGCAAGATTGTCGCCGGGATAGAAGCGCTGAAACTCTTTCTGGAAGTAGATACCCTTCATGTTGAGGGCGCGGACGCGGGTGGCCACCTGGGCGGTGACGCGGCGCGCGATCCAGGCGAAGTTGCGGCCCGCGTCGAGGCGGGCGACAATTTCAGCGGCAGTCGTCCGGTCGTCGCTGGGGTCGGTGTGGACGATGGCGGCCAGAGTGCTTGCGGCGGCCTGCTTGTCGCCGATCTGCGAGGAGTCGGCGTAGATGGAGTCGACGAGCTCGGTCATGGCCAGCTCGTGGAGGTTGCGGTCATAAAGGATGCCGCGGCGGGGAGCGACCTCGAAGGTGCGCTGCTGCTCGCGGGCGGCGCGCTCCGCGTACTCCCGGTGGTGGACGATCTGGAGCAGGAACAGGCGGCCGGTGATGGCCAGCGCCCAGATGAGAAAGAAGAGGCAGACGAGCCAGAAGCGCAAGCGCCGGAGAGGAGCGGTTCTTACCGGCCTGGGGCGGCTTCGGATGGGTCGAACGACTGCCTGCATGGAAGAACAGCTCCTGGCCTCTAGCTTCCAGCCCTTAGCTTTCAGCTCTCAGCTCCATCCTGCCTGTGCCTGGCGCCGCTATTGCCCGGCGGCGGACGCGGGAAGAGTCAACTGCGCGAGGGCGGGAGCGGAGGCATCGGGAGCGGCGTTGGGATGAATCACCTGGCCCGGCTGCGGCTCGGCGAGCCCGAGCTGGCGCGCCATTTTGTCGATGCGGTCGGGCTGGGTGAGCTCGGCCTGGCTGAGCAGCAACTGGCGGTTCTGCTCGCGCATCTGCTCGACGGCCTGCTTTTCGCTCTCAACGCGGTAGCTGCTCTCGATGGAGTAGAAGTGCTGCAGGCCATAGACCATGATGAGCGAGAAGAGAACGGCGACGGCGGCAGAGAAGACGCGCATCTCTCTCGCGCGCACGGGATCGGAGGCCTTGACGAGGCGGGAGTTGTCAATGCGCCGGGCAAAGTGGAACTCCGGCGTGCGCATGCGGCGCCGCAGCGCGGGCTGCTGGGCCAGCAACGGCTCATTGTGCGCGGCGACGCGCGGGCTCCAGTTGGGGCCGGACTCGATCAATGTTGTTGTGCATGCCGCCATGTTGCTCTCCTTCGTCGAGCAGGGAATAGGGAATAGGGAATAGAAAAACCCAAATTTCACAATGTACTGGCAGGCAACTCGCCTGTTCCCTATTCCCTATTCCCTACTCCCTGTCTTTCTGCCGCTCTCAGCTTCGCGCTCCGTGAGCGGGGGTTGCGTTCGATCTCTTCTTCTTCCGCGGTGACCGGCTTTGCGGTCAATATGTTCCAGATTCCCTGCCGCGCGCCTTCCCGGATACTGTCTTTTGCAATGCGGTCTTCAAGAGAATGAAAGCTGATGACTACCAGCCGTGCGGAGGGCTTAAGCAACTTTGGTGCGGCCTCAAGCAGGGCCCTGATTTCGTCCAACTCGCGATTGACGTAGATACGAAGAGCCTGAAAGGTTCGTGTAGCTGGGTGAGTGTGTTTCATTGGCGGGACGGCTGAGGCTACAAGCCGGGCCAAGTGCCCCGTGGATGTAACCGGCCGCCCCCGCACAATGGCTCTGGCGACTGTCCGCGACCTCCTTTCTTCACCGTATTCGTAAATAAGATTTGCAAGCTCGCGCTCGCTCATCTCATTCACCACTTGTCCGGCGGTCGGCCCTGAACGCGTATCCATACGCATGTCCAGCGGCCCATCCGCCTGAAAACTAAATCCTCTGCGCGCCTCGTCAAAGTGCAGGCTGCTGGCGCCAAAGTCCGCGAGCAAACCATCGAGCGACGCCGGCTCAACATGCCGAGCGATGGAGCTGAAGGCCTCGCCAATCAGCTCGACTTGCGGCGCCTGGCCGGCCAGCTCTTCGCAAACCCGGTTCAGCCGCGCCCTGGCCAGTTCCAGCGCCTCGGGGTCCCGATCGAATCCGATCAGGCGTCCTTGCGGTCCCAGCCTGCGGACGATGCCCTCGGCGTGTCCCGCCAGGCCCAGCGTGCAGTCCGCATACGTCCCTGCGGGGCGAATGCGGAGAAAATCGATCGCTTTCTCAAAAAGAACCGGCACATGGCGTTCATTTGGCTTCGTCATGCGCTCCCCCTGGGGGGATTAACTGTCTTTCCGGTGGCTCAGAATTGCGGCCACCGCCTTGCGATCCTCGGCCGTCATGGAGCTGGACGGCAGGCGCTCCTCAAACAGCGCCAGATTGTGCACTTCAAGGTGGTTGATCTTGCCCATCACCGCAACCTCGGCGTCCAGCTTTGCGGTTCCGCGCAAAATCTGCGGCAACAGAACCCGCGACTGCGTGTCCATCTCCACCTGCTGACCGTAGTAGCCGGTCAGGTTCAGATACTTCTCCACGGCGTCGTCCATGGTGCTGAACTCGGCCAGCAGAACTTCCTGCTTTTCCCACTCCGGCAGGGGCCAGATCTCGGCGCTTTTGCCATCCACGCTGGTGATGTAGAACTGGGCGACATTCTGCGCGTCCAGCAACTGCTTGAATGCAGCCGGGAGCTTGAGCCGTCCTTTCTCATCGACCTTGGCCGGATGGTTGCCGCGAAACATGGTGTTGCCTCTTCGTCTTCCCGGGCCCGGCAGCGCCTCGTGCGCCGTGGTCCGTTTTCCTTTTTCAGGAACCCTCCCGGTTGGCCAGGAAGATTCCCCAGCCTGAAAACCGGCTGGGAACCATGTGGGAGGGAGTAAACTCTGACTTGAAAGCAGCTCGGTGGCTCCCGAACGGGCCACTTTGCTCCAGAATCTTCCACCACACGCACGATAGTACCGCCGTTCTCTGCCCACGCCAAGGGGAAAATCGGTGGAAATCGTTGAAAAGTCGGGGTGGAAGCGTTCTGTTATGGGAAATTCCCCTAATAGACAAGAAAAATTTCCCTACCGCAAGATGTAGTGTTGTCGGCTTTGATTCCAGGGCTGGACAGAAGCGGGCAGTCGTGGTAGGGGAACAAAAAGCGAATATCGGGCCGATCGGCCTCGGTCTTGCCGCAAAAAGCGGCGCTAGCGGGCTTTATTCCGCGCGGCGAGGCGTCTGAGCCGGCCCCGTTCGGCCATCAGCATCAATAGATAGAGGAAGACGAAGATATTGATCGCGAGCAGGCCGGCCCTGATCCCGGTAAGGCGGCGGAAGATCTCGAGGACCTCCCACGGCAGAAACGAGGCGGTGATGGCCAGGGTGAGGAACTCGCCCCACGCCTGCTCGAGATAGAGGCCGATGCCTTCTACGATGCCCAGCGCGGCGTAGCTGAAGGCGGCCGCGCCGATGCGCCGCAGCATGGGATCGTTGAGCAGCGAGGCCTTGTCGAGGATGAAGTCGACAAAGCGCCACTCGGGATTGAAGTGGAGACGGTCGGCCAGGTCGGCGAGCACGTCGCCGGCATCCTTGTGCAGCAGGTGGTGCGCCCCAACGCCGATGGCGATAAACAGCAGCGCCTGGGCGAACTTGTAAAGAGCGATGAGGACCAGCCATTGGTTGTGGCGCCGATGCCCTGGGGAGGGCTGCGAAGGGAAGAGAGTCATGATCGGGAAAAACGAATTCCCACTTATTAGGTTAAACGATTCGGCT
>Ga0302320_10028747_pt1 | contig 10658 bp, 6 predicted proteins | sample Bog_T0_3_FD_202130 | JGI IMG/M metagenome (GOLD analysis project Ga0302320, IMG submission 202130) | Peat permafrost microbial communities from Stordalen Mire near Abisko, Sweden - Bog_T0_3 | ecosystem: Environmental > Terrestrial > Soil > Wetlands > Peat | place: Sweden: Abisko, Stordalen Mire... | reverse complement strand
CTCCTCCGCCAAGACATCCCAACTCTTGAAACTCATTTCCGTTATGTCCGCGAAATGAATCTCAACACCATTCGCCTGGAAGGGAAGCTCGAAACCAAAGAGTTCTATGATCTCGCCGATGAACGCGGCGTCTTGATTATGGCCGGGTGGTGCTGCTGCGATCACTGGGAAGATTGGAAGCATTGGCAACCCGGCGACATCGATATCGCCACCGCGTCGTTGCGTTCGCAGGTGTACCGCATGCGCAGTCACCCGAGCCTTGTCATGTGGCTTAACGGCAGCGACGGCCCTCCGCCAGCCGACGTTGAAACCGCCTACATCAAAGTCTTGAAGGATCTCGATTGGCCGAATCCCTACGTATCCTCCGCGTCTGAGACACCGACGAAAGTTACCGGTAAATCCGGTGTCAAAATGACCGGACCGTACGATTACGTCCCACCTGATTACTGGCTCACTCCCGGCAACAAACTCGGCGGCGCATGGGGCTTCAATACCGAAACCAGTCCCGGCCCGGCGCCTCCCGTCGCTGAATGCCTACGAAAATTTCTGCCCGCTGACAAAGTGTGGCCCGAAAATGATTTCTGGAATTATCACGCCGGCGGTGAAGGATTCAAAAACCTGAAACACTTCGAAGACTCGATGAACGCAATCTACGGCGCCGCAGCCGGCCTCGACGATTTCGAAATCAAATCGCAAGCCATGGCCTACGAAGGCGAACGCGCCATGTTTGAGGCTTACTCCCGCAACAAATACGCCACCACCGGAATTATTCAGTGGATGCTGAACAATGCCTGGCCCTCCACCATCTGGCATCTCTACGACTACTACCAGCAGCCCGCCGGTGGTTTTTTTGGTACGAAAAAAGCCTGCGAGCCCATCCACGTGCAGTATTCCTACGACGACAACTCCATCGATGTCGTCAACAGCGAATACAAAAAATTCTCCGGCCTCGCCGTCAGCGCCAAACTGTACGACGTCAATCTCAAGGAAAAATTTTCGAAGCAAGTCGCGATCGATATCGGTTCCGACGGCGTCGAAAAGGCTTTCACTCTTCCCGACGACGCTTTCGTCCCTGCCTCCGGCGCCTATTTCCTCAAACTCGAACTGAAATCGCCCGACGGAAAACAGCTCAGCTCGAACTTTTATTGGCTATCCGCTCAGCGCAATCAATATGACTGGACGAAAACGACCTACCAGTTCACGCCGGTTACCAAGTACATCGACCTTACCGCGCTCCAAATGCTGCCTAAAACCGCGGTGGATGTCGTCGGGAGCATCATGCCCTCGCCCGACGGCCCCGTCGCTCACGTCCAGGTCAAGAATCCAAGCGATAAACTCGCCTTTCAGGTCAGACTCGCGATTCGGAAAACCGGTCAGGACGCCGAGATACTTCCGGTATTCTGGGAAGACAATTACATCTCGCTGATGCCCGGCGAAACGCGCGAGCTAACCGCGCAATTTCTGCCCGCGGCCGCCGTTTTCGGCGGAGTCGAGATTTGCGTAACCGGATGGAATATCGATCCCGCGACCGTCCCTCTGAAAGAGGGCCGCGGGATGCCCGGCACCGCGCCCGCAGGAGGGAACTGATGTCCGCTGACTCGAATGCTTCGTCCTCCGCCGACCCGCGAACATTTCCGAAGGAAATGCTTCGTGAGATCTACGAACAGCCGCGCGCCATCCGCGACACGATTCGCGGCAACGTCGAAGGCGACATCATTTTTCCGAATTCTCTGAATCCGATCGAAAATGCGCTCTTCGCCTTCAAAAAAATCATCATCGCCGCCAGCGGCTCCAGCCGCCATGCCGGCCTCGCGGGCGAGATCATGATCGAAGATCTCGCCGGAGTTTCCGTGGACGTCGAATACTCCAGCGAATATTGCTATCGCTCGACCCACGCCGGAGCCGACCCGATCGTCGTCGTTATCACTCAGTCCGGCGAAACGGCGGACACCACCGCCGCCCAGCGCGAGGCTCTCAACCGTGGCGCAAAAACCGTCGCCATCTCCAACGTCCCCAATTCCACCATCTCTAACGAAGCGAGCGCTTCGCTTCTCACCCACGCTGGCGTCGAAAAAGCGATTCCCGCGACGAAAAGTTTTACCTCGCAGCTCACGCTACTCTATCTTTTCGCACTGTTCCTTGCTCGCAAGCGCGGCCGCATGACTTCCGAAGTTACGCGCACACACTTAAACTTCCTCGCGGAGGTTCCCACCTCGATTGAAAAATCGCTCAGCACCTGGGATTCGCAGGCCGCCGGTTGTGCCCGCGCCTATCAGCAATCGAAAGCGTTTTTGTTTCTCGGTCGCAGCGTTCACTACGCCATCGCCCGCGAAGGCGCCCTCAAGCTCAAGGAAATTTCTTACGTCCAGGCGGAAGGCCTGCCCGTCGGCGAGCTTCGCCACGGGCCCAACGCGCTCATTGACGAAAAACTTCCGGTAATCGCTCTCGCCACTCGCGATCCGCTTGATGCCGATTCGGGCCTGCGCTATCGCAAAACTCTCAACGTGCTCGAGTTCGTAAAAAAGAGTGGCGGCAAATCCATCGCCATCGCTACCGAAGGCGACCGCGAAATCACCACACTTGCCGATCGCACCATCTACGTTCCCTCGGCGCCCGAGCTTTTGCTGCCAATTCTCGAAGTGGTCCCACTCCAGCTCTTCGCGTATCATTTCGCAATGCTCAACGGTTGCGACGTCGATAACCCGCGCAACCTGGTCAAGTCGGTCGGCGAATGAGCGAGCCACTCCAGGCGCAATCTCCTATAAAACTCCGGCGCGTCCTCGGTCTCTGGGACCTCATCATCATCGGCATCGTCATTATTCAACCCATCGCGCCCATGGGCATTTACGGCGTCATCAGCAACGACGCGCGCGGTCACGTGGTCACCACCATCCTTATCGCCATGGTCGCCATGCTCTTCACTGCCGTCAGCTACGGCAAAATGGCTCGTGCGTATCCTTCCGCCGGTTCCGCTTACACCTACGTCGGCCAGGAACTGAATCCCGCGCTCGGTTACGTCACTGGTTGGGCGATCGTGATGGACTACATCCTCAACCCGCTCATCTGCACCATTATTTGTAGCCAGCTCACCCAAAATATTCTGCCCTTCCTGCCGTACTGGACGCTCGCGGTCTTCTATGCTGGTGCGTTTACGCTGCTGAATATTCGCGGCATCAAAACTTCCGCGCGCATCAACGACGTAATGGCCGCCGGAATGACCATCGTCGTTGTCATCTTTTTCGCTTTTGTGATTCATTTCCTGTGGGGTCTGCACGAATACGGGCACGGATTTTTCACCCGTCCGTTTTACAATCCCGCCACATTCAGCTTCAAAAGCGTCTTTCACGGCACGTCCGTCGCCGTGCTCACTTACATCGGCTTCGACGCTATCTCTACCTTCTCCGAAGAAGTCGAAAATCCCCGACGCAACATCATGCTCGCCACCGTCCTTGTTTGCCTCATCACCGGGGTGCTCGCGTCTCTCGAGGTTTACGCCGCGCAACTCGTCTGGCAGGATCAGCCGTTCTCCGAAGACAAAATCACCTCCGCGTTTCCCATCGTCGCCCAGACCGCCGGCGGCTACTTCCTATTCCAGCTCATCAACTTCACAATTCTGATCGCCAACATCGGCTCCGGAATGGGCTCGCAGCTCGGAGCGGCGCGCCTGCTGTACGGCATGGGCCGCAGCGACGGGATTCCCAAGAAGTTTTTCGGCGCGATTGATCCGAAATTTCACGTCCCGCGCAACAATGTTATTTTCGTGGGAGTCGTCGCTCTGGTGGGTTCGTTCCTGATCACCTACGATCAGGGCGCTGATCTACTAAACTTCGGCGCACTTCTAGCCTTCATGGGCGTCAACATCGCCGCGCTGGTCCGGTACTACATCCGCGCCGAGAAAAAAAACATCCTCAACTTGCTCTCGCCGCTATTGGGATTTCTGATTTGCGCCTTCATCTGGAGTCATCTGAGCGGGCCCGCCCTGAAACTCGGCGCCGTTTGGATGGTCATCGGCATCGCCTACGGCGCGGTCAAAACCCGCGGCTTCCAGTCCGACCTCGTCAACTTCGACATTCCACCCGACGAGTAAACGCGATCTCGGCTTAGTCGTGCACCTCCAGCGCGAATCCGCGAGGCCGTTTCTAGTCACGCGCTACGAATCACTCGTCACTGCCTTATTCCCAACCCCGTTCTCGATTTCAATTCGACCGAACGCGCACGCCATGGCCACCGCCGAAAGAAGAACAATCACCGGATCGAGCGGATGCCGGTAGCGCAACAACGTCCGCGTCAAATAATAAATCACTGGAAAAATCACTACCCAACTCCCCAACATCCACCACGCCGCATCCCGCCTGCGCCGCAAAATGAACACTCCCGCGAGCGCCGTGACGGCCGTAAAGAAATTCGTCGCCACCACCACTCGCACCACCCACGACTCCGTCTCCCAAAATCCTAGCCAAGGGTGTTCCAGCCCCGTCCAGAACGCCGCTAGGCGCCGCACGCTCAGCTCTGCGTACAATCCCGGATGTCGCCCGATAAATTCCTGCGCCTCCGCACCCTTCGACCTCATGAACGCAACTTCACCCTCCCGGAAATATCGCCGCATATCTTCGCGCTCAGGATTCGCCGCCACGCGCGCGGTCGTGTGTGGGTCGTACACCTCGTTGTTCCCCAGCCACAATTGCAGCGGCAGCGTCGAACGGAGCGGAACCCAGGTATGAAACGCACGGTAATTCCTCACCGTCCACGGCACGCAGCACAGCGCCACAAACCCTGCCGCCACTGCCGCGTTGCGAAGTCTTAGCGCCGATACACCAACCGCAATTCGTCGTACATTTGAGTCAATCGTCACGCCTTGAATCGTCATCATGGCCCACACCAGCAGGAATGGCAGCGTCGCACCCAAGGAAGGATTCGTCATCATCGCGAATCCCCACAACAATCCGTAACCGCACCAATATCGCAGTCGCGAAGCCCTCGCCACGCTCAATGTTGCCCAAACCAAGCAAGTAGCCAGCAGAGCCGATAGGGAGGTATCCCACACCCATTGATACGGAATAATGATCCCGTTCGGCAACAGTGCCCACATCCATGCCGCCGTCGCCGCCACCGCTAGCCCACCGAGCCGCTGGCCCACCGCGAAAATCGGCACGCACGTCACCGTAGAGAAAATAATATTCAGTGTCACCACCGCGTAAAACGCGTGCGCCGTCCGAATTCCAAACACTTTAAAAACTCCGGCCACCATTGCTGGGTACACCGGAGTCAGCCACGCCGTAGGCCCGGTCTGTTGAAGAAATGGCGAACCAAACCCGCGACCCTGTGCCAGCGAGTAGGCAATGTTTCCGGTCTCATTCGCAAAGGGCACCAGCCCCACCAGATCCGGCGGCATCTGTCGGACCTGCGACCACGCATACCAAACCCTCGCCGCAAACGTCACCGCCATGATCAACGTCAGCGACGTCGCAACTCCAACAATCCGTTTTTTCATGTTCGCGGTCATTTCGAACTCATCACCGGTGTAGGCTTGCCGACAAAAGAATCTAAGTCTCGCCAGCCACCCACATCATCGAATAGACTGAGCGACGAAAGCGCAAGCGAATCGCCCAAAACAAAATGCCGGATCTCCACAAAGTGGTAATTCTCGGCGGCGGCTTCGGCGGACTCAGTGCCGCCCAAGCCCTCAAACACGCCCCGGTCGAAATCACCTTGATCGACCGTTGCAACTATCATCTATTCCAGCCGCTGCTGTATCAAGTCGCCACTGGCTCGCTCTCGCCCGCAAACATCGCCGGCCCGCTTCGCCAGATCGTTCACAAACAAAAAAATACCCGCGTTCTGCTGGCTGAGGCCGTGCACGTAAACCCGGTTGATCGCGTCGTCAGCCTCACTGACGGACACGTCGAATACGATACCCTGATCGTCGCCACCGGCTCCACGCATCAGTATTTTGGCCATCCCGAATGGGAGGAGTTTGCGCCCGGCCTGAAAACCATCGACGACGCAACCGCGATGCGCGCCCGCATCCTCTCCGCGTTCGAGGCAGCCGAGCGCGAGCGTGATCCCGCGAAACTTGGCGCCTGGATGACTTTCGTCATCGTCGGCGGCGGCCCCACCGGCGCGGAACTGGCCGGCGCTCTCGGCGAAATTGCCCACGACACACTGGTTCATGACTTTCGCGATATTGAAACCGAACGAGCCCGCATTATTCTCGTCGAAGGCACCGACCGCGTGCTGCCCAGCTACCCCGCGAATCTTTCGACAGATGCCCGGCGCATGCTCGAGCACCTCGGCGTAACTGTTCGTACTGGCGCGATGGTTATCGACGTGAAAAAAGACTCCGTGACACTCAAGGAAAGCGAAAAAATCGAAGTCATTCCCACGAGAACCGTCCTCTGGGCCGCCGGAGTTCTCGCTTCGCCTCTCGGCGTGGCGCTCAGCAACGAAGTCGGCGCCAAACTCGACCGCGCCAATCGCGTCATCGTCGAACCGGACTGCAGCATTGCCGGACATCCTGAAATTTTCGTGATCGGCGATCTTTCGAACTTTAGCCACGATACCGGCAAACCCCTTCCGGGCGTAGCACAGCCCGCGATGCAACAAGGCCACTACGTTGGCAAACTCATTCGCGCGCGCCTCCAGGGCAAGGCGTTCGCTCGGTTTCATTATTTCGACAAAGGAAATCTCGCTACGATCGGCCGCGGAAAAGCCGTCGCCGATTTAAACTTCACCACGCTTTCCGGGTGGGCCGCCTGGATGGTTTGGACCTTTATCCACTTGCTCTACCTGATCCAGTTTCAGAATCGCTTGCTGGTCATGACCCAGTGGGCCTGGCTCTACCTCACCTTTGACCGTTCCGCTCGCCTGATCACCGGCAAAAATCCGCTGCCCCTCGACCTCTAGCAGTGATTTCGTTTTTTCATGGCGTGCGGCAGCTTGCCGCCGCCATTTGCGTCTCGTGTGGAAGCACCGGCTTGCGTCCCGCCATAAATGTCCCATGCGATCTCCCGGCCCGATCGCACAGCGACGCATCGTTCAGGCCCGCCGTCGTCCTGAGCCCTTGAAGCGGGCGCGCGTCTTGCGTGTCCGTCGTCGAGGAAAGAATCTCCCTTCGATTCTCCGCTCCCCGCCTCGGCGTCTTAAACCGCCCCATCCTTCATCGCTTTCAGTCGTCCACCTCGAATTGCCTTCAACAACAAGTCGTAATCCGTCTCCGTCTGTGCCGCATACTCCTCCGCAAACTTCGCCACTGCCTCGTCAAACGCTGCACTCTTCCCCATGTACCCGCCGATCTTCGCCGCATCGCCCGTCCGCGCATGGGCCCGTGCCAGCGACCATCCACAAATCTCCACATACTCCAGCCACTCCGACTTCGTCATCTCATCCAAATCGAACTTCATCTTCATGTCGCGCAATTGCCGGAAATAATAGAACCGCCCCTCGTCGTCGTGAGTCCATCCCAGAAATACGTCGCTAGCCGATTGCAGCATCCGCTGTCCCGTCACCACGCGCTCGCCCTGATTCTTGTATCGCGACGTACCCGCATACGGATCCAGCACCGAAGCTCTCGCTTCCTTGAACTGCAAAAACAGCGGATCATCCTCTCCGGCCATCAGCAGTGCCACATCGCAGCGCGTCCCCACGCTGCCCACACCCACAACTTTCCGCGCGATATCCACGATCGTATAACGATCTAGGATCACCCGCTTCTCCTCCGGCAGGGTCAGCCGGTAACGGCCAAATAATGCCCGCACGTGCTTGTCGATCGTCGCGATTTCTGGCGGGTGATAGACCAGCGGAGGCCGGTCGATGATCTTCCGTTTTCCATCCACGCTCTTCGTGATCCGCGGGAAAATATATTCGGACATCTGCTTCATCGCCGCCCGCTCGAGTGCTTCCCAGAATTTCTTGTCCCGCTCCTTCGTGGCGCATTCCACGAAAACGTCTGCGTCCAGATACGTGTACCAAGCTTCGAGCGCGCGCATCTCCGCGTACTCGCGCATATGTTGCCGGTACGACCGCACCGTCGCTTCCGCTGCATCGCTGCAAGCTCTAGCGCTCGCGCCGATGTACTGTCCCGCCAACACCACGCTCGCCGCCAGCCTCTTCACGTCCCACTCCCACGGCGCTGGCAGCGTCTCGTCGAAATCGTTGATATCGAAAACCAGCAGCCGCTCTGGCGATCCGAATCCGCCGAAATTCAGCAGGTGAGCGTCGCCGCATGCCTGCACGTGCATCCGTGTCGCTGGCGTTGCCGCCAAATCCGATGCCATCACAATCGCCGCGCCGCGATAGAACGCAAATGGCGAAACGCGCATCCGCCCGTACCGGATTGGCAGCAGTTTTTCCACGCGCCCCTCATCCGACTTCTTCAGCAACGCCACCGGATCAAGCCGGTGCGCCGGTGGCTTCCAGTGTGCGTGCGCGTTCCGCGGGACGCGCTCGCGCAGCTTCTTGCCCTCGTCCATCCGCTCTTCCACCGAAGGCCCTAACAAATTTTTCGTCTTCTTCGTCTTGGATTTCATCGATTGTCCTTCTTCCGTGCGCTACTCGGCAGGTCTGTGCGGGAAACCAAGCTTGAATGAGGGAAGATTCTGTTCTCGTTACGCCAGGGGAGTCAATAGCGGGGAATTACGATTTACGCTTCGGCACTCGCCATTCATCTCGAACAGCCATTTTCTGATCCAGACCTCGAAGGGCGGCAGCAATGCGGTCCCTGTTTGCTACCGTCCCGCTTTCTCAAACAAATAGTGCGATACGATCCACTCCTGCCCGCCGCGATATCCCCACAACTCCGCGCAGGCCATAAAGAAAATCCGCCACCGTACCCACCACTTCGTCGCTTGGTCGGCGCCGTATGTACTCCTAAACAGCGGCATCACGTTCGCACGATTCGCATCCATATTCTGCAGCCACGCTTCTGCCGTCTTTTGATAATGCGTCCCGTTCACTTGCCAGTGCTCGCGAATCCGCAGATCTTTCGAAAAATAAAAAAACAAATCGTCGCTCGGCATAATCCCGCCGGCAAAAAAGTGCTGCGCCATCCAGTCGCTTGCATCCCTCACCTCAAACGGATACGCAAATTGCGTATGCGCGAAAATATGCACAAAAAGTAGCCCGTCATTCCGCAGCCAGGAGTCCACTTTCGCCAGCAGCTTTTCGTAATTCCGCATGTGCTCGAACATTTCCACTGACACCACGCGATCGAACTGTCCGCCTGCCTCGAACTCATTCATGTCCGCCGTCACGATCGAAAGATTCCGGATTCCGCGCCGCGCGGCCTCGCCCTCGATATGTTCTCGCTGCGTCCTTGAGTTCGACACGCTCACAAACGTGCTAAGCGGAAATTTCTCCGCCATGTAAAGCGACAGCGAACCCCATCCGCAGCCCAGCTCTAGCACGCGCTGCCCGTCCTCCAGCCGCGCTCGCTCGCACGTCATCCGCAGCATTACTACTTCTGCTTCGTCCAGCGCCGTCACGCCCTCCGGCCAATACGCCGAGCTATACTTCAGCCGCTTTCCCAGTGCCGACTGAAAAAAGTCCGTCGGCACTTCGTAATGCTGTTCATTCGCCGCGCGAGTGTGCACCGCAATCGGACTCTGCTTCAACGATGCGATCAGCGCGTTCTTCCGCGCCTGATTCAACTCGACGTCGCCGCAATCCTCTTCTTGCAAACGCTTGCGCAGCATCCACCGGATTCCCGCTCGCAGGATCGCGTCAGGAACCAGATCCCGCTCGATCATCGGCTCGTACCACGCCCCGCGCACCGGCACGCTTCCCGCCATCGCTACCTTCACTCCCGCTGCCAACCGTTCGTCCAAAGTCGTCACGCCACTCCCTCGCTCTTTGGAAACCACGGCACAAATGCGCTTGTCGTCCGTTGATATGCGCGGTAATCGTCACCCTTCGAACGCACCGCCTGCGCTTCGGTCGCCGGAATTCCCGTCACCCGAAGCAGAAAATACAAAATCAGTGCCGGTGAGAGCAGCCCGATAGATCCGTACGGCGATCCGAGCGCAAATACCGCGAAACCCATCCAGATCAACCACTCAAAAAAGTAATTCGGATGCCGCGAATATTTCCACAAACCCGCCCTGCAAGTCTTGCCGTGATTCATGTTGTTCTTCTTGAACGCGTTAAGCTGCGCATCCGCCGTCGCTTCGCCCAGCATCCCCGTTAGCCAGATGGCGCATCCCGCGATTTCCACCCAGGAAATCTTCGGCCGCGCATTCAGCGCCGGGAACAGAAACGGACCCGACAGCAAAACGCACAGCAGCGCTTGAAATTCGTAAAATCCTAGGAACTTCGCCGAGATATTCGTATTCCATTCCTTTCGCAACTGCACATAACGCCCTTCTTCCGGCTGCCCAATGACACGCGTAAACAGCAAATATCCCGCCAGCCGGAATCCCCAGACGCAAGCCATGGCCGCCATCAATATCACCCGCGTCCTGTAACCACCACCCATCGCCGCATACAAAATCCCCAGCAATGCCAGTCCGCCCGCCCAACCCACATCCACAATCGCCGCGTTTGAAATCAGCAGATGAATCACCCACAGCGCGAACATCAACAGCCCGACGGTCAGTCCGCCCACCAGTGCCAAATGTCCTGCCGCATGAAATATTGCCAGTGACACCAAGTCGAACCTTCCTTCT
>Ga0302320_10028744_pt1 | contig 10659 bp, 6 predicted proteins | sample Bog_T0_3_FD_202130 | JGI IMG/M metagenome (GOLD analysis project Ga0302320, IMG submission 202130) | Peat permafrost microbial communities from Stordalen Mire near Abisko, Sweden - Bog_T0_3 | ecosystem: Environmental > Terrestrial > Soil > Wetlands > Peat | place: Sweden: Abisko, Stordalen Mire... | reverse complement strand
TATCAATATTTCCGGGGCGGCCCCGGAGGGTTAGCGACGGGTCTCAGACTAAAGCGAAATCATTCGGGGAGAAATGCGCGTCGCGACCGGCGTGGACCAGGACCAATTGACTTGAGGCGGGGTCAGGCCTCGTGGGTGGCTGCTCATCGACTGGCCCGTCAGCGGGGTGCTTCCCGAACGTTCAGGCTACTCGCAGGTGGATACCTCGCTTTATCAGTGTGCCAGGAACCTCCTCACAACGGGCTGCGGCCTCCCTGATCGCGTCATTGCTCGGTCTATCGTCGTGGACGCAGCGTTCCAAGGTTTTGGACGCATCCTCGGGAAGGTACGCAAGAACCGCGTGCCAGACACTGCCTGGAACGCGAAGATTCAGCTCACGGCAAGTGATCGGAACCTGACTCGCGTCCGTGATCTCGACTGAATCCTGACTGTTCTTCTGTAGCCGCAATGTGAATTCCTTGCCTTCGATCTTCTTGAGGCCTCGTGCAGCCAGGAAGTAGAGGACCATGTTTTTTGTGTTCACGATCTTCGCATCTGTTGAGCGCGCGCGTTTCTGGAAATGGTCTGCCTGATGACGGCAGTGTTTAAGCCTGCTGTCCATTAGCGTCAGGAATCGCCCGATCCTATCCACCTTTTGACTTTCGGCCTCACAGAACTGCTGAAACCTCTCCATTAACTCAGGCGATGCTGAGCCATTTTCTTCAACTTGTTCTTCGATCTCGTCGAGCAAGGAATCCAGTTCGCGATCAATCTCAAACAGCGTGTTGCCATCACCCATCGCATTATCTCCTGACGTTTGTGTGGCCATCCCATCGTTTTGAGATCTGAATCCGAACTGGGCTCAGGCGGCTACCCGACGATGCTACCCACGTCACTGAGTTCTTTGTCAAACCCGTTGACCTGCTTCCTGACCGTTTCTCGGCCGGTAGGACAGTAGTGAATTGTCACGCCACATAGACTTCATGCAGTTCCTTGCGATGCGCGCATTGGAGTCCAGCGAATGCGGAACCGGTGATGATCGTTTGACCTCCGGCAAATTGCTCTTGCTTCAAAAGGTCAATGAAAGGCTGCACGATAAAGTTCTCTTTGTCTTCCACAGCCTCTCCGGCAAATTCGCCAGGAAGGTCGATGATCGATATTCCAGGATAATGACACTCTCCTTGCGCACTTAGGGTAAGCAGCCCGTAATGATATGCCATAAGAAAAAAAAGACTGTCCGTCCCGCCCAATGCGGCGTTCCACCGTTTCGATCCCACTCGGATATTGAAGCTATAACGCGACAATTCAACCGTCACAGGATTATGCCGCCACGCCCCCGGCCGCAGACGCTCGATTGCAATCAAATAATCATTCATGCCCCTTGAAAGCAGGGACTCAGCCGTACGGAAATCGACCGTACTCACAGCCTCGTCAACAGCTTCCTGAAGCGGCTCGATTTCCTGCTCGATGGCTCGGATTCGCGATGTGAATTCGGTGCCAATTTGCAATGCACCATGGAGGCGCCCAAGCTGACGCTGGCGTTCGTTCAACTCCCCGAGCGCCATATCAATTACGCTGACCTCGCTTTGAACGAAGGCAGACACTGCGGTACGAGCTGGTGCCAACTGGTTTTCGATCGTCCGCAGTTGTTCCTCGCTTGTTTCAATACCTTTACGTATCTTGTTCGCGTCACGGTCGACCGTCTCCAGAAGTTCCTGTGCCTCTTTGAATTCTCCGGTCAGTCGGTCCCGTTCAAACTGCAGTCGAGCTTCGCCCTGGTCGCTTGCGCCGGCCGGTGAAGTCAGTGATTGATGACAAAGAAAACACGAACTGTGATCGAGTTGCGAGTCCGTCACGGGCTGATCGCAAGCCGGACAGTGAGTTATATGCAGATCTGCCAAAGCATTTCCAGCATCCTCGGCCCTGGCCATGCGGTCCAACTCTTCTGTTAAATCTGCGATGTAGACACGCAACTCATCCGCTCGCTCGGTCGCTGATTGAAGCCGCTGTCGCAGACTCTCAATTGAGGCGATAATGGTGGCTCTCTTCTCAGCGAGCCGATCAGTGGGACTCCGCTGATCGGAGGAAATGCTCTTTTCCTTGGCGCTGGACAACATGTCCACTCGCTTCTGAAGAAGCGAAGCCATTTCGGCGCCGAGACTGGTCTCTGCACGCTGAACACCAGCTTCCGTCACCGTGGCATCAAATCCAGGCTCGGTTAACAAATCTCCAGCGAGTTCGGTGAGCGTTAATCCATATTGTTCTCGCCGTGCCCGCAAGCGCTCGGCTTGCATCTTCAGTTCGACCAGCCGACCATACTCCGGCGTGAAGAGCCGTTCGGCGAGTCCGAGGAACTGTAGCAGGCACGCGTGCTGTTCCATCGTCGGCTGCTGATCGGCCAGGTCGCTCCAGAACCGCTGCTGGCGATAGATGTGACGCAGCAGCATGCGAAAGCTGAGTTGGGGCCATGTCTGCCCAGAGGTCGGATTTCCTTTCGGAAAGTGCAATAGAGGGATATTGAGCTTCTCTAGCAGGAGTGATTGGAAATCGGACGGAGCCATTCCACTGTTGTTTACAAAGAGCTTCGTCTTGGCGCCGGGCTCTTTCCAGCGCCGTTCGATCAGAAACTCTTCTTCGCCGATGAGCAGCGATGCGCTGGCCGTGTCGTACTTCTCGGCAAGCGTCGGGTCCGATGAGTTCTCAAATGGATTGGTGCCGGAATCGCCGAGCAGAAAATCGAGTGTCTGAAGCCACTTCGTCTTTCCAGTGTTTGGGCTGCCCACCAGAACATTGACCCCGTCTTCAAACTGAAGGGATTCGACGGACCCATTCCACAGCTTGCGTTCAACTTGGCGTACAGATAGAAACGGTCGGCTCATTGTCCAATCAACTCCCCAAACGGGCGCTCGACGACTTCCTTCTCGAACATGGAATAGATCAGCTGCTTGAGGGAATTGCCCGTCATCTTTCCAAATTGCTGCTTGACCTGGCGCATGCGGTCAACGATGGAACTAAAGGACGGCCGTGAGACAAGTCGCTTGGCTCGCTCTCGGCCCAGACTCGTCAGTGCAATCTGGTACGCGTTCTTTTGCTTTGTCACCGTTATCAGCTCCTTGGCCTCCAGGTAAGCCAAAATATGGTAGTAGCGCAGATCCCAGGGGCCATAGTGATGCCGGATCATTGCAGATTCCACAGTATCGCCAGCATGACTCGTAGGCTGATCGGAAGGTGCGCCCGCGGATTTTGCCGCGGCTGCTGCGGCAAAAAAATCGGGGTAGCGGTTGAAAAAGTCGAGCTTTGCCATCTTGGTCAGCCCATCGATTCGACCCGCCGTGCCGCATAGTTCGAGTAAAAGCAACAGCCGCGCCGCGTGAAACTCAAGAATGTCATCCGCCGCGAGCGGCAGGCTGACAGGATGAGAGGCGAGATGTCGCAACGATTTCATGCGGGCCTTGAAAAACGATGAAGGCAGCGATCAGTGATGTCGTACATGCAGCCCTTCAGGTATGCGGAATGGTCTTCTGTGTCGCTGCGGCGTTCGGAGTTGATGGCATCCATTCTCTCCAGGCAAAGTAGATGGAACCCCTGTCCATCGAGTTGGAGCTGCCCCGCCATCATGCGTGCCCGCAAGGAGGCGAGCTCCGATTTGACCCGTAACTGGAGCTTCTCGGCGTTCTTCGTGGTCATGTAGCGCGATGTGCGGACCAACTTTGCATAGCTCAGACGCAGATCAATCGCCATCTGGATTTGATCTTCGTCCAGACCGGCCTGCTCCATCTTTCCGGTGAGCTTTCCTCCGGAGGGCGATGCAGCGCCGGCGCGTAGTTCAGCGAGACGACGTTCCAGCCACGAACAGATCTCCTTTCGCGTGATAATCTTCATGCTGCGATGAGAGCGCCAGCGCGCGGCCCCGGCCCTCTTCACCCAAAGCCGGAGGTCGTCGAGCAATTGCTCCAGTTGTTCCGGGAAAAGTGGAGAGCCAGAACGACTTGAAAGGCGCATCAGACGGCTGAAATTCGATTCCCGTACCGCAATCTCATCAGGTCGCTCCTGCCAAAGGCAGTTCAGAAGCCAATATTCAACGCCATTGCCTTTCTTAGAGATACATGTCAGCTTTTTTCCCAGGAATTCCTTCAATAAGCTGGCCATTTTGGGATCGGAAAGATGGCGGCCAGGGGAATCACGTGGGTAGGTCAGAGGCTTCAGTTCGCTACCGACCTGGCGAAGGGTAATGAGGCGAAAATTCGAATGCTCTCGGCATGCATCTCGTGCCAGCGACCGTTCCAGGATGGAACTTCCCGCTCCATTCTCACTCTTGCAGACAACGGCAACCGTCCACAGCTGGTTGATTTCTCCGCCCTTGACCTGCACAAATTCGGCGATTGGACATTCATCCGCAACGCGTACCACCACGAGATCATCGTGCGTCTCAAAGTGGACTTTCTGGATCACAGGGTCCTCCAGCATATCCACGAGAACGCCGACCGCAATCTCGTCTTGGTAATCGAAGCCAGATCGAGCGATCGGGCCGCCCTCCTCAGACGGAGTCATGTCATCGACAGAGGGCAGCACAGGTCGGTCCATTCACTCATTCCCGGAAGCTATTGGCGTGAAAAGAATTGTGGCGACCATCGTACTCTGCGCTGGCAGTACTTGTACATCTTGAAAGCCGCCACTGCGGCAGACCACAAGACCTTGCTTCATTCGCGCCCCGGCTTGCTCCGAAGCGTAGCGCGGGAGTTCGATGCCTGTTCTTTCTGCCAGTTTCTCCACGCTTCCCGTCGGCAGATGCGGCAGCGCTTGAAGAGGCGGCCGTTGCGGTTTTCAACGACTAGGTTCTCCGGCGTGAGCGGATGCCCCTGTTTGCAGACTTCGAGCTCCCGCTCGACGACTGGCCCCTGCAGACGGTGATGGGCAGGATTGCAGCAGGCTTTGCCGGCACATTTTGGTAGCTTGCGGGAAAGTACCCGGAAGCCGGGAGGAATGATGCCGACGAATGACTCCCAGAACAGGCGCGGTGCCGGCCGCTGCGCGTCCCCCAAGCGCAGGATCCCGTAACCCTCCTTGCTTCGCGCACCCTCCCATACCCAGCAGCCGTGCCGCGTGACCGCGACCCGCTCCATGAGGCTGGCCTGGCTGACAATCTTCATCCCTCGTCCCTCCTTAGCTCCTGCGCTACGGCGGCGGAAGCTGGTGAGCCTCGCGCCCCGAGGGCATGCCCAAGATTTAGTGCACTCCGCCACCTCGCTCAAACCCGCATGAATAAGGGAGATTCCTCATTTCCGGTTCCGAGGTTTAGGGGAAGTGGTGGAGCAGAAATGTTTGGGTTCCGTTGGGTGTTTTGGCGGAGAAATTCTCCGGTCGCCGATTTAGTCACCACTCGCCCTCGGTTCTGGAGCGGCCAAATGCGGCTCCATGCGGAACGGAGATAGTCTACATCAAATTGATTCGATTGTGTTTATGCGGAAGGATGCGGTGCGGTGCGGTCGAGTGCGGAAAGCGGCAAAATCACTTTTCGAGTCAGGTGCATTCAACCGGGCTCTGCCACCTCTCCGCTTTTTTCAACTACTTACAGCCAGGCTGCTCCTCACTTGAACTAAAGGTCACGGTTTGGGGACCTTGATGCGAGCCACGGCCAGCGCGATGTGCGAATCTCCACACGCGCCACCCCTAGTCTACTGGTGACAGTGCGTCTGTTGCAATGCCAACGGCAGTCTTCGACATCGGCTCGGGTCTCCGCTTACTTGAGACAGACACGCACGGCCGGTGCAGACCGCCCGCTCGGCCTGGGATTCGAAGAATTTCATCGAGATTCAAACATTCCTTCAAACCAGCCCGGGCTTGATCGCAGTCGAGTAACTGCGGATACGTTACGAACTGCGGCACATCAGGAGCGTTGACCTTTCCGAACCCAGACGGTATCCTCAAGCCGCCCGTTCTTCCTTGTCACTGTGTTCCCGGTTTTTCCGGTGTAGACAGCTGAGACGCGCCCTTTTCAGAAAGTCCAAACCCAGGAGTTCCCAATGCAGCGTTCCGTTTGCCTGCTTCTCTCCCTGTTTGCCACCAGCATCCTGTTCATCTCCACGCCATCCCTAATCCACGCCCAGGATGCCGACGCAAAGTCGACCGCTGCCCAGACTAAGGAGGACCGCGAGAAGGACTTCGAGAAGAGCGAACCGGGTGACGGGGGAAGCTACATTCGCAAGCGGCAGCAATGGTTTCACGATCAACGCGCCTTTCCTCTCAAGCACATTCCGGCAGGAGTTCGCCAACGGGCTGTGAAAGTTCGGGACAAGAAGGCAGCCGCCGAGTCTGCTTTAAAGGCGAGGTTTTCGCGCGCGGCGGTTGGGCCTCTTGCGACAGAGCCACAGTGGACCCTAATAGGACCAGAGCCGGTTGGCAATTACTACGGCGTCAGCTCAGGGCGAGTTACTGCGATTGCCGTCAACCCTACCAACCCAAACACTGTCTACGTGGGCGGCGCAGAGGGTGGTGTTTGGAAAACCACAAACGGCGGAACTACCTGGACGCCGATGACTGACAATCAGACGTCGCTGGCCGTGGGCTCCATTGCGCTCGATCCCAACAACTCCAACATTGTTTATGTGGGCACTGGCGAAGAGGATTTCGCCATCGACAGCTATTACGGCGCGGGGGTGCTGAAATCCACCGACGGTGGCGTTACCTGGACGCAGTACTGTGGGCCTTTTTGCGGCCCCGAGAACGTCAATGACTATGGGGACCCTGGCGCATATATCGGCAGCATTGCCGTTGATCCCACCAACAGCCAGAACATCCTGGCAGCGGTCGAGCTTTGGGGAGCGCACGGGGTATACCAATCAACGAATGGCGGGCAGACCTGGGCACTCGTCTCGACTGATGGCGGCATTGTGAATGTCGTTGAATTCGACCCGGTAAATGCCGGCATTGCTTATGCGGTCAGCGAGACCGCGGGAGTCCTGAAGTCTACAAACCATGGGCAGACATGGGTTGCCAGCAACGGGACCGGTACCACTGTACTTCCCACTCCCAATGGTGGACGCCTGGCTTTCGCTCTCGCGCCCTCCAATCCACTTACTCTCTACGTGGGTATTGCCAACCCCTCGACCGGGGCACTGGCTGGCTTCTACAAGTCCACGGATGGCGCCAACACCTGGAATCAGCTCACGTCGGTTACGAATTATTGCGGAGGTCAATGCTGGTACGACAATGTCATCGGCGTCAGCCCGGTGAATGCCGACGTCGTTTTTGCCGGTGGGCAATACGCCTATTCTGCCGGAGGCAGTGCTGCACTGCGATCTCTTGACGGTGGCCAGACATGGTCAGACCAGGGTTCAAGCATCCATCCAGATGCGCATGCCATGGCTTTCTCCGCCGATGGAACCATTCTCTATACCGGCAATGACGGCGGTATATGGAGCACCTCGGGGCCATCCGCGGCGACTGTTACCTGGACGAGCCTGAACCCTAACCTGGCCCTTACCGAGTTTTACCCCGGCATCTCCATCGATCCCAACAATGTCAACCATACCTACGACGGAACTCAGGACAACGGAACCAACAAGTATTCCGGCTCATTGGATTGGCCGACTGTGGATTGCGGTGATGGCGGCGCGACACTGATCGACTTCACGACGCCGACCACTGTTTATACCAACTGCATTGGGCTTTCCCTGGATAAATCAACCAACGACGGAGCCAGTTTCAGCAGCGCACTCACTGGCATCACAACCACCGACTCCACTTCGTGGACGCCTCCGCTGGCGATGGATCCGGAGAATTCGCAGAACTTGTATTTCGGTACCTACCGTGTGTACCAGTCGACGAATGCGGCAGGCCTGTGGACTGCTATTTCGCCCGATCTCACCAACGGAAACGGCGACAACCTGAGCACCATCGCAGTCGCTCCCACCGACTCCAATACTGTTTACGCCGGAGCCTGGGACGCCAAGCTGAACGTAACGCGGAATGCTCTCTCAGGAGCTTCCGCGACCTGGACCAGCATCACCAGCGCCTCGCTGCCCAATCGCAGCGTGGTCGCGATTGCCGTCGATCCAACCACCCCAACCACGGCTTACGTGGGCTACAGCGGCTTTACCGGATTTGGCGACAGCCTTGGGCATATCTTCAAAACGACCGATGCCGGCGTTACCTGGAGCGACATCAGCTCCGACCTTCCCAACACACCTGTCGACTCCATCCTGATCGACCCCGATTCCCCGGAAACGCTCTTCATCGGTACGGATATTGGAACTTTCTACACTTCCAGCAGCGGGGCCAGTTGGTCTGCGCTGGGAACCGGGCTGCCCAACGTCGTGGTGACCGGTTTGGCGCTCCACAACACCTCGCGGACTCTGCGCGCATCGACCCACGGACGCAGCGTATGGGATCTAAACATAGCCACATTGCTCCCTTTGCCTTCAATCAGCTCGATTTCTCCCATCAGCACGCCGGTAGGCAGCGCCCAGTTCACACTGACGGTCAACGGAGTTCAGTTCGCGTCAAACTCTGAGGTCGAATGGAATGGCGTGGCACTCACCACTACGTTTGTCAGCACGACTGAGCTGACGGCTGTTGTGCCCGCCAGCGACCTCACCGTAGCCGGCACTCCATTGATAACGGTCTTCAATCCAACCTCCGGCAAGCTGTCGAACACAACGACCTTTACCGTCGACAACCTGCCGCCTGCTCTCGCATCCGTATCGCCGGCATCAACCCTTGCCGGAGGCGCGGCCTTTGCCTTGACGGTCAACGGCACCGGCTTTGTGAGCGGAGCCACAGTCCTCTGGAATGGCTCTTCTCGAACAACAACCTTTGTGAGCGCAACGCAGATTACGGCATCTATCACCGCCGCAGACATCGCGCTTGCCGGAACATTTGCAGTCTCAGTTTCCAACCCCGCTCCTGGCGGCGGCGCCTCGTCGACACTTCCTGTTGTCGTCGACAATCCTGTTCCCGCTTTGACGTCGCTTTCCCCCCCTCGCGGATTGAAGGCGGAGCGACCTTCACCCTTACACTGACAGGAACCAACTTCGTGCATGGAAGCTCAGTCCATTGGAACGCGACCCCTCTGACCACGACGTACCTTAGCGCCACGCAACTCACCGCCAGTGTGACCGCTGCACTGGTTGCAAGCGGAGGGACGGCCACCGTCACGGTGGTCAATCTCACGCCCGGGGGGGGGACTTCCAACGGCAGCATTTTTACCATAGACAATCCAGTACCGACATTGACGAAGCTGACTCCGGCAACCGTAACTGCCGGGGCCGCAGCGTTCACGATCACATTGACCGGCACCAATTTCGTTTCTGGCTCAGTCCTCAACTGGGGCACCACGGCGATCACCACCAAATTCGTCGGCACGACCTCGTTAACAGCATCCATACCGGCCACTGACATAAGCGCAGCGGGCACAGTCGCACTCACTGTGACAAATCCCACGCCCGGCGGCGGAACTTCGGGGACACAAACATTCACCATCGATAACCCACTGCCCACGCTGACATCGCTTTCCCCAGCTTCCATCGTCGCGGGCAACGCTGCTTTCACTTTGACAGCCGTCGGCACGGGCTTCGTATCCACTTCTCAAATCGTCTGGAACAGCACGGTTCTGCCCACCACCTTTGTGAGCGCCACGCATGTCACCGCTTCCATCCCGGAAACGGATGTCGCCACTGCCGGCACGGCATCGATTTATGTTAAGAGCCCGACCCCCGGGGGCGGCGCAACCGCGAAGCTAACCTTCACGATCGTCAATCCCGTGCCGAAGATCACCGCACTGAGCCCCGCCACGGCAACAGCCACCTCTGCCGGCTTCACCCTGACCGTCACCGGAACCGGATTCGTCAAGACCTCAAAGGTCGCGTGGAACGGCACAGCGCAGGCAACCGCTTACGTAAGCGCAACCGAGATCACCACCGCCATCAGCGCCTCACAAGTCGCCACCGCGGGAACTGCGTCCATCACTGTAGTCAATCCCACGCCGGGAGGCGGCACGTCCACAGCCGTCACATACGACATCAATAATCCTGTGCCGACACTCACTGCGTTGTCGCCTGCCAGCGCGATTGGCGGCGGGACCGCCTTCACTCTCAAGCTGACCGGAACCAACTTCCTCACAATTTCCAAGGTGCTTTGGAACGGCGTTGCTCTTGCCACGACCTATGTAAGCGGCGGAACTCTGGATGCAGCGGTTCCTGCGACGGATATTCCGGCTGCCGGCACCGCCACTGTCACAGTCTCCAATCCCACGCCGGGCGGTGGAACTTCAGGCGCAGAGACATTCACCATCGATAACCCGCTGCCCACGCTGACATCTCTTTCTCCAGCTTCCGTTGTTGAGGGGAGTCCGGCATTTACTTTGACTGCCGTCGGCACGGGCTTTGTGTCAACCTCGCAAATCGTCTGGAATACCACAGTCCTGACCACCACATTTGTGAACGCCGCGCACCTCACCGCATCAATTCCTGCAACGGACGTTGCCACCGCCGCTACGGCAACGGTTTACGTCAAGAGTCCAACCCCCGGAGGCGGCACAACCGCGAAATCAACCTTCACCATCGACAATCCTGTGCCAAAGATCACGACGCTGAGCCCCGCGACGGCGACCGCCACCTCCGCGGGCTTTACGCTGACCGTCACCGGGACCGGATTCGTGTCGACGTCAAAGGTCGCGTGGAA
>Ga0302320_10028740_pt1 | contig 10660 bp, 6 predicted proteins | sample Bog_T0_3_FD_202130 | JGI IMG/M metagenome (GOLD analysis project Ga0302320, IMG submission 202130) | Peat permafrost microbial communities from Stordalen Mire near Abisko, Sweden - Bog_T0_3 | ecosystem: Environmental > Terrestrial > Soil > Wetlands > Peat | place: Sweden: Abisko, Stordalen Mire... | reverse complement strand
GAAACAGGCCCTGGCCGAGGCGAGGCAGTACGACCTGCGGCTTGCCATATCCATTCGATTCAATCGCCGCGAGAGCCGCGGTCCCCTGTTCAAGCTGCCTCGCGCCGTACAGCTGAAGCCGTTCCGATATTTCGTTCCACAGGTTGCGTCCGGTGCCGGTTTCCGAGTCGTAGCCTTTGCCCTGCACCGTGTTCAGTTTGAAGTCGTCGGGACATTCAATCCAGGCATCCTGCGGCCAGAAGAAAGGCTCGGCAAGCATGATGCAACCTATATTCGGATTCTCGTTCGGGAGCATCGGCGTTCGCCGGTAGAAGGCGATGCGTTGCCGCATCTCGTCGAGAGAACGAACTCCGTTGGCCTCTCCAAATGTCTCCCACGCCAGGTTCACCGGAAGCTGATGAAACCTTACGAAGAAGCCGCCGCCAGCGATGAAGTTCATCGGCGCGTGGAGCTTAAAAAGCAGCAGCTCACCCGGTTGAAGTGCTTTGAAGCCGGCTTCTGACGACGGCCGCCAGAAATTCACCTCGTCCACGCGATCGAGCGATGCGTGGAGAGCAAACCATTCGTTGTCGGTGACGGCCACAAAAAGTCGCATATTGGTCCGGGACGTCATTACTTCGGAACATACCAGCTGTGCTCGTCGTGCAGCACGATCTCCGAAGAGCCGCGATATTCGGAGATGATTCCGGTCGCGCAGATTTTCCCACTCTCCGGCACTGTTCCGACTTTTCCACGGTCGTCTCCCCAGATCAGCAGCGTAAATACCGGGTTGGGGTAGGGCCGATCGAGATTGATAAAGGTTGGTGTGCCACGACTGCTTGCTGCGGTGTGCTCGCCCGCGATGGATCCGCACACGGTCATCCGTTCTCCGATGTGCTTCGCTCCGTCCGTTGCGGTAATGGTGGTTTGAGCGACAAGGCCTGCCGAAGCCAGTGCCAGCGCGAGAACCAGTGTCATCGATCTCATAAGCTCCCTCTGGAATCCCTCTCTTAGTGACGGCCAAATCCTAGCACAGATCCGGGACGTCCCAGATTGCCTGCGCTTTCTGGGGCTTGAGGCTGTTTCTAATTTGCTTAAGGAAATACCTAACTGATCGACTGTTTGCTACCAGCAAACCGCGTAGCGGGAAACGCCCGAGAATAAGGGTTTCAGACCATTCTGAGTTTGCTAAAAGAAACACCTGATGGTCGTCACTTTTCTTCTTGAAAACTCGCAAACCGCATCCGCCGGCCCGCGCGGTCGCTGGGCTGGGGATCGGAAGCGTATATATTGATGCGCGTCTGCGGGCAGCCATGCCTAACTTCCTGACTTGCCGGAAAAAGACGTTCTCGAAAGCTAAGCAAGCACACGCACGGCCGCACGCGAAGCTGCGGCCGAAGTCTCCGATGCGGAACTCTTTCGCAATCCTCCATCGCCGCGATTGTTGTAGCGCTTCGGGGAGGTGGGGAATGCTTAGGGCCCGGAACTGCGGCCTTGTTCGGACTTGTCGAGATAGGTTTGCTGATCCGGCATCAGCCTACCCCAACCCTTTGGTTGCGAGCATTCTGAAGCTGCGCGCCTCTGATGTGCAATCGCAATTGACGGCGCGGCATTGTCGTACGGGCGGACACAGTTGGAGAACGATGTGCCCCGCTCCTGAGAGCTGTTTACCCTCTTGGGGTTTACCAATTGCTTCTGGATAATCGAACCGGAGAAATTATCGGGCGACAAAACGAACCGAGATTCAACATCGTGAAGGCGAGCGGGGCGACTGTCGGGACGACGTCATTCCTTGAATGGCGCTCACGAGGAATCTCCGCGATTCTGGGATCTTCCGCCGATGTGATGTGGCACAGCCAAGCTCTCGGCGTTGACTTCGAACTGGCGCACAATCCTAACAGCCGGGCTCCCATCGCCGATTTCGTGATCCCGGCGAAGAAGGCTTGGCGAGCGGTGCTGAACGAGACTGGCGGGGATCTGACGGGTCATATCCTGGCTTAAGCTGAGACAGATCAGCCCTGCGTATGAACTGGTCGTGTTGTACTGAATATTCGAGTGGCCTGTTCCGATCCCGAGGCCTGCCACTCATGGATACACGTGCGGTTTCGGATTCGGAACGATAAGTCTTAGCGCTGTATCTGGGGCGTGGGAGGAGGCTTTCCCCATGCACTCACAGCACGTAGGGTGAAATGATAGCAATTGGCCTTTTTTCGATCCTTGCTCCGAGGAGCACGTCTTGCCGATCAATTGGAAAAATATTCGAACTCTAAACGGTTCCCAAGCTGAGGGATTCGAGCAGTTCTGTTGTCAGTTGGCTTCGCGCGAAGCCACGCCGCAGGGAGCAAAGTTCACCCGAAATGGCAAACCTGATGCGGGAGTCGAGTGCTACTGGACGCTGCCAACGATCGAAGAGATTGCATGGCAAGCCAAGTACTTTCTGACGCTCGACACGACACAGTGGGCTCAGCTCGATGAGTCGGTGAAAACGGCACTGGACAAGCATCCGAAGCTGATTCGGTACTACGTCTGCATTCCAATGGACTTGCCGGATGCTCGTGTGGGTAAGCAAAAGAGCGCGCTTCAGAAGTGGCAAGAGCGGGTCACCAAATGGGAAGGATGGGTCAAAGCCAAAGGCATGTCAGTCGAGTTTGTCTGGTGGGGCAGCCACGAGATGCTGGACAAGCTGGCGACGCCTGCCAATGCAGGTCTGACGCGGTTTTGGTTTGAAGCGGCAGTCCTCGACCCGCCTTGGTTTGAGAATCGCCTGAAGGGAGCCATCGCTGCAGCGGGTCCCCGCTACACTCCCGACGTCAACGTGGAACTACCCATCGTCCAGGAGCTTGAGGCTTTCGGTAGAACGTCCGCATGGCTGCATCGGCTAAAGAAGTTCGCGAGCCGGGTCAGCAAGGTCAAGGGTTCCGCTACTCATGACGTTAACAAGCTCGGCGCTTTTCAGACGGAGGTCGAGAATGCGCTCGCGCTGGTCGACGCCGTAATTGTGATGCTTCGTGACATCACCGTCGATCCAACTGCTCTCGTGTCCTTCAGCCCTCTTTTGAGCCAAATTCAAGCAACACAGACCGCTATCCGTTCTCTGTATCTGAAGTTGACTGAGGCCGCGCGACTGGACGATCAAGATCCATCCGCTCAGACAACGGATCGGGGGTACCGCGGCAATCCCTACCGCTCCATTCGTTACAGGCTCTACGACGTTGATCAAGTCTTAACTGAAACTTCCGGAACGTTGGCCCACACAGGAAAGCTCGCCGAGAGCACCCTACTTCTCCTGAATGGGATTGCGGGCATGGGCAAGACACATTTCCTCTGCGACTTGGCAATGAAGCGGCAGAAGGCGGGCCTGCCGACGGTTCTTCTGATGGGACAGCGATTCCGGCAACCTGCAGAACCGTGGACGCAAGTTCTGCAGCAGCTCGATTTGGCCCAATGGTCTGCCGAAGAATTTGTGGGCGCGTTGGAGGCGGTCGCTCAGTCTGTGAATGCAAGACTCCTAGTGATGATTGACGCTCTCAACGAAGGCGCAGGGCGAGAGATCTGGCCACACCACATGAGCGCCTTTTTGCAGTTGATCGCGAGGTCACCCTGGATTGGTGTCGTCGTAAGCGTCCGAAGCTCGTACGAGGAGCTAGTGCTTCCGGAGAGCGTTATCAAGTCAGCATCGAGGGTCACGCACGGAGGCTTCGCCGATCACGAATACGATGCCTCGAAAACGTTCTTCAAGTTCTACGGGATTGAGCTACCCTCAACACCGTTGCTCGCGCCGGAGTATCGGAGCCCGTTGTTTCTCAAGAGCATCTGCGAAGGGCTCAAGGAAGCCGGCCACAAGCGACTGCCAAGGGGATTCCATGGGATTTCCGAAGTGTTTCGGCTGTATACGGATGCCATCAATAGTCGTCTGGCGAAGACGCTCAACTACGACCCAAAATCAGAACTGGTTCAGAAGGCGTTGAAGTCGGTAGTTGCGGCGTTTCCATCTCACCGGCAGCAGTGGCTCTCGCGCAGCGAGGCCATGTCTGTTGTCGATGCGCTTCTCCCGGGGCGAGGATTTCATGACTCGTTGTATCAGGGACTGGTGGGAGAGGGACTCCTGGTCGAGAACCTCATTCAGATTCGACAAGGCAACACTCAGGAGTTTGTGAATCTGGCTTATGAACGACTTGCCGATCACTTCACAGCCGACTCGATCTTGAAGAAGATCGTCGGTGGTTCGGGGACGAAGTCCAGTACAGTAGCTTCGTTGACTGACGACGATTCGCGGTTGAGCCCTGGTGTACTGGAATCGCTCTTCATCCAAGCACCCGAGACGTTGGGCAAGGAACTGTTGGACTTTGCAGCCTCGATCTCATCGCATCTACAGTGGGAGACCGTCTACCGGCAGAGTTTGATTTGGAGGGCACCTAATGCCTTCACCGATCGGACGCTCTACTGGTTCAACCAGTCGCTTATTCAGGAGTCAGACAAGGTCGATGCAGTGGAGATCATTCTGACATTGGCGAGTGTGCCCGACCATCCATGGAATGCGGACTTCCTGGATCGTCAGCTACGGAAGAGGAAAATGGGCGACCGCGATGAGTGGTGGACGCTCAAGCTGCACTATCTCTATGGCGACGGACGTTCCGCTGTCCATCGGTTGATCGACTGGGCGCTCTCCGTCAAGGCCTCGGATGTGGCAGAAGACGAATCGTTGCGGCTTGTATCACATGCACGCCTGTCGAAGATGTTTGCGGAATTTCACCCCCTCGGGCCGAAAGACGCGCTCGACAGTGCAAACACCCAGGACTTCCAAACGGCTATGGATGAAGCCAACGCCATGTTGGCGAAAGCGGAAAAAGCGCTACTTGGTGGTCTAAGCCCTGAACAGGCAACGCAGCTTCAAGACCTTTGGAAACTGCGCCGGTCTCCGGATGCGACTCGTGCGCCCGAATTCGATCTGCATTTGATTCAGCGCTACGTCGCCAAGCGCGTCTTCGCTTTGGGGTGGACCATTGAACGCTTCAACCATTTCGATCATCACGTCATCAGCTACAACGGACGCAATGCGGCGAAGGCCGAACGGATTGGCAAGAAGTATCAGTGGATTGCCTACCACGAGATTTGCGCGCTAGTAGCTGACAACTTCCGTTACCGCAATGAAATCGGAAGCGAAGGTGTAGAGCACTCGTATCAGGGACCATGGCAAGACCACGCTCGCGACATCGATCCCTCTCATTCATTCCTTTCGACGCAGAGTGACTCTGATTCAGATATCCTGCTCCTCCCTCGCATTTGCTCGACGCATCTCACCCACGGGAAGACCTCCGCGTGATGTTCATGACAGGCAGCAAGTGCGACAGCGTTCCTCGAAATATCTCTGGCGGTAGGTACCGTCGCTTCGACCCGCAGAGTGGACACTCAGCGATGACCCAACTGTCGGGCATCGTCTGAACAGGAGCCGGAATGTTCTCCGAGCAGCCCTTGCACCGGATGGCGTAGTCACAGAGTCGGGATGCTGGAAGGTTGAACACCAAACCAGTATAGGCGAATAAACGGCGAAGATATGCACAAGGCTTTCTTGGCTACCTGCCGCGTTCCTCCGGCGTCAGGAGCGGGTTGAAGAAGCTTCCGAGTGAGTCGCTCCGGTCGGCGCGTTGCAACCACGCAACCGATGCTTACGCAGCATGATTGTCGCCATCTCGGCCATTTCATTCGAACCGCCGCTTCCACAAGGCAGGTTAGACCTCCACGACAACCGAGGAGCCCACCTGTACCTCCCAGCCGTCGGAAGGCCAGAATCTACCCTTCGATTCCAACGGTGCAATGGAGCAAATGCTTGAGTTTAGACTCCAGTTGTATATTGCTATTCAATGACGACGACGCACCAACCCTTCACTTTAGCGTGGATTCTGCCCTTTGTTCGCCAAGCATTGAAAGGTTCGAGCAACTTCGAGTACAGAATCTACGCTAATGCGCTGCTCCGGCAACTCGAAGACGCCCAAGTCGAGGGCGTAGTCAGGTTTCCGCAGGGTGCCTATTCAGCAGGGCAGTCTTATCAATATGAGCAAGTTCCCCAACAATTACGCGACCTGATGTCTGAGGCGTTTTTTCATCTGTTTCACAAGGGGTATATCGCACCTGATGCGCCGGACTCTACCCTGAACCCGCCAAGGCTCCACATCTTCAAGGTGACAGAGCGAGGGAGGACGTGGTTCCAAGGAGAAGACCCGCTACCTGAAGATGTTTCGAGGTACATGTGGTTCTTGCATGAGCGAGTGCCGGGGATTGACACGGTAATCGAGCAATACGTCAAAGAGGCACTGACGGCTTTTGAAAGAGAGGCATTTTTTGCTTCCGCTGTTATGCTTGGTGCTGCATCCGAGAAGGAACTATACCTTTTGGCGGAATCCGTGCTGCTTGCCATGAAGGACGGGAAAAGGCAAACCGCGCTCAAGTCATTGCTCGACCGCAGAAGGCTCTTGGAACTCTTTGAGACTGTCCGGGACACGATTCAAGACGCGGTGGCTGCAAAGCTCGTCCCATACTCCAGTTCAGAAGGGGCGACAACACACTTGATGTCTCTTTATGAAGCCATCAGAGTTCAAAGAAATGACGCCGTGCATCCGATGAATGCCACCGTGTCTGAAGAATCGGTAAGGCTTCTACTTCAGTCTTTTCCATATTCACTCTCGAAGAGCGAAGAATTGCGAACATGGATGACTGAAAACCCCAAGAGCATTTAACTCCTACACGAAAAAAGCCAATCGGGGCATACCGCCGTTGGGGTCGAACATCACCCGCCTCCGGTTCGCTGCTGCTGGGTGACCGATGATTCTGGACGCTACCGACGCCAACAAAATGCTTCTTATATATAGTGTCGTTTTGAACGGTTTTTAGCGACAAGACCCAAGCTATTTTTCCGTAGCTCATGAGGAGTCCGCATTCAGCCTCCGAGGCATTACCGACCTCCCGTTCGCTGCTGACGGGTGACGAGGCCGTCAGGCCAACCAAGGATTACCTCGGAGGGCAGGTATCGGCGAAGTTCACCGCACAGGGGCATTCAGCGGTGATGGCTGGAACACACGCTGGGGGACGGGCAACTTACTGCAACTTGTTCTCGAAATTTAGCTCGATTTAGCTCGAAAAATAGGGTGAACACGGGGTAAAACGGGGTATCAGGGAGAGAATAGAGACTCTGACGAATCCCTGTAAGGTACTGATTTTGAAGGTATTTGTTGAATCTAAAGGAATTTACTTGAGGAGAGGGGGATTCGAATACACAGCTAAGTTAAATAGAATGAACATAATGCTAAAATTTGGATTCGAATCTATACCATAATCTATACCCTCCAGCATTTTTTTCGGGATTTTTAGCGAAACGATAACGCACTATCCTTTCGCTACGAAGAATTCAACGAAAGGATGCCAAGCCAGACATTGATCACAACGCCTGACGAGGATGTTGTGTCCTAAAGCAGCCTCATGGCGAATTGTCCGTGCCTTCGGGGCATCGACGTATCTTTTCATATATAGGCGATTATGGGTGTCTATATGGGGATGTAATTTGCTGGCTATATGGGTGTGTGTGGGTGTATATATGTTTAAGCCCACAATGTTCGATTCAGCCAAAATCCAGATTTCGCCCGAGGTCCTCTCCCTGATCGGAGAGATCGACGAGTTTAAGGGAGCATGGCGGGCGCTCGGAACGCTTGCCCCGGAACGGCTCAGCGCCTTGCGCCGCGTTGCGACAATCGAGAGCATAGGCTCTTCGACGCGCATCGAGGGTAGTCAACTTTCCGACCGCGAAGTTGAGCGCCTTCTTGCCAATTTGGAGATCCAATCCTTTGCCAGCCGCGACGAGCAGGAGGTCGCCGGCTACGCCGCCGTCATGGAAACAATCTTCCATGCGTGGCAGGATATACCGTTTACCGAAAACCACATCAAGCAGTTTCACCGCGACCTGCTCCAATACAGCCTGAAAGATGACCGCCACCGGGGCGAGTACAAGAAGCTCCCCAATAATGTCGCGGCGTTCGATGACGACGGGAAGCAGATCGCGATTATTTTTGAGACGGCAACGCCGTTCGATACCCCGCGACGCATGGCGGAGTTGGTTGATTGGCTGCAAACGGAAGAGGAGCTTAAACGACTTCATCCCCTTCTCATCATCTCCATCTTCACAGTCGTCTTCCTTGCCATCCATCCCTTCCAGGATGGGAATGGCCGCTTGAGCCGCGTTCTCACAACGCTGTTGCTGCTCAAAGCCGGTTATGCCTACGTTCCCTTCAGCTCGCTGGAGAGCGTGATCGAGAACAGCAAAGAAGGCTATTACCTGGCGCTGCGGCAAACGCAGTCCACCATCCTGACCGGCGATCCAAACTGGCAGCCCTGGTTGCTTTTCTTTTTGCGAGCCCTGCAGCAGCAGAAGAGGCGGTTATCAGTGAAAGTGGAGCGCGAACGGCTGGTTCTGGCCGTGTTGCCTGAATTGGCCGTCGGCGTCCTCGAATACGCCCGTGAGCACGGTCGCGTGACAATGGCGGATATGATCCGGCTGACCGGCGCCAGCCGGAACACACTCAAAGAGCATTTCCGCAAACTCGTTGAAATGCAACAACTCGTGATGCATGGAAGCAAAAAGGGATCTTGGTATGCGCTCAAGTGATCAACAACCGTTGCAAATGCTATGCAAATTGCGTGATCTACTTGGCGACGATTTGTTCATCTCAGGAGAAGAGTTAAATGACCCACAGTTCATCTGATCTTACCTTCTTGACAAATGAGTCAGGTAACACGCTGCAAGACCGCTTCGCGGTTTTGCTAAAGAAGGATACTCGCCATTTCGACTGTTTGGTCGGCTACTTCTTCGTGAGCGGTTTCTACAAACTTTATCCCGCGCTAGAAAAGGTTGAGAAGATTCGCATCCTTATCGGGCTAAATACAGATGGTGCTGCATACCAGCTTATGGAGCAGGCCAAAGATCAGGGAGAACTATCTTTCGTCTCTCATGCGGTTGCGAAAGAACGTGTCGCCAACGACGTGCTCCATGAACTTGAAAAATCTCCCGATGCCCTTGATATAGAAACGGGCGTCCACAAGTTTGTCGAATGGATTCGCAGCGGAAAGCTCGAAATTAAGGCGCATCCAGCAAAGAACCTTCATGCAAAGGTCTACATCATGACTTTCATTGAGGGCGATAGGGATAAAGGGCGCGTCATCACGGGGTCGAGCAATCTTACTCAGTCTGGTCTCGCAGAAAACCTTGAGTTCAATGTCGAACTGAAGAATCGGTCGGACTACGATTTCGCCATTGCCAAGTTTAATGAACTTTGGGATATAGCGGTTGAAGTAACGAAGCCCTACGAAGAGGCTATCGTCACCCGATCTCCTTATGCGGAGTTCAGCCCATATGAGCTTTACCTGAAACTGCTGTACGAATACTTCCGCAATGAACTGAATCGCCCATCTGAGCTTGATGACATCTATGTTCCGGTTGGCTTCAAGAAACTCAAGTACCAAGAGGAAGCTGTCCTGAATGCGCGGAAGGTGCTTGATGAGTATGGCGGCGTATTCCTGTCCGACGTTGTCGGCCTGGGCAAAACCTATATGTCGGCGCTGCTTGCTCAACAGCTAGATGGCCGCAATCTGGTCATTGCCCCGCCGCAACTATTGGACCGGGACAAGCGCGGATCTTGGCCCAATGTATTTGGCGATTTCCAGGTGCGCCAAACGGATTTCGTGTCCATCGGCAAAATTGACGATCTACTTACGCGCGATCTGTCCCGGTACACGAATGTCTTTATTGACGAGTCGCACAGGTTTCGCACGGAAACGAATACAACCTACGAAACACTGGCCCAAATCTGCCGTGGAAAGCGTGTGATCCTGATTTCCGCCACGCCGCTGAACAACCGCCCGCGAGATATTCTCAGCCAAATCAAACTCTTTCAAAACGGCAAAAACAGCACGATACCGAATCTGCGCAACCTTGAAGCATTCTTTTCCGCGCTGGAGAGAAAGCTCGAAGGGCTGGACCGGCAAAACGACAGGGAACGCTACTTTCAGGTCGTGCAGGCAAACGCAAAGGCAACCCGCGAGCGGGTGCTCAAGTACCTGATGATCCGGCGCACCAGAACCGAAATTCAGAAGTATTACGGTGAGGATATGCTCCAGCAGGGACTTAGCTTCCCCGCTGTTGAAGACCCGCAGCCTCTGTTCTACAAATTCAATGCAGTTGAGAGCCAGGTGTTTGACGAAACAACCCGGCTCATTGCATCCGAATTCAAATTCGCCCGTTATCGCCCCTTGACCTACTACGAGGGTGGGGATACTGGCGGCGAAATTCAGGGTCAGCACAACCTTGCAAAGTTTATGAAGATTCTCATGGTGAAACGCCTTGAGAGCAGCTTCCATGCGTTTCGCCTGACGCTTGACCGCTTCATACATTCTTACGAGCGGGTCATTGGCGAGTTCCACAAAGGCCACGTCTACATCAGCAAGAAGCATATCAATAAGATTTTTGAACTACTGGATGAGGACTGTCAGGACGCCATTGAAACTCTGCTCGCCGAAGATAAAGCCGAGCGGTTGGACGCTAAGGATTTCACGCCCGAATTCATTAAAGATTTGGCTGCTGACCTGAAGACGCTGAAGCGCATTCAGACGATTTGGAAGGCCGTCAATCGCGATCCCA
>Ga0302320_10028738_pt1 | contig 10661 bp, 6 predicted proteins | sample Bog_T0_3_FD_202130 | JGI IMG/M metagenome (GOLD analysis project Ga0302320, IMG submission 202130) | Peat permafrost microbial communities from Stordalen Mire near Abisko, Sweden - Bog_T0_3 | ecosystem: Environmental > Terrestrial > Soil > Wetlands > Peat | place: Sweden: Abisko, Stordalen Mire... | reverse complement strand
CTGCGTATGGATCTCGAGGAAGTGGGTGACGATCTTGAAGCCGTCGGGAGTCTGCACGCCGCCTTCAAAATCATTGCGGTCCCGATAGTCCGGGTAGATGTCGATCGGGCGAACGAGCCGCTCTTCCCAGAGATCGCCCTTCGTCGGCAGCGTGCCGCGCAGCTGGCGCAGGCGAATTTCGGTGATGCGCATGGGGTCCCTCAACCGACCCGGTTGTATGAAAATCCGCCGCGCAGGGAAACGATGATCGTGAGGACCCCCGCCGACAGGCTCGCCATCGCGGCAAGCCAGTAGAGGCCGCCGTTGTAGTCCCCGCCCCGGTCGCGCAGAAGACCGATGACCCAGGGGTTGACGACGCTGGAAACATTGCCCAGCGCGTTGATGAGCGCGATCGCGGCGGCGGCCGTAACGCCGCCCAGTCTTGAGGTCGGCAGGCCCCAGAATACGGGAATCGCGCCGAAAGCGCCGATCGCGGCGAAACTCAGCGTCGCCAATTTCAGGGTCGGGTCCTTGGCCACCGCCGATGCCAGAAGGCCGACGATAGCCATGCCGAGCGCGGCGTAGTTGGCGAGCACCCGCTTGCCAGGCCGATCCGCCAGATAGCCAAGTCCGATCATGCCCGCCGCGCCGAATAGATAGGGGATCGTCGCGAGAAAGCCGGTCTGCACGGACCCGAAGCCGTACTCCTTGATGATCAGCGGAAGAAAGGTGCTGACGGCCCCGTTCAGGTTGGTCAGGCCGTAATACATCAGGCAAAACAGTAGGACCCGCGGGTTGATCAAGGCTCGCAGCCATCGAGAACCGTGAGTGGAGGCCTCGGCGCCGGCGCGGTCGCCCCGTTCCCCGTCCAGACGCTGGATCAGCCAGTCGCGTTCTTGCGCGCTTAGGAATTTTGCGTTGGCGGGATCGGAGGGCAGCAGATAAGGCACAAATCCGGCCAGAGCCACGGCTGGCAAGCCCTCCAGGATGTACAACCACTGCCAGCCGCGTAGGCCCAGTCGTCCGTTCAGTTGCAATAGAATCGCCGACGCCGGCGTGCCGATGACCAGTGCGACGGGTATGGCCACCATGAAGGCGCTGATGATGCGGCCGCGATAGGCGGCGGGAAACCACTGGGTGATGTAGAAGATGACCCCTGGAACCAGACCGGCTTCAGCCGCGCCCAGCAGGGCCCGCATCGCGTAGAGGCTGGCGGCGTTCCACACGAACGCGTGCGCGGCGGATATGAGTCCCCATGTCAGCATGATGCGCGCGATCCACCAGCGCGCGCCAAATCGCTCAAGCGCCAGATTGGACGGAATTTCCAGAAGGACATAGGGCGCGAAAAAGACACCCGCCGCGAAGCCGAAAGCCGCGGCCGACAGGCCGAGATCCTTGTTCATGGTCAGCGCGGCCACGCCGATGTTCGATCGGTCGATCACAGCGACGAAATAGGCGGCCGCCAATATCGGCATCAGCCGCCATGTCAGCTTTCGGACAACGTCCTTTTCCGAAACGCTCATGGCGGGGCGCCCTTTGCCGCGCCTTGGTCCGCGCATCTGGCGACGAGGAACAAGTTCGCGCCCGTCCCGCGGACACGGCAAAGCTCGAACGCCCGGAGCGCCATCGCATTTATCCTCCCTGCAAGCCCGGCCAGACTCAAGACGCTGACCTTGCCCCTTTCCTAGCACGACGGCCCGGCTTCGCGGCGCAGTCTTGCCGTTCACTCTCCCGCTGAGGGCGTCCCTTGGTTGCGCGGGGCGGCCGTGGGCGCCATTCCTTGCCAAACGGGAGGATTCCATGGCGACGCCTTATCGGGTAGCTGTCGGTCTTTTGCTGGCCGTCGCGGGCCTGGGCATGGCGGTTCCGGGCGCTTATCTCGTCAGCCTGGGCGGATCACCCTACTACGTCGTCGTCGGACTGATGGTCGTGGCATCCGCGGCGCTGATCCTGCGTCGCCAGGGGGCCGGTCTGGAGCTCTACGCCTTGGCGTTCGCGGGCACGGTCGCCTGGGGCCTGTGGGAAGTCGGTTTCGATCCCTGGGCCCTGATGCCGCGCCTGGTGTTTCTGGCGGTGGCCGGCCTGTTTCTGATGGCGCCCTGGCTTCGCGGGAGCCTTTCACCGCCGGGGCCGCGCACGCGGCGGGTCTTGCGCGCCGCCTTTTGGATCGTGGCCCTGGGCGCGGCGGCTGGCGCTTGGTCATCGGTCCGGCGCGGACCCGGCCAGATTGTCGCCTACCGGGGGCAGAGCCTCGCGCCGTCATCCCCGTCCGCCGACGCTGACGGAGCGGACTGGACCCATTACGGCAATACGGCGCACGGCACGCGCTATTCCCCGCTGGACCAGATCACGCCGGCCAACGTTCACGCCCTGCGACAGGCTTGGAGTTACGCCAGCGGCCGCGCGGGACCGGACGGCAAGGTTCACGGCGGGCTGGAAATGACTCCGTTGATGGCCGAGGGCGCGATCTACGGCTGCACCGAGACGGGCGCCGTTTTCGCGCTCGATCCGGTCTCCGGCCGTGAGCTTTGGCGTTTCGATCCGGCGGCGAGCACGGGCAAGGGCCCCTTTGGAGTCTGCCGGGGCGTGACGTTCTACCGCGCCCCCAGGGCCGTCGCCGACTGCCCGGCGCGCCTGCTGATGGGAACGACCGACGACCGCCTGATCGCCTTGGACGCTAGCACGGGTCGCCTGTGCGGCGCCTTCGGCGTCAAGGGACAGGTGAACCTGCGCCAGGGCCTGGGCGATTTTCCCGCGGCGTGGACCCGCGTCACCTCGCCGCCGACCGTTGTCAACGGCGTGGCCGTTATCGGCCACCTGGTGGCCGACAATCGCGCGGTCCGAGTTCCGTCGGGCGTCGTGCGCGGCTATGACGCCGTCACGGGGACGCTGAAATGGGCGTTTGATACGGGCCGTCCCAACGACCCGCGGCCGTTGCCGTCCGGCCAGGCCTATACGGCCTCGACGCCGAATGCCTGGTCCATCGGCAGCGCCGACGAAAAGCTGGGTCTGGTCTATCTGCCCCTGGGTAACGGCAGTCCCGATCTGGTCGGCACAGCCCGCACGGCCAATACCGAGCACTTCTCGACCTCGGTGGTTGCACTGGACGCCGCGACCGGCGCGGTGCGCTGGAGCTTCCAGGCGGTGCACCACGACCTGTGGGACTACGACCTGGCCGCTCAGCCGGTGTTGGGTGACTTCCCCACGCCGTCCGGGCCCGTCCCCGCGCTTTACCAGGCGACCAAGTCGGGTCAGGTGTTCGTGCTGGACCGCCGCGACGGTCATCCCCTCACGCCGGTGCAGGAGCGGCCCGTCCCCCGTTCGGACGTGCCGGGCGAGCACGCGTCCCCTACCCAGCCTTATTCAGTCGGCATGCCCGAGTTCGCCGGCGCGGACCTGACCGAGGCGGACATGTGGGGCTTGACGCCGTTTGACCAAATCGCCTGCCGTATCCAGTTCCGCCAGGCCCGCTACCAAGGCATGTTCACCCCGCCGCGCCTGGGCCTGACCATCCGCTATCCGGGCGAACTGGGCGGCATAGACTGGGGCAGCGTGGCATTGGACGAGGGTCGCGGCGTGCTGGTGGTCAATTCCAACCACATGGCCGACCTGGACGAGCTGATCACCCGCGCCCAGGCCGACCGCGAGGCGCGCGGCCCGCAGCCCGACCCCAAGTCGCTGATCTACCATCTTCATCCCGGCCAGATGGAGGGCCTGCCCTTCGCCGTGCATTGGGGACCGTTCCTCTCCGCCATCGCCGTGCCGTGTCAGCGTCCGCCCTACGGCTTTCTGACCGCCATCGATCTGCATAGCCGCGCCATCCTGTGGCGGCGGACCCTGGGTGATGCGCGGGGCAGCGGACCGTTTGGCCTGGAATTGGGCCTACCCCTGCCGCTCGGCGCGCCCAATATCGGCGGTTCGGTGGTCACGCGCAGCGGGCTGATCTTCATCGCCGCGACCCAGGACGACATGTTCCGCGCCATTGACCTGAAAACCGGGCGCACTCTGTGGCAGGATCATCTGCCCGCTTCGGGCCACGCCACCCCCATGACCTACCGGGGGGCGGACGGGCGCCAGTACGTCGTGATCGCCGCTGGCGGCAAGGCTCTGCGCGACAAGCCCGGAGACAGGATCATCGCCTATCGTCTGGACGGTGCGGCGCCCGCTTCCGCCTTGCCGTAAATCTCGGCCGCGCGCGCCTCGAAACAGGCGATCAGTTTGACCACCGCCCGGTCCATGTTGGCGTGGAGCAAGGCATCGAGAATGCGGGATTTGAAGGCGAAATCGATGGAGAAGTGAATTCTCGTCCCGTGCTGATCGGGCTCGAAGCGCCAGTCGTTGTCGAGCGCGCGAAAGGGACCGTGCAGCAGGGATACATTGATGCGCAGCTTGTCCGCGTCGCGCAGCACCCGGGTGGCGAAGCGTTCGCGCAGGAAGGAAAAACCCACCCCGGCCTCGGCGTCCACGGTGGTGACGCCCGGTCGCACCTGGCGGGCGTTCCAGGTGCGCATGCTGGTCAGCCAGGGCACGAACTGCGGATAGGCCTCGACATCGCCCACCAGCTGGAACAGCTGCTCGGGGCTGTAGGGCAGAACCTTGGTCAGAGCGTGACGGTGCAAGCGCGCGTCAGAAGGCGGCGGCGAGCGCGCGCCGGGCGGCCTGCAGCTTGGCGAAATCCTCCCCGGCATGGTGCGAGGATCGCGTCAGGGGGCTGGAGGACACCATCAGAAAGCCCTTTGCCCGGGCGATGGTTTCATAGGCGGCGAATTCCTCCGGCGTCACGAACCGGTCGATGGCCGCGTGTTTGCGAGTGGGCTGCAGATACTGGCCGATGGTGATGAAATCCACGCCGGCCGAGCGCATGTCGTCCATCACCTGCATGACCTCTTCCTTGGTCTCGCCCAGGCCGACCATCAGGCCGGATTTGGTGAATTGCTCGCGATCGCGTTCCTTGACGCTCTGCAGTAGGCGCAGGGAATGGAAGTATCGCGCGCCGGGCCGGATCTTCAGGTAGAGCCGCGGCACGGTTTCCAGATTGTGGTTGAACACGTCCGGCTTGGAGTCGATCACAATCCGCTCGGCGCCGTCCTTGCGCAGAAAATCCGGCGTGAGAATCTCAATGGTGGTCTGTGGCGCCGTCGCGCGGATCGCCCGCACCACATCCGCGAAGTGCGTCGCCCCGCCGTCGGCCAGGTCGTCGCGGTCCACCGAGGTGATCACCACGTGCTTGAGGCCCATCTTGAGCACCGCGTCGGCCACGCGCTGGGGCTCGGTGGGGTCGAGCGGTCCGGGCAGGCCGGTCTTGACGTTGCAGAAGGCGCAGGCCCGCGTGCAGGTGTCGCCCATGATCATCATGGTGGCGTGCGAGACGGTCCAGCATTCGCCGATATTGGGGCAGGCCGCCTCCTCGCACACGGTCGACAGTCCGTGGCTTTTCACGATGTCCTGCGTCTGACGATAGCCGACGGAACCCGGCGCCTTGACCCGTAGCCACTCGGGCTTCTTGAGCACTGGCGTGTCGGGGCGCGCCTGCTTTTCCGGATGGCGCAGGGCGCGGGCGCTGCGCGTGTCGATGAGCGTGACCATGAGGCCTAGATCGGACTTTGTCGGCTCCAGATCAAGCATTCCATCGCTATGGGATCGGCGCGGCGCCTTGAGGCGCAAAAGCACGGCGCCGCGTGCTAGGCTTGCGAGATAGGGACGGAGGAACAGGTGACGGACGGTCCAGACATGCGCACCACCCATGGCGGAGTGTTCGACGCCCTGATCGAGGCGGCCGGGCGATTTGGCCCGTCAAAGCCGATCCTGGAGGACCAGGATCGCAAGCCCCTCACCTACCGCGATCTGATCCGCGCCAGCTTTGCCCTGGGCCGCCGCATCGCCAGCCGGACAAAGCCCGGCGAGCATGTGGGCCTTTTGCTGCCCACCAGTGTCGGCGCCGTCGTGACTTTCTTCGCCCTGCAGGCCTTCGCCCGCGTCCCGACCATGCTGAACTTCACCTCCGGACCGCGCAATCTGAAGGGCGCCATCGAGGTCGCGGGCGTCAAGACCGTGCTCACCTCGCGCCGCTTCATCGCCCAGGCCCGACTGGAGGAATTGATGGCCGGGCTGGAAGGCGTTTGCAGCCTCATCTATCTTGAGGACGTTCGCAAAACCATCGGGCCGCTCGATCGGCTTTACGCACTGGCCGCGGGCGCCGCGCCGCGCCGCTTCCGAAAGCTGGTCAATCCGGACGACATCGGCGTGATCCTCTTCACCTCAGGCAGCTTCGCCGCGCCGCGCGGGGTTGTGTTGAGTCAGGGTAACCTGGTGTCCAATGCGCGTCAGGTCGCCAGTCATATCGAACTGGATCCGGATTGGGTCTTCTTCAACCCTCTCCCGGTGTTCCATTCCTTCGGCCTGACCGGGGGCGTGCTGACGCCCATCCTCAATGGCCTGAAGGCCTTCGAATATCCGTCGCCCCTGCACGCCAAGATCATTCCGGGACTCGTGCGTGAGACCCAGGCCAGCGTCCTGCTCACCACCGACACCTTCCTGGGTCAGTACATGCGTGCGGGCGAGCCGGGCGACCTCAAGGGTCTGACCTTCGCTGTCTGCGGCGCCGAGAAGGTGCGCGAGGACACGCACCGGGCCTTCGCTGAATTGGCCGGCGCCCCGGTGATCGAAGGCTACGGCGCGACCGAAGCAGGGCCGGTGATCGCGGTTAATCACCCCAGCGACAATCGCCCAGGCACGGTGGGTCAGCTCGTGCCGGGCGTTGAAGCGCGGCTGGAGCCGGTCGACGGCATCACCGGCGGCGGAAGGCTGCATGTGCGCGGGCCAAACATCATGGCCGGCTATCTCAATGACAATTCTGGCGCGCTGGAGGCGCCGCCGGGCGGCTGGCATGACACGGGCGACATCGTCTCCATCGATGCGGACGGCTATGTGCGTCTGTTGGGCCGGGCCAAGCGCTTCGCCAAGATCGGCGGAGAGATGATCTCCCTGTCCGCGGTGGAAGATTTGGCCGCCGCCCTGTGGCCCGATCGCTGGCGCGCGGCGGTGTCCGTGCCCGACCACCGCAAGGGCGAGCGCCTAGTGCTGGTGCTCGAAGGCGGCCCTGTCCAGGGCCAGACTTTGCTGGCCCACGCCCAATCCGTTGGCGCCCCGGAGATCGCGGTGCCCCGCAAGATCATCGCTGTGCCCGCGCCCGTGTTGCTGGGGACGGGCAAGACGGATTACGCGGCCGTGCAAAGGATCGCCCAGGCCGACGGATGAGCGACCGCCGAGGGTGGGCGGAACGCCGGTGGCCCCATCCTGGAATACCAGGGCGAACTGCGCTCGGACTTTCAGAGCCATACGGCTGCGGTCAAGGCCAATTTCAGGTTCTAGGGTCGATTTCAGGTACAAGGACTGGCGGGCCGCGCCTCGCCAGTGCAAAACATCAGTCCATGAACACCACGCTGCAGCAAACCCCGCCGCAGGGCGCGCCGCCCCAGGGCCTGTCGATCGACCAGGCGCTGGCCCAGGCCAATGCCCACTGGGACGCCGGTCAGAACGCACAGGCGGAGATTCTGTGTCAGCAAGTCTTGGCCGTCTGGCCCGGCCAGAGCGACGCCCTGCACCTGCTCGGCCTGATGGCGTATGCGTTCGGAAATCTGGACTTGGCCATCGAGCACCTGCGCCGCGCTTGCCAGGCGCCGCGGGTGGCGCCGGTCTATCTCAGCAACCTCGCCGAGATGTGCCGCCAGCGCGGCCTTCTGGCGGAGGGCGAGGACGCCGCCCGCCGGGCGGTGACGCTGGAACCGACCATGGCCGGCGGCTGGAACAACCTCGGCATCATCCAGCAGGAAGCGGGCAAGTACGAGGAAAGCCTGGCCAGCCTCAAGCGCGTGATCGGCCTGAAGCCGGACGACGCCCTGGCGCGCAATAATCTGGGCAACACGCTCAAACGGCTCGGCCGGCTTGATGAAGCCAAGCAGCAGTACGAGGCGGCGCTGGCGCTCATGCCGAGCTACGCCGAAGCGCACAGCAATCTCGGCGCCCTGCTCAACGATCTTGGCCGGCCGGACGAAGCGCTGGCGTCGATCCGTCGAGCGATGGACATCAACCCCCGCCTGGCCGACGCCTACGTCAATGCCGCCGGCGTGGAAACCGCTCGCCGCCGGTATAATGACGCGCTGCGCTGGCTCGAAGGCATGCTCAACTTCGCGCCCCTGCACCCAGGCGGCTTGGCCGCCAAGGCGTCCGTGCTGACAAACCTGGAAAGGCCCGATGAGGCGGTTGAGGCGGCGCGCCAGGCCGTGTCGGCCGCGCCCCAGAGTGGAGACGCCCTGGTCGCCCTGGCTGAGGCCCTTCACGCCAAGGGCCAGATCGATCAGGCGCTCTCCGCATTGGATAAGGCCATCCCCCTGGGCGGCACGGCGGTGGAGAAGGCCATGGTTCGGCGCGCCTCCCTTTTGATGGAGCAGGGCGAGAAGGACAGTGCTCGTGCTGAGTTGGAAAAAGTCCTGGAGCTTTTTCCCGCCTCCGCGTCGGCTTGGCTCAGTCTCAGCGACCTGAAACGATTCAAGAGCCCCGATGCCGACATCGCGCGCATGGAGCGCCTGATCTCACCCGGGGCCGCGCCCAGCCTGCAGGACGCCATGGCCGTGCGCTTCGCTCTCGGGAAGGCCTGGATGGACCTGGGCGAAGCGGACAAGGCCTTCGACCATCTGGACGAGGGCAACCGCCTGATGCGGGCCACCTTCGACTATGACCGGGCGGAGACCAGCCGCTGGGTCGCCTCCATCGCCAAGACCTACGACCGAGCGGCGCTCAAAAAGCTGAGCGGCGGGGGCGCGCCGTCGGAGTCACCTGTGTTCGTGCTCGGCATGCCTCGCTCGGGCACGACCTTGGTCGAGCAAATCCTGGCCTCCCACCCCAGCGTCCATGGCGCCGGCGAACTATCGACGCTTCGTCGCCTGACGGATCAGCACGGCGGAATCGTGGACTTGCCGAAGGTGCTGACCCCCCAACTGGCGACGCAGATCGGCGAGGCCTATCTGGCGGAAACGGCCCTGCTCGCCGGCGGCAAGGCGCAAATTGTCGACAAGATGCCCTCCAACTTCCTGCAGGCGGGCCTCATACCGCTGATCCTGCCCGGCGCTCGGATCATTCACGTCCGGCGCAATGCCGTCGACAATTGCCTGTCCTGCTACACCAAGCTGTTCGCCCGAGAACAGCTGTTTACCTATGACCTCGTCGAACTCGGTCAGTTCTACCGCGACTACGAATCGATCATGGCCCATTGGCGCAAGGTCCTGCCGCCCGAACGCTTCATCGAGGTGGATTACGAGGCCGTGGTGGAAGACCTGGAGGGTCAGGCCCGTCGTCTGATCGAATTCCTGGGCCTACCCTGGGACGAGGCCGTGGTGGATTTCCACAAGACCAAGAGGCCCGTGCGCACGGCCAGCGTCAATCAGGTGCGCCAGCCGCTGTTCAAGAGCAGCGTCGGACGCTGGAAGCCCTACGCCAATCGGCTCAAGTCGCTGACCGACGCCCTCGGGCCCCGGGAGACCTAAGCCTTGGCTCAGGTCGAGCATGAGGCCCGCAATCTCATAGCCCAGGACAGGTTCGCCGAGGCGGAGGTCTTGCTCAGGCAGGCGTTGGCTTCGGGTTCTGGACCGATCAGCGTCTGGCGCCTTTTGGGGTCGGCCATCCGGGCGCAGGGGCGGGTTGCGGAAGCCAAGCCCATCCAGGAGATGCTCGTGGATGCGATGCCGGGCGAGCTGTCCATGCGCTTCGACCTAGCCGAGACCCTGCTGGTTCTGGGGGAATTCGAGCGCGGCTGGCGTGAGTATCACTACCGCTACCAGATGCCCCATACCACGCGCATAGAGCGCAAGGTGCAAAAGCCGCGCTGGGACGGCCGGCCAATTCCCGGCAAGACGCTGCTGATCCACGACGAACAGGGCTACGGCGACACCTACCAGTTCATGCGCATGGTCCCCTGGGCCAAGGCGAGCTCCGGCGCCCGGGTGGTGCTCGAAATCAATCACGAGATGCACAGCCTGGCCACTCGCATGGGCGGATTTGACGCCATCACCCTGCGCGGTCAGCTGCCACCGCCGTTCGACGAACACTGCGAGATGATGAGCCTGCCCATGGCCATGGGCCTCAAGCTGGAGGATCTGCCGGGCGAGCCCATGCCATATCTGACGGCCGACCCTGAGCGCCTCCAGCACTGGCGCTTGAGGTTGAAGGATCTGAAGCGTCCGCTGGTGTGTCTGGTGTGGGCCGGACGGCCTACGCATCTGAACGACGCGAAGCGCTCCATGAGCTTGCCGCTGCTCGCGCCATTGGCTTCCACCGGGGCCACGTTCCTGTCGATCCAGAAAGGCCCCACGGAGGGCCTGGCGTCCGCGCCGCCTGGAGGGATGAACTTGGTCAACCTGAGTCCAGAGATTCGCGACTTTGAGGACACGGCCGCCATCCTGACCGTGGCGGACCTGCTGATTTCGGTGGACTCCTCGCCGGTTCATTTGGCTGGGGCCCTCGGCCGCCCGGCCTGGGTGATGCTGCCGTTCATGCCGGACTGGCGCTGGCTGCTGCAGCGGCAAGACACCCCTTGGTACCCAAGCCACCGACTATTCCGCCAGGCCAGCCCGGGCGATTGGGCTGGGGTGGTGCAGCGCATGGCCGAGGCCCTGGGTCGATGGCCG
>Ga0302320_10028737_pt1 | contig 10661 bp, 5 predicted proteins | sample Bog_T0_3_FD_202130 | JGI IMG/M metagenome (GOLD analysis project Ga0302320, IMG submission 202130) | Peat permafrost microbial communities from Stordalen Mire near Abisko, Sweden - Bog_T0_3 | ecosystem: Environmental > Terrestrial > Soil > Wetlands > Peat | place: Sweden: Abisko, Stordalen Mire... | reverse complement strand
CAACCGGAATGTGCTCGATCACTTCATTTGTGTTTTCATCGATAACGCCCACCGCGTCAATCCCCGACTCCGCCACATAGATTCGTCCATCGCGCACCGCCAGCCCGCTCGGCATCACCCCGCGCAACGGCCGTCCCGCGCGGTCCTTGAAGCGCTCCCCGCTAAACGGCGAAAGCTGCGTCTGCGCCAGTACCTTGGTCCCGTCGGCACTGATCTTTGCTACTGCATCCTCATGCGCCAGCGAAACGTACACCGCGTCCCCCGCCGCCACCACGCCAGTCGGAGCAGCCCCGCCCACGGTCCCGCCCTGCGCCTCGGTTATCTTCGCTCCCAGCCGCAGTTTGGCCGTCAACGCGGGATGCGCGCGCTCATGCACGTCATACGTCCAAAGCGAGCTACCGCGGTCAGAATTTTCATCGCCAAGCCCGGGAATCCGCTTCCCCTCCACCATCGCACCCTCGCGCGCAGCCTTCGATGGGTAGCCGAATGGCGGGAAATGCAACCCCGTCCCCAACTCATCCTCGGCCTTTGCACCCGGAATCGTGGTGTACTCGAACAGCCCGGTATTGGTCACGTAAAGCCGCGCGCCATTGGCCGAAAGCGCCAGCCCAAACGGATAACTCCCCGTAGCAATCTCCGCGATCCTTTGCAGACTCGCCGCATCCAGAATCACGACCCGCCAGTTCCCTTGGTCGAGCGCGTAAAGCGTCTTCCCGTCCGCTGAAACCGTCAGAGTCGCGGCGAAGCTCCCGCTGGCCTCCTTGCCGCCTTCAGCAATCGCACCGTCCAGCGAAACCTCGCCAGCGGTCTTCCAGTCGCTCGTCCGATAGGCGCGAATCTTGCCCGAGTCCCCCGTAGCCACATAAAGCAGCGCGCCGTCGGGCGAGTAAGCCAGCCCCGCATGAACCTCAATTGCCGGGTCGCTTTTGTCCCCGGCCGGCATGCGGCGCACCGCAGGCTTGGCCGCAGCCGGGGCAGCGATCACATTCAGTGCGAACGGAAACCCAATCGACGGCACTGCAATCTCCGCCCCATCCGCCCGCACCGCCAGCGCAAACGGATAAGGCGCCAGCGCAATCCAGTTTCCTGCCGGATGAATCTCGCGCCCATTCGGCAACACCGCCGTCACGCCAATCTGTGCAACCCCTGCCGCAGCCAGAGCCATCCACGCCGACGACAGGAGGGGAAAATTCCTTCTCTTAAGAAAAATCATTCGTCCAGTATGCACGATAGATATGAATAACTCGTTTCATCGCCACAGCCAACGCAGAAGGCGCGAAACTGAGCCGGGTGCCGGGTGCCCCTGGTCTCGCATTTGAGACCAGGGAAACCACAAATCTCGCGGCGTACAAGCGCCGTCTGCCTCACCGCAGGTGATCGCACCCACAACTGCGGTCCAGAATTTCCGCGAAATGCACCCCTTCGCGGTCGGAAAGCTGGCTGATCTGCTCCCGGCAACTGAACCCATCCGCCACAATCAGCGTCATCGGTCCCGCCGAATTCACCGCTGGCAGCAACCCCAGGTTCGCAATCGCCTTCGACACCTCAATCTTGTCCGCCTCAAACCCAAACGGCCCCGCCATCCCGCAGCAAGTAGTTTCAATCATCTCCACCTGGGCGCCGGCTTTGCGGAGAAGCGCGATCTCGTTCTTCGGCCCTCCAAACACAGCCTTGTGGTGGCAATGTCCATGAACCAGAACCTGAGCTCCCTCAAGCCGTCCCACCACCCAATCGGGAGCTTTCGCCGCCAGCCAGTCCGCCAGCAGCCATACCTGCTTGCTCAGCTTCTGCGCGCGCGGATCGTTGGGAAACATCTCCAGCGCCTCGTCCTTGAAAATGCTCGCGCAGCTCGGCTCCAGGAAAATGAACGGCAGCCCCGCCTCAATCTCCGGTGCCACGCGATCGAGCACATTGGCCAGATAGGTCCGCGCCGTGCCCAGCAGCCCGAAGTCATAGAGCGCCCGCCCACAGCAGATGTGCCCCTTGGTTGTCTGCACGCGAAAGCCCGCCTGGGTCAGCACGCGCTCCGCGGCATGCAGCGTTCCGGGGTGGTAGTAGTTGTTCCACGTATCCGCCCACAACACAACTTTCTGTGCAACGGCAGCCCGAGGAACATTGCTCGTCTCATCCGCCTCGCGCGAAGCCTTATAGCTCTTCCGCGCCAGTTGCGGCATCTTGCGTTCCTTCGCCACGCCAACAATGTACTTGATCAACGGGCTCGTGACAGAACTACCCAGCACAAAGTTAGTAAGCGCCGGAGTCAGAGAACCCATCCGCGCCATCTTGTCCGCAAACCCAAAAACATAATGATGAAGCGGATGCAGCTTTCCCTTGTACTTCTGCGCCAGAAATTCAGACTTGTACTGCGCCATGTCCACTTGCTCCGGACACTCCGTCTTGCATGCCTTGCAGCTCAGGCACAGGTCCAGCGCCTCATGCACGGCTTCGCTCGCGAATCCCTCCTTTTTAAGCGCCCCGGCCAGCATCTCCCACAACAGCCGCGCACGTCCGCGGGTCGAGTGCTGCTCCTGCCCCGTTGCGCGATAACTGGGACACATCACGCCGCCGTTTTTGTTAAGACATGCGCCCACGCCCACGCAACGCGCGGCGGCATCTTCCAGCGATCCATGATCGTGCGCAAACACGAAATGCGTTTCCAGCTTGCTATGCGCGTGTCCGTCTTTGTTCGCGACACGCGGCCCGTAGCGCAGATTCTCCACTGGATCGTAAACTCGTGCCGCATCGATCAGCTTGCCCGGATTCATTCTGTTGTCCGGGTCCCAGATCGTCTTGAATTCCTTGAAAGCCTCCATCAATTCCGGTCCAAACATCTTGGGAAGCAGCGCAGCGCGCGCCTGCCCGTCCCCATGCTCGCCGGAGAGCGAGCCACCCAGCGACACAACCAGATCGGCAGCGCGATCGATGAACTCGCGAAATTTCCGCAGCCCCTCGACAGAGCGGAAATCGAAGTTAATCCGCAAATGCACGCAGCCCTGGCCAAAATGCCCATAGAGCGGACTCCGGTAGCCATACTCCTTCATCAACGCATCCAGCCTGCGCAGGTACGAGCCCAGAAGCGCCGGTGGAATTCCCGAATCGTCCCAACCCTCCCACCGATCCGGCTCGCCCGGCACGCACACCGTTGCGCCCAGCGCCGAATCGCGCACCTTCCACACGCTCTTTGCATCTTCGTGGTTATAGATCCGCGCTCTTGGCGCTTCCGGCCAACTCTGCGCTGCGGCAGCCAGCGCCTCAGCCTTGCTCTCGGCCTCTTCCGCTCTCCACGCACCCATCTCGACAAGAAGGAAGCCACCGCCCGGCGGGAGCAACTTTACGTCGTTGACCGCCAGGTTCTTGCGCAGCATGAATTCGACAAGCAGCCCGTCGAATCCTTCCAGACCAATGGGCCCAAATTCCAGCACGCGCGGAACCACATCGGCTGCAAGAAAAGGATCATCGAACGCCAGTGCCGTGAGCACGCGATAAGGCGGGCTCGAGGTCAGATTCAGCGTAGCGGAGAGAACTGTAGCGCATGTGCCCTCAGAGCCCACCAGTGCATGCGCCAGGTTGAATCCGTTCTCCGGCAGCAGCTCATCGAGATTGAAGCCCGAAACGCGCCGTGGAATCCGCGGAAATCTTTCTCGAATGAGGCCTGCATATCGATCGCGCAGTTGCTTGAGCCGCGCATAAATCTCACCCACGCGTCCGCCTGCGCCAATCAGCGTGTCTATCTCTTCCTCACTGGTGCGGCCCACGGTCATGCGCGTACCGTCGTAGAGCACAATGTCCATCCGCTCCACGTTGTCCACCACTTTGCCGCCCAGCAGCCCGTGCACACCACAGCTGTTGTTGCCGATCATGCCGCCCAACGTGCAGCGGCTGTGCGTAGCCGGGTCAGGCGCGTAAGTGAGGTGATGAACCTCGGCTGCCTCGCGCAAGCGGTCCAGAACAATACCCGGCTGCACAACCGCAAGCTTCGCCCCCGGATCGATCGAACTGAGTCCGTTCATGTACCGCGAATAATCGAACACCACGGCAACGTTTGCGCATTGGCCTGCAAGGCTGGTGCCCGCGCCACGTGGCAACACCGCGGCCCCCGTTGCGCGGCACGCGGCCAGCGCAGCTTCAACGTCTGCCGCGTCGCGCGGATTCACCACGCCCACCGGCATCTGCCGATAATTCGACGAGTCAGCCGCATACATCGCACGCGAGCCGAGATCGAACAGAACTTCGCCGCGAACAGCCGCCTTGAGGCGAGTTTCCAACTCACGATGCGCGGAAAACCCCTCATGGTCGAGCGGGGGCTGATTCAAAAGAACGGAAATCGGAAGAATGCTCACGATGAAATCCTAGCCCAATCGGCTGATTTCTTGCATGCCGCGCATCACAAAAGCGGGCGGAGCCTGGACAATGTTGAGAGTTCGCTCAAAGCATACCGCATTGCGAATGCTCTCGTTGATGTGAAAGTTGGGGGTCTCCGTTACAATTCTTTGGCGACTAGCTCTGTTCAACGTTGTCGATTAGATCAACAAGTTTTCTATCTATCAATTTAATTTCCGCTAATGAAATCTGAAACCTCGACCCTCAACCCGCTCGTTCATCGGCAGGTGCAAAGATCGGAGCAGTCAAAGAACCCAGCTGACTCGCTAACTTGCTATTTCCGCGAAGCGGAAGCTAACTCGCTAAACGCATCGAAACCTGAGCACTCTCTGTCCCATGTTTATGAGAAGCGATCGTAGCATGAGACAAAAAAGGAACAACAACTTATCGCGCGGGCCACTCTTCAACAACGATCCCCAGATCGTTCAGCTGTTGAATGGCTGCTTCAACATTGCGGCGCACCGTGGGCCGGTCTTTCTTGTTGACCAGCGGCGACTCGGCCACAGCAACCACGCGGCCATAGCGCCACGCGCCGGGCGGCAAAGCAATGAGCGCATCGGCAAGGTCAGCGGTGCGCACCTGCACTTCCTGGCGCCGAGCCGCTTCGAGGCGCAGCAGCGATCCCTGGCCAATTGTGCTAGGATTCGCGTCCACCATTGTTATGCGCAGATTGATCCACGCGGCGTCGACTGAGAGAAACGGGTTGGCCCACGCGCCCGGCTCATGCACATCGACATAGAGGCTCTTGGTTGGCAATGGTATGAGCGCGATCTGCGCACGCTGCTGATCGCGCTTTGAAGCTGCGGCTTGCGCGGCCGCCTGCGCCTTATGCTCGGCATTCACGGCATTCTGCGCAACACCTACAAATGCCTGCTCTTCCTTGTGACAAGCCACGAGGCACATTCCCATCACTAGCGCCAAAGTTGCAGGCAACCTTGCCGATAAGTTGAGTTGAATGCGCTGACTCACTATGACAGGATAACAGTACCTGAGGAGTAAGTGTCATTCCGATTCTCATCGCGAGGCTAACGTCAAAGAGCCCGAGTACACAAAAAGCCCTGTTAATGGCGAGTTCTTGTATGCCATGAAAGTAACCACTTATTTGTGACTTGGGGGTTACAGACGGCATTCCTGAATTGAATTATCCTTCGATTCTAGGGTCTCTCGGCGCTATGCTCGAAAGGCGTTCGATAGCTGAGCAACGGTACTTTGTCGGGTCATCAGTGGTGTGGAGGTAAAGCGTGTACTCTCAAAAATTCCGTACGATAGGCCGGGTTCTTGCACTGGCATTTGTGGCTTCGCTACCGTGTTCCCTGGTCGCTCAGGTCGCAGCTAGTCAAGGGAAAGGCAATCCAAATGCCCCCGCGCCCAAGTGGGATGTCTTTGCGGGTTACAGCATCCTCGACCCCAGGGGAACGTTTTATCCAATTCAGCCGGATGGCACCACGCTTCCCGTTTCGTTCAAGCTTGAGAAGGAGGGCCTGGTTGAAAGCGCGGCCTGGTTCTTCACTAGAAACGTTGGCGTAGAGTTCGAGTCGGGCCAGCACGATCTATTCGTGAATACCGGATTCCCCAGCACAGGCTCAAGCAATAGCGGAATCTTTACGGCCGAGGGCGGATTGGTTTACCGGTGGCCTGGAATTCATTTCACGCCCTATGTTCATGGCCTCGCGGGCGGCGCGGATATCGATGGTCCGGACCACGAGCCATACACGTGGGGCCCCGTGGTCGTAGCCGGTGGCGGGCTTGACTGGTATCCCCTCTGCCACAACATCGGCATTCGTATTTTCGATGCGGACTATGAATACCTTCACGCCAACTCAGGCGTCTCGCATGGAACTCTTGCGGCCGACGACTTTGTCTGGGGCGACGATGAAAGCATCAACGCGATTCGCGTGTCCGCGGGCATCGTATTCCGCGGCGCGTCCTACTACGGTCCAGTAGTCGGCTGCGGCCCAGTGGCTCCGCTAGCGATGGCATGCGTGGCAACACCGAGTTCTGTATTCCCTGGTGAGCCGGTCACGGTAACAGCGAGCGCTACAGGCCTCAATCCGAAACAGACTGCAACTTACACATGGTCTGGAGCGGGCGCTGCCGGTAACAGTGAAGTCGTGACAGTGCCAACCTCTTCGCTGGGTCCCGGCACATATACTGTGAGAAGTACAGTTTCGCAGGGGACCAAAAACGTCCAGACTGCAAACTGCGAGGCGAGCTTTACGGTCCGCGCGTGGGAGCCTCCTACGCTTGCGTGCGCGGCTGGTCCCATGAGCATCAACCCAGACCAGACCGCCACCATTACCTTGACGGGCCAGAGCCCGCAGAATCTGCCGCTCACTTACTCATGCACCTCTACTGCCGGCTTGGTCACCATGAACGGCAACACCGCAACGTTCAGCGCCAACGGAGCTGGAGCAGGGCCGGTAACGGTCAACTGCAGCGTCGCCGACGATAAGGGCCACGCCACCTCCGCAAGCTGCAGCCTGGCGATCGTAGCGCCGCCAGTTCACGAGAACCCGCACGTCCTGCCTCTTTGCTCCATCGATTTCGGCAGAGACAAGCAGCGCCCAACGCGCGTGGACAACGAAGCCAAGGCCTGCCTCGATGCAGTCGCTCTTGCGCTGCAACAGCATCCTGACGACACACTTCTGGTGGTCGGTGAGGCTGTCAACACTGAGGGCCAGGGCGCGGTCGACGCGCAACGCGCTGTCAACACCAAGAACTACCTGACCACGGAAAAGGGCATCGATCCTAGCCGCATCACGGTCGTCACCGGAAACGAAGGGACGCAGGGAGTTGAGGAATACCTGGTGCCGCCTGGCGCTGTCTACACATCCGATGTGCAGCACACCAATGTGGTCAATGAGAATGCAGTGAAACCGCAGGAACGCAAGCCGCTCCCGATGCGTCAGCATCCGCATAAGAAAGCGGCGAGCACAACCACCGACGGACAGAAGAAGAAGGCAGGCTCAGTGACTCCCGCCAAGGGGACAGATGGACCGTAGAGTGCGGACTCTCGTCCCCCGCATTCACTTCAACGAAAAGAAGTTGAGTAAATAAAATGAGGCCGACCGGAATTCCGGCCGGCTTCAATTCTTGATCGCGGCCACTCTTTAACCTGGTTTTGAAAAGGTAATGTTCATATCAAAAACAGACCTGTCATCCTGAGCGAAGCGTACTTCAGCGGAGTCGAAAGCCTGCCCTGAGCGCAGCCGAAGGGGACCTGCTTTTCGGGAGCCCATGACCCGAGCATCCATGCCGAACAGCACCTGAGGGAATACGGCCTCAGAGCCTCACTGAAGCTCCCAGAACGGGCTCATTACTTCCCGATCAGCCCCCGCGCGATCGCGTCCAGCATCCCATTCAAAAAGTTGATTGACTCCGGCGCTGAGTAGCGCCGTCCAATCTCCAGCGCCTCGTTGATCACGATTGGATACGGCGTTCCCTTGAAGCCCAGCATCTCTCCCACCGCCATGCGCAGCAGGTTCCGATCGACGGCCGGCATGCGCTCCAAACGCCAGTGTTTGGAGTTGGCCACGATCAATTCGTCGATCTGTTCCTGGTGGGCAATGGCGACGCGGAACAGGTCCTCTGCAAATGCGCGAACATCGTGTTCCACTTCATCGCCCGCCTTCCAGAATGTGGCCCGCACCTGGTCCGGCGTTTGTTTCCCGATGTCTGCTTGAAACAGCATCTGCATGGCCAGCTCGCGCGACTTCCGCCGCGTCCCGGCCGTCAAGCAGTACCGCCTTCAACGGAATTGCTTGCCATCAGCTTGCGCCGCAAACTCACCATCTCAATCGCCGCCACAGCAGCCTCAAACCCCTTGTTCCCAGCCTTGATTCCAGCGCGGTTGAGAGCCTGTTCCAGCGTCTCGCACGTAAGGACCCCAAAACCATGCGGGATTCCTGTCTCCTGTTGTGACTGGCCAATGCCGCGCGCCACCTCGTTGTAGATGGCCTCATAATGGGCGGTTTCGCCGCGTAATAGACAGCCAAGAGCGACGATCCCATCCACGTGGCCACTGCCTTCATGAGAACGGTTCGCGACTGTCCGCGCCGCGGCCGGAATTTCCCACGCTCCCGGCACGCGAATCACTTCAATGTCTGCCCGCACCGCTCCGCTCCTCATCAAGGCATCGAGAGCGCCTTCCAGCAGCCGCTCCGTGATCACCGCATTCCAGCGCGCCACCACGAGGCCAAACTTCATTCCCGCCGCGGAGAGATCGCCTTCCACCGCAACAGGCTTTCCCTTCGCCGGATCGGTCCATGCCCAAAAGCTGAACTTAAATCCCGGCTCCGGCTCAACCGTAAAAATCCGCGACTTCCAATGTGTCTCGGAGATGCTCGTCAGCTGCGCCTCCGCTTCGCCACCGCCCGCATCGTGCAGCCAAGTACGCGCGGCCTGGTGCACGGCATCCAGAGCCGTCACCTCCACCAGCACATCGGCCGTCGAAGGAAATTCGCCATCCACAAACTCCACGTTGCCCAACGGAGCCAGAAACGACGCCCCACGGCTGTCTGTTTCGTTCCATCCCGCCCCGCGTGCAAAGCCCAGCACAGAAAAAAAACTGCTCAGCCGCTCATAGGCTTGAGCGCTGCCAGCGGGACGAAGAATGGAGATTCCCTTAATCATGAATTGCTTCTTTCGAATCCAGTTTGCTTCTCTTGAAGACAATCTGATTCTATCGTGCCGGGGCCTGTGGCCTGCCGCGCCGTACTAATGTCCTGTCTTCAATGTTCATATCAACGATAGACCTGTCATCCTGAGCGGAGCGTACTTCAGCGGAGTCGAAGGACCTGCTTTTTGGGCACTCAATGGCCTTAGGTCGCGCTTTGGAGAAATGAAACGAGCTTCAGAGTCAACACACTCGCAGCACTCAGCAAAAAGGCCGGCGGTTGCCGGCCTCTCTGCATGGGTCTGGTTGAAGCTGAGTCTACGTCGTTGAGCGCGGCTTGACTTCGATTACCGTAGTCGGAACCACGCTGCCGGTCCCCGTATATGTGCAGCCGATGTCGTTGCCTCCCGCGGAAACCGGAATACACGCTGGAAGATTGGGTGCAATCTGCTGCGAATCGGTGGGCGGTGTAGCGCTTGTGACGACCGAGGGAATGCTGATGTAGTGGATCAGGTTATCGCCGGCCGTCGCAACAAAAAAGAGCGTGCCATCCGGTGAGAACGCGCCAGTCAGCGGGGCCGTCACCGCCGCGCCTCCATTCAGCGTCACATACCCCACTGTCCCCGGCGCTCCGCCCGTGCCTGGAATGTAGTAGGGCAGGGTGGCTCCTGGGGTAGATCCGTCATAGGTGATAAAAGCCACGGCCGAATTTGGTGAGGGAACCACCTGGTCAACCGCGGTTGCGGTAATGCCGCTGACCGGAACCTGGCTGAGCGTGTGCTGAATTGTCAGCGGAGACAGCGTTTGGGTCGTCCCCGTTGCTGTCTCTGGACATTCCGCGACGGGAATCGTGACGCCGATGTCAGAGAGCGTAACTCCGCCACTCGTCGACGCCGCACCCAGACTCGTCCACGCCGCACCCAGAATGTGCTCCCCATCCGTGGTGGCCGCCAATACATCGGTCTGCGTCGGCACCGAGTCTCCCAGCGGATAGAACAACATGTTGGCGGCGTTGCCCACAGTACCCGCAGGGCACCAGGTGTGCGCAACGGTCGGGTTGCCGGGCAAATACGCTCCCACTCCAGGGATGGTGATGGCCGGAGTCTGAATGGGCGGCAACGCAGCCACATTCGGTTCCGCGGTGCAGGAAGGAATTGAATCTGGCGGCAGGGGGCTCGGCGGCAGAGGGTAGGTGCTCCAGCCGGTGTTCACGTTGTAAACGTACAGAGTATCCGTGTGGCCCGTAATTTGCGGCGTGCCCGCGCACGATGCAGGACTGTTCAGATTCGCGTTGTCAAAAATGTAGAGCGTCTTCGAGTCAGGCGTCCATTGCGCCGAAGCACCCATGCCTCCGAAAGTCGAACTCGTGGAACCGGAATTATTGTAAAGATAGAAAACCTGGCGTATCTGATCGTTGATCAACAATTGTGCGGCATTGGGCGAAACGGCCAGCACAACACCGGGCGCGGTAGTGTCCTGCTTGGAGAGCGTATTGGTCGTTGTGCTGAAATACATCAACTCATGAGGCGATCCAAAAAACAGATTGCTACCCTGCCGGTCCATGACCATGGAATTCGGCACATACGGCAGCCGCACCGTTGACCCCACGGTGCCGCTGATCAATTCCAACGGCACAAAATACTGCGACTGTCCCGGCGAGGCGAAC
>Ga0302320_10028734_pt1 | contig 10662 bp, 9 predicted proteins | sample Bog_T0_3_FD_202130 | JGI IMG/M metagenome (GOLD analysis project Ga0302320, IMG submission 202130) | Peat permafrost microbial communities from Stordalen Mire near Abisko, Sweden - Bog_T0_3 | ecosystem: Environmental > Terrestrial > Soil > Wetlands > Peat | place: Sweden: Abisko, Stordalen Mire... | reverse complement strand
CTGATTTTGCTTTTCTTCGACCCGGGGGTCGCATTCGGAGTGGGCGTGGCGATGGCTGCGGCGATGGCTGCGGTTTTTGCTTATCTGTACTGCCGGCGTGCGGGGCTGACGCGGATTGGCGCGGCGGTGGCGGGATGGACGTTTGCCTGCGCTGGATATTTTTCCTCGCGGGTGATGGCGGGGCATTTGCCGTTGCTGGAGGCTTATCCGGCGCTGCCTTTGCTGCTTTGGCTGGTGGATCGGGCGCTCGTGTTGGAACGACGCATCGATTTCGCGGTGCTGGCGGTATGTTGCACCTGCGTTGCTCTGGCGGGGCATCCTCAGGTACCGTTTTACGCGCTGGCTTCGGCGTTTCTTTATGTGGCGTGGCGGGCTCGGGAGACCGGGTGGAACTTGTGTGCGCGAGTTGCGGCAGTGATGGCGGCGGGAATCGGGCTGGCGAGCGCGGTCTGGTGGCCCATGCTGCTGCTGATCGGCCGCAGTACGCGTTTGCTGCATCTGGCGGCTCCGGACAACGACATCGCGATGCCTTATGGGCGACTGCTGGCATTGATTGTCCCAGGTATCCAAGGGTGGGCGGGGCCGGTGGATCTGGCGGATCGGAACCCTTTCAGCGGGTATCCGAATAATGCGTATTTTTGGGATACGGCTTCTTATATCGGGATATTGCCACTGGCGGCGGCGATCGGGCTGGGTGTGTTTTGTGTTGCGAAGAAGCGGTTCCCTCAGGGCAGATGGGCGTTTCTGCTGTGGCTGGGGGTAGCGGCATTCGTTGGCTCGCTCCCACTGGCGCAACCTTTGCTGCATTTGCTGCCGGGAACGTTGCTGCGCAGTTCTGCCCGGCTCCTGTATGTTTGCACCTTCTGCGCGGCGGTGGCGACGGGAGTGGCCGTCGACGCGGTGCGAGTGGCAAAGTGGCCGTGGAAGACGTGGATCGTCCATTCAGTGCTGGCTCTGTTGCTGGCTTTGCATTTCGCAGATCTTTGGAGGTTCGGGCACTGGTTCATCTCGACATATCCGCGCGACGAGGATGCGCCGGCTTTTCAGGCGGTGCTCGATCGGGAACTGGACGGGCACAGGATCGCGGAGGAGCGGGAAGACACGGTTTTTTCCGATGCGGATCGCTACGACGACGCGGGTGGTTTCGATTCCATCTTTCTGGCGCGGTTCGATCGGGGTTATCTGGCGCTGGCGGGCGAAGCGGCGGACACGAATGAGCAGGTGTTCGATGCGTCGGTGCTGCCGCCGGTCGCGCTGGAGGCGCTGGGAGTCGGGTTTGTGATTACGACGGAGGCCAGGGACGATCTGGAGTTGGCCGCGAAAACGGATGAGGCGTACCTTTACCGTGTCGCGGATCCGGCTGCGAGGGCGGAGTACGTGATGCGGGGGGCGGTTGAGTTCGCCGACGAGCAGAAGATACCGGCGATGTTCGCAGCCTTCCCGCGGTACCGATTGATTCTGCCTGCCGACGCGCGAAAGGAGCCGGATGCATCGCGGGCGGAGGGCGGCGTATTCGAGACCCATTATTCGCGGCGGTCGAGCGATGAGATCGAGGTGAAGGCGGTGGTGCCGGCTCCAGGATTTATCCGTGTGCTCGAAAGTTACGATCCAGGATGGAAGGCGACCGTGAATGGCGCCGCGGTTCCGGTTGTTCCGGCTAACGAATTCGAGATGGCAGTTCCGGTGCAGGACGGAAGTTCAGTGGTGCGGGTGCGCTATGAGACGCCAGGGCGCGCGATGGGCACGGGGCTCTCATTATTGAGCCTGGCGCTGCTGGGGGCGCTTGTGGCCAGCCATAATAGGGTTCGACATGCCTGATTCCGCACAGACTCCGCGAGACGCCAACAAGGCTCTCCTGCACGCATCGATCGTCATTATTTTCGGAATTCTGGCGACCTCGCTGGCGCAAACGCAGCTTCTGGCGATCATTCCACTGAGGAATCTGCTGAAGAACGAACTGCATGTGGACCGCTCCGCCAACGCGGCGTTCTTTTTCTGGCTGACCTTTCCGTGGTTTCTGAAACCGATTTTCGGAATCGTGACCGATGCGTTTCCGCTTTTTGGCAGCCGACGCAGGAGCTACATTCTGATCAGCACGAGCCTGACGGTCCTCGCGTGGTTCGCGATGATCGTGACGCCGCATGAGTACGGTAAGCTGCTGTTCGTCGCGCTGGTAATCAATACGTTCATGATGATGGCGAGCACGGTGGTGGGCGGCTACATGGTGGAGACCGCGCAGGCCATTTCCGGCTCGGGACGGCTGAGCGCTATCCGAATGTTCGTGCAGCAGGGCAGCTACATCATCAGCGGGCCCGTGGCCGGTTTTCTGGCGAGCATTGCATTCGGATGGACGGCGGCGGCGTGCGGCAGCATCATGTTCCTGCTGATTCCGGCTACGATCTGGTTTCTGCACGAGCAACCCAGCCACGTGGATTCGCAGCTGCTCCTTGATAACGCGCGCAAACAGATGGGAAAGATCTTCACGGCCGGAACGATGTGGGCGGCATCCGGGCTGCTGGGACTTTTTTACATTGCACCGGGCATTCAGACCGCGGTCTTCTACAGGCAGCAAAACGATCTTCACATGAATACGCAGGCGCAGGGAATTTTGCAGATGCTGGGCGGTATTGGATGCGTGGTGGCCGCGGTCGTTTACGGCTTCACTTGCCGCCGTTTCAATCTGCGCAAACTGCTGGTGGGTTGCCTGTTCGCGGGCACGCTGGCGAATCTGATCTATCTGTTCTATTCGACGCCGGCGCGTGCCCAGGCGATCGAAACTCTGAACGGCTTCGGCTACACCCTGGCCGAACTGGCGCTGATGGATCTGGCGGTGCGCGCCACTCCGCGCGGGAGCGAAGGGCTGGGCTTCGCTCTGATGATGAGTGTGCGGAATTTCGCGTTGTATGGTACGGACTGGATTGGATCGAAAATGCTGGACAAGTACCACCTGGCGTTCAGCACGCTGGTGCTTTCGAATGCGGCGACCACGGCGATCACGATTCCGCTGGTGTTTCTGCTTCCTTTGTATATCGTGCGGCGGAAAGATGCGGAGCTGGTGGAAGAGGCGGCGATACCGCGAGCGGCGGTGGAGTAGCCGGTTACATTTTTTGTGGAGAACTGAGGTAATATAGGTCGAACGTGGCGCAGAAGGTTCAGAAGGAGAGTGTTTTCGTGAAGAAATTTACCGTGGCGGCTATGCTGGCGTTCGGATTGACCTCAATGGCGATGGCGGCCGATATTAAGGGCTTCGTCGAAGATACAAATTGCGCGAGCCAGCCGGCTATGAAGGCCGACTCGGAATGCGCGAAAAAGTGCATTAAGGGCGGGACGCCGGCAGTGCTGGTCACTCCGGATGGCAAGGTTTATAAGATTGCGAATCAGGACAAGATCGTGGCGCATGCGGGCGAAAATGTCACGGTCACGGGCAGCGTAAAAGACGATACCATCACGGTTGCCAGCGTTAAGTAGAACCAGTTCCTTTGTAAGAATCCGCCGTTGATCTTTCGCAACCGATCAGCGGCTGGCCCCCGATTTCCTGCGAAACGCTAACTAAGGTAAGTATTCTCCCGCGTCTTCGGCACTAAAGTTCCTCAAATTAATCCCTGATTTACCAAAGTGTACTTGATCGCACGGGCGCGTCAAGTATGAAATAGAGTTTATGACAGCGGGAGAGGTTTGCAGTGGGCTGGCAGAAGAGCCTGACGCGCACTGGCGTTTCCGATCAAAATCCAGTTTGGCAGCGATCTGCGGATTGCTGACCGCGGCTTTTTGTCTGCCGCTGACCGGCCGAGCGTCGGTACAATCTACCACCACGAACTCCCTGAGCGCCACTATTGAGGCGAACGGTTCGCTTTCCGTACCGTCTGCGACGACTCTGAGCACATCCGGTCATATCTTCGCGAATCCTTTCACGGGGAGCGCGACGGTTCAGTACCGGGCACGCACCACGTCGACGGGTGGCGGCAATCTGACCCTCGAGGTGACACAGGATTTTCAGAGCGGCGGGCCTTCCGTAGCGGCGGGCAATCTCAGTTACAGCTGCGGCACGGCCGGGCTGGGGACCGGATGCGCTTTGACAACCGCCAGCACCAGTTCGGCAACGAACGTGGTGACGCTACCGAAGTCCGCGTGTACCGGCGGGGGAGGCTCCTGCAGTGCGAGTAATCCAAATTCAGTTGTGGTGACATTCACGATCCCGGACACTGCTTCAATCAAGACCGGAACCTTCACGGCGACCGTGCGGTTCACGATCAGCGCGACTTGAAATAACAGAACAAAGACCAAAAAACAACTAAGGATAAACGGAGAAGAGAACAATGAAAAAATTACGCAACACAATAGCTATAGCGGCGTTGCTGCTGCCGGGCGCCGTACAGCAGGCCTATGGGCAGTTTGCGGCCACCGGCACGACAACTCTGTCTGTCGCGGTCGCGCCCGAAGCCGCCATCAGCGTCACTACGGGAACCACGAGCCTCACTACTGGTTCGACAATTTTCGGATCGTCTTACGGCGGCACGACCAGCTTCACCTATAAGATTCGTACCAGCGCAGCGACCAGCACTCTGACGCTGGAAATCACCACCGACTTTTCGACGGGTGGAGTTACCAACAAGCCATCGGTGGCTGCTCCGCCGACCGCAAGCGACAAGCTGCAGTACACGTGTTCGGTGACCGCCCCCGGCACGGGATGCGCGAGCGCGACAACCGCCAGCACGAGCGCAGCGACCTCAGTGGCTACGTTCCCCGCTACGTCGAGCAGCGCGAATGCGGGCAACGGCGGATCCGTAACGTGGAGTCTGACGGACGATCCGGTTTACCCGGTCGGAACCTACACGGCGACGGCAACTTTTACGATCTCCGCCAGCTAGGACGACAGATACCCGATGTTCGTGTTACCACTGTTGACGGCAATTCTGATGGCTGGTGCAGCGCCTTCGGCCGGGACCTCGGCCGGAACCTGGGCCGGAACAGGGGCCGGAGCGGCGACGCTGCGCCCAGCCACAGTTGTTGCAAAGCCGATGGCGACGAGCATCTCGAAAGCATTGGCCGCAAGTCCGGCGACGATTACTTTTACAGCGCCGGACCCCGATACAACACCTTCGGTCAGTGGTTCGGGACCGGTAACGCTTAGCTGGGACACGAACGGCGGGGGTCCGGCGAATACCTGGAAGCTGACCGTCAGCGCGCCGGCTTCCTTCAGCACCTGCGCTAACCTGCCCGCCAGCGCGGTGACCGCAAAGTGCACGACAGTTACCGGAGGAACGGGGGGAACCTGCAGCGGGAGCGTGCCTCTCTCGACGACCGCGACCCAGGTGGCGAGCGGCGATGAAGCGCCGGGCAATAACGCCGCCTACTCAGTCGCTCTGACTTTTACATTGGCCGACAGCTGGGCATACATACCGTCTAAAACATCATGTTCACTAACACTCACTTACACCGTCACGGCAAACTAACGCAGGCCCGCTGCCGGACGATGGCGGTTCTGTTATCCATCGCGGCCACCGCCCCGGCGCATGCGCAGTTCAATCTCGGGCTTTCCCCGATGCGCGTTGAATTAAATGCCGCCGCCGGAACCCAGCGCACCGGCACTCTGACACTAGGCAACGAGTCGCAGCAGCCGGCTCGTTTCCGTACTGAAATACTCGACCTCTCGATTGACAACGAGGCCGTTCCGCAGTTTAAGAAAGACATCCCCGGGGAGTCGCAGTATTCCTGCAGACAGTGGATTACGGTGAATCCCATGGAAGCCGAAATAGCGCCGCTGTCGCATACGGATATCCGGTACACGTTTCGCATTCCGGACGGCGTCCCTGTGCGGACGTATCACTGCGCGCTGGGTTTTACCTCGCTGCCGAATGTGGGAAAGCCCCAGGAGGCGATCGGCATATCGTCTGTAGTCCGGGTGGTAGGAACGTTTTATATCACGGTGGGGAATCCAGTTCCGACGGGCGTGGTGAAAGAGATTACGATCAGCAAGATCGATGCGCCGAAGACTTCGGGTTATCGCGCCGTGGTCAGCGTGGAGAATTCGGGGCTGACGAATCTGCGCGGACAGGGAACGGCGGAAGTTCTCAACGATTCGGGAGCGCCTGTGGAGAAGGCGGAATTTCCGGCAATCGTGATTCTGCCGGAACGCGTGCAGCGGATCCCGATTGTTTTGAGCAGTCCTCTGGCTGATGGAGCTTACACCTATCGCGTTCTGGTGAACCTGGGAACCGGCGAAATTCAGGAAGCAACGTACAAATTCCGGGTTCCCGCCGCGGCGGAATAGGATGCGAGGGCGCGGGCACTCCGGACTGGCGGCGCTGGCCCTGGTCTTCTTTGCCTGCTCCGGCCGTTCAACGGCGCAGACGGAGGCTGGCGGAATGGCCGACATCGCATCGCAGGGATACTATCTGAGCAGCCAATCGCAGCCATTCAGCGCGATCTCCGGTCTGAACATCTCCTTCCGCGAGTACGTTCCTGGCGTTGGTCTGCTGAACGGAAATCTGGAGGATTATGACGATTCCACTCGCGGGCGCATCGGGCAGAACTTCCTGACGCTGAACAATCTGAAATGGAAACAGCGGCGCTGGACCGTTACGGGCGGCGATTTCCGTTTCCACTTCGCGCTCATACCGGTCCCTTTCACGAATTATGTCTTTCCGGAGGTCGGCGTGCGTGGAGCGAAGGTAGAGATGGCGGATGGCCGGCGTCACTATACTTTCTTCCGGGGACAGGAAACGCTGCAGGAAGGGCCGCGGATTGCGTTTCGGGTCTCCGCGCCGCAGGATATAGCGGGCGCCACGGTCCAGCAGAGTTTCGGAGCAAAGCTACAGGTGAGCGCGGGATACCTCGGGTTTTCGAGCAGCCTGCAGCAGTTATCCACGAACCCCGCTTTCTTTGCCGAGGGCTCGGAATTCCGGCGGACCGACACCCTGTTCGCCCAATCGAGCTATGCGCCGACGGGTGGGCTTTCCCTATTCGCGGGAGCGGACGTTTCGCGGGTTGAGTTCGCGGAAATCTCACTCTATCCGCACTCCGTCCCAGTCTCCTGGCTGGGCGGTATGAAGTGGACGACGCGGAAACTGACCATCACGGCAGACTACGGTAGTCTGAGCCGGTCGGCGCTGCCGGCTGTCGGCAACTATTTCGGAGACCGCAGAGGGCCGTTCGCGGAAGTGAAGTACCGGCCGTTCCGGGGAACCGAAGTTTATGTTAGCGGCACGCGGTCCGCCAATAACCTGGAAGACGACCCGTTTGTTTTGAGCCTTTCCACGTGGGGAGCGACGGCAGGAGCCAGTATGCAGTTGCTTTCGAAGCTAAACGTCAGCGGCCAGTATTCCATACTCGGCCTGGCGGGGGTCGATGCATTGGACTCCACGCAGAATCAAACACAAAGGAACGCGCAATACTCGGCCGCGCTGACCCGGCCCGTGGCGAAGCATACGCTGATGCTGACCGGTCGCGAACTGAGTCTCAAGGTTACCGGCGCAAACCAGGTGCAAAAGAGCGTCGAGCTCCAGGATACTTTTCAGTATTCGCGATTCAGCCTCTCCGGCGCGGTGCGGGTGCAGCAACAGGACGAGGGCGGCCAGATCGAAAACTCACTGTTCGTCAGAGGAGGGGGTCAGGTCAGGCTGGGCCGGGCTACAGTGTACGTACAGTTTCAGGCCGGAGACGATCTGATCAATAAGACTTTATTCGCGACCAATACGAGCAATACGACGGTCGCGGGCGTGAGTTTTCCGCTGGCGCGCGGCTGGAGTGCACAGGCCGAGGCGTTTCGCACGACGGTGCTGACCGCTTTGAATCCGGAAAATATTCTGGTGCTGCAGAGCGAGGGACAGGGGGTGTCGGACATCCTGAACGATTTCAATCAATGGAGTTTCTATTTCCGACTCAGTCACCAGACGCATTGGGGGGCGCTGCTGATGGCCGAGGCTGCCGATCGCGCGGGGAGCGACAATATTCCCGGCTCGGTTCAGGGATTCGTTTACACTGGCGCGACCGGATCGAAGCCCGCGCCCGGAGTTTCGGTAAGCCTCGACAAGACGAGGACCACGATCAGCGACGCTTCCGGCCAGTTTCGCTTTGACGATGTGGCGGAGGGCTCGCATGCCGTTGAACTCGATATGGCTGAGCTGGCCGCGGATCGGTCTCCCGGACCAGCGGCGCCTCCGGCTATCGTAAAGCCGCGCAAAGTTTCGAGGGTCGATCTGAGAGTGGTCGAGGCCGGATCGGCGATTCGCGGGATTGTGGATGGACTTGCGAAGGAAGACGAAGGGGCGGTCCGGCTGGATAGAATTGCATTTCACCTTGACCCTTCGGGAGCGGATACGGACAGTGACGGCAATGGCGCGTTCGCATTCTACAATCTTGAGGCAGGAAAATATGTCGTAAGGATCAATCAGGATACGCTCCCGGAAGGCTATTCGCTGGCATCGGAACCCGAATTGCCCGTGGCCGTCGGGGAAGGCGGGGAAGCGGCCGCTCTGGTCTTCCGCATTCGCAGGAAAGTGGTGCCCGCACTGCCGGTCCACAGGGTTTTCGATGGAAGCGCGGAGCCAATCTGAACGCGCCGGGTCACTGGGCGGATAGACTTAGATCGATTACGCCGGTATAGGTACCCGCCGGCCAGCCTGCATCCGTCACGAGTCCGAAGGTAATTGTGCATGTGGCGATTCCGGACTGCGTCCAGTTGGCGATCATCTGGTGTGGGCCTCCGGCGCTGAAATCACCGCTCGTGCAGACAGCCGCGGCAGCGCCTCCGGTCGCGGTTGTCATCGCACCACTCCAGCGAATGGCCGCGGAAGTCACAGGGCCCGCAGGACCACTCAGCGCCGCGGGCTGTGCCGTCAAATGGATTTGCTGGCTGGGAAGATCCCGCACCAGTGCCGTGACGGCAACGGGCCGACTGGTTGCGATTTGACCTGGATTGTCGACTGTAAAGGAAAGCGTTGCGACCGGGGAATCGAGCACTGCCTCGGGATTCACCTGGACCATGAGCGGCGAATTGGCGCTGCTCTGCGCCAACACCGCAACCACTGGCAGGCAGGCCGCCGCCAGAACGATTACCGCCAGGCCACGATAAGGAACCGTTCGCAAGCTCCACTCCTGATCGCTTATCGGCAGAAAGCGCGTATAAGCGTCAGTTGAGTATAACGAATATAACTTTTGTTAGTAATATCTTCAGGCATAGTACTGCGGGTGCAAAATGGGGGGTGCCACGGGCTACAATGGCGTGGTGCGCCTGTTCTGAGCGTCATCGGAAAGTCTGCGGCAACGCGAATCAGATCGGGGGAGGATCATGCAAAGGGTGACACACAAAACAAACGCGCTGGTTTTGGCCCTGCTGTTGGCCGGGTTACAAAGCAGCGTCCTCATTGCCGGGTCGGAAGACGGCGTGGTGACCACGCTCGCCGGATCGCCGGGTGTCGGCGGCTATACGAACGGGAGCCACGCTTTGTTCCTGAGCCCGAAAGCGATGTCGACAGACCGCGAGGGGAATGTCTATACGGTGGATAACTATTGCGGCACGGTCCGCAAGATCACGCCGGAGGGCGAAGTGTCCACTCTCGCCGGTCCCACTCCCGCGATGGGTTGCGTTTTTGGCAGCGTCGACGGCACGGGAAGTGCGGCGCGGTTCAACAGCCCTTCCGGCACTACAGTGGACGGCGCGGGCAACGTGTATGTGGCGGATTCCGGCAACTGCACGCTGCGGAAAGTCACTCCGGGCGGGGTGGTAACGACTATCGCGGGATCGCCATCGGTGTGCGTTTCGGTGGACGGCGCGAAAAGCGTCTCGCGGTTTAACCACCTGTCTGGCGTGGCGGTGGACAGGGCGGATAACGTCTATGTGACCAGCTGGTCCGACTGTACGGTTCGTGAGGTGACCCAGGCCGGCGAAATCAAGACGGTGGCTGGAGTTTCCGGCAGTTGCGGGGAGACGAACGGCAAGGGGAGCGCGGCGCGGTTCGACAATCCTTCCGGCATCGCGGTGGACGGTGACGGTAACTTCTATGTGGCCGACGAGACGGGCTGCACGATCCGCAAGATGACGCCGTCGGGAGTCGTGAGCACGCTCGCAGGCAAGGCGGGAATTTGCGGCGCGGCGGACGGCAAGGGGGATTCAGCGCTCTTCAACGTGCCATCCTGGACGGCGGTCGACAGGGACGGGAATGTTTATGTTTCCGACTATATGAACTTCACAGTGCGTCAGGTAACGCCGGATGGCGTGGTGACGACTTTGGCCGGACTGGCGGGAACCGAGGGCAGCGCTAATGGCACAGGCAAGGCGGCGCTGTTCAACCATCCTGACGGCGTGGCGGTCGACAGTGAACGGAACGTCGTTTACGTGGCCGACAGGAATAACAATACAGTGCGCAGGGTTGTCGTTCCGTTTTGGCCGTGGTGATTGAAGAGGAGTGGTGAACGCGGTAGGAATCGAACCTACAACCTACTGATTAAGAGTCGCTCGAAGGCCGATTCTCACCGTTGTTCACCATTGCCCACGATTCACCGAAAGACCGGTCTATCAGCGACTTGGCGGGGAACTCGCTACTCGTCATTGCTCGTCAGTACCCATGACATTGAATCGCAGTCCCTGTGAAAGTCCCTGTAGCGGTCTAGACATCAACTTCATTCTTTTAGGGGGTACCCCCGGCCTCTCGCACACTAGGT
>Ga0302320_10028733_pt1 | contig 10662 bp, 10 predicted proteins | sample Bog_T0_3_FD_202130 | JGI IMG/M metagenome (GOLD analysis project Ga0302320, IMG submission 202130) | Peat permafrost microbial communities from Stordalen Mire near Abisko, Sweden - Bog_T0_3 | ecosystem: Environmental > Terrestrial > Soil > Wetlands > Peat | place: Sweden: Abisko, Stordalen Mire... | reverse complement strand
AGTGCCGTCCCAACGTGAGTAGCTGTAGATGGCCACCTAGAGGCCTAACGGGCCCGGTAAATGGCCCGGCCTCCGGCCGATGCCTTGTTGAGGCGCTTGGAGAGGTGCAAGCCCTCGAACACGAGCTCGAGAGCGCTCGCCACAGCCGCGGGACTCTCGGAGTCTGGCGTCAGCACCTTGACCGGGGTCGAAAGTGCCGGCATGTCCTCGAGGATGCGCACGTAGTCCTGTGCAGGAAGATCGGGCCCGGCGTGGACGACTTTGCCGTCCTCGAAGGCTCCGATGACCTGGCCGAGCGTCTCAGGCGGGCAGTGCTCCCGAAAGGTCTGCAAAACGGCGGCCTTTATGAGCTTGTCGACAACCTCCTCGTCCTCGCCCTCCTCGAGTGACTCGATCTCGAGCTTGCCGAGCGTCGACGATACGAGAGCGCCGAGGTCGCTCACGCGCGGGACGGCTTCGGAATCGCCCTGACGAAGCGCCCGGCGGATGGCAGCAGCGGCGAGGGTTTCTTCGTTGGTGACACTGAGGCGGACCGAGACGCCAGAATGCTGGCTCACGCGCGGGTTACGGCGGGCGAGCTGACTGACCCGAGCGACGATCTCCGACATGTACTCGGGAAACTGGAGGCGGACCGGGGTGTCGTCGAAGGTGCGCGCCTCTTGGGCGATGATCGTCAGCTCGGTCTCTAGGTCCTGGGGGTAATGGGTCCGGATGCGAGCGCCAAACCGGTCCTTGAGGGGCGTGATTATGCGGCCCCGGTTCGTGTAGTCCTCCGGGTTGGCAGAGGCAACCAGCAAGACGTCGAGGGGCAGGCGCACCTTGTGCCCGCGGATTTGCACGTCACGCTCCTCGAGCACGTCCAGTAACCCGACCTGGATGCGCTCGGCCAGGTCGGGAAGCTCGTTGATGGCGAATATCCCGCGGTTGGTACGAGGTACGAGCCCGTAATGCAAGGTGAGCTCGTCGGACAGATAGCGACCCTCAGCCACCTTGATCGGATCCACCTCGCCGATCAGGTCGGCCATGGAGGTGTCCGGCGTGGCGAGCTTCTCGCCGTAGCGGTCACTGCGGTGCACCCAGGTGATCGGGGTATCGTCGCCCGCCTCTGCGACGAGGTCGCGAGCCATGCGCGAGACCGGATGATACGGGTCGTCGTTGATCTCTGTTCCGCCGACCACGGGCAGCCACTCGTCCAGCAGGGAAACAAGCGAGCGGATCATGCGGCTCTTGGCTTGCCCTCTCTCGCCGAGAAAGATGACGTCATGGCCTGCGATGAGAGCGTGCTCGAGGGCCGGCAGCACGCTGTCGGAGTAGCCGAGGACTCCCTCGACGACAGGCTTGTTCTGCGACACCCGTGCGAGCACGTTGCGCCGGATTTCCTCTTTCACCGGCACCGAGCGCCATCCCGATGCGCGCAACTCGCCGAGCCTCGATGCCCGCGACCCGGGCGAAGTCACACGGCCCGAGACGAGCGAGGGACCAGAAACGGCAGAAGAGGGCGGCTCATTTCGGTCCAGCGATTCGCTCACTTGTCGAGACTAGGCGGAACACCTCGCGCCACGTGCCGCGCGGTGCAATGATGCTTGCCTGACGTAATGGACCAAAAGGGGATGTGTCCGCCTACAGCCCGATGGAGCCGATCCCACGGAGGCAACTGTTGAGCATCGAGGAACTGCCACTGCCAACCGCTCAGCCGATCCCTGTGCGGATCGGCGCCCCCCGGGCTGGACCGTCCAGGGCCGTAGTGCTGCGCAAGGACAAATGGTGGGTGCAACCGCTCTTGGTGGGCCTCGGCCTGCTCGCCTTTGTCGTCTATGCCACCTGGGCGGCGTTCCGCAACGGGCACTACTTCGTCGGCATGGACCTAGGACGTAACTACCTCTCGCCGTTCTACTCGCCCTGTCTGGCAGGCAGTTGCCCCGCAGATGTCCGCTGGGGTCCGGTGATCCCCTCTAGCTGGTCTGTCAGCCCGGCCATCTTGATCCTGATATTCCCGTTGGGTTTCAGGCTTACCTGCTACTACTACCGCAAGAGCTACTACAGGTCCTTCTGGTTGTCGCCCCCTGCCTGTGCGGTGGCCGACGCCGGTTCGACCAAACCGGCAGGACTGCGCAAGCGCTACACGGGCGAGACCCGCTTCCCGCTCATCATGCAGAACATCCACCGTTACTTCTGGTACTTCACGCTCGTCTTCGCCGCCCTTTTGACCTATGACGCGATAGAGGCGTTCCGCTTCCCGGGGGGAATCGGGATGGGGATCGGCACCGTCATCCTCATCATCAACGCCGTGTTCATCTGGTCCTACCAGCTCGGCTGCCATGCCTGCAGGCACCTGACCGGAGGCAACTTGAAGGCGTTCTCCAGGTCCCCGGTCCGTCTTTGGATCTGGACCAACCTGACGACGCCTTTGAACAAGCATCACCAGCTCTTTGCTTGGTTGTCCCTCACCTCGATCGTGGTGTCAGACCTTTACATCTACCTGGTGTCTTCCGGCGCCTTCACCGACCCGAGGATCTTCTGATGACCGACAACGAACGGCACGACTTCGACGTGGTCGTCATCGGCGCCGGCGGCGCCGGGCTCCGGGCGGCGATCGAGGCGCGCGAGATGGGCGCCCGGGTCGCGCTCGTCTGCAAGTCCCTCCTCGGCAAGGCTCACACAGTGATGGCCGAGGGTGGCATCGCAGCTGCTCTTGGCAACGTGTGGCCCGAGGACAACTGGAAAGTCCACTTCCGCGACACGATGCGCGGCGGCAAGATGCTCAACAACTGGCGCATGGCTCAGATCCACGCCCTCGAGGCACCGGATCGGGTGCTCGAGCTCGAAGAGTGGGGGGCTCTGTTCGACCGCACCGCGGATGGCCGAATCCTGCAACGTGACTTCGGCGGACACCGCTACGCCCGCCTCGCCCATGTCGGTGACCGTACGGGCCTCGAGATGATCAGGGCGCTGCAGCACCGAGCTGTGGCGATCGGCATCGACGTCTTCATGGAGTGCAAGATCGTCCGGCTCTTGCAAGATGATTCCGGGCAGGTGAACGGGGCCGTAGGTTTCTGGCGCGAGTCGGGTGAGTTTGTCACCTTCGGCGCAAAGGCAGTCGTGATCGCCACCGGCGGGCTTGGAAAGGCTTGGAAGTTCACCTCGAACTCGTGGGAGTGCACCGGCGACGGAATGGCGCTCGCCCTGTGGGCCGGCGCCGACCTCATCGACATGGAGGCCATACAGTTCCACCCGACGGGAATGATCTGGCCGACTTCTGCCCGCGGCCTGCTCGTGACAGAGGGCGTGCGGGGCGACGGCGGGGTCTTGAAGAACCGGGACGGCGAGCGCTTCATGTTCAACTACATCTCGCCCTTTTTCGCTGCCGAGACCGCCGACACGATTAAAGAGGCCGACCAGTGGTACGCCAACAAGTCGGACTTCCGCCGTCCGCCCGAGCTGCTGCCGCGCGACGAGGTCGCCCGGGCGATCAACTCTGAGGTCAAAGCGGGACGGGGGAGCCCGCACGGAGGCGTTTTCCTCGATATCGCGAGCCGCCGCACACCAGAGGAGATCCGTCGGCTATTGCCCTCCATGTACCACCAGTTCAAGCAGCTGGCAGACGTCGATATCACCGCGAGCGCCATGGAGGTCGGACCGACCTGTCACTACTCCATGGGAGGCATCCGCGTCGATGCCGATACCGAGGCCACAACGGTGGCCGGCCTGTACGCCGCCGGCGAGGCAGCCGGAGGCATGCACGGCTCCAACAGGCTGGGAGGCAACTCCCTCTCGGACCTCGTCGTGTTCGGACGGCGCGCGGGCATGTCGGCAGCAAGCCGTGCCCTGGAAGGTTCCGACGCTGCAAAGATCTCGCAAGCACAAGTCGCCGATGTCGAGCGCCACGCAATGTCTTTCTTCGACAACGAGGGCAGCGAGAACGCCTATGCCGTTCACCAGGATCTGCAAGACACGATGCAGGACCTCGTAGGCATCATCCGCGTCGAGTCAGAACTGCTCCAGGCAAAAGAGAAGCTCGCGGAGCTCAAGATACGTGCTGCTGGGTGCGTCGTCGCAGGTGGCCTGCGCTTCAACCCCGGCTGGCATTTGACCTTGGACCTCGAGCCGATGCTGGCGGTATCCAACTGCACGACGCTCAGCGCAATAGAGCGACGCGAGTCGAGAGGTGGCCACACGCGGGAGGACTTCCCGGGCTTCCATGTTGAATTCGAGAACATCAACATGATCACGCGGCTGATTGACGAAAAATATGTCGTCGCGAAAGAGCCCAAGCCCCAGATGCCTGACGAGCTGGCAAAGCTCTTCGCGGAGGAGGCGCACTGATGGCCCTAGACACCGAGCCCGCCACCGCGCCACCACCGAGCCCGGAGCCGGTCGTGGCACCAAAAGATCTCGTGATGCGCCTATGGCGCGGGGACGCAAGTGGCGGTGCCTTTTCCGAGTACCGGCTCCCCAAGCAAGAAGGTGAGGTGGTGCTCGACGTCGTGCACCGCATCCAGGCGACACAGGCTCCAGATCTCGCCGTGCGCTGGAACTGCAAAGCTGGCAAGTGCGGCTCGTGCAGTGCCGAGATCAACGGCAAGCCCTCTTTGATGTGCATGACACGGATAAGCACTCTGCCTGCCGAGGAGCCGATCACGATCTCGCCTATGCGGGCCTTCCCGGTCATGCGGGACCTCGTGACCGACGTCTCGTACAACTTCGAGGTCGCCAAGCTGATCCCGGCCTTCAAGCCCAGGCCGAGGGACGCCGACGGCCTCTACCGCATGGCCCAGGTCGACATAGACCGGGGCCAGGAATTCCACAAGTGCATCGAGTGCTTCCTTTGTCAGAACGTTTGCCACGTCATCCGAGACCACGAGGAGAACAAGCCCCGCTACGCCGGGCCACGTTTCTTCGTGCGCCTGGCTGAGCTCGAGATGCACCCCCTCGATACCTTGGACCGTCGCGACTACATCCGCCAAAACATGGGTATCGGCCTTTGCAACATCACCAAGTGCTGCACGGAGGTCTGTCCCGAAGAGATCCACATCACCGACAACGCCATCATCCCGCTGAAAGAGCGGCTCGTCGACGCCCACTACGACCCGATCGCCTGGTTGGGACGCAAGCTCACGGGCCGCCCGGCACCGCTCCCGGCTGCACAAGCACGCGAGTTCACTGGCGCCGCGCACGCCCAGGCACCAGCCCCTTTAAGCGTGCAGTCCTCAAGAGATCCTTCAGCTGCCGCCGAGCCCGGCCCTGGTGTCTGAGTTCCTCAGTCAGGCGTGGTTCGAAACACTCGCCGCGGCTCTGAGCAGTCTTCCGGGCGACTCCGGACACCTTGGCTCCCCCGGCGATGGCCTGTCCATCGGCCAGATCGTGACGGGAGTGCCTAACAGTGACGCTTTCGTCAAGGGAGAGGTCCGTTACACCATCGTGCTCTCGCCTGACGGCTCTGGCGCTCTCGTGAACGGCTCGACCGACGCGGCCCAAGTGACAATCGTCGAGGACTACTCCACCGCCATGGCCATCGCTTCGGGGGCGGGCAATGTTTCCGACATGCTGAGCGCCGGAAAGGTCAAGCTGCGGGGCGACACCCGCGCACTGCTTGGCGCGGGGGACTTCCTCGCTGCCGTAGCCTTTCTGCTTGCGCAAGGCGCGTCGAGCTGAGCTGAGCACCGCCAAGGCTCGCGCTCGGCGACCGGGTCTTTAGCGCTGAGCGCACGAGGTCGGTGATCTCGTTGTCGGCGGTCTTGGCCGCAGAGCCCGGGGCCTGGGTACTACACGAGCTGTAGTCAAGGTCACCGCTATCTAGTCTTTGTCACATGGAAGACGCATTTGCCGCCGGAGACCGCTTTTTGCTTAACCAATCACGCCTGTTAGAGCGACGGCTGTTCGCCACATGCTTCCTCGGTGCTTCCGGCAGTGGCGTCGTCGAGGCACTACGGGGATACCAGAACGAAGATGGCGGATTCGGCCAAGCCCTCGAGCCCGACACACGGTGCCCGGCCAGCCTGCCTGTCTACGTCGAGACCGCCTTCCAAGCCCTCGCCGCCGCTCAGGTAGTCGATCGGCCCATGGTGTTGAGGGCGTGCGAGTTCCTGGCGCGTGCGGCAATTGATCTCAACACAAAAGGGGCTGTGCCGCTCGCCTTTCCCCTCATCGAGTCGTTCCCGAGAGCCGCCCACTGGACCGAGGGGACCTACGAGCCCGCCTTGAATCCCACCGCAGGGCTCGTGGGCCTCCTCTATAAGCTCGCCGTCGAACACCCCTGGCGAGAGCAGGCCGCCGCGTACTGCTGGGAAGTGCTCGACTCGCGAACCCCTCTAAAGGGGGTGCACACGGTGCTCGAGGCGCTTGTGTTCCTCGAGAATGTTCCCGACCGCGACCGGGCCGACGACTGCGCCATGAGGATCGCCAGCCGCTTCAAAGAGGTGGAGGGACTTTTGTTGGACCCCGCGACGCCGGGCTATGGCCTGTCTCCATTGCACTTCGCCCCGACGCCGACGTCTCGCTGGCGCAAGCTGTTCACCGGGGCCCAGATCGCCGCGGCACTGGACAACCTGCAACAAAGCCAGCAGAGCGACGGCGGCTGGCCTCTCAACTGGGATCCGCCGAGCGAGGCGGCCACCCTGGAGTGGCGAAGTGTCGTCACGCTCGAGTCCCTACGCTTCCTCGTCTCCTACGGACGAATCGTCCCCGAGTTCTGAGACGCTGCCCCTCGCGCCTGTTGACGTTGTGAGGAGGGCGTCACCTCTGGCTCCAGATGGTTGCCCGCGGCTTTTGGCACCGCAGGGACCATATGAGTGACTTGGCTCGCGCACAGGGGAAAGCGGGATGGATGACGAAGCCATTCCCACGCTCGAGGAGGCGATCGCCCTCAACCCGCAGGTATGCGCGCCCGCCGCGACAAACACCTCGCCAACCTGGGCTCACGCGGCGCTCTTTAGTCATTCTCGGCTCTGCGCGAGCGCCGGAAACGGACCCGGGATGCCTAAGGTCCCTCACGCCGGTTCCTCGGCCCTTTTTGCTCTGGCGACCACGATCTTGGACAAGGCCCGCCTTGGCACTTTCTCAGTAGCGCCGATAGGGGCCCTAAGGGTTCGCTGCCATCATCAAGGGATCCTGAGCGCGCTCTCAGGAACGACGTTCACCCCCCGAACAGGGCACTTTTCGGTTCACGCAATCGTCATGCAAGCGCGATCAGAGGCACAGACAGGCGGGAGTACGCTGGCTCAACGGCGTCACGAGAGGGAGATGCAGAATGACCTTGACAGGCGTGGTCGACGATCACATGCTGAGCCAGTACCGTGTGCTGCTCGACCGGGAAGATGAGGCGTTCGACGAACTCGAGCATGCATACGAGGACGGAGACCGGGATCACTTCGAGGCCTACTACAACGACTGGATCCAAGCCATGAGCCGTCGGCTCGCTTATTTGAGGCGTCTAGGCATCGAGATGGGCGTTGCGATAAGCGCCTGAGCTTCAGCACTCCCCCCCAGCAGCACCCATTAATGACAGATAGTGGTTTCCCGCTGCGTGAGCAGCCCATGCTTTTCGGTGAGGCCGCGGACATATACGACCGTCGCCGCCCGTCTTACCCGGCCGAGATAATTGACGCGGTCTTGGACTTCTCTGGCCTTCAAGACAACTCACCCGTTCCCGTCGTCGAGGTCGGTGCGGGTACCGGGAAGGCAAGCGTCCTTTTCGCCGCCCGCGGCCTTTCGCTCACCTGCCTCGAGCCCAGCGCGGCCATGGCGGCAGTGGCCAGACGCAACCTCGAACCCTTTCCCGACGCCAAGGTTCAAGAGACATCGTTCGAAGACTGGCGACCGCCCGCCAATTCCTATGGGCTGGTCTACGCCGCGCAGTCGTGGCACTGGGTATCGGCCGAGGCGCGCTATTCCCAGGCTGACCGGGCACTCAGGCCGCAGGGTAGTCTCGCCGTCTTTTGGAACGTCATGGTCAGATCGGGCGACGAGGCTCTGCAGCGCGATCTGGTCACGGCCTATGGCGGTCTACTCAACCCTCGTTGGGGATCGGGCCAAACAGAGCGTGTCGAGATCAACAACTGGGTCGTGGGCGAGATGGAAGCAACAGGATTGTTCGAACCAGGCAGTCCGACCATCGTGCGCGCGCCGTGGCAACGTAGCTACGACACCGACGGTTGGCTGGAGCTCCTCTCGACCCAGTCCGATCACCGCATGCTCGACGAGGAGGCCCGCCATGGCCTCTTTGACCGTGTGCGGTCCGCTGTCGAAGCCAACGGCGGGCATGTGGAGGTCGACTACGCCACGGTTTGCTACCTCGCCCGCAAACTCGATCGATCTCGCCGATGATCGGCGGGGAAAACGGACCTCGTGGGGTCGATTTCCCCCTCGCCAGCTGGGCAGCGAGGTCGGTGGGGGCCATCGCCGACGGCATCATCATCGGGATCCCGACCTACCTCATCGCCCTAGGCCTCGATGTGCGCGGCAGGGCCGACTACTTCTATCTCGATCTCGTCGTGAGTTTTGTGTACTCCTTCGCCCTTGTGGCCTTCCTCGGACACACACTCGGCATGTCGCTCATGAGGCTGCAAGCTGTTGAGGCGACCGAGGGCAAAAGTCCGATCGGCATCCCGAGAGCGGCCATTCGCTCGGCGACCGCTGGGTTTTTGACCATCATCCCCCTCGGCGGGATCATCGACCTGCTTTGGCCTTTGTGGGACCCGCGCAACCAAACAATCCACGACAAGGCCGCCGGGACAGTCGTGCTCCGGCGAGACGCGCGGGGGCTATCGTCCGATCAGGTCTGAGACCTCGGCCCGCTCGCCTTCGATCTCGTCCACCGTCACTTGAATCCGTCTTTGCGCGAACTCTCCGTGCGGGAGACCGGAAACCACCTCCCACGACCACCCATCGGTTCTGACGGGAAATCCGAACTGCAGGTCCTCGGGCACGCCGTACTCGCCTCGGGAGACGACTGCCAGCGAGACGACCGCGCCGGGTGGAGTGGGCCGCACGATGCTCGCCACCGAGTCGATTATGGCGTTGGCCGCGCTGGCGGCCGACGAAAGCCCGCGCGCCTCGATGACCGCGGTACCGCGGTTTTTGACCTTCTCGAGGAACTCGCCCTCCAGCCAGGCTCTGTCACCTATTACCTCTGTGGCCGCACGACTCCCGATGAGGGTGTTCTCGTAGTCGGGGAACTGGCTCGAGGAGTGGTTCCCGTATACGACAAGGTTCCTCACCTCGCCATTTAAGACCCCGGCCCGCTTGGCTAGCAGGCTCTGGGCCCGGTTCTGGTCAAGGCGCATCATCGCGAACCAACGTTCGGCGGGGACCTCAGGGGCGTTCGCGCGGGCGATGAGGCAGTTGGTGTTGCAGGGGTTACCGACCACGAGCACGCGGACGTCCGAGGCGGCATGCGCGGCGATGGCGCGCCCTTGCGGCTTGAAGGTGGCCCCGTTGACGCCGAGCAGGTCTTTGCGCTCCATACCGGCTTTGCGCGGCACGGCTCCGACCAAAAGGGCGAAGGAGGTGCCGTCGAATCCAGTCGCGAGGTCGCTCGTCGCCTCGATGCCGGCGAGGAGGGGGAAGGCACAGTCATCGAGCTCCATCACGACGCCCTCGAGCGCCTTCATGGCAGGCTCGATCTCGAGCAGGCGCAGCACAACGGGCTGGGTGGCTCCGAACATCTCCCCAGAGGCGATGCGGAAGATCAAGGCGTACCCGACCTGGCCCGCGGCGCCCGTGATGGTGACATGCAGTGGGCTCGGAACCGTCGGTGCCCCGGAGGGGGCCGAGCCGGACGCGGGCATACGAGCAGCAGCGGTTTCAGTCACGGCGGGAAGGATAACCGGCAAAGTCACCGGTACCGGTAGGCGAGCCTACGGCGGGACCACCCCGCGATTTCAGAGGCGCTCGACGATCGCTTGGGCGAACTCGCTGCAAGCGACCTCGTGCGCACCTTGCATCAAGCGTGCGAAGTCGTAGGTCACGATCTTGTCCGAGATCGTCTGCTCGAGGGCGGCGACGATGTCATCGGCGGCCTTTTGCCATCCGAAGTGCTCGAACATGAGCACGCCCGACAAGAGCAACGAACCCGGGTTCACCTTGTCCTGGCCTGCATACTTGGGAGCCGTCCCGTGGGTCGCCTCGAACACGCCGTGCCCGGTGACGTAGTTGATGTTGCCGCCGGGAGCGATCCCTATGCCGCCCACTTGGGCCGCTAGGGCATCGGAGAGGTAGTCCCCGTTCAGGTTCGTTGCCGCGATGACATCGAACTCATCGGGGCGGGTGAGGACCTGTTGGAAAGTGATGTCAGCGATAGCGTCCTTCACGAGGATCTTGTCGCCGGGTTGGCCGCCACAGTCGTCCCAGCCGACAGCCACGTCGGAGAACTCTTCCCGCACGATCTCATAGCCCCAGTTACGGAACGCCCCCTCGGTGAACTTCTGGATGTTTCCTTTGTGCATGAGGGTGACGCTGCGGCGCTTGTGCGAAACGGCGTACTTAAGGGCGGCTCGAACGAGGCGCTTGGACCCTGTCTCGGAGATCGGCTTGATGCCAATGCCCGAATCGGGGCGAATCGTCCAGCCGAATTGCTCCTCGAGATAGGAAATGAGCCGTCGCGCCTCGTCTGTGCCTTCTTGTAGCTCAAGGCCTGCGTAGACGTCCTCGGTGTTCTCCCGGAAG
>Ga0302320_10028730_pt1 | contig 10663 bp, 10 predicted proteins | sample Bog_T0_3_FD_202130 | JGI IMG/M metagenome (GOLD analysis project Ga0302320, IMG submission 202130) | Peat permafrost microbial communities from Stordalen Mire near Abisko, Sweden - Bog_T0_3 | ecosystem: Environmental > Terrestrial > Soil > Wetlands > Peat | place: Sweden: Abisko, Stordalen Mire... | reverse complement strand
ACGATGTTCGACAGGGCACGATCGTGGAGTCGCAGCACGTCGTGGCCCGGCGCGGAAAGCTCGTCGACGTGCGGTTCCCAAGCCTCGTCGAGGCGGCGACGGCGGCGAGGTCGATGGCGCCCCTCTTTGGGCGCGAGGCGTCGAGCGCGAACGGGAAAGGACCGACCGGTTTCTCGGGCGCGCTCGGTGGTTCGCTGTCCTGGGCGTGGGAACGGCGAGTCTGGCGGCGGTCGGCACGGCGATCGGTTTTTCGTACGCGTTCGATCTGAGATCGCGGGAGGTGGGTCCTGTGCCAGGACATGGGGGACGTCTCGAACTTGGGCCGTCCCAACGCCACGCGAATGCCGCCACGCCGAGCGCGGCCCCGAGGATCCCGCGCATCCTGCGTTTCCCTCTGTCCCCCGAGTCGGCCTCTGCGTTACGGCTCTTTCGGAACGCGTGCCGACCCGAAGCGACGACGCCACCAGATTCGCCCTTCATGAGTCCACCCGCCGAGTCGTCGCCAGCACGACTGGCGTCCCCTTTGGATCCGCCTCGGTCTTGAGGTGGTCCATCACCAGAACGATCGCCGTCGCGTTTCGGTACGTTTCGTCCGAGAGACGGGCCAGAAAGTGCGCCATGTCCACGGCCGTGCGTCGCTCGGTCACCTCCACGACGCATCGTCCCGTCAGAGGTTCGACGGCCGCGAAGAGATTGGCGGACCCGCACCGCTTGTATTCATCATCGACCCGGGCCGGTGTGCCTGGGCCCGCAGCGACGGGTTCGCGGGTATGCTCGAGGAGCTGCTTGCTGGTCTCGTCGAGGCAGACCTGCGGCCGGTCTCCGAGTCCTTACGGTTCTCGCCCTTCTTGCTCTGCTGATGGCCGCATCAGTCGAACGAGGGCTGGGGAAGCATGACCCAGCGAGCCCGCCGTGGGGGCCGCGGTTTCTCCCGCGGTGAAGCAGTTTCACGCTCACGCATCCGGCGATGTGAGCCTGCGCGGCCCAAGCCGCTTGAGTGAGCGACCTCTCCTGCCGACCGCGGGGTGGGCGGAAGCCAAGAACCAGGGCATCATGACCAGCATGAACGCCATCCGGGTCGGGACGACGATTGACGAGGCCGTCGCGCGCGCGATTCCCGCGCTGCGTCCCCTTCTCGGCAAGCGCGTCGAGCTCATCGCGCTGGATGAATCCCCCGGCGGAGCGGCCAACGGAAAGTTGTCCGTCGACGAGTTGCTGGCCTCGCGCGTCAAGTTGCCGCCGGGGGTGGGCCCCCTGTCGGCCGAAGACATCGAACACGCCATCGCTGAAGGTGCGCAGGGACGGTGAAGTCCTTCGACACCAACGTTGCCGTTCGCTTGCTCGTCGACGACGACCCGGTCCAGTGCGCGCGGGCGGAACGGGCTTCCCGTCGGGCGATCGACGAGGGGGGCGCGTTCTTTTCGGCGACGGTTCTTGTCGAGGTGGCGTGGGTCCTGCGCGTTGCGTGCAAACTGGATCGGGCCGCGATTGCAAGCGCGCTTCGAAAGCTGATCACCGCCACCGGAGTGACCGTGGAGCACGAAGAGATCGTTCGTCGAGCGCTTGAGGCGTTCGAGGCAGGAACTGCCGACTTCTCCGTTCTCCGACTACTTCATCCTCGAGTCGTCTCGGGACGCCGGCGCGTCGCCGGTTCTGACGTTCGACGAAAACTTCGCGCGGGCGTCTGGCGTGTGGCTCGTGCCCAAAGCATGAGCGGCGAGTCGCCCGCGGGCGAGTATGCGTCGGAGGCGCATGCGCGAAGCAAGCCGTGCGGAGGGCTTGCTGCCTGTCACGGGCCGGTCGGTCGGTCGGCTTGTGACACGCTTCGGGCTTTCGATCGCCCGTGGGCCTCGCGTGGAACTGGGGTCGCACGGACGCCTGCGACATGCTGCTGGCCAAGTGCTCGCTTTCGACCGCGAGTGCGCATTTCGCTGGATGTGGACACCCTTTTCGCGATGACGTGAGCGCGCGGATCGGTCGACGTGAGCGAAGCGGCGTCTCCGGGCCGCAGGTCAACCGTTTGAGTTCGTGACTTTCGGCCAATACAGATGCACGTCACCGGCCGGCGGAAACCACGCAAAAGAAGAAGCATTTCGGCACCTCACACAGCGCGCCGGGGGCGCGATCGCCCAGCTTACCTTCGGCGGCGCACCAGCCGCTCCGTATCGCCGAGCACGCCCGTGATCCACAGGAGCCCGAGGACCGTGATCGCGATGACCATCCACCTCCCCAGCGCGAACAGGTTCGACTCGTCTGTGCATACGGACTTCATCCAGCGAAAGGGAATGGAGTGGCGGCACTCGTAGATCGTATGATTGTTGAGGAGTCCGTACGCGATCGGAATCGAAATGCAGATGGCCGCCGCCGCCGCCGCCCACTTCAAGGACCGAATCAGCCATACGAGAGGACCGTCCGGCAGGCCGACGAGGATGCGGACCGTCGCTACGCACGCCAGTGGCAGGACGACGAACAGCGTAACCCCGGCGGTGTTCATCGAACCGGGGGACGTGCCGCCTTCCGCATCGACGACCACGGGGTGCCACCAGAGCACCAGAACGGCGATCGACACCAGGACGTAGGCGACGGCGGCGACGACGAAGGCGACCAGCGACGCGGGAGCCCTGCGCAGCATGGCCGCGGTTGCCGCAACGGCCCGCGGAGGCCGGCCGAGCACGAGCGCGTAGGCGGGGTGATCGCGCACCCGGTCGGCGACGCGGTCGTCGAGGCTCCGCAGCAACGCGTTGCGGCCGACGACGAAGGCCCGGGCCATCCATTCGAAGACGACAACGCGCGGGATGCACGCGAGGGTCTCGTCGCCCACGCGGTAGTGATCGTTGAAGTACGAGCTGAGCTTGTCCTGCGACGCACTGATCGTCGTCGAAACACTCTGGGCCACGAAAGCCGTGGTCGCGGCGATGACCGCGGGATCGAGGGCCCCCTTGCCGGGAATGAACGGGCCGGTGGCCGGCAGCCACTGCAACGCGTGCGCGCTGGCCTCGACCTTCGCGAGAGCCCGATCGCCCTTGGGGTAGGCGTTCCACGTGAGTTGTTCGGCCGCCGCGTCGGCGACGACCGTCGCCAGCTCCTTCTTCAGAGCCTCGAGCTGAGCCGCCTCAATAAGGAGCGCACGCGGATCGAAAGCGTCGTTTGCGGAAAGCGGTCGTGCGCCGCTGGCTCCGTCGGAGGGGTCGACGCGGCTCAGCGCCACCAGCGCGCCTTCACGGACGCTCGCGTCGTCCGAGGCAAGTTTGTCCAGCCACGCGAGGAGCGACTCGCGTTGCCCCTGGGGGAGAGGAAGGGCTTCGGGGTCGCCACGCGTCGCCGCGATCGCCGCCCGCAGCGCGGCGCGCGCGCCGCCATCGACCGCGAGGTGCTCCGCCATGCGCTCCTTGTCGAGAAGGACGTCGACCAACTCGCAGGCGCCGTCGAGACGGCCCCAGAGGATGTCGTTCGCCCGCCAGGACCGCTTGAGGAAGGCGCCGAAATGGCCATAAAGACGGCCGAGCACTTTTTGGTCCATCGGCCGATGCGAGAGCCCTGTCTGCGCGTCGAACGGGCTCACTCGGGCGATCTTCGGGACGTCCTGGCCGCGGAGCCGCGAGACGAGCTCGATGGGGTAAAGCAGAGCATCGATCTCTTCGAACGCGTCGTAGGCCTGCCGCGAGGACCACTGCGCGAGCGCTTGTTGCTCGAACGCGTCCGACTGCTCCAGCAGGGAGCGCGCGAGCGGGGGGTTGGCGGCCTTTCGCTCTTGCCGCAACATCGCCCGCGAAAACTCCGCGGTCCGCGCATCCAAGAGCAGCACGTCCGCTCCTGCGCCGTCCGCCTGCACCCCGCCGGACGGAAACCACTCGAGCGCGTCCACCCCGACGACGCCGTCGAGCGCGGCCCTGACCTTGGCCCAGACCCCCTCGACCCAAGGCCGGTCGAGCGTCACGGGTGCGCCTCCGCCTGGCGCGAAGACCTGGTCGGCCACACGTTCCACCGCCATTTCCATCGCGGCGCGGACGATCTCTAGCATCTCGATCTCGCGGTTGATGATCCGCCGGGCCTGCGTTTCCTGCCGCGCCGTGTAGACCAGGTGGTAGAGGCGCCGGAGCCGGAAGTCGACGTCGAGGCGCGTGAGATAGGCCCAGCGTGTGTCGGCCTTTGCGACCACGTCGTTGGTGAACCATGCACGGAGCGCGCGCTGCGCGTCGTGAAGGCGCGGACCGAGCGAGCTGCGCTCCACCTCGCGGGTGAAAAGCGACGCGAACACGTGATCGCCAAGACCGATGACGCGGAGACGGTGGTACTCGGGCATCCACCCGCTCGCGGGCGCAGCGGCGGGGCCGGCCGGCTGGCGTGGCGCGTCGGCCCCCTTGCCATTGAATAGGCTGTCGCGGATCGATGCGATGCGCTGGACCTTGTCGTTGTGCTGACGAAGGGACCGCAGGTCTTCGGCGATGCTCTCGTAGCCTGGGATGGAGGTGAGCGACGCGAGCGCCGTTTCCACGACGGTGGGCACGTCGCGGGGATCGAGCTCGGGCGCAAACCGCTCCGGATCGGGCTCGACGTAGAGGAGCCACCGCTTCACATCGCGATCGGCGAGCCGCGTGTAGATCGCGTTCAGGGTGGACGAGAAGGGCTTGTTGTCAAGAACTCCACCGTCGACGAAGACGCGGTCGGGCACGCCCGTGCCCTCCGCGCGCGCGCCGGGCGGTGGCATCGGCAAATCGCCCCAGTACCGCAAGCGAAGGTCGACGCGTTCCTTCGCGCCCACGACGACTGGCGTGAACGCCCCCGGAAAGCACGACGTGATGCGGGCGAGGCGCGCGAGCGCGGCGTGTGACGTCCCCTCCGCTGCTGCGGGGCGATCCTCGTCGTCCGATTTCGGCGAGAACGGCTCCTTGCGTCCGGCACGGTGCTTGAGCCAAAAGAGTGTCCGATGGTCCTTGACGTCGATCTTTTGCCCGCGATCGTCGGTGGTGACCGATCGGCGTCCGAAGAAGTCCGTGCCCGTAACGAAGAGGTCGAGCTCCCGAACCGGCGAGGCGTCCTCCTTGGCCTTCGTGCTATCGGCGATGGGCTTCTTGCGCAGGCTTTCGAAGGCCTGCAAGAGCGCCGGCTCGTACTTGCCCTCGCTGTCGAGGATCGACGTGTACGTTTCGGGTGCATCGTCCAGGCCGCGCATCAAGTCGCCCAGGTCCCCGCGGAGGCGCCAAAGGTCGGCGGCGGGGTCGAGCTCGCACTCGTTGCAGAGCGCGTACGCGAGGAGGATGCCATTGATCCCGCCGGCTGAAGAACCACTTAGGATGTCGACGACGACGTCCGAGTCCGTCATGGCCTTGACAATCCGGTAGACGCCACGCCCGCGAACCGCGCGAAAGAGCTCCATCGCGACGCCGAAGATGTAGATGGCGAGCGAGACCCCGCCGAACATCACGAGGCCGAGGCGGACTTCACGCGATTTCGGACGGGCCGGCGCGCAAGACATGAGCTCGATGGAGCGCGCAACACCGCCGCGGGTCAATTGCAGGCAATTGCATCGCAGATCAGCGGGGTGTCACCTATTCATCCGGAACGCCCCGGCCGCTGATTCCGGAGCACCCGACCACCCGTTCCGACGTTCTCAGGCCCGCTATGCAGCCGAGCGCCATCCGAGAGCGCTGCAAGAGTGGCAAGGGCCGCATTTCCGCGGATGGCGGTTGACAGGCGCCCGACCGCATCACCCCAAGCGTCGCGGTTGACGAGTCCAGTGGAGAGCTCATAGTATCGACGCATCGATAATTTTATCGATTATTCGATATGAACACCGACAAAACCCCGCAACAATTAGAGAAATCTAGGTGCGTCGTCGCCCGGAAGGTCCAGGAGCTACGAAAACAGCGCCGCTGGACCCAGGTGGAGCTCGCTCGCCGGCTCCATCTTTCGCAGAGCCGGCTCAGCGAGATCGAGCGCGGAGCCGGCTCCTTCACGGCCGAGCAATTTCTTGAAATCCTGAAGCTTTTCAATGTCACAGTCAGCGACTTCGCCCCCACTCGATCGAGTGCCACCTCCGAACTCCAGAACGCCCTTGCCCGATTCGGCGCTCTGCACCTCCACGAGAGCACAGAGGTTCTTCCGAGCGAGCGCCTGAGCACGGCGGGCGACGTCATCCGAGAAGCCATCGTCGCCTCCGAATTCCCGCGCCTCATCACGGCGCTCGCCCCCGTCCTGATCCGCAACGTCGACCGCATCAACTTGAGGGGTCTTCAATTGCAGCTTACCGCCGCGGGGCTCGAGCGACGACTCGCATGGCTGGTCGAGAACACCCTCGAAGCGATCGGCCGCGAGGCGTCGAGCGTTCTGTCGGCGCCATGGCGGCGGCTCTACAATCGCGCCGGTGTGGTCCTCGAATCGTTTCTCGCTGTACTCAGAGAGGAGGCCCGAGAGGGTCGTGTGGCCCCGGATGTCCTCGACGCCGGGATCCGAAGCAAGCGGACGTTCGACGAGGTTGCCGCATCTTCGTCGCCGATCTCGAGGCGGTGGGGGATCATCACAGTCCTGCAGACCGACGACTTCGTCGAGGCACTGAGAGGCGCTCGTGCCTCTTCTCCATGACTTCTTCCGAGAGATCGACGCTCGATGGAACGGACCGCCGGGGACAAGGGTCCGCCTTCGGATCCTCGGATCCTCGGCCCTGATCCTTCAGACGGATTACGAGCGTGGCACGAAGGACAGCGACGTCTTGGAAACCCACGATGTCACCGCCGACGTGAAGAAGCGGCTGCTCGACCTGGCCGGGGCGGGCACCGATCTTCACACGAGGCACAGGATTTACCTCGATGTCGTCCCCAATGGGATCCCCTTCCTTCCTCGACGTGCCGTCTACCACGGCCTGACCGATCTGAACGCGACGCTCCGACACCTCGCGCTCGAGGTGCTCGATGTCGTCGACGTCGTCGTCGCCAAATTGAAACGCTTCCACGCGAACGACCGGAGCGACATCGCGGCCATGGTGGATCTGGACCTGGTCCCTCACGAACAGCTCGTCTCGCGCTTTCGGGAGGCCGCCGACTCCTTCGCGGGGGATGCGCGGGTCGAGGAACTTCCGCGGTAACCTGGGAAACCTGCACATCGTCGAACGCGACTTTCTGTTTGTGGAGCCCACGGACCTAGATCTGCCCGAGTGGCATTAGCGGGGCCGCGCGTGGCTCCCAGGTCATGAGGGACGAGCCCAAGCCGACCTGGGCCAAATACTGCGCTTTGCGTTTCAGGGAGGAAGCGGAGCCAAGAAATCGGCGATCCTACCTCACGCCGTTTGCGATTCGGCGCTGACAAGGACGCCCGGCCGGTGATTCTTGACCTCAGCGCCGAACAGCTTGGCGCCGAAGGCGATGGACGCCTCCACGCTGGCGACGTTCAGCGAAACCGTGAGGCCTGAGGGTGCTCATGGGTGCGTCCGAGCTCAAGGCGTGTGATGCGCCGGCTGACCGTGGGTCTTGCTGCCCCTCGGGGCCTTGACGAACGGGAGGCTGCGCCTACGCTACTGACGTAGGCTCTTCCCGAGCCTTGCTCCTCGCAGCCGCCCGGCACGGCAGGCGAGGCGGGCGAAGAGGGCTTGGCCCTTCGGGTTCGGTGCACCTCCCCTCATTTGTTCGCGCCGGGGCGGAGTTGGATCATCGAGGAGAGCCGTGGCCAATCGTCATGCCCACAAGAAGCTGCGCGCCGAAGTTCGAGCCAGGATGAGGGCGACGGGTGAAAGCTACCAGCAGGCGCACGCCCGCGTCGCGGCGCGCCAGGTCTCGGCAACCGCCCCGCAAACCGACCTGGTGCCCGTGTCCTACTACGGGATTCCGCTCGCGCTCGCGACGATCGAAATGCTCGGCATGTCGATCGCCGTGCTGGTGCCGTCGTCGAGGTTGTGGCGCGATGGCTACCCGGCTCAGTCCCCGGTGCCCCTGATGCGTGCAGCCATGCGCTCACGGGGCACGGCATGAGCGCGCCGGCAACGCCGCTCATGGCGGACGTCTCGGACACCGCCCGCTGGGTGGCCTTCCATCGAGCCCTGGAATCCGAGCGCCCCGACGCTCTGTTCGTCGATCCGTTTGCACGACAATTGGCGGGGGAGCGCGGGCGGAGGATCGCTGAAGAGATGCCGCCGGTTGCGGGGGCATCTCCGGGACCACACGGCCTCGCCTCCGGACTTGCGGTGCGCACCAAGGCCTTCGACGAGATGATCCTCGACTGCGTTCAAAGCATGGGCGCCGATGCCGTGCTGAACCTCGCCGCCGGTCTCGATGCCCGCCCCTACCGCCTGCGGCTTCCGTCCTCGCTGGTCTGGATCGAGGCCGATCGTGCGGCGCTCCTCGAGGAAAAGGCGGGGGTGCTCGCGGGCGCCGCACCCGCTTGCATCGTCGAACGAGTCGCAGTCGATCTTGCGGACGACCAGGCCAGAGCACGCCTCCTCGACCGGGTCGCCGGTGCCCACGGGCGGGTCGTGGTGGTGACCGAAGGACTCCTCGTGTACCTCGATGAGGCGCGGGTCGCCTCCCTGGCGGAGGGACTCCGTGCGCGACCATCCATGCGCCGGTGGATTCTCGAAAGCGTCGCGCCCGAGGTCCTCAGGCGCCACATGCGAGCCTGGGGCAAGGTTTTCGCCCAGGCCAACGCCGAATGGAAGTTCGCGCCCCCGGATGGGTTCGACTTCTTCCGCTCGCGTGGTTGGTCAACGACCGTGAGCCGCCCCTTCATGGTGGAAGCACGTCGCCTCGGTCGGGAGAGTGCGGTGCCTCGTGCCCGGCTTCTGCGGGCCCTCTCGTCCCTGTCGGGGCGGTTCCGCCGAAGGATGGAGAACCTGGTCGTCTACGGCATCATGCAGCGCCGTGCCGAGTGAACCGATGCCGACAGGCCCGACGGGGCCCCTGGCAGGCTTGGGCGTCCTTGGTAGTACCCCGCTGCGATGAACCGCCCGCCCATCACCCGTGACTTTGCCGAGCGCTTCGCCCGAGGAATGGGTCGCCGCCTGGAACGCGCGCAACCTGGTGCGCATCCTGGCGCACTACGAGGACGACTTCGAGATGGCGTCGCCCCGCATCGTCGAGATCGCGGGCGAACCCTCGGGCGTTTTGCGTGGGAAAGCTGGCGTCGGCGCGTACTGGGAGAAGGCCCTGCGCCTCGTCTCCGACCTGCGGTTCGGGAAGCTCGACGTCTTCATCGGCGTCCGTAGTCTGGCCATCCACTACCGCAATCAGTCAGGTCGGCTTGCCGTGGATACGTTCGAGATCGGCGAGACTGGACGGGGTGGTCCGAGCTGCCGCCCACTACGCCTGAACTTGGTCGCCCTGTCCGACTTCCCAGCCGTCGCGAAGAGCCCGGCGAACCGCATCGCCCTGTCCTCGCAGTTCCCCGACGACGTCGAGGGCTACGTCTTCGACGGCGCCGACGGCGGCCAGGTGGCGCTCTGGACCGCCCATGGCGATCGCGTTTCGACGGAGCACGCCCACGACTTACGGCGAATCAAGTCGTGTGTGCCTGGCGTCAACTACATTCTCCCTTTGACGACAATTACATCTCCCCATCGGCCTCCTTCGCGGACTGCTTGTTGTTCATGGTCGTCGTAGTTGTCGTTGCTGCATCCTTCCTCGCCTGCTGGGCGGCTTCTGCGCGAACACTGGTCCAGACAATTACATTTTCGTCATCGGCCTCCTTTGCGGACTGCTTCTTGTTCATGGTCGGGTAGTTGTCTGAGGTGGACCCCATGGTTCGGACCACGGATGGCGGCGGCTAAGGTGGACGGGGCTTTCAATGGGGTCGCCTCGGACGTGGCGGCGGACTCGTCGACGGGCGACGGCGCGGCGGATGCGGCGGATGGCGCTCCCATCGCGTCGGATGCGGGCCTTGGCGGATCGCTTCTCGGGGCGTGGACGCTCGTGGGAAAGGGGACGTTCTCGTGTCTCGATGATGCCGGAGGGTTCTCGGACGCTTCGGCGAACCTCGATCCCGTGTCGGAAACGGTCACGTTCAGCGCGGGGCCGGGGCCGACGGACGCTGGAGAAGTCGACCTTTTGTTCGACGCCGGGGAGGCGTGTGCGCTCGAAATGAGTGCCGAAGCGGGCGTCGCGATGCTCGTCGACCCGCCCCAGAGGTGCGCTCTGGATCGCAAGTCCACCTATTGGGTGTTCACGTCGGTGAACGTCTCGACGTCGATAGGGACCGTCGGAATCACGGAGACGTTCACGGATGACACGGGCTGCCAGTACCTGATCCAAGGTGACTTGACACGATCGGACGGCGGGTGAGGCTCGGATTGGGCGTAACGCAGATGAGCAAGCTCAAGTGCCAGGCTCTTCGATGTTGGTCAAGCCGAGTGACGCGTTGGCGGCGTGCCGGGCTGGATCGCAGGGATCCGAAATCGATTTCTCTCCAAACGCTTGTATCGTAAGCCGTTCAGCAACGACGTCCGGGACGGGATTGCGCTGGGAACGGGTTCGTGGCAGGCGGGTGCGGCCTGCCGCGGACCTCGGCGGGCGGCTCAGCGGACGAGAGCGCGCGTGGCAGGGGGCATCGGCAACGCGTCCGGGTCTCCGACGTAGAGCTCTGGGTGTTGCGCGAGAATTCGGTCGGGCAGCAGGTCACGGATCTTGGCCTGAGGCCATCCGTGCACAATGCAGTGGACGACGCGGTGCAGGTAGGCGCGAGG
>Ga0302320_10028729_pt1 | contig 10663 bp, 9 predicted proteins | sample Bog_T0_3_FD_202130 | JGI IMG/M metagenome (GOLD analysis project Ga0302320, IMG submission 202130) | Peat permafrost microbial communities from Stordalen Mire near Abisko, Sweden - Bog_T0_3 | ecosystem: Environmental > Terrestrial > Soil > Wetlands > Peat | place: Sweden: Abisko, Stordalen Mire... | reverse complement strand
CACTCGGCTTCTCGCTCTATCTCACATACGTTGAGAAGTACATCCTTGAGGTGTATTGCATTTATTGCGTCACCTCGCTGGGCATCATCGTGCTCATCAACCTGCTTGGGATTTGGTGGGTTGCAGCCGAGTGGAGAGCCGGCCCGGCCCAATAGCACCCGCTTCCGGCATGCGGCCATTTTTTCAATCTCACCAGATCCGCTGCTTCATCTCCCCATCATCCTGCTCTCGAGCTTGCGCTGATAAAATTGACCATAGCCAATGCTGAAAAGAAGATATGCGCGCTGGATGTATGAATGGGAAACGCGGCTCACGACGCGCGACGAAAATCGTGTGGTGCGGCCGCTCGAATGGGGCTTCGAGTGGCTTACACCGTTTCTCGAAGCGCATGGATTTGACCGCGCCATTCCCAGGCCCGAGGTGGTGCGCGATCCAGCTGCAGCCGAAGCTGCAATGGTCCAGATTAACCAACTTCTGATCCGCAACAGCGATCAGTTTTTCGGATATGAGCGTCCAACAGACTTCAGGCTCGAAGAGCGATATCCGCAGCTCTACCCTACCAACGTCCGGCCCGAAACTCTCGCGCAGGATGCGGCCATGAAGCAGCAGGCTGCCGATGGAGCGCTTAAGCAGGCCCAGTACCTGCGCTTCACCTCACCCGAGCGAAGCCCTTATCCAGAAAACGACTTGGTCAATGCACGTTGGTTCCCGGCGCCCGCCCACAAAGATCCAAACCGGCCCAAGCAGGCGATTGTTGTGCTGCCGCAGTGGAACTCCGACGGCCTTGGCCACAACTCGCTCTGCACAGTATTCAATCGAATGGGAGTCTCCGCGCTCCGTCTCTCCATGCCCTACCACGATATCCGCAGGCCGGCAGAGCTCGAGCGCTCCGACTATTCGGTGAGCGCCAACATTGGCCGAACCATTGCCGCGTGCAGGCAGGCCGTTGTCGATATTCGCTGCTGCATCGACTGGCTTGAGGAGCAGGGGTATGAGCAATTCGGCGTCCTGGGGACGAGCCTTGGCTCCTGCTATGCATTTTTGGCGAGCACTCACGACAAGCGCATCCGCGTCAATGCCTTCAATCATGCGTCGACAGCGTTTGGTGACGTGACCTGGGCGGGCCAAAGCACGCGCCATGTCAAACAAGCCCTCGAAGAATCCGGCATGACACAGTCGCGCGTGCGCGAGCTTTGGTCGGCGGTTAGCCCGATTTCGTATTATCCCAAGTTTGCAGGCCCTCAGGCCGGCGGACCCGCCAAGAGAGTTCTGCTTGTCTATGCGGACTATGACCTGACCTTTCCCCGAGAGTACTCGCTCCAGGTTGTGGAGGCATTCAAGCGATACGGCGTGAATTTTGAACAGCGCGTCCTGCCATGCGGGCACTACACAACCGGCGAAACTCCCTATAAATACATGGATGGATGGTATCTGGGCTGGTTCGTATACCGCGCGTTCAAGGCGCTCCGCGAAGAGAAGAGGTCAATGCTGATTCGCGTACAGGCCGAAGAGCAGAAACTCGAACAAGAAGTTGCCTCACGCTAATGAACCGCGCTTAGATCCATGCGAATCAGCTCTGCGGGATCGAGATAAGCGTCGCCCCAGCGAACCGCCCAATGCAAGTGCGGGCCTGTGACGCGTCCCGTGGCCCCACTCAGGCCGACACGCTCTCCGCTCGACACACTTTGCCCTTCTTTCACTTCGATTCGGCTGAGGTGCATGGATATTGTGTACAAGCCAAGGCCGTGGTCGATCACAACGCAATTGCCTTCGTAATAGAGCGTCCGCGCCAGTACCACTGTGCCACTATTGGCAGCGTGCACAGGGGTGCCTGAGGGGGTGCGAAAATCCATTCCTTTATGAATGCTGGCCAGCTTGCCATTGAACATGCGGCGAGTGCCAAAGCTGTCCGTCGGGGGTGCCGCAACAGGGGCGCGAAAACTCGAAGACCATAACGGCGAACTTGCACTCGATGAAAAGATCTTCGCCTTGAGTTGGGCTTCTGCTTTGATCTGCTCAAGCGATGTCGTATCGGGCTCAACAAACTTCGGTGCGACGGTAAGAGAACCGGTGCGATAGTGTGCAGGCAGAATTCTGACGGTGCGGGAAAGAATCATCACACGGCCGCCAGAATGAATCGAGACCTCAATCTCGGATGCACCAACGGGTGCCTCGACATCTACGCCGGCCAAGGCGAACCAGCCATTCCCCTCGAGCGCCGTGAAGAACAGGAGCTTTCGGCCGAGCCACGTGCCCTCGACAACTGCGTCAGCGGGAGCGTCCACATGCAGAAGAACCGGCGAACCCATTTCGATGACCGCAGGAACAACAGAAATGGTTAAAGACTGCCCAATCGCGTGGATTGAAGCCAACGCAAACAGCAATCCACCGAGCCGGGTTGATGTGCGAACCATGCTCCCAGAATACCGGCTTCGAATCGAGCGCAATCCATCAGCAGCCAAACCGTGAGATGGTGCGCGATTTGTTTGCGCTGCGAGTGTAACCAACAGGCCGGCGCCGCCATCAAAAGTGGTGATGAAAGCCAGCGCAAACGCAAACCCTCAGTCTTGGTTGCAACGAAGCCCAGTCTCGTCGTTGCAGTTAATCGTCCTGCTCAGTTGCTGCCTCGCCGCGCGCGCAACCGGGGCAACCTTGCCCAGCCTTTCACCCCTCGACCAAACAGCTACTTCCGCGGAGCGCCAGCCGGTCCTGGTGGAGTTGTTCACCTCCGAGGGCTGTTCTGATTGCCCGCCTGCTGACGAAGTCCTGGCCCGGCTTGATGCCTCTCAATTTGTTCCCGGAGCCCAGGCGATCGTTCTCAGCGAGCACGTTACGTATTGGAATCACCTCGGGTGGAGCGATCCCTACTCGCTTGAAGAGATGACGCAAAGGCAATCGCGGTACGTAAGCCGCTTTCATCTTGATTCCGCATACACACCCCAGGCAGTTGTGGATGGTGTCGCCCAAATGGTGGGAAGCGATCAGGCCGCACTGAGCCACGCCATCGCTACGGCGGCCCAGACAATCAAGCCTTACCTGCGCATCGAGGGAGCCGCGTGGAATGCAAACACGATCGGCTTTGCAGTCAAAGCGCCGCAAGGTTTGCAAGGTGTGCTCAACGTTGCCCTCGCCGAAGATGCAACCAGCTCGGCCGTCGGCCGCGGCGAAAACGCCGGGCGAACCCTTCACCATGTGGCCGTGGTTCGACTGATGAAAACGATGGGCCGGAACAAGGCCAATGGAGAGCCACTCACGTTGCAAACAGGTACGGTCAAGATCCCGGCCGGGAAAGTCTTCCGGCTAGTCGCCTTCCTCACCGACGAGGAAAACGGGCGGGTACTGGCAGCGGCAGAGGTCCGCATCGCCCGGCCCTAGGGCCACTGCAGATCACTCGCCTGTCGCTCGGTGGCCGTGAGCAGCCTTCCATTTCGCTACCCGCTGGCGAACCAGCGCCACATCGTCCGCCGTGATCCGTGTACCCACATTTTGACGATTCGCCGCATATTTCTCCTGGTTAGGGCCATTCGAAGAGGCGGCGAGGTCAAACCAGAAATACGCTTCGACATCGTCACGCGAGACGCCCTGGCCCACGGAGTAGAGCGAACCCAGTGTTGCCTGCGCAGCCGACTCCCCTTGTTCGGCAGCCTTGCGATACCAGGTCGCAGCTTGAGTCATGTCGCGTGATACACCTTTGCCATCGCGGTAGCACCCGGCAAGCCGAATCTCGCCTTCGATGTTCCCCAGGTCCGCGGCTTTGCGGTACCAGTTTGCTGCAATCGCGTCGTCCTGGTCGACCCCGGAACCGGCGGCATAGGCTTTGGCCACAAGCAGCATTGAGGGTGCATCGCCAGCCAGGGCCCTGGCCACAAGTGCGCGGTCGATTCCCGGGCCTTCGACGGATGCCTGATCCTGAGCGGATGCAAGTATGAAACTGCAACAAAAAACAGCGAGTAAAGCGAGTACTCTAGCCCGTGCGTTCACGTTCTTCACCATCCCGCATGCGGAATGTCCCCAACTCAAGTCTACCCATTCGACGATTGCCTGCAAGGGTACTCAGGTGGTATTCGATGCCCGTCAGAGAATGGTCCCATATCGAGAATTCAACTTCCCGAATCCGGCTGCGAGGACGGAGAAAAAGAAGCTAGAATTTGAGTATGAATGACCGCATGTCCTTAACCCTCGCCCAGGCCGACCCTGACGTAGCCGCCGCGCTCGATCACGAAACTTTCCGCCAGCACGAGGGCCTGGAGATGATCGCCAGCGAAAACTTTGTCTCCGAAGCGGTGCTTGAGGCCGCCGGGTCAATCTTCACCAACAAGTATGCCGAGGGCTACCCAGGCCGGCGCTACTACGGCGGTTGCGAGTATGCCGATGTGGTCGAGAACCTGGCGCGCGATCGAGCTAAGCAGCTCTTTGGCGCCGAACATGCCAACGTGCAGCCGCACTCCGGTTCCCAGGCCAACTCGTCGGCTTATGCGGCAGTCCTTCAGGCCGGAGACACGATTCTGGGTCTTGATCTGGCGCATGGCGGCCACCTGACGCATGGATTCAAACTCAGCTTCAGCGGCAAGCTCTACCGGGCCACGTTCTATCACGTGCGCAAAGACAGCGAGCTGATCGATTACGACGAGTTAGAAGCAATTGCCGAGCGCGAAAAGCCAAAGGTGATCATTGGCGGGGGCAGCGCCTACCCGCGGTTCTGGAACTTTGCGCGGATGCGGCAGATTGCCGACAAGGTCGGCGCGCACTACATCTTTGACATGGCCCACATTGCCGGACTTGTGGCAGGTGGAGTGCATCCTTCGCCGGTGCCCCATGCCCACATCACCACTACGACCACGCACAAAACGTTGCGTGGACCGCGGGCTGGGCTGATTTTGTGCGGGCAAGATCTGGCCGCGGCGGTCGATAAAGCCGTCTTCCCAGGTCAGCAGGGTGGGCCGCTGGTCCACATTATCGCGGCCAAGGCGGTTGCTTTTGCTGAAGCCCTGCGGCCGGAATTCGCTGCATACGCGGCACAGACAGTGGCCAACGCCAAGGTGCTGGCGACGGCTCTTGAAGAGGCCGGCTTCCGCATCATCTCCGGCGGTACCGACAACCATCTGATGCTTGTCGATGTCTTCCAGAAAGGCATCCTTGGCTCCGAGGCTGAGCTGGCGCTTGGCAAGGCCGGCATCACAGTGAACAAGAATGCGATTCCCTTCGACACCAACCCTCCGCTCAAGCCATCGGGAATTCGCGTTGGAACGCCGGCGCTGACCACTCGCGGCATGAAGGAAGCGGAGATGCGTGTGATTGCTAATTGGATTGCTCGCGCTCTTGACGTCCGCAATGACGATGCCGCGCTCGAGCGGATTCGCGGAGAAGTGGCCGAACTGGCAAATCAGTTTCCGCTCTACGCTTGGAAGCGCGCACCGGTAGGCGTCGAAGCCTGAGAGAAAATCCTATCCCGTTGGCAGGCTAAGCCAATGGCCCATAACAAGTTCCAGGAAACACTCCATCGCAACTAACCTCCCTGATTCGGGTTACATCTAAGGTTTTTGAAGATGGCCAGAAGGACGATGGGCCCGGAAGCAATGGGACCACACCCTGGGCATCGGGAGGATATCGATGAAGACCTTTCATTTAGCTTTGGCAGGTTTCCTGGTGATGGCGACTCCAGCGTTTTCCGCGGCGCCCCCACACCGCGCCCCTGCTCCACCGGCGCGTGGCCCTGAGCCCCTCAAAGCCGCTCCACAGCCGGTTGTGCCAAATCGCAATTACAGCGACAAGGCTGGCCACCCAAATGTTCCCCATGTCGATAAAGGAAAGACCTGGGTGGGGCATGATACCGGCCCGAACGATCCCCGCTACCACATGGACCACCCCTGGGCGCACGGGCAATTCAGTGGCGGCTTTGGCCCAAGCCATCTCTGGCGCATCGGCGGAGGCGGGCCTTCGCGCTTCTGGTTCAACGGATGGGCCTGGGACGTAGCCGCGGCAGACATCGCGTTTTGCGACGGCTGGTTGTGGGATAGCGATCAGATCATCATCTACGAGGATCCAGACCATGTTGGCTGGTACCTCGCGTACAACGTGCGGCTCGGCACCTATGTCCACGTGGAGTATCTGGGGCCGATGTAAGTGCGCCAGGCTGAGCAAGTCCCATGGGCAGGCCATTGCGCCTGCCCATTCTTGTTAGCGGGAAAGCAACACGCGAAGATTCGAATTGAAAGCCCAGGTCGTCCGGTCTGGGGATATAATTCCAACTGCGAACGAAGCACCACCAATCCTGACGGGTAGAGTTTCATCCGATCGGGACAACGTTCGATTTCTCGCGACGAGGTTCAGCAATGGTTGAAGCACGGAATCACAAAGGTTGCACGACTCTGAGTTTGCATTCGCGGATGGTCTTGCTCGCGTCCGCTGCATTGTTGTCTGCTTCGACTCTTGCATTGGCCGCAACTGCGCCCATCGTCATCACCGGGGCTGACCGGCGTTCCGCCATTTCGCTCGATGGAGATTGGGCTTCGATTGTCGATCCCTACTTCAGCGGATTGTTCAGCTTTCACCATCAGGAAAAGCCGAATGGCTGGTTTCTGAACCAGAAGGCCAAGCCGGGCGATACCGGACCGATTGAGTACGACTTCTCCAAGGCGCCCAAGCTGAAAGTGCCCGGCGACTGGAACACGCAGCGCGAGTCGCTTCTCTACTATGAAGGACCTATCTGGTACGAACGCGACTTCACCTACCAGCCAAAGGAGCATACCCGCGTTTATCTGCATGTAGGCGCGGCTAACTACCGCTCGTGGTTCTGGGTCAATGGCAAAAAGGTCTGCGAACACGAGGGCGGATACACCTCATTCAACTGCGAAGTCACCGAGCAAGTGCATGCGGGCGCAAATTTTATCGTTGCCGCGGTTGACAACACCCGCCACGAAGACAACATTCCCACGCTCGAGACCGATTGGTGGAACTACGGCGGATTGCATCGCTCGGTCACGCTAATTGAAGTGCCAGAGGAATTCATCGATCAATACGATGTGCATCTCAAGCGCGGCGAGGGCTCAACCATTGAGGGCTGGGTTCATGTACGCGATGGGCACGCCGGGACCAAAGTCGAAGTTGAGATTCCGGAATTGGCTGCCAGGGCTGAGGGAATTGCCGGCGACGATGGCAAGGCTGCATTCACCGTGCAAGTGAACGGTCTGACCCGGTGGTCACCCGAAACACCGAAGTTATACAAGGTGGAAGTGCGCGCAGGCGAGAGCATGGTGGACGATCTGATCGGTTTCCGCACCATCGAGACGCGCGGCACAGAGATACTGCTCAATGGCAAGCCTGTGTTTCTGCGTGGCGTGTCTATCCATGCTGAGGCACCCTATCGCACCGGCCGGGCTAACACCGAAAAGGACGCAGAAACGCTGCTTGGATGGGCAAAGGAACTGGGATGCAATTTCGTGCGCCTTGCTCACTATCCCCATGACGAGACAATGCTGCGTACTGCCGACCGCCTTGGCCTGATGGTCTGGTCTGAGAATCCAGTTTATTGGGCACTTCAATTCGATAACCCCAAAGTGCTCGATAAGGCAGAACAACAATTAGATGAAGAGGTCAATACCTATCGCAACCATGCATCGATTGTTCTATGGTCGATGGCCAATGAGACACCGAATACACCGGCGCGGACGAAGTTTATCGAAACCGAGGCAGCGCGCGCTCGAGAGCTCGATCCAACCCGGTTGATCACCGCGGCTTTGCTGGTAAGAGGGCAGGGCCATACAAAAATCGTTGACGACAAGCTTGGCGAAGCGCTCGATGTAATCGGGACCAATGAATATATCGGATGGTATGAGCAGCATCCCGAGACCGCTGACGTGACTGACTGGAGTATTGCCTTTCAGAAACCGCTCATCATGAGCGAGTTTGGTGGCGATGCAAAGGCTGGATTGCACGGTAGCGAGAACGATCGCTGGACTGAGGAGTATCAGGCCAGTATCTATCGCCATCAGCTCGGCATGTTGAACCGGATTGGGCAGCTCCGGGGCATGAGCCCTTGGGTATTGATGGACTTTCGATCGCCAAACCGGCCGCTCGAAGGTATCCAGGACGAATTCAACCGCAAAGGCTTGATATCCGACCAGGGTGAGAAGAAGCAGGCATTCTTCATACTCCAGAAAGCATACAAAGATCAGACCGTAGGCAAAGCAGAGTAAGCATTTAGGAGCTAATAAGGAAGCAATGCGGGATGAAGCAGTCTCCGCCGGCCGCCTGTGAGAAGCCGCCGGCCGCTACCAGACACTTTTCAGACTGATTGGAAAGAATCTCTTGCTAAGTCGTTCGCAGATATGGTCCATAAGTTATTCTAGAGTTATGTCCATTGAATCTATCCTTGCACAAATCGACGCAGAGATTGCACAACTGACCCAAGCTCGCAATCTGCTTTCAACCAAAAGCGCAGTTAGCGCCAAGCCAGTCAAAGCCGCTCCGGCAAAAGTGGGGAGACCGAAGAAACGCCGCGTGCTGAGCGCCGACGCCCGCAAGCGTATAGCCGATGCGCAACGCCGCCGCTGGGCCGCGCAAAAGGCGAAATCCAAGTAGCGATTGGCCAGGCAAGAGCGATGAGGCCAAGACAAGTTTGTTCTGGCTCAGCTAAGGCCGGACATGACGAGCATTCTGGATTCAGTCATCTCTTCGATTGCAGAACGAATGCCCTCGCGGCCGATGCCGCTGTCTTTGACGCCGCCGTAAGGCATGGGGTCGAGACGCCAGGCAGGCGTGTCTCCAACGATCAGTGCTCCGACTTCAAGTTCGCGATAGGCAGTTAGAATGCGGCCGGCGTCGCGCGTAAGCAACCCGGCCTGCAGGCCGTAGCGCGAATGGTTCACGTCGGCCAGTGCTTCTTCGAAGTCATCGTATGGCTCAACCAGGACCACTGGCCCGAACACCTCTTCATCGCGAATCTTCATGCCCGGTTTGGTCGCCGTCAGAATCGCGGGAGTCACCACGGAGCCATTACGCTCGCCGCCTGCAATTAGCTTGGCTCCTCCTTCAACAGCTTCCTTGATCCAGGCCTCAACGCGCTCAGCTTCCGTCGCGCGAACCAGCGGGCCGACCTCAGTGTTCTCGTCGGACGGGTCGCCGTGGGCCATCCTGGCCGCGATCTCAACCAGCTTCCACAAGAATGTCTGAAACACTCTTCGCTCCACAAAGACGCGCTGCACGCTTATGCAGGATTGGCCTGCAAACCCAAAGGCCGCGTGCGCCGTGCGCAGGGCTGCCTCGTCCAAATCCAGCCAGTCCCCGTGCACAATCAGCGCGGCATTGCCGCCAAGCTCCAGCAGCACGCGCTTGCGCCCTGAATGAGCTTTGAGCTCCCATCCCACCTTGGCTGAACCGGTGAAGCTCACCAGTTTGATTCGGTCTTCCTTCTCGGCGAGCCACGCGGTATCGGCGTTCGACAGCGGCAAAATCGCGAGCGCCTCCACGGGCCAACCCGCCTTCAAAAGCACTTCGCCAAGCGCCAGCGCCGTGAATGGCGCCTGCGGGGCGGGTTTCAGAATAATTGGGCAACCGGCGGCGATTGCCGGGGCAACTTTATGCGCCACCAGGTTCAACGGAAAGTTGAACGGGGTGATGGCCAGAACCGGACCCACGGGGAAGCGCTGCACGAGGCCCCAGCGGCCCTCGTTGCCCTCCGTGAGATCGAGCGGCAGACTCTCGCCGCCCAGCCGGGCCGCCTCTTCCGCTGCCGTCTTGAAGGTGAGCACGGCACGATCCACCTCAGCCCGAGCTAGGCGAATCGGTTTGCCGGCTTCTGTGACGATCAGATTTGCGAAGCGCTCCTTTTGTTCGATCAGAACAGAGGCTACATCTTCAAGAATCTCCCGGCGCTTCCAGCGCGGCAGCGCACGCGTGCGGCGCAGGCTCGCAACCGCATGATTCACGGCTTGACGGGCATCCGCGCGGGTGGCCTTTGTGACGCGGCCAACCAGGCCGTGATCCCACGGCGAGCGGACTTCAAAAGACTCTCCGTCACTCCATTCCTTGCCGCACAGCAGGAATCCCGTCTGCGTTCCCGGGCGCATCTTCATAGCGTTGCTCCTGATCGATTGCCTACGCTCTTGATGGTACTGCGACAGGGCAGTTCTGTGCGGCCCGGCCAACTCCTGCGCGCGTTTAATGAAGGGTCCTCGAAGCCAATCGGGAATCGTTCCCGCCGATTCCCTCTGTTGAACCATTCAGTGGCCACGCCTCAAACTTCGAAAACTCATGTCACGCCAACACTGCCTCCGGTATAGTGGGGAATCGTAAATTCCGGCCGCGCAAAGCCCATCGAAGCCGTACCGGATAAGGAGGGAATGAAAATGACTGACACAACTTCTACCCCTGGAATGCAAAGCTCCCCGCAGCAACCCAACGTACAGCCGCCCAGGCAGGGCTCCAGCGCCGTCAAGATCATCCTCATTGTTGTGGCGGTTATCGTGGCTCTGGGCATAGGCGTCGTCGGTGTCGTCGGCTATGGCTTCTACCGAATTTCGAAGGCGGTTCATAAGGATCTAACTACCGGCAAAGTCTCCATCGACACCCCGAATGGAACCCTCAGCGCCATCAGCGATGAAAAGTTGACCGAAGCTGACCTGGGTACAGCCATCTATCCCGGCGCGGAACAGTCCAAAGGAAG
>Ga0302320_10028728_pt1 | contig 10663 bp, 9 predicted proteins | sample Bog_T0_3_FD_202130 | JGI IMG/M metagenome (GOLD analysis project Ga0302320, IMG submission 202130) | Peat permafrost microbial communities from Stordalen Mire near Abisko, Sweden - Bog_T0_3 | ecosystem: Environmental > Terrestrial > Soil > Wetlands > Peat | place: Sweden: Abisko, Stordalen Mire... | reverse complement strand
TTAAACAAAGATGGGAAAATAGAACTATTGTTGAGGTTTTCTCTAAGGAATTTCGTTCAGATCCCTTAGAATATTATGTATTTATTTTTTTTTTTTGTAATTATCAACATTTTTCTTTTATTTCAGAAAAAAGCTATCGCTTTAGGAAAAATTAGAGTAAATGGCAATGAAATAGATGAAGCATATAAGCTAAAAATGAATGATATGATAGAACATGAAACAATCCGAAAAGAACCCCCTGTATATTCGCTCCCAATTGAAATAATTCATGAAGATGATAATCTTTTAATAATCAATAAGCCTCCATCGATACCTGTAAATGATCGATTTTTTTTTAAAAAAAAATTAAAAATATTTTTTTTCAGGTTCATGTTTGTGGACATCATTCTTTTAATACTGTTGCAGGAATTTTGAGAACTGACTTCAACTATAAGGACATATATAGTATGTTTTTATTTTTTAATCAATGTTTTATGTTTTATCTTTAAAAGTCCTTCATAGACTCGACAAACTAACTTCTGGGTTGCTCTTGATATCGAAAAATTCGGAATTCGCTTCAAAATTTCATCAAGACCTAAAAGACAAAAAAGTGGAAAAAACTTATTTAGCTCGAGTTCATGGAAAATTATTGACGAATGAATATGATAATCAAGAGTTGCATGTGAAAAAACCCATTTATTGTGTTTCAAGAAGAGACGCCAAACATGATGTTTGTGAGGAAGAAGAAAAAGTTGCTAAAAATGCGAAAGATGCTCAGACTATATTCAAAAGCCTTTGGTATGACCAGAAAAGTGATACTACTTTATTAGAATGTCGCCCAATTACAGGAAAAACTCATCAAATTAGAGTTCATTTGAAATCTTTAGGCCATTCAATTGTGAATGATACGTGTTATGGTGGCAAGTTTGTTGGGAATTTAGTAACTAAATATCTTGATAAAAAAGAAAGCAGTGGGGAAGAGAAGATCGTGAAAAAAATCAAACTAGATGATAAGGGAAACGATAAAAAGATTGAGGTGAAAGAAGGAAAGGCAGAAGAAGAAGAGAAAAAAGAAGAAGATAAAAATCCCGATTTGGAAGACAAAGATTTGAATTCATATGTGATGGAAATCTGGCTTCATTCATATAAATATAAGTTTAGAGGAGATTTGTACTCCACAAAGATGCCTTATTGGGCTGCTAACAAAACAATTGAATCTGAAAAAAATAATGAAAAAACAGGGTAAAATAATTTTTGAAAATGTTTTAACTGAATGAATGACATTAAATTTTTGTAACTAATATTTTTTAATGAATTGAATTTTTAGTAATAAAAATAAAAAAGGAAAAATTTAAAAAATTCCTGTTTTGAACTAAATTATCTTATTGAGACTAGGACAATGAAGTACATTTTGAGGATCCAAGATTATTTCTTGATCATCCTCTGTTTGATTTTCCTCCGAAGAAGATTGTGAAACAACATCCTCTTCAGAATATTCCGATAAATTATCTTCGTTATCTTTGTTTTGTAAATGATCAACTTTTAAATTTATTTGGATCAATTTGTCTAAAACACAATCAGTATAATTCTTCCAAGCATAGAACACCATACTAGAAAATAAAAAAATTGGCAATGGATTGTAACCTTTGATGTTTTGTAAGAATTCTGACACTTCTTGAGGTGAATGAGTTATTCTTCTGCTTTTATGATTCTGACATTTATTAAAAAAAATAATTAACTAAAATTAAAAATCAAACAACTTTGAATTCTTTTTTCATCTGCATGTTGAATCTAATCTTTTCATCAGCCAATTCTAATTGTTTTATACATAATTCACTCTTGTTTTGATAAATTATTTGATGATATGCACGTTTCAACGTCGAGTATAAAACTTCATTAAATGATATATATCCGTTGAAATCACTTAAAATTAAAGTTTAAATATAAGATAGAACAAAAATTTTTACCAGACGAACTTCATCTCCATTATGCATTTTAAGATGATATCAATATCTTCAAATTCTTCAAACCCTAAAGGAAGAGATAATTTCCGAAAGAATGGAACAAGTAATCGATGATGAATTTTCCTTCCTTTTTGCTTTGCTGTATACATACCCCAAACTTTTCTAAATTTCAATAAATAATCTTTAAAGGTATGTATTGGATTTCCAGGATCCGTATGATAGTTTTCAAATTGCTGCAAAAGAACCAAAACCAATAAATTTATAATAATATTGGTTGTGATGATGTAAAAAGTAAGAAAATAAATAGGAGCCCATGCTAAAAATCAGGCATTTTAAAATATGATTTTTTAACAAAATTACCATAATAATTGCTAACTGTCATCATTACATCCTCCCATCCATCAGCAGTAGAAATTTTATATAAAGTCATGAGAGCATAAGAAAAATTTCTAAAATTGACGTAATCGTCTATACTTCCAACGTTTGATATTTCTCCGAAAAAATAAACACCAAACATAGCATAAATAAAATAAATCAACATAAGCAAGGAAAAAATGTTGAGCACCATTGGCAATGAAAACATGAGGGTATGCAAAAGCTTATCAATACCTCTTCTTTTTCGCAAAACTCTGATAAGTCTCAAAATTCTTGCTATTCTTAATCCATTGATAAGTTGTGGGCCTATCCTTATTAGTCGAAGAGAAGAGGGCCATATGTACGTTATAATAAAATCCAATACTCCAGTAATAATTATGAAGAAATCTAATTTGTTCCAATCATCGAAAATATAACCTAAATTACTTAGTCATGTTTATATAAATAAAAAAAAACCTTTGAATCCAAATGTAAATATTTTCAAGAGACCCTCCAACAAAAAAATCAAATTGAAAATTTGATGCGCATCAATAATTTGATTTGCTTGACTTGAACTCATATTATTATAACTTATCAAGAGTATTATAACATTCACAACCAAACATGAATAAATGAAAAAACGAAAGGTTTTTGATCTAACTATGTTAAAAGTAATTTTTTTTGCTATGGAGTTTGGAGGTTTCGAATATTCAAAATAAGGGTCTGCCAAAATAATCAATTTATGAAGGTTTAACCAGGTCACTTGAGAGTCAGATAAATATTTATGCTTAGTCAGTTTTTCAGCCATAGTAAAGTTATAAAAGATAACACCAGTGAATAAATTGATCAGAAACATAACACCAAAAATCACAAAACTTAAGAAGAAAATATATGATGAGTATTGATTATTGAATTCGATTGGACCCTGATAAATAATATAAATAAAATATAAATCATGGTAATTTTTATATAATACTTGTGTTTCAGTTCCTGAATTAACTGCTACATTCATTATATCACTCCATCCATCATAAGTTGAAACAATAAATAATGTTATAAAAGCATTATAAATGTTATCAAAGTTGTAAGCAAAAATTTGCCATTGCCCATTAGTTCCCAAACACTGAATATAAAGAAAGCATTTTATTATTTTGACATAAATATTACGGTCTCTTTGTTCACTCCATAATTATAAACTTGATTGCAAAACCCAAATCTTCCTTGAAAGAGAATAACTCCTAACAATGCATAAGTGAACCTATTTTGTGCTTTAAATGAAAATAAAAAAAATAAAATAAAAACCAAATGATGAAAATCACAAAAAGGACTTTAAGGATATCCGAAGCACTTTCCCATAAAGCTTTGCAAACTGTATAAATGTTCGGATTATAATTAATTAAGCTGAGGGGTCTTAAAACCTTCACCATTTTCACCAACTATTCATAATCAAATTCTACTTTAATATTTATTATTTTTACTTTAGTGAAAAGAAAATGATTTTGTGTTGATACTGTCAACCAAAACTGCAAGAAATAGACTGCCAAAATAAAAATATCTAATCTATGCCATATGCTTCGAGCGTAACTTCTATCAGCTGCATAGACTCCCAGAACAACAATCTTCAAAAATGCTTCCATGAGAAAAATCGAGAAACAAATAAGGTCAAAAATCTCGGTTATATACATTAAAGTCACAGAATTATCATTTCCATTTTGAGGGTCAGTATAGGTCTCTAAAATTATGACAAATGTTGAAACGCATAAAGTAAAAATCATAATATTTTGGAAATAAACATGGAAAATTATATGGTGACAAAATTTGCGAAATTCTGATTTTTTATCCCATATCCATAAGCTGATCTCACATTTAATTCTGCTCAATGGGATATAATTATTGATTCGAGAAGTAGAATTTTGAGTTTTTTCTTTAATTATGTCCATTTCCAAAAGAGTTATTAATTTTGTTTCCTTTTCATTATATTTTTCATTAAACTTTGAATTATACATATAATATTTGGTCAATTCGTCGATAAATCCTTGTCTTGCATCTTTTGGAATAATTATATTGAAGTCCTCATGCCGTCCTTCAGTTTTCGCATGAACAAAATCATCTTTTTCTTTTTCTTCTATTTCCTCATCGATGATTTGCTGTAATTCCTGAACCTCCATATTTTTTGTAAACCCGTCAAGCATAATTGCCAAAAACAAATTCAATAATAGAAAGTTTCCAATCACAATCCATGAAATCACAAAAACGGATGTTTCGAATATCCCAACGCTTGAACTATACCCTTCCCCGATCAAATCAATCCAATTATCCAGAGTTACTATATTAAAAACCGTTATGAATGCAACCCAAAAAGTGTCAAAATTTTGGTTAAAATAATTAGATTGGCTTGTATCAAATTGGCCTCCAAATATCTCCATTCCCACCAAAGCATATACAAAATTCAAAAGAATTAAAAGGATCGCAAGGTAAATAAAAGATGATAATGTTCGATTGATAACAGAAACAAGGAATTTGATGAATTTAATATTTTGAATTATTCTTGCAATTCTGAAAACTTTAATGGCAGTGAAAAATCTGATATAACGATATTCTCTGAGAGTGGGATTAGATAGAAGAATTGTTTCTGAAAGTGAGGCCCAAACAGCAAGTAAATCGATTTTATTGAGATTGTCTCTGAAGTAAGCTATGAAAAATTAAACAAAATCTATATTTTTAAATATTAAATATATTAATATGACGTTTCCATCCAAATGCAAAAATTTTAGTGAACATCTCGAAAAGAAAAATTGAGCTGTAGACAAGATCGATAGTGATAATTATAGAATAATCCAGGTTGCTTGAAATAGCTAAAGAGATCAAATAAGAAGTTAGTAGTAATATCAAAAGAATATGGAATGATCTGGAAATTATGAATCTTCTTAACGTGCCTCTATATTTTTCAATCTTTATAATGAAAATATTAAACAAAAAACAAAAAATCTTCAAAATTTTATTTTACTTTTCCTTTCCCTTCTTGGAAAAAAAGAGCAATTTTTGGGTCGTTTAGCTGTTGAAAAATCTTATTAAAGGCCGACTCTACAAATGTCAATGCAAGCACCTCCTCTCCTGACCATGTATATGAATGAATATTATTATGCTCCAAATCTCTTTTCTAAAAATTAAAAAAAGTTAAAAATAACATTTTTATAATTTATAACTCTGATTTCTAAATATTTTTTTGCCATATCAACTGATTGCAAATTTTCGCGTTCCATAGAATCCTTGTCATCATCGTTTGCTTTTTCTTCCTCCACATTTTCTATATTTTGATTAATCAGGTTTCTTATCCAAACATAATTGTTGGCCTCCACAGGATTTTCTCTTTTATGTCTTGGAGACAACATTTTTTCTAATTTTTTTTGGATTTTTTCAATATGTTTTGCATTTTCATTATTTTTTTCCCTGATATTGCTTTCCTCTTTCGCTCGAAACAAATCATTTAAGTTCACAACATAATTATCAAGCTCATTGGCTATTTTATTATCCGTGTTGAGAGTTAAATTTGAGAGATGTCTTTCTTTTGAAAACCTTTTGGTGGGTTTCACTGCGATCCCTTTTTTTCCAGCAAGAGTCTTGAAAATCTTATCTTCGAAAGAATTCAAAGAAGAATCCGAATGACTGCTCATTAATAAAATTTCTTTTCCTCTATTGCTGACATTTAAATTATTTTTGGGACTTTTGATATTTGTGCTTGCCACTTTCTTAGAATAAATTTGTCTTAAAAATTTCAAAAGGGACGCCTTTTTTTTCTTGGGAGCATAAATAATTGGTAGTTTTTTCTTATTAATTATGTTGATTTGCTCCTTCATAAGTTTTTTCTTTTCTTCTTCATCCTTATTTGGAAGAATATCTTCTTCACTAATGCTTTTATATTCTTTTTCGAAATTTACTAATAATTTCAAATATTTTGGCTCAAGATGAAAGATGGTTTGATGCTTTGTATTTTTCCGATAGGGTATGATTTTGACAACCTTTCCAAAAATTCGAAAAAAATATCTCAAACATTTATTTATCTTGTTGTTTCGAATTATCTTCGACCTACTATCGTCCATGGAGATAAATGAAAGCAGACTTTCAGATGAATAATGAGATTCAAATTTTGAGTTTTTTTGAAGAGCTGGAGGTAATATCTTATTTTTATGTCTCTTTGACATTATGGAAGAACTATGAGATTTATATGATTTAAACGTTTTGGATTTCGAACTAGCATAAGAAGAAGAGCCAAAGGCGTTTCCCACTCTTCTCCTTTTACCAACTTCAATTTTCGAAGATTTTTTTAAAATGCTTTGGTGATTACTTCCCATCGCACGTGAATCTTGATTCTTTAAATTTAAAGGAGTTAAATCTTTCAACAATTTTAGTATGTTTTTGTTTTCTTCATTATTTTCCTTTATTTCATCTTCGTCATAGGCACTCATTTGTTTAGAAACTTTTGGTTTCACTTCTATTGGATCCGCTTTCCTCTTGCTGATCCATAAGCCTTGTCTTTTTATTTCCGTCAATTCATATGTTCTAATTGTTCTGTTTATGTTTTTTTTCTCATTTTTTATATTATTGTGAGTTTCACTGAATTTCACCTTAATCAAAGCTAAAGTGAGGTTCAAAAGGATGTAATTCCCGAAGATTACCAATGACACGAAATAGATCCATGCATAATTTGTAAATGCCCTTTCTATATTATACATTGTCACGGTCCAATTATCCAAAGTTGAAATCAAAATAACTTGCAACAAACTTGAGAACAAATTATCAAAATTGATGACCCCTCCATTCAAATTATTCAATCCCTTCAGACATAAGCCATTGGAAGGACATTGCAGATTTCCACATACTGTCTCAGGACTAGACAAAGTTCCCAGCTGAACATCATAACAACGGTATAATAAAAGACCTCCAAAGAGATGCAAACCAACTGCTGCATAAATTAGGAAAAAAAACATGAGAATCCCGAGAAAATCAAGTAATAGAGGAAGAGCTGCTAACACAGAACTAATAATCGCACGCAATTTACTAATATGGGTCAAAGCTCGAAGAGGTCTTAATAAACGAATTATCCTCAAAAGACTATAATCTTTGATAATCCCATTGCTCACATTATAATTCAACAAAACCAAATTGATTATCACAAAGAAATCTAAGACGTTCCAACCATCTCTGAAATATGCATATTTATCAAGAAATAAACCAAAGGCGATCTGTTTTAAGCTCATTTCAATGAGATAAAAAATCAAAAAGCTAGTTTCGAACCGATTTATTATCTCCAAATAAGTATTGTATTCGCCACGCTTGTTTTCCTTCAAGATATATGTGACACAATTCATTAAAATAACAAGGAGGGAAAAAATCTCGAAAATGCTGGATTTAACCAATTTTTGAGAGAATTTTTCAAGATGTCGAAATGTCAAGATAAAAGATTTCCGCATTTTTTTTAAAGGGAGCTTATCAGGATAAATATCATAATCAACATACACTTTTTCTATTTTATCCATATTCGTAACTAATAAAAAATCGGGTCTGCGTTTATTCGTTATTTTCGTGTTTTGTCTAAACAACTGTGGAATTTCTGTTAGCTCTTTTTTCAGCTGGGTCTCTTCTTCAATCTTATGATTGATATCTTCATCATCATCTTTTCCTAATGTGAAATGGAGGAAATCTTGCAAATAATTATAAAGAAATGCGTTTTTCCCTTTATATTCTTTGACATCTGTGGTGGAAATTTCGTTTTCTTCTTTTAGCTCATTTTTATTGGTTTTTGAATCTTGAAAAAAATGAGAACGGGAAGAGGAGGGTTGTTCTGGTTCACCAGCTTTTGATGGAGGTGCGTTTGAGAACGTGACCGTTCGGAATTTTTGAGTTTTTCGTGAAAAACCAGATTGAGCAAGTTGAGGAACTTGCAAATTCATTGGTGAAGGTAATAATTCATTTTGGCTGGATCGATGACTATTTATAGAATTAAAAGAAATAAAGCCTTGAGATTTAGAACAAATGACAACTTGATCAGTGATAATCGGGAACTTGTCGGGGAAAAGGCTGATTTTAAAGAATTTCGACCTTCATTTAAATGTCTGGACTGCTTATTATCACTTTCCGATATTTCCCTATTGGATGTTTGGATGTGAAGAGAAAGAAAAATGGAATTACTTTAAAAGGAAATTATTTTCGGGCCTTGTTAAAGGGTTGTTGTTTATCGACATTTGTCAACTATTCTATTTAGACATTTATCAAATTATATATTAAAATAATTCAAAAATAAAAAAAATTGACTTTCAAAAATTTCAGATTAAGTTAAAGAAACAAAAAATATTTTTTTCTAATTAATTTCTTCTCTTTTTTTTAGAAACGATTTTTTTTTTAGGGAAAATATTTTTTTATGAATCGATTTTTTGTTTGGGGAAAAATGAATGGAATTCCCAATATAAGGAATTTTACAAATCTATTGCAAAAACTTCTGAATTCCATTTTTTCAGTATTGCCATTTTTAATCATTGATATTGTTCAACTTAAAAACACAGATTCCCCGGGCTCCATTTTCCAAAGCTCCTTCTACTTCCGATTTAAAATTTTCATCACTTTCTGCTTCTCCTAAACAATCCGGTTAAATAAAACTGTTTTTTTTCAAACTTCTCTCAGTTTTCTTCTTCCTTCTTCGGTTTCACTTCCAACCCATGATGTATTTTCTTCCAAAAAGTTCTACATAATATATAGGAATGACATACCAATCTTCCCATTTTTGTTTGGTTTGTCTTCGGAGATAAACACCACCTGATATTTTTTTGGAATAGAAATGAACAACTGATGACCAAAGATGTGATTGAGTGTTTTGCTAAAAAATTTCTGTTGTCTGGATCGAATTCATTAACATTCAGTATGTTATCCATGCATATATTTGGAGACCTAGACTTATGGATATTTTTATTTTGAAATGAATCCAATTAGCTGTAATCGATTCTTCTTTCGTGTTTTCATCCTCAATATACCATCCGCATGAATTGGGCATTTGTGATGTTTGAATTGTTTTCGAAAGAAATGATGAAGCATCTCGCATTATATGAACGAAAAGAATGAACGAAAGAAAGACAAAACAGTTGATAAGTCTTGAAGTACGCATAAATCAGCGCAAAACTTGTTATTTTCAGATAATTTTATGAGGGGGTTTTTTAATTTTGCAATTTCAAAATGGATTTTCTTAATTTGCAAAAAATTAAATCTTAAATCTTGAAAATGGACATCTTTCTGAAAAAATATGGGATTGTTCTTCTCAGATATACAATAATTATAAGCTTGCTTTTTTATTTTATTTCTGATTGTGCTCCCTCAACCAAATCAGTTTTTCTTTCAAAAAATATATCTATGCCTCGTTTATGTGGATGGTTTGCTGAGGAATCAACTGCAACAGAAGAAGAAATCCGAGGAAATTTGACTTATTTCAAATCGCAAGATATTGAATGTGTTAACTATATGACAGATCTCCCAAAATATGAAAGAGCAGCAAAAATAGCTCAAAAAATAGGGATTCAAATTTATGCCTGGCTTCCAGCAATGCTGGGCTTGGGATTCAATAAGAAGTGGTTGTACGAAAATCATCCTGAGGTCTATGTTGTCACCAAATCTGGTATTAATTCCTACAATCAAGCAATATATGGAGTTTCCCATTACAAATTTTTATGTCCAAATAATCCCATCGTCAGAACTTATTTGAAAGAGATGTATGATAATATTTCCCAGATTCCTGAAATTGACGGGATCAATTTAGATTATATGAGATACATAGAAGAGAATTTGAAATAATATGATCCTAATGGAGATACTTGCTATTGTGATTATTGTGTGTCCTCCTTTTTAAATCAAACTGGAATTAATATAAAAGAGCATCAGGATCCGAACTCAGTTCAAGAGTGGGCTGATTATAGAGTAAATGTTATAACAAGCCTGGTGAATGAAATTGCAAAGATTGTGAATTCTAATGGGAAAAGAATTTCAGCAAATGTTTATCCAGGACCCTGGCAATCCACAAGGCAGACCAGACAAAAATGTGATGATTGGGATTTAGATATGGTATTCCCAATGATCTACACTGAAGTTTTTCAAAGAGATGTAAATTGGATTGGAGCTCAGACTGGAGAAGGAATAGCCGTATTAAATGAAAAACATAGAACAACAAAACTTTATACTGGTCTTCAAGCAAACCAGATGAATGATGAAGATTTTAAAAAGGGAGTCGATTTAGCCTATGAGAATGGTGCATATGGAATCAGCGTTTTTACATTAAATACCATAAATTCTGAAAAGTTTGAGATCTTGAGGAATGAAACTAAAAA
>Ga0302320_10028727_pt1 | contig 10663 bp, 12 predicted proteins | sample Bog_T0_3_FD_202130 | JGI IMG/M metagenome (GOLD analysis project Ga0302320, IMG submission 202130) | Peat permafrost microbial communities from Stordalen Mire near Abisko, Sweden - Bog_T0_3 | ecosystem: Environmental > Terrestrial > Soil > Wetlands > Peat | place: Sweden: Abisko, Stordalen Mire... | reverse complement strand
CAGCCTGTCCGAGGACGAGGTGGCCAAATGGTCGGCCGTTCAAGAGTATCGGCACGGACACTTTGTCGGTGTCAATAGCGAGCACCCGATGCTGCCGAAGATGCTGGCTTGGGCCAGTCTGACAATAGGTGACCGATGGGGCCAAGCGGCCGCGACGCATGGCTGGTCCTCGCTAAACCCTGAGGGCTGGCTTCGTCTACCCAACGTCCTATTGGGTGCCGCCAGCACCGCGATCCTTTATTTGCTTTGCCGTCGAATGATGGGTGTTGCCGGGTCTTTTGCGGCGAGTTTCTTCTGGGCAGTTATGCCCTTGCCAGTGGCGTTGAATCGGCTTACCAAGGAGGAAACGCCGCTCACGTTTTTCACGCTACTGGCTTGTTATTTCTACTGTCGCGCCCAACAAGCAGATGCGGGCCCGACTGCACGGCGTTGGTACGACCTGAGCGCAATCAGCTTTGGCTTGGGCCTTGCCTCGCAGTACATTCTTCACCTTCTTGGCTTGAATGCCCTTGCCTGGTTTCTTGCCGGAAGAATGGGGCTGAGTCGCAAGCCGTCTCAATTCAGCTATAGACGGTTTTTCCTCGTCATGTTCCTCACCTTTGTTGTGGTGAACCCCGTCATTCTCTCTCCGGCAAACTTCACTGCCATCCTGCACTGGCTCCATCATGACGGGGTCAAGCACACTGGCTACGATTTCGACGGCAGGCTGTATATGAACTTTCCCTCGCGTCTGCTTGCGGGAGTGCCGTGGTTCTACTATCTCTGGCTCGTGCTGGTAAAGACGCCCATTCCGATCCTCATAGCTGTCATTGTCGGCTCTGCGCTGCTTTTGCGAGATCGCCGGACACTCGCGTCGTGTTTTTTTCTAGCGTTCGGGGTGGTTCAATTAGCCGGGCTGTCTGTCAGTGGCGCCAAGTGGATCCGATATTCACTTCCGCTCCTGCCCTTCCTCTACCTGGCAGGCGGATATGCGGTTCAACAAACGCTGAAGGCCGCGAAAGGAAAAGTCCTGTACCAGGCCCTTTTGGGTCCTGCCGCCGTCATTTTGCTTGGATGGCCGCTCCTTGAATTGCAGTCGTGGGCGCCCTACTACTCGTTCTATCTGAACTCAATTGGCGGTGAGAAACAGAACGTCACACGCTACTTTGCAATGGATGAAGTGTCCGAGTTTGACACACGCGAGGTAGCGCAAAAGGTGTGTCCGTTCGCGCCGACTGCGGCGAAGATAGCAACCGCAAGGCCGGCGAGCATGGCCTATTACCTGCAGGACTGCGGGCGCGTGGACCTGCAGATTGTGCCGCTTTACGACACACATTATGCACCGCGGGATGGAGATCTGATCGTGCTTGAGCCGTCGCGCCGTTTCTTTGAGACGCAGAGATTTTTCGATGCCTTGGGAAACTCCGCGATGCCCCACAGTGACATCCGCGTCGGACCGGTTTTGGCGAGCACGATTTATCTCTTCGATCCGTCCGTGCCGGGACCAAAGAGCGGGCAGGAAGAGTTTACGCTAACCCAGTTGCGGGTCGCACCACCTCGATTCGAGAACGATGCTCAAGAACCCGCATCGACAATGACGAGCAGGTTTGGATTCTTAGATCTCACCAGGAGACTGATACAATGACTCCGCTTTACCACGCAAGGAAATCTGATGGGCGCTGGTTTGTGCGCGCATTCGCTTTGTTGATTATCGGCGTCCCGGCAGTTGCACAGCAGGCAATTGTATCTGCACCACTGAGCGCTGATGAGGTGATGGGACGTGTAGTCGAGATGAACGACGCGCGTGCCAAGGCACTCGAAGCTTACTCCAGTGTCCGCAGCTATCACCTGGAATGCCATTGTGTATCCCATAAGAAGGCCGACATGGTCGTACGCACTGACTACCAGGCGCCGAATAAAAAAGAGTTCACGATCGTGTCAGAGAGCGGCTCTGGCACGGTGCGGGACCGGGTGTTCAAGAAACTCCTGGAGGCGGAACAGGAGTCGATGCGGGATGAGAATCAGCAGCGTTCGGCGATCACACCCGAGAACTATACATTTCAACTGTCTGATTACGAGAAGACCGGTACGGACGAATTCTATGTGCTCGATGCGCAGCCGCGAAGCAAGAACAAGTTTCTGTTTCGAGGCCACATTTGGGTGAATGCAAAAGACTTCGCGATAACTCAAGTCGAGGGCGAGCCGGCTGTTAACCCTTCCTGGTGGACCGTCAAAACTGACTTCAAACGTCGCTACCGGAAAATCGGTGACTTCTGGTTGCCGGAATCCAACGAGAGCGAAACCAAGGTGCGCGTTTTCGGCACAGCAGTTCTCAGCATTGAATATCGCGATTACCAGCTCACACAGGCTGGAGGCGCGACAGCAGCCTCGCCCCACAGCGAAGCGCTAGCAACTACAGTAGCCGAAGAGCCTTAAGGGCAAACCCATGTCCTCGCCAACCGTTGCGCCACCGAAACCAGTCGCGCCAGGTAGCACTTCGCCCGCCACTTCCCAACAGCTCCGAAAATGGATTGGGCCGCTGGCCCTGGGACTCATACTTGTTCTGATACCGGCGCCCTCCGGCCTGACCACGACAGCGTGGCATTACTTCGCACTATTCGCCGCTGTCATTGTCGCCCTCATTACGGAACCGCTGCCCGGCGCAGCCATCGGTTTTATCGGCGTTACAGTTGCCTCCGCGCTGTTGTTGGTTGGGAAAACGCCGGCCGACGCCACCAAATGGGCTCTCTCGGGATTCTCCAATGAAGCGGTATGGCTCATTTTCGCCGCCAACATGTTCGCGCTGGGATATGAAGTCACCGGTCTTGGCCGGCGCATCGCGTTGCTGCTGGTCAAGGCACTGGGCCGCCGCACCCTTGGTCTCGGTTACGCCATCGCGCTCTCCGATCTCGTTCTTGCCCCGGTGATGCCGTCCAATACCGCGCGCAGCGGTGGCACGGTGTATCCCATCGTTAAGAACATCCCACCGCTCTATGGTTCTTTTCCCCATGATAGCCCGCGAAAAATCGGCGGATACCTGATTTGGACCGGCTTTGCCACCACCTGCGTCACCAGTTCCATGTTTTTGACTGCGCTCGCGCCCAACCTGCTGGCCGTGGAAATTGCGCGCAAGGTCGCGCACGTGGATATCTCGTGGGGCTTATGGGCACTGGGCTTTCTGCCGGTCGGGATCCTGTTGTTCGCGGCGACACCGTTGCTTGCCTATTTCCTTTATCCGCCCGAGATCAAGCGTGGCGACGAGGTTGCACGCTGGGCGGGGGGCGAGCTCATCAGCATGGGACGGATCACTCGGCCTGAGGTGACTATGGGTTTGCTGGCCGTGGCAGCCCTGGTTGGCTGGATCGGCGGCAGCCGCTGGATCAGCCCGGTCACCGTAGCTCTGGCTGTAATCTCAGTGATGCTGCTCGCCAGGGTGGTCACCTGGAATGACATCCTTGCCAACAGACAGGCCTGGAGCGTCCTGGTCTGGTTTGCCACGTTAGTTGCCATGGCTGAAGGGCTCGGCAATGTTGGCTTCCTCGCCTGGTTCGGCTCCCGGGCAGCCACTTACATGACCCGCATTCCACTGGTTCCCATGTTGATCGCGGTCGTCACAGTCTTCTTTGTCATCCACTATCTGTTTGCCAGCATCACGGCGCAGACGACCCGCTGCTGCCCGTTTTCCTGCTAGCCGTCCTGTCGGTGCCGGGCGTTCCTGCCATGGCCATCACCCTTGTTCTGGTTTACTCGCTGGGTTTGATGGGCGTCCTTACTCCCTACGCCAGTGGGCCTGCGCCGATCTGGTATAGCAGCGGCTACATCCCCACCAAAGACTTTTGGCGACTGGGTGCCAGCATGGGAGCGCTGTACCTGGCCGTGCTGCTGGCACTCGGCTTGCCATTCGCAATCAACTTTCGGCACTGACGGCGCGTTGACTTGGTCGTTGGCGCGGTGGGTTTGTGGCTCGGCGCTCCTACTGATCACTACGGCAGTCCCGCTAGGCTCCCGCGGGGCGCGTTTCGTGCAATCTCACGTTGGTCGGCGCAGATGGGAATCCCTCAGCGATCCCGGGGAATGGACCCGCAGATCGAGCGTGCAAGGGGTCCGGTCCACGGCTGTCGACCTTTGATGTTTCGACTTCGACACATGACACAACGAATTGCATATCAGTCCGTGTCCAAACCTGCATCTGGTCATGACCTTTTGTAGGCAGGTGCCCTCATCTGGGCACGCCCGGATATGATTTCAACGGCCATCTCTCTTTCCTAGAATGACTTCCACTTGGCCCACAAAATGCCCTTATAGATGCGTGAGGCAAGACCGGGTACCTGACCTTCTTACCTGATCCGTGTGGCAATTCACAACCGGGGAGAGCGATGTTGCCTGGAAAGGGATCAATGTAAATGGCGACTTGTGACCATCCTTCGGACTTAGTTCAGCGCATCGCATACCCGACCCTCCAGAGGCCGAGGCTGCGAATTGATTTGCGGGTTGCCGCATTGCCGGCGGGAGAGGAAAAGCAGCTTCCGGCCCCTTCCAGTCAGCAAGTAAGCGAAGAGGGTTCCTTATTTCACGAAATTGAACCAGGCGCGAAGCTAGGAAGAAATCCCTTGGCGGGAGCTGGCGCCCTAGCCTTGCAGTGTCTCCTCTTGCTTGCGGTAGTTGTCATTCCGCTGTTTCACACAGAGCCACTCCCCAAAAGGGAAACACTGACGATGTTGTACCTGCAGCCGCCGCCGGCCGCGGCTGGCAATGCCACGAAGCTTCGAACACCCACACCTCCGTCTCCGTCGACATTTACCCGGACAAGCACTGGCATTCCCGCGCCAACCCATAAAACGCGAGAAGCACCGCCTCCTCCGGTCGGTACAACGGGCGGTGTCGTCGGGGGAGTCCTTGGTGGAGTGGTCGGCGGCGTTCCCGGCGGAGTGTCTAACGAAATGCTGAATAATGCGCCAAGCATTCCAGTCCTTGCGAAATCGCCCCTGCTGACGCCGGTAAAGAGAATCCGTGTCGCTGCCCGGGTAGCCGAGGCGAACCTAATCCACGACGTTACGCCGCAGTATCCGCCGGAGGCGGGGCGTGCGCGTCTTGAAGGCACGGTTGTGCTGATGGCTGTGATCGGCAGCGACGGCAGCGTCAGGGATGTGCGAGTCGAGAGCGGCTTACCAATACTCGCGCAAGCCGCTATCGATGCGGTGAAGCAATGGCGTTACAAACCGTACCTGGTAGACGGGGAACCGGTTGAAGTTGACTCCCGAATTACGATTAATTTCACGCTGTCGGGAGCTTAGGAGTGTCGACCATGCAGAACAGTACCCACGCCTCGCCTAACCGGCCTTTGGAATCACTCCTGACACGAGCACAGATCTTAGTGCTGATCGTTCTGAGCGGAATGATCCTTGTAGTCCCGATGTCGGCGCAGTCTTTTGAATCCGCAAATACGATAACAGGAGGCATCCTCGGTACGGTCGTCGACACCACTGACGATCCGATTCCCGGCGCGAACGTGATGCTTCAAGGGCCGGCTGGCGAGCGTCTTACGTCCGTCACAAAAGACGACGGAGGTTTTGCCTTCGACCAGATCCCGGCAGGAGTCGCCTATCAGATCACCGTCACCGCTGAAGGATTTGCAGACTGGAACTCGTCCATTATGGTCGAACCGGGTCAGAACAAGACGCTGCCCGAGATCAAACTTCGCATCCTGGCTGTGCAGCGGGCAGTCACGGTGAGTTACTCCTCAAAAGAAGTTGCTACCCAACAACTCAAAGCGGAAGAACAGCAGCGCGTTTTGGGTTTCATACCGAATATGTATGTCGTGTATGAACCTCACCCCGAGCCACTTACTACGAGCATGAAGTTTCACATGGCCTACAAAGACCTTACCCATCCCGTATTCTTTGCCCGCACGGCTGCGTGGGCGGGATTCGAGCAGGCCGCTGGTCTCCGTAACTACCCACAAAACACAAGAGGGTATGGAGAGCGGTTAGGGACCGGCCTTGCCGACAACGTTACCGAAGGCTTGATCGGCAATGCCGTTCTGCCATCGCTGCTGCATCAAGACCCTCGATATTTTTATCAAGGCAGCGGTACAAAAAAGTCCCGGGCGCTCCACGCCATGTTGGCTGCATTTGTCTGTAAGGGAGACAACGGAAAAACGCAGCCCAATTACTCCACGTTGGGGGGCAGTCTGATTTCATCTTCCATTTCCTTGGCGTACTACCCAAGTTCGGACCGCAATGCTCAGTATGTATTCAGAAACGTTGGAATCGGAATGGGCCTGCATGTTGGTGGCGGTTTGGTGCAAGAGTTTATCTTAGACAAACTCACAAGCAGAGGTAAGCACTAGTTTCAAGCGCTGTACACGTCTTTATGCCGGCACGTCGGAGCGGTGACACGGGGCGGTAATTGCGATGCGCGTCAGCTGGGCTCTCCCAATTACGCCGAAGCCGCACGCATCGCACGCCCCTCCGACGGCTCTAAGGACGGAAGCGATTCTGCTCGAGAATCTGGAGGAGGCGTTCGTACGAAGATTCTCTATTTCAATCCCGAATCTGTACATGGCAAATACGTCGACATCATCAGGCAGAGAGGGCACGATGTGGCGACCGCGAGCAGCGGCGCCGACGCACTCGCAATGATGCGTAGACAGATCTTTGATGTCCTCGTGATGGATTGTGCGCAAGATACGCTGGACATTCTGAACTTCACAGCTAAGGCGCAAGGCTTGCAACCATCGCTAGCGGTGTTTCTCGCTGACGAGTGGGGTGATGAACTTGCAACCGGCTTGGAAGAGCTTGGACATGTGCTTACGATGTTGGAAGATGATGAGTGTGCCAGGCTTGCGGTTGAGAACCGGATAGTCTAATGCCGAACGATAGAAGGAGCTTATGCATGATAAATCTCCTGTCGGGTTTCACGGAGAGGTTATCGATCTTCGGAAGCAAGAGAGCAAGTTGAAGAAGTTGCTCTCGATACCAAGGCGGAAGCTAGATCAGGAGGAGTTGGTCGAAGGCCTCCGTGACGTGCGGGGAGAGATTGCCCGCCTCGAGTCCGAGCATGGGTCAAGCCGCCTTCGCTGCTTTCGCCGCCTTCGGATTGAATTGGATGGGCGTCAGAGCCTTTGTGACCTGCTCGAGAACCGCGAAAGGGTCTCGTTTTGGAATTACCGCAACTGCACCGAGCCGGCGAAAGTACTCGGCATCTTTCTCGCCAAAGATTCCCCCCAAAATCAAAACAGGCGGGCAGGCAGCTCGCGAGCTGAGATCATCGAGAATCGCTGCGGCATTGAGTTCAGGCGGATGGTCCCCAACAAGTATCAGGTCGAAAGGCGAGGTCTCGATCAATTGGCAGGCTTCCATTTCGTCCCACGTGACAGTGGCATCAATGTCTGCCTGTTCGAGTGCGTGCTGCAGCGTGATAAGGGTATCTGGGTCTGTGTCGAGAAGAAGTGCTCTGCGCCGCTTTTCCATGGCGTTGCTCCTGATAGACAACCCCCGAGAAATTTCGCGCCAGATAGTCCACCGAAAAGTTTCAACAAGAGCCTGCTCAAAGTCTGTGATCGGCACCACGGATCTGCGTGATTAAGGTCACGCCAAACTGGCTATTTAAGGACGAAACCGAGCTCTGGGGGACAGACACTGTTTTCCACAGTCCGCAGTATTCACGCTGCCCAGTAATGACTGGCGTTCCAGTTCACGCGACGTGCGCGACTCTTTCTGGCTTGTTCCGCCCATCCGTAGTAGGGATTACTCCGCTCTTTAACTCTCAGATGTGCCCATACGAGAGTCGGCGGATTCCGCCACGTGATTTCCAGAGGCAGAACCGTTGCTCGAACGCTGTCTTCTTCGTCAGTAATCATCGCTAACTCCTAATCATGCCTCCGTGCCTGGTCAGCGCGCGGAATCTGTCAAGCGAGACTGATTCGGCAAGCTAGGTCGCTTTCGCACGGTAAGGGCAACGATTAAGCTGGCTTTCCTCATTTCCGAAAGCCGAAAGCCTTACGCTTGGTTTCGAGTTGATTCATCGCAGCCATCAGTAAAACTTCGGCAAAAGTGAAGTCGCGGAGCGTGTTTTGTGTGATCTTGAACATAACCGACGCTATCGTGTTCCCGCACAGAACATCGCAGGTTGCATGCCAATCTGCGTTTCTGCTAAGTGCCTCACACGCTTACGCGGCGACCGTCTTTGTGGCACATTGCTGTGCCCAGTTCAGGTCACCGCCCGAATATGGGCACACTGCAAAGGTCATATATGCGTTCATCTCCTTCACGCAAAGCGGCTTACGACGATTCTTCTTTGGCGTCCGGCTTGCACTTCTACAAGGGACCGGTGTTTGGTGCAAGTGCTCTCACGTAACAACATGCATTGGACAAGCGAGATTTATGTGCGTGGATACAGGAAACTTGTGGCGTTACCCCTGATGTTCGCTGCAATGGGTCTATCCCGTCCGTGTGCGGCTCGAGAACAGTCAAATGCGCTTAGCGGACAGGCCGACATCCATTTCGGCGACACTACACGTCGGACGACATGCGGACAACGCATATCTGACCAACCAGTGATAGCTGCACTTCGCCTGGTCTGCCTCAGAGAGCGCCTTGGAGCGGAAGACATCACTCTGAACAACGTTATCGTGATCGGCTTTGTTGGAGGGTTCGTTAGGCACGATGACGTAAGGCATCCTGAGGTGGAGTTCGCTGGATTGCTGCGCGAGAGATACCCATCAGTGGTGCATGCGGAAGTGTTCTCGAATCACGATAAAAAGAAGGCTCTCCGGCGAGTACTGCAGCTGTTGGACACGAACCGCGATGGCGTTCTCACGGCCGACGAAAAGGAACAAGCAAGCATCATTATCTATGGGCACAGTTGGGGTGGTTCGCAGGCTGTCACTTTGGCACGGCAATTAGGGCAGCAGGGCGTTCCAGTGTTGCTGACGATCCAGGTGGACAGCGTCCATAAACCAGGGCACGACGATGCGGTAATTCCGCGGAACGTTCGGAATGCCATCAACGTCTACCAGACAAAAGGTCTTATCCACGGACGGTCGAGTATTGGTGCAGCCGATATCGCAGCCGCACGAACATCATTGGCAACTTCCAGATGACGTATCAGGATCGTCGAATCAATTGCGACGACTATCCTTGGAGCGCGCCACCTGAATAAACCACATCACGAAATCGAGAATGACCCCCTGGTGTGGGAACAGATTGCATCGATGATCGATTCCGAACTGTCGGAAAGCACGGCAGCAGTTGAAGCGTCCTTCACTTCCACCTCCCTGGGTGTGAGATAGGACCAAACATAACGCGGCTTCTGCGACCCGTGGTTCGATGATTGGTAAAGAAAAGAAGACCAATCTCTCAATATGCAGTTCCGAGATAGGAGGAACGACCGTGTGCTCTCCAATGCTAACAGTGCAGGCAGTGCCGACCGGCGGCTCACTCGTGCAAGGCGGTTGCTGTGAAATCTGCGTTCACGAGAAGTATGAAGCCGAGTTTAATCCTCTACATATGAACTGGGTCCTGGTCGACGACACAAAAGGAAGTCCCCGGGCCCAAATGCGATGGGTGGTTGACCGATAGGCATGCCGGCCCTTGAACACTTATGCACGATCTGCATCGGTAGCTCTTCCATCCAGCGACGGCTGTCGTGTTTCAAGTGTTGTTGTTTCCGGCTGCCCCAATTCGGTCAGTGCCCTTGGCAGGTCATTCGACGTCTGTGTAGGAGCAATTGGTAGACAGGTATTTTCATCGACTTGCAACTGGCCACTTCTGGCAGCCGGATTGCGAATACGAAGTGCGATCTTCAAATTGCACCTGGGGATTAGGCCATGCTCGGACAACTGATGAACATCCCGACTGACACACTCATTGACATGCTGTACGTAATCCTCGCCGGTGACATCGCAATCACTGCAAACGATGCGTCGGAAATCGAACAGATTCAACGCGAGTTGCAACGTAGAGGTGAGGACCAATGCTGGAGCTTTCAAACGGTTAACTGAGAGAAGCATGCAATCGGTTTCTTGGATGAGTGTTGAATCGCGACGAAGGCGGATGCGTGCTGAACCCCAAAGTGTCGGAAGAGCCCGAAGGCGAGTAAGGAAGGGAAAATGACCCCGCTGACAGAAACTGAAGAAGTAACCAGACCACTGAGTGCCGAAGGGATTGCACGATCAACCGTTGCGGGTGCACGGCTCAGCTCAGATGAACTGAGCAGGATCGATGCTTATTGGCGGGCGTGCAAATACCTGGCTCTAGGCATGATCTATCTTCAGGCGAATCCTCTCTTACGCGAGCCCCTCAAGCCAGAACATATCAAGAGCCGGCTGCTCGGCCATTGGGGCTCAAGCCCAGGGCTCGCCTTCATCTACACCCATCTGAGTCGCCTCATAAAAAGAGACGACCTCGAGATGATGTTTCTCGCAGGCCCAGGACACGGGGCGCCGGGAGTTTTAGCGCCTATATATCTGGAAGGCACGTACAGTGAAATCTATCCGGAGAAAAGCCAGGATGAGAAGGGACTGCGAGAGTTCTTCAAACAGTTCTCGTTTCCCGGCGGTATCGGCAGCCACTGTACTCCAGAGACGCCGGGTTCGATTCATGAAGGAGGGGAACTCGGATATGTGCTCTCGCACGCCTGCGGAGCCGCGTTTGACAATCCCGACCTGGTTGTGGCGGCGGTC
>Ga0302320_10028723_pt1 | contig 10664 bp, 8 predicted proteins | sample Bog_T0_3_FD_202130 | JGI IMG/M metagenome (GOLD analysis project Ga0302320, IMG submission 202130) | Peat permafrost microbial communities from Stordalen Mire near Abisko, Sweden - Bog_T0_3 | ecosystem: Environmental > Terrestrial > Soil > Wetlands > Peat | place: Sweden: Abisko, Stordalen Mire... | reverse complement strand
CGTGGCCGGTCGAGCGCAGGCCATGCGCTTCGATTGGGATACTACCGCGCAGGAAACTCTTGCCATTTATCTGGAAATGGCAGAGAAAAAACTGAATAAAGAGTAGCTATTACAGAAATAAGAATTGACAACACCTTGGGCCGGCCGTACTATACGACCACGGTACTCGCTAACGGTTCGGCGGGTCCGGTAGTAATGGAGGTACACCACGGTGATGGAATGGACTCGATCTCAAACGCTCGCTCTCGCGCTGCCGAGTTGTGCGCTATGCCGAGGCGCTGGTCTTCGGCTTGGAAAAGCGGGCGTTTCGCCCTGCAATTGCGTGCTACGTGCGATTTTCCGGATCTGCTACGACCGGTTTATCCGAAGTGTTCAGCAAGAAAAATACCTCAGTAAGGTGACGTTGGAGCCCGATCGCGGGCGCACGCGTCCTTCCACCTGGGGGCGGAAAGACGAGGAATACATCGCCGATTTTACGTTGGTCGCCCGGCGCACGCTGGACGAGTTCGATTATCGATTGTTTCGTTTTCATTTCCTGCTGGGCGCCGATTGGAAGCTGTGTGCCCGCCGTCTCGGCATGGACCGCGGTAACTTTTATCACGCCGTCTACCGCATCGAGCAGAAATTGGGCCGGACGTTCCGTGAGTTGGAACCGTACCCGTTGTTCCCCCTCGACGAGTATTTCCACGGCCCGCCTCGCATCGGCCCGGCGGCGGTCGTGACGCCGAGAACGTTCGCCGCAGTGCCGCTTCATTTGCGCTTTCCCCAGCCGGTCGGGTGCACCGCCTAGTCCTACTGCTTGACGAAAGAAGTAGGCCGGTCACCAGCGGTGTAGATGGCGCAAAAGGCGTGTGAGCAGAGGCAGATAGATCGCCGTATCGGGGCAGCCGTCCGCGGCCGATATGCCGATATAAGGTATGATCAAGCATTCATGCCTCTGCTCCTCTCCTTGTTGATAGCCATGCAATCAATGAGCAGCGTCGAAGTCCCGCGAGGGACCTTGCTGCGTGTGCGTCTGGAGAAGGCCGTTGGTTCGTTTGCCAGCCTTCCCGGCTCCCCGGTCCAGGCGGTTCTAATCGCTCCTGTCAAGGTGGATGGCGTCGTCATGTTTCCCGTGGGCAGTATTGTGAAAGGCGAAATTGCAGCGGTACAGCGCGTGGGGCTCGGCATCGTGCACGAGACTGCGGCTCTGAAAATTCGCTTTACGTCGATTGCCGCTTCTCAAGATTCTTTTCAGGCGCTTTCGGCCCGCATCACCGCGGTCGATACAGGGCGCGAAGAAGTGTTGTCTTCCGGATTGATCCGTGAAGTACGGAGAACCGCGAGCTTGGGGAATCGTGCGGCCCATTTGATCCGAAGCCTGGTCCTTCTGGATGTCCACGCACAGATCGCCACATGGGCCGTAAAGTCGCTGATTATGCAGGTGAGCGAGCCCGAGATCTACCTGCCTCCCGGGACCGAACTCACGGTAGCGCTCGACCAAGCGCTGCACGCGCAGGCGGCTGCTTCCAGTGATGACTCGCCCCAACCGCTGACCGATTTTGAGCGGGACAGCATGGCGCCGATGATTGCCGACCTGCCCACGCGAACCGAGACCCCGGTGAAAGATCGACCTTCCGATCTCGTGAACTTGATGTTCGTCGGATCGCACGACGAAATTGCGGCCGCGTTTCGCGCGGCGGGTTGGACCGAAGCGCGCCGTTCGACATTCCGCACGAATGTTTCGGGAGCCTTCGCTTTCGTGGCGGGCCACGGAGATATGGACGCGCCCATGTCGCAGTTGGTGGTGAACGAAGCTCCCTCCGATATGGCTTGGCAAAAGGGATCCAACGATCTCGCCAAACGTCACCACATCCGCCTGTGGAAGCAGGAGGCGACATGGGAGGGGCAGGAGGTTTGGATCGGCGCCGCCACCCGTGATATCGACTACGCCTATTTCCGGCCCGGTCACTTGATTTCGCACAAGGTGGCGCGGTTGGTGGATAACGAACGCGACAAGATCATGGACGATCTAGCCTACACCTCTTGCGCAGATTCCGCCGACTGGTGGGACCGCCCGAACGTTCCTCATTTTGTCCGAAACGCGACCGGCGATGCAATGGAGACGGACGGCCGTTTGGGATTTGTCCGGCTGAACTCCTGCGGAGATCCCCGGCAATTCTCGACCACCGATACTTTGCCCGTGCACGGTAAGATGTGGCAACTGATGTTGCGGCGCCAAATTCTGAACGCCCGCAGCGATCTCCTTCGCCACAACCTGTATTGGCGAGGTTTCGAGGGATTGCGCTATCTGGTCGATGTCGTTCGCCATAAGCCGGACGTCGACCCGGACGCTCCACTGCCGGATTCTTATGCCACGCGCGCGCCGGTGGCGACCCTGAATTCCTACGTGTCTCTTCGCTAGCTACGGCCTCACGACGCTCGCATTTCTAACGTCCGCCCACGGTTTGATCGGCCAGCACCAACTGTAGAGTGACGCGTTCCTCGTTCCCCGTCACTCTGGTTACGTGACCTTTGCCCGTCGTGTCTTCGATCAATTCGATGTGACCCGGCTCTACCGGGATGTTTTTGCCGCCGGAAATTTCCAGCTCGCCATGGCCGCTCAGCGTGATCACATACTGACGGCGCGGGCCGCGATGCCAATCCGCCACTCCTCCCGGAGCCGAGCGATGAAGTTCGGCGCTGGTGACCTTCATGAGCGGAGAGATTCCGATCGGAGCGCCGTTGAATTTCAATTCCTGCTCATCGGCGTGCGTCTCGCCGTCTGGTCCCGTGAAGAGCCGCGTGACCATCATCGGTTTCCGCCCTTGGGCTAGAACAACGCCCGGCCCTCCCACAGGGAAGGGAAGCACGACGCGCCCGACCATCGCTCCGGCGGCAAACGTCAGCACGAACGTCAATATTTTACGAGTCATTCGACACCTCTCGGCGAGTCAGTATATCAGCCGCGCTTCAGGCGCGACACGGCGAGGGCGCCGGTCCCGACAATGCCGGTCGACCCGCGCCCCCATTACCTCAAAAATGCCCCGCCCAAAAAGGATCAACTAATCGAGCAAGTAGCCGAACTTCTCGCGAGCCTTTTTCGCGTTTTCCTTGCTCGGCATGCTGACGGCGGGAAACTCGTCGCGCCAGTGGAAGGGACGGCACGCGTCGATAATCGCGCGTGAGTTTGTGAAATCGCCGGTGGCGCGTTGTTGCGGCGTGATGCGTGGATCGAGCGGCGTGCTCCACGCATTGTGGACAATGTCGATCGATGTGGCGGGATCGGAACGCGTGATCATCGCCCAAATCAGTTCGTCCAGGTTCGATACGTCGATGTCCTCGTCCGTGACGATGACGTATTTACCGGCGTACGCGCCGACGTGGCATTGGCAGGCGACGTGACCCGCTTGCCGCGCGTGTCCCGGATAGCGTTGCTTGATCGAAATCCCGATCAGCATGCGCGCCGTGCCCACCTCGTGCGCCCAAACTCCGTGCACATCCGGAACGCCCGCGCGTTGGATACTCTGCTTCAACAGCGGCGACCGCGTTACCGCGCGATACCGCGCCAGTTCGTCCGGCGGACGCTGCGGAGGGCAGCCCAGCAAAATCGGATCGTTGCGATGATAAATCGCTTTGACGTGGAAGATCGGCTCCGGACGCGTGTCGCTGGCATAGTAGCCGGTCCATTCGCCGAACGGTCCTTCCATCATTTTCTCGGTCGGATCGACGTAACCTTCCAGCGCGATTTCCGCATTCGCCGGAATCGGCAGGCCCGTGACTTTTCCGCGAATCACCTTGAACGGCTCGCCGCGCATGGCGCCCACCAAATCGAATTCGCACGTACCGTAAGGAGTTTCGCTCTGCGCCATCAAAAAGGTCAGCGGATCTCCACCGGGCACCACAATCGCCGGCATCATCTCTCCGCGCGCCGCGTATTTATCGCGATGAATGCGCCCGTGTTTTCCCGGAGAAATGTAGAACCCCGCCGTGTTCTTGTTTTGGATCATCACGCGGTACGTGCCGACGTTGACCCAGCCCTCGTCCGGATCGCGCGTGACGTTGTAGCTTCCGGTGCCCAGGTAGCGGCCGCCGTCGCGCTCATGCCATTTCGGCACGGGGAACTTCATGACGTCCACATCGTCGCCCGTCAAAATGTTTTCGCAAATCGGCCCCGTCTCCACTTCCTCGTAGGGAACCGTCTTCATGTCCTTTAGAAATGTTTCGACGAACGCTTCGCCCAGCTCCATGCGGTTGAGGCCTTCCGGGAACCCGAGCGTCATATTCTTGCGCTTGCCGCCGAAGAAATTTGTCAGCACGCGGAAGCCCTTGGGGAATCCCGGAATTTCGTCGAAGATCACCGCGGGGCCGTTTTCACTATGCTGGACGACCTCGGTCGCGGCGCCGATCTCTTCTTCCCAATTCGCGCCCTTCACCACTTTCACTTCGCCGAGCTTTTCGGCCTCTTTGATCCACTCCCGCAGATCGCCGTAGGCGAAGTGCGGCTTCGCTCCACCGGCTCCGTTGGTTCCCGGACTCTGGACGCCGGCCGCGCCCTTCGCTGCTTTTACTGCATCGCTCACAATGGCTCCTTAGGCGTACGCACGCGAGGCGTTATAGCCGCTAATAATTCAAAAGACCAACTGACATTGTAGCGAAGTGAGTACATCCTAAAAGGGAAGAGCCACCCGGTGCCCAATTCGCACACGTGAAGAGTCGGCCAGGAGCGCTTATCTGCTCACCCGGGCCAGCAAGCTCCAATCGACGAAGCACAGCAGCCGTTGTTGCGTTCGTCCGATTTCTTCAATTCGATCCGCCATCGTCGCTGCGCCCGCGAACGGGGCCAGCAAGCCATCGAGTACACCACGGTTGCCCGCGATTCGCCAGATGGCACTCGCCGCCCACAAGCCGTCGTAATCGTACGCCGACCACTCGGGCGCTCCGATTTCGACCAGCGCCGGAACTGCACTCCGCGCCTCGCCACCCAGTTGCCTTAGCGCCGCGGCGGCTTCGCCGGCTCCCGTCAGGCCGTGCTGAAACACCAGCCGCGCAGACGGAATCCATTTGCCGTTGAGCGCCTCCACCAGAGTTTCGCGCAAGTCTGGCGTCTGCGGCGCCAGACGGCTCAGATGCACGGCAGCCCACCATGCCACGCGGCGGTCTGGATCGCCCAATCGTTTCGCCAGGAAATCGGCGGCGAACGATCTCGCCACATACCGCGGCAGCCACTTGGCCGCCATTCGCCGCGCATATTCGTTGCCGGAAGCGAGCGCCTGCAGTATCAGCGAAGGCACATCTTCATCGCAAAACTCGTGCGCCGCCTCGAGGCAGATGGAATCGTCCTCCCAGTGATGCTTATCGTAATCCGGGGCATCGACAAACGACATCACGGCCGACAGCAAACCGCCGTGCGAACCCTGCTGGCTCCACTGCAGCCGCCGCAGAAAGCCCTTCAGCCAGTGGCGGCGCTGGAGCGCAACTTCGGGTTCGTCGGATGCCGCGACGACTCGGACAATCCACTCCCGGTGTCGCTCGGGCGTCCGCGCCAGCAGCTCGGTGTGCTTCAACTCAACTTCGCGGGCCGTCCTCTGTGCGGCGAGATCGTCGCGGTATTCCGACAGTCCGGCGTTCAGTTCCCAACGGGACAGATCTCTGCGTTTCGGCACGATGATTCTTCTTCCGTGTTCTGTGGCCGGCGCCAGAGCAGCAGCGTACAACGCCTAGTTGGCGCACATACTTCCTGTTTCTCGTATTGTCGCTCTTGGGGAGACGCGAGTTGAATCTCCATCCGGGACCATTTCGCGCTTGCGATCTTCTGAGGCCTCTATAATTAATTGGTCTAGAGTTTGTAAGAAAGGTGCGATGCTTCCGATGCCTAAAAGTTTCCTCGCGACCGCTTCTATCCTCTTCGTCCTCGTCTCCGTCCTCGAGGCCCAAGCTCCCGCCGACGGCTCCCGCAAGATCGAAGGCGGCGGCATTACCGTTCCCGGCTGGACCGGCAAGATTGATGCCAACGAGGAACGCGCGGGCCAGGTGCTGCAGAACGCCAAGTTCGCACAACAGGCCGGAGTCTTCCAAGTCACCACCGGTCCGGCGGTCTCTTATTGGAACCCGGCCAATACCGCGTCCGGCAACTATACCGTGAAGGCGACGTTCACCGAACCCCATTACATGAACGTGAACAGCCACCCGCACCCCTATGGCATTCTCATCGCCGGCAACGACCTCGGCACCGCCCAGCAAAGCTACCTCTACTGCGCCGCTTACGGGAACGGCAACTTCATCGTGCGCGGTTTCGGCCCGCAGGCTTTCCAGATGAACGGCCCGGGAGAAGCAAACGCCGCCGTCCATAAGGCCGCCGCCCGCTTGCAACCCGTGACACAGGAGATCGCCATCTCCGTCAAGGGCAACCGTGTTGAGTGCAATATCAACGGAACCGTCGTCGCGAGCTACGAAAAGTCCGCCCTCGTCGCCGCCGGGAAACTGAAGTCTTTGGACGGTGTCTACGGACTCCGTTTCGCCCACAACACCGACGTGACCGTGAGCGGCTTCACCCTCATAAAGAACTAACGGGATAAAGAACGAACCGCGCTAGGAGTCAACCCGCTCCGGCTCCCACTCGTCGGGGGATTCGCGCTCCTCCGAATCTTTGCGATCCTCCCGCTTTTCCTGCTCTATCCGCCTCTTCTGTTCTTCCCGCTCCTCGCGCCCGTCGCTCATCGCTCCTCCTCTTGTAGCTCCAGTCCGTTCATGCCGAGACCTCCCCTTGACACGCAGCCTCGCGTAAAGTACTTTTGCTCCGCGGCACTTTGCCGAATACTTACATTTTGTTTTATTCTCCGTCGGCATTTTAGAAGTTGCAAGACTTGAGCGGTACTGGACTTTGTCTCGAAGACGCGTGCGCCCGTAGTTTGAAGGAGCTATTATGCCGACCCATTGGAAGAATCCGCAAGGACTCGCTCGATGCATCCTGACGGTGGCGCTCGCCGCCGTCATTTCTTTGACAAGCGTCTCTCGCTTAAACGCGCAAGCCTCCAGCGCCAGCGTTCTGGGGACGGTCACCGATACCTCCGGCGCCAGCGTGCCGGACGCCGCCATTCAGGTGCGGAACGTAGGAACGGGCCTGACGGTCACCAGGAACTCCGACGCACAAGGCCGCTATACCGTGCCCGATCTCGGCATCGGCGATTACGAAGTGATTGCGTCGAAGATGGGATTCTCTACGGTGGTGCGCAAAGGCATTACGCTGACGGTCGGCTCCCAGAGTGTGATCGATTTCTCGCTGCCGGTGGGGCAACAATCGCAGACCGTGACGGTCGAGGCCGCGGCGTCGCAAGTGGAAGTCGCCAATGCATCGCTCAGCACTCTGATCAATCCCAAGCAGATGGAAGAACTGCCGCTCAACGGGAGGAGTTTTGAGAATCTCATCTTCCTGACGATGGGCGTTCAGGAAGTGACCACGGAGTTCGGCAACGCGCGACAGGGACGCGCCAGCGCCCCATCGGCTGCCGGAGCCAGACCCGAAGGCTACGAGATCCTGATGGACGATGAATCCATCCTGAACTTCTTCCGCCGCGGCGTGGGCACCATTACCGGCTCTTCGCTCGGCATGGAAGCCATTGCCGAATTCCAGACGTTGACCAACACTTACGGAGCGCAGTTCGGAGGCAACGGCGCCGTGGTCAACACGGTGACCAAGTCCGGCACGAACGCTTTCCATGGATCCGCGTATCTGTTCGAACGCAACAGCGCCATGGACGCGCGCGGCTTTTTCGATCCGTCCGTCATCCCTTTCCGCAGAACGCAACCCGGCGGCAGTATCGGCGGCCCTCTGAAGAAAGACAAAATGTTTTTCTTCTTCAACTACGAAGGGATTTGGCAACTCCAGGATCAGAGCCACATCGCTTTTGTGCCGGATGCGAACCATCGCACGCCGACCTTTTCCCAAGCGTCCAATCCGGCTGCCTACAGCGCCATTGTCGGTGCCATGGCTCTCTACCCCATGCCGACCTTCGGCTTCAATCCCACGGCCGGCACCGGCGAAGCGACAGTGTTCGGGAACTTCATTGCTCACGAAAACTATATCCTCGGACGCTACGACTACAACGTCACCGAGAAAGACGCGATTTTTGTGCGCTACATGTACGACAAGCAATACGTCATCGATCCCTACAACGGCGGCAACGGCAGCGCGTCGGGCGGCTACCTGCCACTGTGGCCCGAACTGGACCGAGGCCAGAACCACTTCGCCACCACGGAATGGCGGCGCATCATCTCTCCCACGCTGATCAATACCGCGCGCGTTAGCTTCTCTCGTCCCAACACCAGCGACAGCATCGTGAACACGAATCCCGCGTTGCAACTTTTCCCAGGCGCGGGGCGCGCCGACGCCGAGATCACGATGACCGGCATCACCGCCCTGGGACAGGCCTATTCGGTTCCCGCAGTCGATATCCAGAATCGGTTCACGGAAGCGGACGACCTGGTATGGACCAAAGGCTCGCATACGATCCGCATCGGCGGGCAGGCCATTCGCATGGATTCCAACGTTTGGTACCCGACGCATGGAAACGGGGTTTATACGTACACCTCGGGTGCGGTCAGCGGCCTCAACGCTTTTCTCGCCGGCTCGGCGGCCACTACGTTTTCGGGAACGCCCGTCATTCAAGCGCAGTGCATCGCCGCCCAGGGAGTGCCCTGTTATCCGAACCGCGACTATCGCGAGTGGGATTTTACTCCTTACATTCAGGACGACTGGAAGGCCACGCAGAAATTGACCTTCAACTTTGGTCTGCGCTATGAGCCGGGAACCAACGCCTACGCGGTACACAACACCTTGTACGCCGCCACTAATTTTGCGACGAATCCCGGTTTTCAGAACGTCTCGAATGCGGATGCGACGAACCCCAACTTGAAAAATTGGGATCCGCGCTTCGGCTTCGCGTGGGACGTGTTTGCCGATCACAAGACCTCGGTGCGCGGAGGGGTCGCGGTAACGCACAGTCCTATTTTCCCGGCTCAATATAATCCGGATTATTCCTCGATCAACCCCTGGCCGCAATTAACATCGACGAACACGGTATTTCCGACTGCCAACTTCGTCAACGCCACCAGTACAGTGGGCAGTGGTTGGGATTGGCACAACCACGTCGCTCCTTACCTGATTCAATACAATCTCAATATTCAACGCGAGATCACTGCGGGCACGGTTTTGACCGTCGCGTACGTGGGATCGCATGGCGTCGACCTGATCACCGATATCGAGGATAATCCTCCCGCCGCGACCATCGACGCGAACGGGGTGTATCACTTCGGGACCGTGAATCCAGCGACCGGCAAAATTACCTTGAACCCGCGCTTAAACCCCGCCTTTACCAACCTTATCGAAGGCACGACGGGCACCAGTTCGCGATATAACTCGGTGCAAGCGGGACTGAATCGCAGATTGAGTCACAACGTTCAGGCCCAGATCACTTACACCTTTTCCAAATGCGTCGACGACGGAGGCGACGGTCCCGTGGCCAGCCTCAACGGCGTCGACACGTCCACGATTTACGAGAATCCCTATCTCCGCGATCCCATCGACAGGGGCCGCTGCATGTACAACGCGACGAGCGTGCTGCGAGTCAACGGTCTATGGGCGCTGCCCTTCCACGGCAATCAGTTTGTGGAGGGCTGGCAGTTGAGCGGGATTATCACGCAGAACACCGGCCTGCCGCTGAGCATTTACGATGGAGCCGACGACGTCGGATACGCGGCCAGCGGCAATCCGCGCCCCAACTACGTTTCCGGTTGCAACCCGCAAGTGGGAGCGGTGACCGAGTGGTTCAATCCGGCGTGTTACGCGCTGCAAACCCCCGGCACTCTCGGCGACACCGGCAGGAATACGATCACCGGCCCTGGGATAGCTCAGCTCGACTTTGCGCTGACCAAGGACACCAGGATTCAAAAAATATCCGAGGCCTTCCACGTCCAGTTCCGGGCGGAAGCCTACAATTTGTTCAACCATCCGCAATTCGCGCAGCCCGGCAATACGGTTTTCAGCAGTATCGCCAGCCCGGCCAGTCCGAATGGCGTGATCAATCCGACGGCGGGCGTCATCACCGCGATTGCCCCGAATAGTTCGGGGCGCCAGATTCAGCTTGGATTGAAAATCATGTTTTAGTGGAACCGCGACGCGGCGTGGCCAGGAGCTGCATTTCTACCCAGCCCTGCCTTCCATTATTCGCTCGCGGTTCGGGTGTGATCGCTTCCGCTGGTTGTCATAAGATTGAGGTTGCTTCAATCTATGACTGAGCGTGCCAGCTTCCTTGTAGCCCCGAGCGATGTTGCCGGCCTTCGTAGCACCATTGCGAAGATCGCGGATTTCGGATACTCCGAAAATGCGGTAAGGGACCGTCTTGGGGTCGAGGACCTGACCGAACTGCAGTGGCACTCCGCACCCGTACGTCGTGCGGAGCGTTTGTCCAATCGCGATCCGCTCGCTCTGGCGATCGATCTGTTTCTCTTGCAGGGAGCTCTTCCGGCCGAAGAACTCGACCAATTGTTGAGTGGGTCGGAACAGGACGTATTGTCCCGCGCCGGGCTTCTGGCCATCGATGAAACGGGCGTCGCCCGGGCTCGTGCGTCGCTCTTTCCCGTGGGGAATCGCCTGATATTTTCCGATCACGCGTGGCCGGAGCTGC